>Ga0209358_10000574_pt1 | contig 32037 bp, 24 predicted proteins | sample LauGreFa1BDMLBSN_2_FD_187574 | JGI IMG/M metagenome (GOLD analysis project Ga0209358, IMG submission 187574) | Freshwater lake microbial communities from Lake Michigan, USA - Fa13.BD.MLB.SN (SPAdes) (version 2) | ecosystem: Environmental > Aquatic > Freshwater > Lake | place: Lake Michigan, USA... | reverse complement strand
AGAGAGGCGTGCGGGAGAGCGGGGCCGACATGGTCAGGCTAAGGTGCGGCCCCCGGCTTTTTCTTCCAACAAAAAAGCCCGGCCGAGCGGCCGGGCTTTTCGAGTCGGAGCGAAGTCCGTCTCAGAGACCGAGTTCCTTGCGGAGGCCCGAGAGGGCGGCCTTGAAGTCTTCTTCCGAGATGGCCTTCGCGCGGCGCTTGCTCTCGAGGAGGGCGTAGCGGGAGCTGAATTCGGAATACTTGAGGGCTTCGGCCTGGGCGCGGGCGGTGGCGGCGGCCTTGTTGGCCTCGGCGAGCTTGGCTTCGCCGTCGAGGCGGGCGTCGGCGACGGCCTTCTCGGCGGCCTTGTTGGCCTCGGCGAGCTTGGCTTCGGCCTGGGCGAGCTTGGCTTCGGCTTGGGCGCGGGCTTCGGCGACGGCCTTGTCAGCAGCCTTGTTGGCCTCGGCGAGCTTGGCTTCGACGGCTTGCAGTTCGGCCTTGGCCTGGGCGACGGCCTTGTCGGCGGCCGCGGAAGAGTTCTTGGCGGCGTCGGCTTTCGCCTTGGCGAGGGCTTCGTTGGCCTTGGCCGTCGCGGCCTTCTGGGCGGCGAGTTCCTGCTGCGCCTTGGCGAGGGCCGCAGCGGAGCCGGCGGTGGCTTCCTTGACGTTCGACGTCGAGCGGCGGGCGAGTTCGTCGGCGCGGGCGGTCAGGGCCTTGATGGCGATGGAGGCGTTGTCCTGAGAAGCCTTGAGCGACTTCATCTCGGCGGCGTAGGTCTGCTCGAGCTTGCCGAGGCGGTCTTCGCCGGAGTTGGCGGCGGCCTTGGCCTGGGTCACGACGGCCTTGGCTTGGGAGACCTTGGCTTCCGGCGCGGCGAGGGCGGCGCGGCGGGCTTCGACGGACTTCAGATTCTTCTCGGCGGAAGCGCGGGCGGCTTCGGCGTCGGCGGTGGCCTGGGCGAGGGCGAGTTCGGCTTCGGCGAGTTTCGCCTTGGCGGCTGCATCCTTACCCTTGGCGGCCTTGGCGGCTTCGATGCTCTTGGCGATCTCGGCGAGGCGAGCCTGTACGGCGGCTTCGCGGGCGACGAGGGCGGCCTGGATCTTCGCGGCGGCTTCCTTGGTCGCGGCGAGGTCGGAGTTCAGTTCTTCCTTGGCGGCGGCTTCTTCGCCGAGGGCCTTCTTGGAAAGCTTCTTGAATTCCGGATTGTCGGCGGGGGGCACGCCGGCTTCACCGGCGGCGGGCACCTTGGTGAGGTTGACCTTCACGGCGGCGGGGAAGCCGAACTCGATGCCTTCGCTGGTCGTGATGAGGCGGGGCTTGAGGTCGGTCGTCTCGGTCAGGTAACCGCCCTTGCCGATCTGCAGCTCGTAGTTCTTGGTGCGGTCGAGCTTGATGGTGGTCGGCGTGCGACCGACGGCGTCTCCGTTGACGCGGACGGCCGCGGCGGTCGGATTCGAGGACACCACGACCGTGTCGATGTTGGCCGAGTCGACCGAGGACTTGCAGCCGGCGAGTGCGACGCAAAAGGCGAGGAGGGAAACGTGGATACGCATGGGCGGGGCTTGGGGTCTGAGAATTGCGTCCAAATCGAAGGCAGTTTCAACCCCTAATCACCTGTACCGAGGGCGGGATTGACACCGGGCCACTGTGAACAACCCTGTGAATAGGGAAGATGGCCAGCATAGCTCAGTTGGTAGAGCAGCCGCCTTGTAAGCGGCAGGTCGTCGGTTCAAGTCCGACTGCTGGCTCCATTTCCGTCCCGATTCCTCAACGAAAAGGCCTTATTCGCGGGCTTTTCAGGCCGTGCGCGGAGCCTGACGCAGCGCGTCGGCCATGCGGACTACCGGGCGGATCGCGGCCACGTCGTGCACCCGGAGCATCGAACAGCCTTGGGCGATGCCCCAGGCGGCGGTCACGTCGTTACCCGGTCCGCGACGGAGCGGATCTGGTTCGTCGAGCACCAGACCGAGCGTCGATTTCCGGCTCGTGCCGAGCAAGACCGGGTAGCCGAGGGCGGCGACCTTGGCCAGGTCGCGGACGAGCATCAGGTTCTGCGCCGGTGTCTTGCCGAAGCCGAAACCGGGATCGGTCCAGAGTTGTTCCGGCGCCATGCCGGCGGACCTCGCCGCGTGTACGGAGGTCCGTAGGTCGCCCAGCATTTCGGGCCAGAACTCGCGGTAATTCGCTTCGCGCCGGCGGTGCATGAGGATGAGCGGGCAGCGGGCGGCCGCGCAGACCGCGCCCATCGGCGACTCGTCTCCATGGGCTCCGAATCGTCCGCCCTCCACATCGTTGACGAGATCCGCGCCGGCGGCGACGGCCGCGGCGGCGACCTCAGGTTTATAAGTGTCGACCGAGAGCACGGCCTGCGGGAAGCGGTGGCGCAAGGCTTGGACGACGGGCAGCAGGCGGCCGAGCTCATCGGCGGCCGTGACCGGCGTGGCGCCCGGGCGGGTAGACTCAGCTCCAAGGTCGAGAACGTCGGCGCCTTCGTTCAGTAAGGCCTCGGCCCGGCGGAGGGCGTCGTCGACTCCCGGCAACACACCGCCATCGGAGAAGGAGTCCGGGGTCAGGTTCATGATGCCCATGATCAACGTGCGCCGACGCCAGTCGGGCAGGGCGGTGCCATGAGGGCTGGACCAAGACATCACGTGGGGGTTAGGGGGCGGCTTCGGCGGGAGCAACCCTAGAGGGGGAGGGGGTGTTTTGACCGTCCCCACATCTATTAGCGGGAATGATGAGGCATAATTATCCACAAACACTTAATAAACAGCAGTTTACGGATTAATGCTTCGGTATCAACCTTAACAAGGGCTATTTATGACCGATTTAGCCTGCTGGGGCTTGCAAATTACCACACTTTTACGGACTTTTCCGCGTCCGAAACACTATCTTTATGTTTTCTCGTATCCTCAGTCGGGTCGGTCTGCTCGCCGCCCCCTTCCTGGCCATCATCATGGCCGGTTGCTCCAAGGAAGAATTGACCGTCCGTCAGTCGACCATGGATCCCAAGGGCCCGGTCGCGCAGGTGCAGTTTGATGTCTTCATGGACACCGTCTGGCTGGTCGTGGTGCTCTTCGCCTTGGTCGGCGGCCTGATGGTCTACGCGGTCATCAAGTTCCGCTCCCGTCCGGGCGACGAGAACAAGCCCGCCATCGTCGAAGACGGCCACGGCAATCCTCTCATCGAGATCGGCCTCATCACCGCTTCCATCGGTGCGCTCGTGATCATCGCGATCCCGACGCTGAGCGCGATCTGGTATACGGACGATGTCCCCGCCGAAGCCGTCCCGACCTCCAAGCTCTCCGCCTGGTATCCGCGCGTCGAAGGCACCCGCGAGAACTACGCCAAGACCGTCGAAGAGCAGGTGCTCGAAGTCGACGTCATCGGCAAGCAGTGGTGGTTCCGCTTCGAATACCCGCAGCTCGGCATGACCAACGACGCCAAGCACTCCGTGCCGAACGAGCTCGTCATCCCGAAGGGCAAGGCCGTCCGCATCAACCTGCGCTCCGAGGACGTCATCCATTCCTTCTGGGTCCCCAAGATCGCCGGCAAGGTCGACCTCATGCCCGGCCGCAAGAACCACATGTGGATCCAGGCCGACCAGACCGGCCACTACTACGGCCAGTGCGCCGAGTTCTGCGGCGACTCGCACGCTTACATGCTCTTCCGCGTCGAAGTCCTCGAGCCCGCTGATTTCGCCAAGTGGGTGCAGAAGCAGAAGGCCGACGCCGCTCCCGTGGCCGCTGGCTCCAAGGCCGAGAAGGGCAAGGCTCTCTTCGCCGCCAAGAGCTGCGTCATGTGCCATAACGTCGGCGGCCATTTCGGCGCCGGCGCCTTCGGCCCCGACCTCACGCACATCGCCTCGCGCAAATCCCTCGCGGGCGCCTGGCTCGACAACCGCGACGTCGCCGCCCAGCGCGCGGCCGAGCAGAAGAACGGCAACACCGAGGACTCCGTCCCCGTCGACCCGGCCACGCTGAAGGCCAACCTCATCAAGTGGATCGGTTCTTCCGGCGTCGCGCACGGCGCCGACGGCAAGCCGTCCAAGGACGTCAAGCCCGGCAACCGCATGCACTATTACAAGATGTTCAACGTCGCCGGTCTCCGCGAGACCAACCAGCAGTTCACCGCCGAAGAGCTCGACCACCTCGCCGAATACCTCCTCACCCTCAAGTAAGTCTTAGCCCCGAAATTTCCCGACCATGTCCCACGACTCCCATCACGCTCCCGTCGCCAGCAAGACCGCGCTGGCCCCTGAGCGCAGCGACCTCGGCCTCTACCGCCCCGACCGGGCGACCGGCTGGACCGACTGGCTGACCACCGTCGACCACAAGAAGATCGGCATCCTCTACGGAGCGTTCGCGATGCTGTACTTCCTCATCGGCGGCGTCGAGGCCCTCGCCATCCGTACGCAGCTCGCCCGCCCGGACAACGACTTCGTCACGGCGCGCATGTATAACCAGCTGTTCACCATGCACGGCACCACGATGATCTTCCTCGGGGTCATGCCGCTCTCCGCCGCGTTCTTCAACTTCCTCGTGCCGCTGCAGGTCGGCGCCCGCGACGTCGCCTTCCCGCGCCTCAACGCGTTCTCGCTCTGGACGTTCGTCTTCGGCGCCTTCGTGCTCAACGCCTCCTGGCTCTTCGAGTTCGGCCACCTCGCCGGTTGGTTCGACTCCTTCGCCTGGCACAAGGCGCTCGTCTACACCGACTTCGCCCCGGCCAACGGCTGGTTCAGCTACGCGCCGCTTTCCGGCACCTTCGGCGCCAACGGCCAGGCCCTCCGCTTCACCGGCGTCGGCACCGACTTCTGGATCATCGGCATCCAGATCCTCGGCATCGCCTCGCTCGCGGCCTCCTTCAACTTCATCTGCACCATCATCAACATGCGCGCCAAGGGCATGACCATGATGCGCCTGCCGGTCTTCACCTGGATGACCCTCGTCACCTCCGTGCTGATCATCCTGGCCTTCCCGGCCATCACCGTCGCGCTCATCGAGCTCATGTTCGACCGCGCCTTCGGCGCCAACTTCTTCAACCCTTCGGCCGGCGGCCAGCCCGTGCTCTGGCAGCACCTCTTCTGGATCTTCGGCCACCCCGAGGTGTACATCCTCGTCCTCCCGGCGATGGGCATCGTCTCGGAAGTCCTCCCGACGTTCACCGGCAAGTCGCTCTTCGGCTACCCGATCATCGTCTTCTCCGGCGCCGTCATCGGCTTCCTCGGTTTCGCCGTCTGGAGCCACCACATGTTCACCACCGGTCTCGGCCCCGTGCCGACCGCCGCCTTCTCGCTCCTCACGATGGCCATCGCGGTCCCGACCGGCGTGAAGATCTTCAACTGGCTCGGCACGATCTGGGGCGGCCGCATCCGCTTCACCCCGCCCATGGTCCTCGCCCTCGGCTTCATCTGGATGTTCATGTGCGGCGGCTTCTCCGGCGTCATGCACTCCTCGGCCCCCGCCGACTCCCAGCAGCAGGACAGCTACTTCGTCATCGCGCACTTCCACTACGTGCTCCTCGGCGGCGTGCTCCTCGGCCTGATGGCCGGCCTCTACTTCTGGTTCCCGAAGATCTTCGGCCGCATGCCCAACGCCCCGGTCGCCTACCTCGGCTCCGCGCTCGTCATCCTCGGCTTCAACCTCGCCTTCGGTCCGATGCACTACCTCGGCCTCGCCGGCCAGCCGCGCCGCACGCACACCTACCACGCCGGTAACGGCTGGGAGACGTGGAATTTCGTCGCCACCATCGGCGCCTACATCCTCGGCATCGGCGTCGTGCTCGTCTTCGGCAACCTCGTCTGGACCGCGTTCCGCGGCAAGAAGTGCGGCAACGATCCGTGGGACGGCCGCACCCTCGAGTGGTCGCTGCCCTCCCCGGTGCCGGAATACAACTTCGCCCAGGCTCCGATCGTCGCCACCCGCGACGCCTTCTTCGAGCACAAGCACGGCACCAAGAAGATCGGCCTCGAGAACGACGGCGGCGAAGCCGGCGTCCACATGCCGAGCCAGTCCTGGATGCCGATGCTGGCCTCCGCGGGTTTCCTCTTCATCGGCTTCGGCATGCCGATGATGGCCATGGGTGTCCCGCACGCCGGCTGGCTCGTCATCTCCGGCCTCGGGGTCCTCTTCCTTGGTATCTGGCTCTGGGCCCTCGAAGGTCCGGGCGGTTACATGCTCAAGACCCCGGCCCCGGCCGGCGCCCCGGCTCCGGCCGAGACCGTCGCCCACTGAGCCGCCTCACCTCCTCATCTTAAACTCTGACCTCCATGTCTGACACCGCCGCCGCGCACGAAGCGCCCACCTCCACCGGGATCGACCACAAGAAGCTCATCATGTGGCTCTTCCTGGCTTCGGACTGCATGTTCTTCGGCACGCTGATCTCGACCCACCTGCTGTATCGCAAGCTCTTCCCCGCCGGCTTCACCGACGCGGAAGGCCACCAGCGCTTCATCCAGGACCTGTTCTCCATCGAGCTGACGTCGTTCTCGACGTTCATCCTGCTGATGTCCTCGTTCCTGATGGCGCTCGCCGTCTCCGCGATGCACAAGGGCCAGCTGAAGTCCTTCCGCCGCAACGTCCTCGGCGTGATCATCTTCGGCCTGATCTTCCTGGGCTGCCAGGTCTTCGAGTTCACGCACTTCTACCACAAGGGCCTGACCATCCAGAACAGCGTCCTCGGCTCGACGTTCTACGTGCTCACCGGCACGCACGGCACGCACGTCGCCATCGGCGTCCTCTGGCTCATCCTGCTCTACTTCTATAGCTTCACCGGCAAGCTCGGCGGCCATATGGGCGCCCTCGACGTCGAAGTCGCGGGCCTCTACTGGCACTTCGTCGACATCGTGTGGATCATCATCTTCACGGCCGTCTACCTCGTCGAATATCTCGGGCCCTACGGCATCTGGGGTTCGGGCCTGCCCGCCGTCGTCAAATAATCCGCCTTTCCGCCCATGTCCTCTTCTCACGAAGCCGCACCGAGCAAGGCCTTCCTCGCCGAGGAAGTCCGTCGCTACCACCACTTCATCGTGCTGGCCCTCTGGCTGGCCGTCGTCACCGGCGCCGAGATCGTCCTGATCTACCTGCCGCTGCCGACCGCCGTCATCTTCACGATCCTGACCCTGATGTCCGCCGGCAAGTTCTTCGCGGTCATCCTGTGGTTCATGCACCTGATCTACGATAAGCGCCTGCTCTTCTGGTGCTTCCTCGCCGGCCTGGTGCTCGCCTTCGCGACCTACGCCGCGCTGCTGTGCCTGTTCAGCGCCGACCGGATCGATACGCGCTGGTTCAGCTGAGCGGCCCCCGGCCGACCGTCGAAGGCCTCCGTGCGCACGGAGGCCTTTTTCGTGCCCACGCTTGCGGGTTCGGCGGCCCGCGCTTCATATCATCCTTGATGAACATCCCCCTGCACTGGCACACGGAGCCGCTCCTGCTGCTCCTGGTCGTCGGCGCATCCTGGGCGCACGCCCTGGCCTGCGGGCCTTACCGTGCACGCTGGTTGCCGGGCCGGGCGGAGTATCCCGTCGGGCATGCCGTGCGCTTCCATCTCGGTGTCTTGGTCGGCTACGTCGCGGTCGGTTCGCCCTTGGACCAGCTCGGCGAAGGCTTCCTGTTCTGGGCCCACATGCTGCAGCACATGCTGCTTATCTATGTCTCCGCGCCGCTCATCGTCACGGGCCTGCCGCCCGAGCTCGTCGACGGTTTCCTGAAAGATCGTCCCCGGCTCACACGCGTGCTCGCCTTCCTGACTCACCCGGTCACCGGCGGGCTGATCTTCACGCTGTGTTTCTCGATGTGGCACTTCCCGGAACTCTACGAGGCGGCGCTGCGGAGCCGGCCGCTCCATGTGCTCGAGCACTGGTCGATGTTCCTGCCGGCGATCCTGATGGTCTGGCCGCTGTTCTCGCTGTCGACCCGCCTGCCCCGCATCGGCTACGGGATGGCGATCTTCTACTCCTTCGGCCTGATGATCGCCGACCTGCCGCTCTGGGCGGTCCTGATCTTCGGCGACCATCCGATCTATGAGACCTACCGGCTGGCGCCGCGCGTGAGCGAACTCTCCGCGGCCGCGGACATGATCCTCGGCGCGGTGGTGATGAAGGGCTTCAATGAGATCTTCGCCCTCCTTTGCATGGGCTACGCGTTCTTCGCCTGGTATCAGCGCGAGAAGTGAGCCGGCTCAGTGGCGCGAGGCGCGTCGCAGCAGGAACCAGCCGAGCGTGACGACGATCAGGTTCGGCAGCCAGACGAGCAGGTCGGGCCGGTAGGCCGGATCCTTCACGTAGCCGGCCATCGAGGTGAGCAGATAATAGGTGAGCGCGATCGCGAGGGCGATGGCGGCGTTGACGAACGTCTCCGCCCGCCCGACGCGGACGGCGAGGGGCACGGCGAGGAACGCGAGCGAGAACACGGAGAAGGCGCCCGCGAGGTGCGCCATGAGCTGGGTCTTCGCGACCATGCGACCGCGCTCGAGGGTCGCGGTGTCGGCGCCGGCGGGCACGTCCCAGCCGCGCTCGATGGCGACGAGGAGCTCCTGCGTCGTCAGCCAGCGCAGCTTGCGTTGGAAGTTCTCGCCGTCCTTGAAGATGCCGGAAGCCGGGAACTCCAGCGTCGACGTATCGGCGGTCGCGAACGACGACGGCTGCAGGAAGGTCTGGTCGCCGGCCGGCCGCGTGTCGAGCCGCGCGTCGGTGAGCGTGATCCGCAGGACGCCTTCGCCGGCTTTCGAGACGGCGCGGGCCAGCCTCGCCTCACGCGCATGGACGGTCTGGACCAGGCGGCCGCGGTCGTCGACGCGCCAGAGCCAGAAGTCGCGCAGGACTTCGCCGTCGCGCGCGCTGGCGCGGATGACCATGCCGGGGAACTGGCGGTTGAGCTGCCCGGGGACGATCACCGAGGCGGGGTTATCCTTGGCCGAACCCACGAGCAGGCGGCGGTATTCGGTGTTGGCGTCGGGCGCGATCTCGAGGTTGAGCCAGGCCGAAAGCAACGCGAAGGTGGCCGCAAGGAGCAGGGCCGGCCGAGCGATGCGTCCGAGGCTGAGCCCGCCGGCCTTCATCGCCGTGAGTTCCTGCTGCGAGCCCATGCGTCCGAAGGCCAGCAGCACGCCGGTCAGCAGGCCCAGCGGCAAGGCGTAGGGCAGCACGCCGGGAATGAGCAGGGCGATGAGCTCGAGGCCTTCCCAGCCGCTCACGCGACCGGAGGCGATGGCGCTCGAGACCTGGTTCAGGATGTTGCCGGCGACCATCACGAAGACGAACGCGCCCGTGGCGGCCCCGCCGGCGACGGCGGTTTCGGTCAGGACGTGGCGGTCGAGGAGGCGCACGTCAGCATCCAAGCCGACCGTGCCCTTCACTCCAAGGCGAAAGGCTCAGGGCGCCGCCTTCTGGTCCAGGTCGGCGGGCAGTCCGGGGCCGCGGACGGCTTCGATCTCGCCCGCCCGTACCCACCCGGTCTTCCCATCGGCGGTGCGGACGCGCATGTGGCCGTTGAGCGGGCGTTCGGTCCGTACGACATCCCCTTCGGCCACGCCGCTCATCGGTTCGCCGAGCTGGGTCGGCGTGAGCCGGAGGGAGACTTCGGGTCTCCGGATGACCGCGCGCGCGTCGAGGGAACGGCTGCCCCAGAGTCCCGGGAAGCAGAGGGCGAGGAGGGTGAGGGCGACCACGCGGGCCCACTGGTTGCCTTCGCTCGCGGCGCGGCCGCGGAGACGCGGCACGGCCACGCAGAGCACGGCGGTCCAGAAAGAGGCGACGGCTAACAGGAGCCAGAGGTCGGCGGTGAGGAAGGCGGCGTATTCCTCGACGGCGGTCGGCTTCGGACGATCGACGCCGCCGGCGTCGAGTCCGTGTCTGATCCCCGCGTTCGCGACCGGGTCGCGCGGATCGATCAGCAGCGCGCGCTCCCAGCAGACCATCGCGCGTCCCTTGCGTCCGAGGCGCCACTCGGCGTTCCCCAGCGCGGCGAGGCGGGCCGCGGTGACACCCTCCGCGCGGATCTCCTGGCTCCAGAGTTCGACGGCCCCCGCGTAGTCGCCCCGCGCATAGGCCGTTTCGGCGGCGCCGGGCGCGTCGGCCGCGGCGAGCGGCGCGAGCCAGCACAAGAGGAGCAGGGCGAAGGTCTTCATCGCGTGGCGAGGAGGCGGCGCAGGAGCGCGAGGTCGGCGTCGGCATCCCCCGCGGCGGCGAGGGGCGGGGCCGGCGCGAAGCGGTCGGCATGGGCGCGCGAGAAAAGTCCGTCGAGGCGGGCGCGGTCGGCGTCGGGAAGCACGCGTTCGACGTCGCTCTGGGTCATCGCCTGGTCTTCGGCGGCGAGGCGGGCGGCCACGCCGGCCTGCAATCCCCGGACGACCGCGACGGCGAACCCCCGGGCGTCATCGCGACGGCGACAGGCTTCGGCTTCGGCGAGGGCGGCGCGCATGAGGGCGCGGGCGCGCCGGCGACGGCGGATCTCCGGGTGCGCGGCGAGGTAGCCGAGGATCCCGGTCAAGGTCGTCGCGGCGACGACGAGTCCGAGCACGGTCGCGTTCGCGGACCAGAAGCCGGGGGCGTCGCCGAGCGAACCTTCGGGCGAACCGCGGAAGAAGGGCGAGGAGCGGTCCGGCGTGGGCGTCGCGAGCCCGGTCGCCGGCTTCGGCTGGGCGGCGACGGGCGCGGCCGGGTCGGCCGTCACGAGGTCGACCTGCGCCGGCGCGTTGCCGGTGACCGTGATCTCGAGCGGCTTGAATTCCAGGCGGCTGAAGGTCTTGGTCGCGGGATCGAACGCGGCGAGGCGCACGGCGGGCGTGCGCAGCTTGCCTGGCAGGCGCGGCACGAGCGTGTAGACGAACATGCGCTGGTCTTCCGCGTGGCGGCGGCGCTCGGTCGCCGGCAGCACGTCCCAGGTCTCGTCGCCTTTCAGTTCCGGCGGCAGGATGCGGTCGAGGTTGCCGTCGCCGGTCAGGATCGCGCGCAGGCGGATGGGTTCGCCGACCTCCGGCTTGTCTTTCGAGATCTGCAGGCCTTCGGCGACGAAGCGGCCGATGGCGCCGTTCCACTCCGGCGGGCGGCCGCGTTCCGGCACGTGCGCGACCGTCAGGCGGCGGCGGAAGGCGAACGGCCGGTCGCGCCCGCCTTGGTTGAAGACGCCGGATTCGCCGCTCTGCACCAGCATGATGCCGTTGAGGGAGAATTCGCCCGCGCCCTCGCGGATCGGGGTGAGGTCGAACGTCGTCTGCAATCCCTGGCCGAGCTCGTCGGGCAAGGGCTGGCGTTCGGCGGTGACCGCCATGGAGAAGCCTTCGGCGAGGGACTCGAGCCCGTAGCTCGCCACGACCGCCTCGTTCTCGCCGCCCCGCATGCGGATGGCGCCGCGGATGAGTTCGCCGACGTAGAAGACGCGGTCCGGCAGGACGAGTTCGGCGCGGGCCTGGGCTTCGCGTCGGTAGGTCACCTGGTCGCTGACCCGCAGGCGGATCTCCGGCACGACCACGACCTTGCGGGCGAAACGCAGGTTGAACGACGGGATGACGTGTTCGCCGAGCTGTTCGGGGGCGACGCCCGAGAAGTTGAAGGTGGCTTCGTTGGAGTCGGGCCGGATGAGCTGCCCGGACAGGCGCAGGGCCATGCCGCGGGGCGGCTTGATCTCACGGCTGATGAACTGCGCGCCGCCGAGCACGATGTCGGACTCGACCATGATCTGGAGACGGAACGGCTGCCCGGGCGCGGTCACGCGCGGGGTGATCTCCCAGCTGACGCGGTCCTCCGCACGGGCGAGGAGCCCGAGGCAAAGCACGACGCAATAGGCGAGGAGACGACGCATCTCAGTAGTCCTTGCCTTTCTTATCCTTGGGCTTGCCGCCGCTGCCGCCCTTGCCGTCCTGCTGGCCGGCGGGCATCTTGCGGCCGAATTCGTTCTTCAGGCCTTCGAGCGAACCGCGCGCCTCCTGTTCGGTCATCTTCTCCTCCTTGCCTTCCTCGCCTTTCTTGTCGCTGCCCGAGCGGGGCTTCGGCTTGCGGCGTTCGGGCGGGAGGAAGTCTTCCTCGTCTTCCTCTTCGCCGCTCTCGGCTTCCGGCGGCAGCTTGTCGTCCGGGATGCGCTTCACGAGCTCGCGGATGACGTCGCGCAGCTCTTCGAGCTTCTTGCGCTGGGCCTCGATGGTCTCTTCGAGCGCGGTGGTCTCGCGGCGCAGGGCGCGCAGGAGTTCCTCGACGGCGTCGGCGTTGGCCTTGCCCTGGGCGTCGGCGGCGTCGAGCTCGTGCGCGCCGCGGAAGTCGCCGACCGAGCGCGTCCAGAGGGCGATGACGCCGCCGCGCTTGGTGACCATCGCCTCTTCCTTGGGGATGAGCTTCTTGATGGTGCGGTAAGTGTTGATGCCGCCGCCGAGCGCAGCCGTCGCGGGCACGTAGTCCGGCTCGCGGCCTTCGGCCTTGGCCTTGTCGAGCAGCTCGATCTGGTCCTTCATGTCCGAGATGTCGGCGTCGGCCGCCTCGAGGTAGGAGCGGGCGATGGAAAGCTCGGTGACGTCGCCGGCGGTACGGCCGCCGAGGCCTTCCTTGCCTTTGCCGAAGCGCACGTGTCCGAGGTTGTGGAGCGCCGGCGGCCGGAGCGCGTCGACGTCCCGGCCCAGCGAGGCGCGGAGGGCTTCTTCGGCGCCCGCGAGGTCGCCCTCGGCGAGGCGCTGCGTGCCGCGGTTGTGCAGTTCGCGCGCGTCGAGGCCGGCCAGCGGGTCGGTGACCTTCTCGGCGGCGGGCGCGACGACCGTGAACAGCAGGAGGGCGAGCAGGTTTCTCATGGCGTGGTCAGGCGGCGGCGGGTGGAGAGGAGAGATTCGGCGACAAGGAGCAGGAGCGCGAGGCCCAGGAACCATTCTTCGCGGGGGATGCCTTGGCGGCCGGCGCCACGTTCGTCGGTGCCCGCCTGGATGGCGAGACGGAGGGCTTCCATGCCTTCGCCGGCCTGGCCGAGCCGGACGAAACGTCCGCCGGTCGCTTCCGCGACCTCGCCGAGGGTCTTCTCGTCGAGCCGGCTGAGCACTTCTTCGCCGGCCGCGTCCTTGAGCGTCTCGACCGAACCTGTCTCGCCGATGACGCGGATCGGGCCGCCCGAAGGCGTGCCCACGCCCACGGCGTGGACGACGAGGCCCTTGCGTTTGAGTTTCTTCGCCATCTCGACGCCGCCGGACTCGAGGTCTTCGCCGTCGGTCAGGAGGATGAGCAGCTTGCGGTTGCGGTTGGAGTAGAAGGCCAGCTCGGCTTCTTCGACGGCGCGGCCGAGGTCGGTGCCGCTCACCTGGATGCTGGTCGTGTCGGTCTCTTCCAGCGTGCGGAAGAAGGCGTCGTAGTCGCGCGTAAGCGGGCACTGCAGGAAGGCCTGGCCGGAGAAGGCGATGAGGCCGACGTTGCCGGTGCCCTTGCGGCGGACGAAGTTGGCGATGGCGACCTTGGCGCGCGCGAGCCGCGTCGGGCTCATGTCGGCGACGAGCATCGACTTCGAGACATCGAGCGCGAAGACGACGTCTTCGGTCGCGCCTTTCTGCTTGGTCTCCTCGACGCCCCAGCGCGGGCCGGCGAAACAGGCCACGAGGAGGGCGAACGCGGCCGCGAGGGCGGCGTCCTTGGTCAGTCGGCGGGCGGCGGAGAAGCCGGAGACGAGCCGTCCGAGCAGCGTCGCGGAGGCGAAGCCGGTGAGCCCTTTGCGGCGGCGGTGTTCCGTCCAGCGCAACGCGAGGAAGAGCACCAGGCCCGCGGCGACGGCGATCCCCAGCAGGCGCGGGTCTTCGAAATGCGGATCGGTGGTGTCCATGGCTCAGGGTGCGCGGGGCCGCAGGACGGCCCAGCCGATCTCGGCGAGGAGGAGGAGGGCGGCGAGGCCGACCCAGATGAGGCGGTGGCTTTCGAAGACGACGGATTCGCGGAAGCGCACCTCGGTGCGTTCGAGACGGTCGATCTCTTCGTACACACGGCCGAGCTGGGCCTGGTCGAGCGCGCGGTAGAAGCGGCCGTCGGCGATCTTGGCCATCTTGGCGAGCATCACGTAGTTCGCCGGGTTGATGGTCTGCATGGGGATCGTCCGGCCGAGGGCGTCGCGGTAGAGCTGTCCGGTGCGGGTGTCGAAGCGCGGCAGGACGGTGGGCTCATCCTTGCCGAGGCCGATGCAGTAGAGGCGGATGCCGAGCGCGGCGGCGAGCTCGGCGGCGGGCACGGGCAGGATGGCCTTGCTCATGTTGTCATCGCCGTCCGTGAGCAGGATGATGACCTTCGAGCGGCGCCCTTTGATGTTCTTCATGCGGTCGACGGCCATCGCGAGGCCTTCGCCGATCGCGGTGCCGGTCTCCTGGATGCTGCCGATGTGCATGCGATCGATGCCTTTCTCGACCCAGATCTTGTTGATCGTGAGCGGGCTCAGCAGGTAGGGCTTGCCCGAGAACACGACGGCGCCGATCCGGTCGTCAGGCCGCTTGGCGAGGAAGTCGTAGATGACCTTCTGGCTGGCCTGCCAGCGCGTCACTTCGGCGCGGGCGGTGCTCATGTCCAAGGCCATCATCGACCAGGAGAGGTCGACGACGAGCATGATGTCCACGCCCTCGGCCTCGCGCTCGGTCTCTTTGTTCGCGGTGCGCGGTCCGGCGATGGCGATCACGAGGATGATCGCCGTGAGCAGGCGGAGGAAGAGACGCAGGCGGCCGGCGCGTTCGCGGACCGGACGGCCGACGGCGCCGAGCAGCGTGGTGTCGGGATAGAGGACCGCGGCGGCCCGGCCGATGCGGCCGCGCAGCCAGGCGTAGACGGGCACGAGCGCCAGCAGGAGGAGCGCCCAAGGATACTGGAAATCGTAGCCGAAGAATTCCATCAGGCTTCGTCACGCCGGGGCAGCGGCGGAGGTGCGGGCAGTGGCGGCGGGACCGGGAGGGGCGGAGGCGTTGGCATCGCCGCGGGCGCGACGGGCGCCGCCGCGACCGGCGGACGAGGCGCGATGAGCGGCGGCGTCGCCGGTCGGGCGAAGGTCCGGCGCGCGTCCTCGACGCGGCGGGCAGCTTCGCGGACGCCGGCGATCAGCAATGAGGTCTCCAGTCCGGCGCCGGCGAACTTCGCGGCGTCGGCGCTGCGCAACGCGGCGGCCAGCGGCTGGCGCGCGGGCAGGAAGACCGGGATGACGCCCGTCACCGTCAGCAGTTCCTCGGTGGCGAGCGAAGGCAGGGCGCGCGCGTCGACGGCGAAAAGGTAAGCGCGGAAAGCCCGCGTGACGCGGACCACCGCTTCGGTGGCCGGCAGCGTCTCGGCCGTCGCGAGTTCGGCTTCGAGCTGCGCGAAGGGCGGCCGCGCGGCGGGGGCGCGACGGAAGAGGCGGACGGCGACAAGCGCGACGACGGCGAGCAAGGCGACGCCCAGCACGACGGCGCCCCAGTAGGAAGACCAGAAGCCAGGCGGCACCTCGGCCTTGGGACCGAGCAGCGTGAACGGGATGTCTTCGGCGGGCGGCATCAGCGGCGTCGCCGGCGGCGTTCGAAGAAACGGGCGATGGTCGGCGCCACGGCGGCGCCCGTATCGAGGCGGGCGACGTCGGTCCCGGCGCGGCCGAGGAGGGCGGCCGTCTCGGTGAGGCGGGCTTCGGCTTGGGCCGCGAAAGCCGCGCGGACGGAGGCGGAGCCGGTGTCGACCTCGCGGATCTCGCCGGTCTCGGCGTCCTCGAGGGCGACCACGCCGACGTCGGGGAGGATGCGTTCGCGCTCGTCGACGAGTTGCACGCAGGCGGTGTCGTGGCGGGAGTTCAGCTCGGCGAGCGCCGCGGCCATCGCGTCGCCGCCTTCGGGGCCGGCGAGGAAGTCGGAGACCACGAAGACCATCGAACGGCGGCGGAGCGCGCGGCCGAGTCGGCGCATCGGCTGCACGAAGGAAGTGCGGCGCGAGACGGGCCGGAATTCCAGGACCTCGCGGATGATGCGCAGCACGTGGCGCCGGCCTTTACGCGGGGCGACCCAGAGTTCTTCGCGGTCGGTGAAGAGCAGCAGGCCGACCTTATCGCCGGCCTTGAGCGCGGAGACCGCGAGGCAGGCGGCGACGTCGGCGGCACGTTCGCGTAGGGTCTGTTCGCCGGAGCCGAAGCCGGCCGAGCCGGAGACGTCGACGGCGAGCACCAGCGTGAGTTCGCGCTCTTCGCGGTGGAGGCGGATGAACGGCTTGCCCGTGCGCGCGGTCACGTTCCAGTCCATGGCGCGCACGTCGTCCCCGGGGACGTATTCGCGCAGCTCCTCGAAGTCGGTGCCGCGGCCCTTGAAGCGCGAGAGATAGGCGCCGACCATCGCGTCGTTGACCTGACGCAGGGCGACGATCTCGACGCGCTGCGCGCGGCGGAGGGTCTCCTGCGGATGGGTCGGGACGGGCGTGGCCACGGTCGCCGGGCGGGCTTAAGGAACGCTGACGGCGTCGAGGACGCGACGCACGATGGCGTCGGCGTCGACCCCTTCGGCGTCGGCTTCGTAGGTGAGGATCAGGCGGTGGCGGAGGACGTCAGGCGCGATGTCCTTCACGTCCTGCGGGGTCACGTGGTCGCGTCCCTGCAGGAAGGCCCAGGCCTTGGCGGCGAGGGTGAGGTTGATGGTCGCGCGCGGCGAGGCGCCGAACTGCAGGAACTTCGCGAGGTCGGGGCCGCCCGGGTGCTGGCCGCGGGTGGCGAGGACGAGCGAGACGATGTAATCGCGGATGGGGTCAGCCACGTGGATCGCGTCGACGGCCTTGCGGGCTTCGAGGATCTCCTGCTGCGAGATGACGGCTTCGACATCGAGCTTCGGCGAAGTCGTCGCCATCGCGTCGAGGATCTTGCGTTCCTCCTCGCGGGTCGGGTAGCCGATGTTCAGCTTCAGCATGAAGCGGTCGACCTGGGCTTCAGGCAGCGGGTAGGTGCCCTCCTGGTCGATCGGGTTCTGCGTCGCGAGGACGAGGAAGGGCGCGGGGAGCTTGTGCGTCTCGCCGCCGAGCGTCACCTGACGCTCCTGCATCGCTTCGAGGAGCGCCGACTGCACCTTGGCGGGCGCGCGGTTGATCTCGTCCGCGAGGACGAAGTTCGCGAAGATCGGGCCGCGCTTCACGGCATACTCGCCGGTCTTCGGATCGTAGATGAGCGTGCCCACGATGTCGGCCGGCAGCAGGTCGGGCGTGAACTGGATGCGGGAGAAGTCGGCGTGGACGGTCTGCGCGAGCGTGCGCACGGACAGCGTCTTCGCGAGACCGGGCACGCCTTCGAGGAGGACGTGGCCGTTGGCGAGGAGGCCGATCAGCAGGCGATCGACGAGGTATTGCTGGCCGACGACGACCCGGGCGACCTGTTCGCGGAGGCGCGGCACCCAGGTGCCGGCGGCGTTGATGGTGGTGGACATAGGGGTGGGGAAGGGGCGCGCGGGGTGGCGCGTTCGGCGGTTCTCCGCCCACTTATCAGCATCCGGTCGGACCGGACTTGTCTCCGATTTAGCAGGACAACCGGGACTTCTCAACCGCTGCCTTCACAAAAGCGGCGAAGAGGGGGTGGGCGCGGTCCGGGCGGGACTTGAATTCGGGGTGGTATTGGACCCCGACCATCCAGGGGTGGTCCTTGACCTCGACGATTTCGACCAGGCCGCTCTGGGGGTTGGTCCCTCCGACGATCAGGCCGGCTCCCTCGAGCTTCGCCCGGTAGGCGTCGTTGTATTCGAAGCGGTGGCGGTGGCGTTCCTTGATGTTGTCCGTGCCGTAGGCGGCGCGGGAGCGGCTGCCCGGGGTCAGGGCGCAGTCATAGGAGCCCAGGCGCATCGTGCCGCCCTTGGTCACCACGCTCTTCTGGGATTCCATCAGGTGGATCACCGGGTTCTTGGTCTCCGGCGCGAACTCGGTCGAATGGGCGTCCTGGAGGCCGAGCACGTGGCGGGCGTATTCGATCACCGTGATCTGCATGCCGAGGCATAGGCCGTAGTAGGGGACCTTGCGTTCGCGTGCGAACTTGGCGGCGATGATCTTGCCTTCGATGCCGCGGTTGCCGAAGCCGCCCGGCACGAGGATGCCGTCGAGGCCTTCGAGGACCGCGGTGCCCTTGGTCTCGAGATCCTCGGCGTCGATGCGCACGACTTCGACGGCGGTCTCGTTGGCGATGCCGCCGTGGGTGATGGATTCGTAGACGGATTTGTAAGCGTCCTGGAGCTCGATGTATTTGCCGACGACGCCCACGCGCACGCGGTGCTTCGGCTCGAGCAGGCGACGGACGATCTCGCGCCACGGGGAGATGTCGATCGGCTGGCACTGCAGGCCGAGGCGCTTGACGACGACTTCGTCCATGCGCTGTTCGGCGAGCTGCATGGGCAGTTCGTAGATGGAGTGCTCGACGTCGCGGCATTCGAACACGCAGTCCAGGCCGACGTTGCAGTAGAGGGAGAGCTTCTGACGGTTGTCTTCGCCGATCGGACGGTCGGTGCGGCAGACGAGCAGGTCGGGCTGGATCCCGATCTCGCGGAGCTTGGCCACGGACTGCTGCGACGGCTTCGTCTTGAGCTCGCCGGCGGCCTTGATGAAGGGCACCAGCGTGCAGTGCAGGAAGGCCACGTTCTCGCGGCCGGCGTCGTGCTGGAACTGGCGGAGCGCCTCGAGGAAGGGCAGGCCTTCGATGTCGCCGGTCGTGCCGCCGATCTCGGTGATGAGCACGTCGACGCCTTCGCCGCCCTTGAGGATGCGGTCCTTGATCTCGTTGGTGACGTGCGGGATGACCTGCACGGTCTTGCCGAGGTAGTCGCCGCGACGTTCCTTCTGGATGACGGTCTCGTAGACCTGGCCGGAGCTGAGGCTGTTGAGGCGCGAGAGTTCGCCCGAGGTGAAGCGTTCGTAGTGGCCGAGGTCGAGGTCGGTCTCGGCGCCGTCGTTCAGGACGTAGACTTCGCCGTGCTGGTAGGGGCTCATGGTGCCCGGATCGACGTTGAGGTACGGATCGAACTTCTGGATGCGTACCTTCAGTCCCCGGCACTCGAGCAGGGCGCCCAAGGCGGCGGCGGTGAGGCCTTTGCCGAGGGAGGAGATGACGCCGCCGGTGACGAAAATATACTTCATGGAAAAGAGGTCGGGAGGGCTGGGGAGCGGGTAAAAAAGATAAGACCGGCAGGTCCTGTGACGGAAGCCGGTCTGGACTTTCGAATTGCATGGCCGAAAAAAACCATGGCAAGCGGTTTTTCCGGTCGGTCCGGGGGCCGAGCCCCGGCCCAGGGTCGCCCCTCGGGGGTCGGGCTTTCGCCCTCTTATGAGGGTTTTTCACAATCGGGGGGTGTCCCGCTAATACCTCCCCTTTTCCCTGCGTCCGGGGTGGGAACAAGGGAGACTGCCTATTTGATGCTTTTTGCATCCCGTCCCGCTCCGCCATGTCCGCAAGCTCCTGCTGTTCTAGCTGTCGTCCCTCTTCCATCGGGAAGAAGGTCGTGATGGCCCTCACCGGCCTCGTCCTCGCTGGCTTCGTGCTCGGCCACATGACGGGCAACCTGCTGATGTTCAAGAGCCCGGCGGCGATCAACGCCTACGCGAAGTGGCTGCATGAGAACGTGGCCCTGCTCTGGACCGCCCGCACGGTCCTCCTTATCAGCGTTTTCGCCCATATCTGGGTGGGTATCCAGCTGACCCTCGAGAACCGCGCCGCCCGCGCCGGTGGTCCCGCCGCCGAAGCCACCCGCCGCGCGACCTTCGCCTCCCGCACGATGCCCTATTCGGGCGTGGTGATCCTGGGCTTCGTGGTCTTCCATCTGCTGCACTTCACCCTGAAGGCGGTCGCGCTGGGCGACGTCTCCTATGGTGAGGACGTCTACAAGATGGTCGTCGCGGGCTTCTCCTGCAAGACGGTCGCCATCTTCTACATCATCAGCATGCTGCTGCTCTGCCTGCACCTCAGCCACGGCGTCAGCAGCGTCTTCCAGACCCTCGGCCTGCGCAACGAACGCTGGCGCGGCCGCCTCGACGTCCTCGCCCTGGCCTACGCCTGGATCGTGGCCCTCGGCTTCATCTCCATCCCTCTCGCCGTGCTCACCGGCTGCCTGAAGTAATCGTCACCTCCAGCGCCCCGACCCATGAAACTCGACTCCAAGATCCCCGCCGGCCCGCTGGCCGACAAGTGGAACAACCATAAGGCGAAGCTCCGCCTGGTGAATCCGGCCAACCGCCGCAAATACCACGTCATCGTGGTCGGCTCCGGCCTCGCCGGTTCCGCCGCCGCCGCCTCCTTCGCCGAGATGGGCTACGAGGTCTCCTGCTTCTGCTACCAAGATAGCCCGCGCCGCGCCCACTCGATCGCCGCGCAGGGTGGCATCAACGCCGCGAAGAACTACCAGAACGACGGCGACAGCGTCCGCCGCCTTTTCCAAGACACCATCAAGGGTGGCGACTACCGCGCCCGCGAAGCCAACGTCTACCGCCTCGCCCAGGTTTCGGTGAACATCATCGACCAGTGCGTCGCGCAGGGTGTGCCTTTCGCCCGTGAATACGGCGGTCTCCTCGCCAATCGCTCCTTCGGCGGCGCCCAGGTCTCGCGCACCTTCTACGCCCGCGGCCAGACCGGCCAGCAGCTGCTGATCGGCGCCTACTCCGCGCTCTCCCGCCAGATCGGCCTCGGCACGGTGAAGATGTATACCCGCCACGAGATGCTCGACCTCGTCCTCGTCGACGGCAAGGCCAAGGGCATCGTCACGCGCGACCTCGTCACCGGCGCGATCGAATCCTGGTCGTCCGACGTCGTGGTGGTCTGCACCGGCGGCTACGGCAACGTCTTCTACCTCTCCACCAACGCGCAGGGTTGCAACGTCACCGCGACCTTCCGCGCCCACCGCCGCGGCGCCGGTTTCGCCAATCCCTGCTACACGCAGATCCATCCGACCTGCATTCCGGTCCACGGCGAAGACCAGTCCAAGCTCACCCTGATGTCCGAGTCGCTCCGCAACGACGGACGTGTCTGGGTGCCGAAGAACGCCGCCGACTGCTCCAAGCCCGCCGCCGAGATCCCGGAAGACGCGCGCGACTACTTCCTCGAACGCAAATACCCGAGCTACGGTAACCTCGCCCCGCGCGACATCGCCTCCCGCGCGGCCAAGGAAGTCTGCGATGAAGGCCGCGGCGTCGGCCAGCTGGTCGACGGCAAGCGCCTCGGCGTCTACCTCGACTTCTCCGCCGCCATCCAGCGCCTCGGCGAGTCCGAGATCCGCGCCCGCTACGGCAACCTGTTCGACATGTACGAGAACATCACCGGCGAGAACGCATACAAGCAGCCGATGCGTATCTTCCCGGCGGTGCACTACACGATGGGCGGCCTCTGGGTGGATTACAACCTGCAGTCCAACATCCCCGGCCTGTTCGTCGGCGGCGAAGCCAACTTCTCCGACCACGGCGCCAATCGCCTCGGTGCCTCCGCGCTCATGCAGGGCCTCGCTGACGGCTACTTCGTGCTGCCTTACACTGTCACCGACTTCCTCGCCGGCGAGAAGCCCGGCAGCCGTCCGTCCAAGGACGCCCCGGAATTCAAGGCCGTCGTCAAGGACGTCAACGACCGCGTCGCGAAGCTCCTCTCGATCAACGGAACGAAGTCGCCCCGCTACTACCACAAGGCCCTCGGCAAGATCACCTGGGAGAAGTGCGGCATGGCCCGCGACAAGGCCGGCCTCGAAGGCGCGATCCGCGACTTGCAGGCGCTCCGCGACGACTTCTGGAAGAACGTGAAGGTCGTCGGCTCCGGCGACGCCCTCGCCCCTGAGCTCGAACGCGCCGGCCGCGTGGCCGACTTCCTCGACTTCGGCATCATGATGTGCCTCGATGCGCTCACCCGCGAGGAGTCGTGCGGCGGACACTTCCGCACCGAGCACCAGGATGCCGGCGAAGCCAAGCGCGACGACGCGCAGTATGCCCACGCCGCCGTCTGGCAGTGGACCGGCGACGGTCAGCTCCCGGCCCGCCACGCCGAACCCCTCGTCTACGAGGAGACCCAACTCTCCACCCGCTCTTACAAGTAATCACCATGGTCCAGGACAACGGAAAAGAAACCACCCTCGCGCTCAAGCTGCGCGTCTGGCGTCAGCGCCGCGGCCAGCCCGGCGCCTTCGAGGAACACGCGCTCCCCGCGGTGCCGACCTCAGCCTCGTTCCTCGAGATGATGGACATGCTCAACGAGCAGCTCATCAAGGCCGGCCAGGACACCTTCGCCTTCGACCATGACTGTCGCGAAGGCATCTGCGGCATGTGCTCGATGACGATCAACGGCATGCCCCACGGCCCGCTCCCGGGCGTGACGACCTGCCAGCTGCACATGCGCAACTTCCGCGACGGCGAGACGATCACCGTCGAGCCGTGGCGCGCGCGCGCCTTCCCGGTGCTCAAGGACCTCGCGGTCGACCGCTCCGGCTTCGACAAGGTGATCCAGTCCGGCGGCTTCATCACCGTCCGCACCGGCTCCGCCCCGGAGGCCAATAACATCCCGGTGCCCAAGCCCATCGCCGACGAGGCCATGGACGCCGCGGAATGCATCGGCTGCGGCGCCTGCGTCGCTTCCTGCAAGAACGGCTCCGCGATGCTCTTCGTCGGCGCCAAGATCAACCACCTCAACATCCTCCCCCAGGGCCAGGCCGAGCGCGACCGTCGCACCCTCGCCATGGTGAAGACCATGGACGAAGCCGGTTTCGGTAACTGCACCAACTACGGCGAGTGCCAGGCGCATTGCCCGAAGAGCATCACGCTCGACGTCATCGCCAAGCTCAACCGCGACTATCTCCGCGCCCGCGTGAAGGAGTTCTTCTCCTCCACCGGCAAGCCTTCCAAGGGTGGGGAGTGAGCGCGGCGCGGCGTAGCCGCTCGCGAGTGGGCACGTGGGCAAGTTGACACGTTGACACGGGGAATTTCAGAGGGGCGCCATCCGGGCCCTTTTTGTTTTCCGGCCGCCGCAGGGCGGCCGAGGGTAGGGGCGTGGCTACGCCACGCCCTCCGTAAAGGAGTGCACGATGAATCGTGCCCCTTCCTCGAGAAAGGCTGACCGAGCCGGTCAGCCCTACCCAGGTAGCACTCCCCCGATACTCCATACTCGGTACTCTATACTCGCGGGCTCCGCCCGCCTCACTCCGCCTCCACCACGCTCTGCTCGCTGACGCACGTCAGGATGACCCGGTTGTTGCCGTTGGCGGCTTGGATCGACCGGACGAACTCGCCGACGGCACCGGCGTCCTTGAGCGTCACTTCGTAGGTGAGTTCGGTCATGAGGCCGGCCTGCACGGTCTCGACGGACTTGAGCGACTGGTGCGCGAGATGCCGCGCGAAGACGGCCGCGAAGGCCTTGTCGGCGTCGAGGTCGGTGCCGACGCGCACGCGCAGGAGATGCGATCCCTTGAAGGAAGAGAAGAGGTTCGCGCGCGCGAGCAGGAACACGAAGGCGCAGACGAGGGGGACGGTGACCCCGGCCAGCAGATATTGGCGCGCGCCGACGGCCAGGCCGGTCGCCATGGCGAGGAAGATGAAGCCGATGTCGCGCGACTGGCCGACGTTGCGCCGGAAGCGGATGATCGAGAACGCCGCGAACATGCCGAAGGCGGTCGCGAGGTTGCCCATGACGACGAGGATCACGAGCGTGACGACGGTGCCGAGGATGAGCAGGGTGTGGACGTAGTCCTGCGAATAGCGCGTGCCGCGGTAGGTGCGCTTATACGTCCAAGCGACGAGTGCGTTGAGCAGGAAGCTGAGGACGATCGCGAACAGGATCTCGGTCGCCGCGGGCGGCGTCGCGGTCGGAGCGGATAGGAGCTGCGTGAACAGGTCGGGTTCGGGCGCGGTCGTCGCGGCGAAGCAGGCGGGGAGGGGCAGGGTCATTTCAAGAAAGGCGGGCAGGGGTCTCGGCCAGCAGGCCGATACTTGCGGAATATTTGCTGAAGGGTCGAGGGTGGAGTCCGGCCGAGCCGAGGTAAGCGGCCAGTTCATACGGCACGGAGGTCGAGCCTTTGACCTCCATGACCGCTTGGTCGCGGGGCAGTACGGCGAGATCGCAGCCATCGTCGTCGACCGCCGGGCTTAACCGGTCGAAGCGCGCGACGATGCGTTGGTCGAAGGTCACGCGGAGCTGCTCGACGCCCGCTTCGTCGCAGTAACGATAGGCGGCCCGGTCATAGCGGATCACGCAGGCCGGCGCATAGCCATCCTGGGAGACCAACGCGCGGACTTCCGCAAGGATGCGTTCGTCGGCCGGGTCCGGGCCCATGACAGCTTCCCCGCCGACGAGCGCGAGGGCTTCGGCGAGCGGCAGGCGCACGCGGCGCTTGGCCCCGGCTTTGCCATCGCGATGCTTCACTTCGACGAACGTGGCGTCCGGGATGGTGCCGTCGCGGGTGCCATAGATACGCACGCGGAGTTTCCGTCGCGAGGGGACGCCGCGCCAAGCCTCCCAGTGGCAACGGCGGTCGGGAGTGTCGCAGTAAAGGCTGACGACCGGATAGCGTCCGTCGGTGCTGCCGGCGGTGTCGGGGAGCAGCCGGTCGGCGAAACGCGCGAGCAGTTCGGCCCGACGCGCGTCGTCGATCAGGATCTTATGCTCGAACCGCGCGGCGATCTCCATGTCAGTTGATGCGCGTGAGCGTCAGCGAATTACGGTCGAACCAGGCTTCGCCGCGGTCGGCGCGCAGTTCGAGCACGAGCACCGGGTCCGTTTCGGCGACGGAGAATTCGACGGAGATCTGGCGCCAACCGTTCGTTCCGGCGACGGCGGGTACGCCGTTGAGTCCGGAGATCCGGAGGCGCAGCCCCCGCTCGTTCTCTTCCTTGCCCGCGATGACCCCCGCCGTCTTGATCATGCCCGTGAGCCGATAGCGTCCGGGGCCGGTCGCGAAGGGCAGGCGGAAGTCCCCGCCTTTCTTCAGGCCGGCCTTCACGTGGAAGCAGTTGCGTCCGTCCATGTCCTGTTCGTCCGCTTCCTTCTCATCGGCGTTCCGCTCCCAGGCGTATTTGCCGAGGTTGGCCTTGCCGCCCAGCGAGCGCAGCTGCACCGCGTCTTCCAATTGCGTGCGCACGGCGGCGAGGCGTTGTTTCACGCGCTCGGAGGCGTCTTTGCCGCGTTGGTCGAAGCGCTTGGCCTCCTCGGTGTCGAAGGGGATGAGCTTGGCCTTCGTGTTGGCGGCCAGTTCCAGGATGCGCTTCGGCCAGTCGACCGTCCGGAAGTTCTTCTCGTAGACGGTGAAGAACTGCGCCCGGTAGCGTTCGCGCATCGCGCGATCCCCGAGCAAGGCGTTGGGCACCAGCGCGCCGGGTTGACGGAACACATACCAGCGGTCGTCGCCGAAGACCTGGTCCATGCCATGGAGCATGAAGGTGAACTTGCCGGACGTGGGGTCCTCGTAGAACCGGTAGTTGTTACGGTTGAAGGAATAGCCGTCCCAATGGCAGAGGATCTGCTCGAGGGCGAGGTGACGGAAATAGGCGTCGACATCCAGGATGCGTTCCATCCGCTGAAGGCGCAGTCCCGGCACGCTTTCCTTCGTGGCGCCGATCAGTTCCGTCAGCCGGACCTTCTCGTCCGGATCCCCTTGGTCGACCTCGATCGGGCCGTCGATCTCGTTGCAGAAGGCGCCGTCGTAAAGGTGACCCTTGGTGTCCTTGAAGAAATAACCGAGGAACTCGGTGTTGAAGCCTTCCTTGAGCACGTAGGTCCCGAGTCGCTTGCCGTTGAGGACCACGAAGGCGTGCGTGCAGCGGGAGGCCGGCACGCCGGCGCGGCGGGCCATCTCGCCGGCGACCATCTCGAGCAGCATCGTGCCGTCCTGCGCGCAGTTGTTGAGCTGGAATTTGGAGAGCCCGCGATACTCCTGGCCTTTCTTGGACTTCGCGGTGCGGAGCGAGAAGCCCGGGCGGTCTTCGGTGATCTGCCGGAAGCTGCCTGCGGAGCCCTTGAGCTTGATCGAGCACTTCTCCAGCGTGACGCCGCCGGCCTCCTTGATCGTCAGCGTGACGTAGTCGCGGGGATTCTTGGCGAGCTTGTCGATATTCTCCTGGGAGATGGTCAGCTCGAGCTTCGGCACCGTGCCGGCGAAGAGCGCATCGGGCGCGACATTGACGGCCGTCGGCTTCGGGACGATGAGCGGGGGCAGGTTCTGGGCCTGGGCCGTGGCCAGGCCGACTAAGAGCACGGGGATGAGTAGGCGCGATTTATCCACGGGGGCGGGGTAGGCCCACGATGCCTTCGTCGCCGGGAGGAGGCAACTGGATAGGTTTAGGGTAAATATGAGAGTATCGAGTATGGAGTATCCAGTATCGGGGAAGTGCTAGCCTCGAGGTAGGGGCGTGTTTCGGCGAACGGCCTAGGTCGGCACGCAGTGCCGACCCTACCTGTTTAAATATCCATTCCGCCCGGTAGGGTCAGCACTGCGTGCTGACCTAGCGTACCTAGTTCCTTTATCCGAACAACCCTGCGACGCTCTCGGTTAATCCCCCGGGGCGGGAGCGGCGGAGCCAGACGGTTTCAAATTCCTGCTTAAGCTTCGTCTGCTCTTCGGCGGAGACGGGCTGGCCGCTCGCACGACGCAGGCCGGCGCCGGCGAGGCGCTCCCCCAGCGAGAGTTCGGCGCGGATGGTCGCATCGCTGATCTTGGCCACGAGCGCCTCGGCTTCGGCGAGATGCGCCTGCGAGGCGGCGAGTTCCGCGGACGTGACGCCGTCGGTGAACTTCGCGAGGGCGTCGGGCTTGGCGGTGAGGAAATCCCAGGTGAGGCTCTTGTTGCGGTTCGCCTTGGCGATCCGTCCGTCGAGCATGCCGAGCTGTTGGAGCGCCGCGGCGACGGCCTGTCCGTCGGCGTCGCTGAGTCCGCCGAGGATGGCGCAGCCGGCGGCGAAGTCGGTCTTGGCGTTCGCGGCGAAGCCCCAGGCCTGCGCGAGTCCCGCCGCCATCGGCAGCCAGGACGTCGGCCAAGGTTGGTGATGACCGTTATCGCCCCAAGTGGTGAGCAGGATGCCGCGCGCTTCGTGCCGCACGGCGGCGCCGACGGCTTCGGCCTGATTCGTCAGCGCGTTGTCGAGGCGGCCGGTGAAGCTCTGCCACGCGCTGGTGCCCGGTGCGACGAGGTAGTTGCGGCCGAGTTCGCGGAGTCGTCCGCACTGTTCCTTGAAAGGATGGCCGGCGTCGTAGCCCCACACGACCGGCACGGCGTCGGCCGGCGCGTCCTGCGCGAGCGCGAGGTCTTCGAGGAGGATGTCGCCCCAGAACTGCACGGTGCGGCCGCGGTCACGTCCGAGGGCGCAGAGCGGTTTGAGGTGATCCAGATAGACGCGATGCTTGCCGCGTTCGGCCACGGCCTGCTTGCTGAAGCCTTGGCCGAGTTCCCACGGTTCGTCGCCACCGATGTTCACCTGGCGGCTGCGGAAGTTCGGGAGGTAGTCGTCGAGGAGGCCCGCCACGAAGTCGAGCGAGCCTTGGTCGGGACGCAGCGTGCCGGGGAATTCCTTGAACTGTCCGGTCAGCGGATGGATCCAGCCTTCGGGACATTCGGCCATCGCGCGGTAGCGCGGATGACGGAGCCACCGCTCCATGTGGCCGAAGGTGTTGAGGTTCGGGACGAGTTCGATGCCGACCTCCGCGCACGCGTCGTCGAGCTCGCGGATCTCCGCCGGCGTCAGCGGGGAGGCGTCTTTCCAAGCGTCTTCATGTCCGCGGAAGGCGAAGGCGTGTTCGATATAGAGCTGGAGCTGGTTGACGCGCAGCCGGCCCAGCGCGCGGACGAGCGCGAGGAGTTCCGCCTGCGTCGGCACGCGCGTGCGCGAGACATCGAGCATGAAGCCGCGCACGGGCAGGTCCGGCGAGTCGGTGATCTCGAGGTGCGGGAGCTCGTCCGGGTATTGCGCCGCGATCTGCCGGAGCGTCTGCGCGCCGTAGAGCACGCCATGCGCGTCACCGGCGTTGAGGCGCACGCCGCTCGCGAGGATTTCGATGTGGTAGCCTTCGGCACCCCGCTCAGGTCTGTGGACGATCCGGCAGGCGCCTTCGGCCGGACCGGCTAAGGCCGCGTGGGCTTCTGCCATGGTCTTCGGGAGACTCTCTATGAAGGCGGCCGTCGGGTGGGGCATGGCAGGCACCTTGAGCCAGCCTCCACGGAGGGTCAGTTCCCTCGGACGGGGGAAGAACTTGAGCGCCGGAAGGGCCATGCCCCGAGGGTTAGCCCCCGCGGGCCGACGGGCAAGACGCTAAGATGGGCCCGAACCTCGCTTCCCGCTTGGAACAATCGTCCGACCGCCTACATCTTATCCCCTTACCCCGCATACCCATGGCACGCTCATCCCTTGGACTCTTCCTCTTCGCCGCGGCCGCCCAGGCCGTGCCGGAAGGGTTCGTCATCCGCGAGTTCCTCGGCAACGCCCAGGTGCCCGAAATCTACCCCACCGCCGTGGCGGCCGCCGCCAATGGCGACGTCTACGTCTCCTCGGACAAGAACGGCTCGCTCGGCCACGTCCCGGGCATGGGTCGCATCCTGATCGCCCGCGACACCAAGGGCGCCGGCGTCGCCGACCAGGTCATCGAATACACCAAGGTCGAAAGCCCCCGCGGCGGCCACTTCGTCGGCGGCGTCTTCTACCTCGTCCACCCGCCCTTCCTCTCCAAGTTCCAGGACAAGGACGGCGACGGCAAGGCCGACTATAACACCGAGCGCACGCTCCTCGTCGACGGTCTCGGCGGCGGCATCGAGCACCCCCGCGGCGCCGACCACACCACCAACGGCGCCCGCATGGGCATCGACGGCTGGCTCTACATCGCCGTCGGCGACTTCGGCGCCGGCCTCCTGCGCGACAACGACGGCGCCATCGGCCTCGGCGACAAGAAGCGCGTCACCCTCTACGGCGGCGGCGTCATGCGCGTCCGCCCCGACGGCACCGAGCTCGAGAACTACACCGTGATGACCCGCAACATCTGCGACGTCGCGATCTCGCCGACCCTCGACCTCTTCTCCCGCGACAACACCAACGACGGCAAGGGCTGGAACACCCGTTTCCACCACTTCACCTCGCTGGCCGACGCTGGCTACCCGCGTCTGTATAAGAACTTCGCCGACGAGATCTCCCATCCCCTCGCTGACTACGGCGGCGGTTCCGGCACCGGCGGCCTCTACCTGAGCGAGCCCGGCTTCCCCGGTGATTTCGGCGAATCCCTCTTCACCTGCGATTGGACGACCGGCACGCTGCACCGCCACCCGATCACCCGCTTCGAGTCCACCTTCGTGGCCAAGCAGGAGACCTTCGAGAAGGTCGCCAAGGCCACCGACTTCGACGTCGACGGCAACTCCCGCCTCTTCCTCGCCGACTGGCGCGGCGGCGGTTTCAGCTACCTCGGCAACAACAAGCCGAAGACCAAGAAGGTCATGAAGGACGGCAAGGAAGTCGAAGAGCCGATCTACTACCCGAACGGCACCATCCAGATCATCACCGCCAAGGACGTGAAGCCCAACGTCTACGTCGATGTCACCAAGCTCTCCGACGCCGACCTCGTGAAGCAGCTCTCCTCGAAGTCCGCCGTCCAGCGCCTTGAGACCCAGCGTCAGATCCTCGACCGCGCCAAGCCCGCGCTCGGCGAGCCCGTCCTCGCGATCGCGCAGTCCGGCTCCGAGCACCTCTACGCCCGCGTCGCCGCGATCTTCACCTATAAGCAGCTCCTCGGCGCCAAGGCCAACGCCGGCCTCGCCGGTCTCGCCAAAGACGCCGCCGTCCGCGAGTTCGCCCTGCGCGCGCTCGCCGACCGCACCACGCAGCTCGAAGGCGTGCCCGTGCAGCTGTTCGTCGACGCGCTGAAGGATGCTGATCCGCGCGTCCGCCTCCAGGCCCTCATCGGTCTCCAGCGCCTCGGTGCCAAGGACGCCGCCCCGGCCATCCTCGCCGCCGCCGGCTCGTGGCCGGCCGACGAGTCGAAGCTCGGCGAAGGCGAGCACTACCGCCTCCCTCACACCGCCATCGCGGCCCTCCGCAGTCTCGGCAACGCCCAGGCCTGCCTCGCCGCGCTCGCCGATCCGGCCCAGCGTTTCGTCGCCTTCCGCGCGCTGCAGGGCATCCACTCCGACGAAGCCGTCGACGGCCTCATCGCCCTCAGCCTGAGCGGCGACGAATCCGTCCGCTTCGGCGCGGTCTCCGCGCTCGCCCGCCTCTACCACGTCGAGAAGCCCTGGAACTACAAGGACTGGTGGAGCACCCGCCCCGACGATCGCGGTCCGTATTTCGAACCGGCCGCCTGGTCCGCCACGCCGCGCATCCACAAGGGCATCGAAGCCGCCTACGCCAAGCTGCCGGGCAACCTGCGCATGGCCTCGCTCGAGATCCTCGCCAAGAACCGCATCGCGATCACCGACCTCAAGCTCGAAGGCCTCGACCCGCTCCGCCTCGCCATGGCTACGCAGACCCTGCGTCCGGCTGATCAGGCTTTGCTCGTCGACGCCGCGCTCCAGTCTTCCCGTAAGTGGGAAGAGCGCCTCGACTGCTACAAGGCGCTCCTGAAGGTCGAAGGTGACGCCGGCCTCGAGCCGCGCGTGAAGGTCCTCGCCGTCTGGTCCAAGGACGCCCAGGCGCCCGCCTCCGCCACGCAGGCCATCAATGACTTCATCTATGAGGCCGAACGCGGCAACCAGGTGAACAAGCTCCGCGCGATGGCCAACAAGGCCGAAGACGCGGCCTCCACGATCCTCTGGAAGGCCTTGCTCAACGTCCTCAGCAGCCCGCTCACCAAGGAGCAGCAGAAGAAGGCCGTCCGCGGCCACGTGGACAAGAATCCGCGCGACCTCGGTTTCTTCCACGCCATCGCCGACCTCGGCCTCACCGGCTTCGACAAGCAGCTCCAGGAAGGCATGAAGGGCGACAACGTCCTCCAGATCAACGCCGCCAAGGCCGCGCTCGCCGCAGGTAAGCTCGCCGCCGCCAGCAAGGGCAAGAAGATCGCCCAGCTCGACGTCAAGGTCGTCGCGACCGCCGCCCTCAAGGGCCGTGGCAACGTGAAGAACGGCCAGCGCCTGTTCACCCAGCAGGGTTGCGTGGCCTGCCACGCCGTCGACCTCGCCGCCGAGCAGAAGGGTCCGTATCTCGGCGCCGCGGGCGCGAAGTTCCCGCGCGAATACCTGATCGATTCCATCCTCGATCCGAACAAGGTCGTCGCCCAGGGCTTCCAGACCGTCGTCCTCTCCATGAAGAACGGCCCGGACCAGATGGGCTTCGTCACCGGCGAAGCCGACGGCGTCATCACCCTCCGCAACATCGCCGGCCAGGTCTCCAAGATCAAGCGCGACGACGTGAAGGCAGAGAAGCACCTCCCGCAGTCGATGATGCCCGCCGGCCTCGCCGCGGGTCTCACCGTCGAGGAGTTCACCGCCCTCATCGAGTATCTCGTCACCCTGAAGTCGATCGGGGGTTGAGCGCGGGCGGAGCCCGCTGCTCAGAGTATTGAGTATCGAGTATAGAGTATCGGGGAATTTAAGAGGGCGCCTGCGGGCGCCCTTTTTTGTTTCTATTGTCTCGAGGTATGGGCAGCACCGCGTGCTGCCCTAGCTGTCTTGGGTAGGTTTGAGCGCCCTCGCTCAACCGCTGCTGACCGGGGCGGTCAGCCCTACCTTGATACAATCTCAAAGGGAAACCGGAGACCGGATGGGATGCTGCGGCCATGTAATCATTCTCAGGTCCCAGGTCTCGGTCGTCGGGTATCAGGTTCAGGTGTTCGGGTTCGGGTGCAGGTCCCGGTCCTGATTCCCGCCCCCGTACCTGCGCCCGTACCTGAACCCGTAGCCGAGACCTGAGACCCGAAGTTATGCCACCCCAGCCAATCATCCGGTTTCCGGTCTCCCTCTGGCGTGTTGCCTAACCGCTAACCGCCAACCGCTTCCCCCTCTAGCGGGCGCTTCAAGCGCCCGCTATGACGCATCTTCCTATCCAGATATTTGGATGTCCGACTTGCCAACCCTCCCGCCCCCCGTTTGTTTCCCCTGTCTTATGGCAAGCCACGCCTCCTTCATCTTCTCGTCCGAATCCGTCGGCGAGGGCCACCCTGACAAGGTCGCCGACAGCATCTCGGATTCCGTCCTCGACGCCTGCTTCGCGCAGGACCGGTTCTCCCGC
>Ga0209358_10000572_pt1 | contig 32173 bp, 75 predicted proteins | sample LauGreFa1BDMLBSN_2_FD_187574 | JGI IMG/M metagenome (GOLD analysis project Ga0209358, IMG submission 187574) | Freshwater lake microbial communities from Lake Michigan, USA - Fa13.BD.MLB.SN (SPAdes) (version 2) | ecosystem: Environmental > Aquatic > Freshwater > Lake | place: Lake Michigan, USA... | reverse complement strand
TTCCTTCAACAACCCCCCAAGAAGATTCTTCATGAAAAGTATAAATTTGGCAAGAGTCCTCTTGTGTCATTGGTCGTGTTAAATACCAAAGTTGGTTTTCTTTCCAAGTTATATTTACTAACTTTTGTCCTTTAGGTAATGTAAGTTTACCATCTCCACCCCAACTTTTTACTCTTGAGTTTTCTGTACAAGATGTTACCATAACGCCCATGATAATTGCTAAAAATATTTTTTTCATTTTATAAGTTTTATTTTTGTTATTTCTCCTATTTTATTTTCTTTAATATTCAATCTTAAAGTGTCGTATTTACAATATAATCCTTCATCCATAACTAAACAACTCCATTCACACGTATTGTGATCGTAAAAATGAACATGTAGTTTTTCTAAATATAATTCCTTATTGTAAGGGATCTCAACTTTTTTCCAATTACCGCAACTTGTTAGTAACAGTAGTACAAATATACAAAAATGTCTAATCATTAAAAATTTTCTTTTAAAATATATGGAGGATTAATTCTTACCTCAGAACCATCACTATTAAAATAATACGCTGTATCCCCATCAAAACTAATTGTGTCGGTATACCATATCGCATCATGCATTGGGTCTGTACCTGATGTTGGGACATATACTTTTCCTCTTATTTCGTATTTGTATTCTTTAACACAAGACACTAATAACATTAAAACTAATATACTAACTAACTTTCTCATTCTCAACTAATTTAACAAGGTCCATAGATGTTGTTGTGGTTACTCCATTTGGTAATTTGTATGTTATTTTTTTACCACCCAAAAAATGATAATCATCTTTTACTTCCGCTTCGACTACGTTGTTATTTACGTATATCTTAATTTTTTTCTGTTTCATATTCCATTATTTTATTTGTGAACATATTATTTTCAGGATCGTGTTTCCCTAAATTATATGTGATAAATGTACCATTTTCAAATGACAATTTCAACATAAAATATCCCAATTCAGACAAATAAATTTTATCTACTTCACCAACACCTTTTGGTGTTTCTATTGATAGATTTGTTACCATCCTATTCAACAATTACTTTTATCTTTTTAGTTGGCGCAAATGACATCATCCCCCAATCTTTTTTGGTTTCATCCTCACTCTCTTCTTCATCTATTTGACAAAACCATTGATTTTGTTCCATTATTGACATTTCCTGATCCGTTATGTCAAGTTGTTCAGGAAAGGCGACAATTTTAAAAGCCTTTGTTAAAGATAATTTTGAGTCTGTTATTAAACTTAAAACTTGTTCATTTTCACACTTAACTAAACTTGGGAACTCTCCCCCAACTGTTACAATTGCACTGTCTCCAACTTTTATTTGGTCCGCAGAAACTAAATAATTTTTATTTTCTACGTTAAATAACCTTACTGTTTTTCTCATTTATTTTTTTATATACTTTTTTATGGTTCCAATTACCGCATTGATCACATGAACTATAATCAATTGAGTTTTCTTCATCGTATTCATATTCACCACAAAGACTTACAACTATTTCGGCAATTGTTGTCCAATCATTCATCCCCATACCAACTTTTAACTCCTGTAACTTTGAGATTAAATTATTTTGCAAGTCCTCAATAATTTTAGGATCCCTATTATCATATTCATGGATGAATAGTGACTCCCCGTTAATTACAACGTCAGGTCCAAAACAATTCTCACTTAAAATTATTTCTTCCATCATTTAAAATTTAAGAATGTTTCAACCTCTTGATTTTTTATTTCTACAATTGGTGACCACTCTCCTTTATATGTTATACCTCTTACAGGTTTATTATCAATCCACACATATTCTTCATCTTCCTTACATCTTGGTTTGTCCGTTATAAGGTCGTGAAACTTGAATCCGTGTCTCCATAACCATGCTAATGTTACTCCTTTATCTTTATATTCCCTTGCAGTGAAAAATACAATTTTATTCCCTTTATCATAAAGTTTATTAATTTCTTCTTTAGACCCTTCATATGGATTTGCATTTTTATATAAATGACTATCTTCATTTTTAATGTCATCACATACAGTTCCATCGATATCAATTAAATAAACTCTTTTTTTCATAAACCTAAATTATTTTTAGCATTCATAGTTAAAATATAATTCATTAAATTTTTAACTAAAGATTCGGCATCACTTTTTTCATACATACCAGGGTATCTTTCGGCAAGTTTATTTGTCTCCTCCATGTCACGACAACTTGATAAAATATCCTGTAACATTGATTTTAACATGTGTTCTTTATCGTAATTACTTTCTATATTTTTTTCAAATACCTGACCTTCAAGTTCTTGAGTGTAATCAATTAATTCTTCAATAGGGTCTAAATCCATTAGATGTTCATTTCCTTTGAATATTTGACTTATACTTTTCATTTTAAATAATTTAATATTTTTTCTTTTACCCCCGATTGTTTAATACCTTCGTTTGATTTTGGTGTCAATACAAAATTATCTATTGCCCATTCATCTTTCCACTCTTCTCCATTTTTTCCCATATTCAAATCATCAACTGAAACCCAATGAGTAATTTCAGGATGATCGTGGAGGTATTGTTTAATCTCAATAACACGGATCATCTCCAATTCCCATCGTGGAGACCACACCCAAATAATATCATTATACCAATTACATTTTCCTATATTTGGTGTCAAGTCAATTGGTCGTTTAATAATTCCCTGACTTTCATAATAGTCACCAAGTTCTTCTAATGTTGCATGTAATTTCCAATCAGAAGATACTACAATCTCAGCTCCTGTTTCTTCAAGAATTTCATTAAGAACCTTTACTGATTTTGTATCAAAATCATCAAAACGAAAAGATACGGGAGCATCTTTTTTTTCTTTACTGCTATCAGGATTTTCACTACGGTATTTGGCCCATTTCTTTGTTCGTCCTCCCCAATTATTGGATAGGCAAATAACTCCGTCGTTATCTAAGAATAATACTTTCATAATATATTTAATTTTTTAATCGCCTTTTCGTAACGTTTATATTTTTCATTTGCCTGATACACCTCAAGAGGGGTAAAATCTTCAGAATTATCCACAACACAATCATCATGTGATGTAAGATAACCATCAATTAAAATTCTACATTCTTCCTTGGTGTATTTTTGGGTGCGTCTATCTAACAAATTTTTAATTTTGTCAAACCCACGTTCTTTTTGTTCTACATTACTAAGATGAGAACCATCTTGATCATATGATTTAAAAATTGCAGATTTATTAATTCCTAAATCATTTTTTAAATGTAGATACTTTTCCATATCACAAATATACTATAATAAAAATGATTTTACAAATAAAAATGAACTAATTTTTTTCATTATGAAGTCTTGCACTTTCAAAAAAATCTTCAGCAAATTCTATTACTATTTTTGGGTATTCATTTAAATACCAATTTTTTGCTTCATCTAAAGTTTTAAATTTTAATCCTGTCATATCAAAATTATAACTTTTGTGAAATTTATCTTCTTCAATATAATCTTCATCATGATTAGCCCAGTCTCCCTTAGTATAAAAATCAAATCTACCAACTAAAAGCATTTTGGGTAGTCTACCAAAATAACCATCTAAATTATCGGCGTCCCAAAATGGTTGAACATAACCAAAACAAGCTTCTGTCGATGATCTTAATTTTGAGTTTTTTAAAATATCTGTGTCCCAATAAAAACCATTTGATTCAGTTTCCCTATTTTCAATAATAAAATTTTTATATTCTAATCTACCAGGTATTTGTTTATCATAAAAAACATAATAATACATTATTTCCGTTAATTCTTTTGCGGTAAAATATTCTCCATTTTTTGGTTTTAAAAAAATATTGGCAGCACTAAAAGGAAATTTTAATGCCCTAAGAGCGTCAAAATAACCAATATTGTTAGCTAATTCTATAAATTGATTAAATACCATGTCTACTTGAGACTCTTTAAGAATGATCCTCATATCATTATAAATATTAATAATAATAAAAAACCCCACCTTTAAGATGGGGTTTCGTATAATTTGGTTCAAGGGTTGAAATGGTCAAGTTAAGAGTTTTAAGATTTAAAAAAATGACTGTTGACAATATGAAATTTGAATTTGGGACTATTACATTATTAGTATCATTTATCATCCATTCGGATTTTCTAGTTAGACAACCAATAATTCAACCTTTTCCTCAAATTATACTATTTGTGTATTTGAATTAAATATGTCCAATCTATCTTGGATTTCTTCTATTTTATTTTCTAATTGTTTTATTTTATTGTTTCTTTCAACAATGTTCATCTCAACAGATAAAATAATTTCAGCCGAAGAATATCTATCTCTATTTGATTTTCCTGACGTACAATCCATTTTTTTAAGTCCTTGTACCATTGACTTCATTTCAGCCATTAAAAAAATGTCTTCTAACACTGGAGCATTTGCCCTATGAATTTTTGCCTTTAATTCTGATAGGTCTTTTGTTGCTTCAATAACATTTAAAAATAATTCACTGATATTATAAGGTCTTTCATTACCTTCCTCAATAGAGTTGTATTGTTGCATCAACTTAGTATTTTCGCTAATCTCCTTGATTAACTTATTTTTCTGTTTTAGTGCTTGTTTTATATTCATAATTTTAATTTTGTTATGAAATTATATATAATCTTTTTTAATTTGTCAACTATTATTTAATAACTTTTACCGCTTTTATCGACCAAGGATCAAAAAAATTATTAACCTCACATTTTAAAACTTCATGCGTTTTTGCGTTATAATAATAATCACCATTTAATATAGGATCCATTAAAACAGTTAAAAATTTTTCTCCGTTGAATTCAACGTATAGTTTTTCATCTCTATGTTTATCACAAAGTGTGTATATCCATCCTTTAATTTTATTTTGTTCTCCTGGTTCTCCACAAACTTCACAAACCGTAAAAGTTTCTTTTTCCGCCTCAACAACAAAATGAAATCCATTTTCAGGTAGATTATCTAAAAAAATACTCATTCCTCCAAACTTTTGTTTTACATTAATAAAACTTCTATCCCAACCTAATTTTATTAGTACTTCAAATAATCTTTGGAGTACCCCCAACCAACCATTCCCTATTCCAAAATATCTTCTTTCCTTAATTGGGGGATGATATGGTTTATGTGATATATTAATACCTCCTATTTTTTCAAGAAAGTTTTCAAACTCAGAATCTGTTCTATAATTATTATTCATTCTTATTCCCATTTTTTTTATACCATTTAAACATAGTTAATGCCTGAAATAAAGTCCAGTATGATCCCCAAAAACCACCCCTATCATCCAAAAAAATATTCGCATAAAGTTTACCATTTATTCCATATGGTTTATCCCACTCAGGATGCATTTTGTTTACCCCATGTACAACAATACCCAAACTTTCGACTTGTTCTTTTGCTTTCTCAAGTTGTTTATCGCTTCTGGCGGTATTAATTAAAAATATAATACCTTCTTTTTGACATTCTAATATCAAATCAACCATCTTTTTACAATTTTTTTTAATCTCATCATTGTATGGTATTATTGTATCATCAAGATCACAGGCAATAATTATTTTACCATTTTTTATCCATTCGGTTACTAATCTGTTTACGTAAAAATCTGCGTGGTGTCTCATTCTATTATAGATATTGTTTATTTTTTTCATACCAAGTTTCTTTTATTTTACTTACAGGTATTTTTTCTTTTGTTACGTCACAAATTAATTCTTTTATTCCTACTGATTCTAATTTTTTATCCCATTCAATGCAAGATTCAATGTTTTCATAATTAAAATTCCATTCGTGTTTAAAGGTCTTACTATTGTTTAGTTGTTTTTCTATTGGAAGTAAAACGTTTAACGCTCTTAAAGTTTTCTTAAAGTCGTCTACTGAGTCCCATTTTTTATGTATACCCCTTTTATGGATATATAATACAATATTACTCATCCCGATTAAATGATCTTCAGTTTCATTGCCCATATTTTCAACATGAAAAGGTAATTTAGTTTTAACCTCTTTTACGTTATTATCAAATATTATTGGGTTTCTCAACATTGTTGCACAAGTCTCCAAAACTTTATCCCCTTCAAAATCTTCGGCAATAGAATCCATAACAGACATTAATCTTTTTACGCATTGGAACCTATTTTCCCATTCTTCTTTAGTCCTCGTCATCATTTATTTCAAATGTTTCTTCTTTAATAACTTTAATATTACCCATTATTCTTGAGTAAAACTCTTCAAGATCATATCCGGTTTTACCACATTCACAAACCTGCATATCCCATCTTTTGTTTGAGTATGATTCATGTAATTTATTACATTCATTACATTCCCAAGTAACTTTTTTATATGTTTTGTTTTTCATTTATGTTTAATTTTTTCCATTCTTTTTTTGATATTGCAACTCTTACACCATCTATAACACAAAAAACCTCATCACCTAAATTGTTTGGATCTTTTATTTTTGAGGGGTTAACTAATATTTTATTATAAAAAGTACCCTCATTTGCAAATCTAACATAAATTTCTATTTTATCGTTCATTTTTACTATTAAAAGTTAAATGTTCTACAATTTGTTCTTCTAATTCTTCTTTAGCAATATCAACACGTAGTTTTAACTCTTTCAAATAATCTTCAGTACAGTTTTCTTCCATTATAGGTTCCATTCCATCTTCTCCGTGTGGCTCAAGAACTGCCATAGGTACTATACGTCTTCTCAGGCGTCGATTAATTGGTATTATTGGTCTAAATTCTTCCGCAACACCTATCATTTTTTCTTCTTCACGAATTTCATCGTCCAATAATGGTCCGGTGTATTTTCTCATTTCATTTTTTTCTTCTTCAGAAAATAATTTATAGTTTGGAATTGTTGTTGGTGATTTTGTGTCGCATTCCATTAAAATTATTTTGAGTATATTCGTTGGAAGTCCTGTTTGGATTGTATCAATTTGTTTATCCTCCTGATTAAAGGTTTTAAACGCATAATTTTCGTGACTATCCTCAAGTTCATATGTTTGTGGAAAATGTTTATAAAAGGCAAACTTTTTATTTTCTTTTTTATCAATAAGATAAATTAAGATTCCTCTTGAATGGTTGTAGAAATATCCAGGATCATTAATCATTGCGGTACACCATTTTGTTTGATAACCATATGAACAAGATGATGCATAGGTCAATGGTTTAAAAATCATATAATTATCGTCTTCAAAAATATTGTGAATTTCTTTTTTTGATTTTTTAAACAACTCACGATTCTTGGCTTCAAATAATTGTTCTTCCAACATGTCCCAGGAATTGTATTTACTGATATCTTTTTCATCAATAACACCTTTTTCCATTAATTCCGTAAATTCAACAAATCTTTGCATTTTATTCCAAGAAAATATATATTCACAAAAAAAGCTTCTTGATAACATATTTTCAAAAGAATCATTAGGTACGGTTTTTTCAATTGGGTCTTGGTGAATTGTCTCTGATTGGATTACTGGTCGAAAACTATCTATTTCCGCCTGCCAATCTTCGATTTTTTTATTGAGCATCTTAACCAAGAACTGTGAATATTTTTTGGTTTTTGTTGTATCAAATTTTGCCAACATATTAGCAATTGATAGATTCAAAACTTCATTTTCTTTTTTTAATTTCTTAATTCCCATTTTCTTCTTTATTTTCTATTAGACACGAACTAAATATAAAAAACTCAAATATAACAAACAATACCCCACCCCAAAAATATTGGTATATCCACCAATCTGTTGGATCAAATGATTTATTGAAAAACACCATCAAAGAGTACCAAAATAAATTTTTTGATAGGAACTCAACTAAATTAACTTCAGGTCTTTTTTTCATTATCTTAAAACAAAAGGATGAATAATAACTATAATTTGCTCCACTCTACCTTCTTGCGGTATTACCGCTCTATCTTCTTTTACTATAATATCCATAAGTCCAAGATCTTCTTTTAATCTATCTGATTGAATCTTAACTTCTTTTTTTGCGTCTTCTTCGTTTTTAAAAAACCCAAAGTAAGAATCGCAACTTCCTGTTTTGTCACACACACCATAAATGATGTCTCTTGCTGGTTTAATCATAATCTATCTGTTATTTTTTTAATTAATATTTCTTCTTCATTGGATAACCTGTGGTATGAATCCCAAATCTTTAAAAGGTGACTCTTAGTGTGAGTCACCTACATTATTTTTTTCGCCATATATTAAGTAGTCAGGGTTTATAACCTTACTTACTTTTCTACGATCTCCTGTTACAGATTTAACAACTATACCTTCGTGTGGTACTTTAGTACCTTCTATGAAGTTATTAAATACATATTTATCTTGATCTTTTTTATTCCAATTACCTTGGTATAGTAATTCTACTTGTGGTAATTGTAGGCAATCAAAGTGTACAGTTTCATTTATGTATGGTTGGTATTCACCATCAACCTCAACATCAAATCCTACAAACTTAACATCAGTTAAACCATACTCGTAGTTTTTTTGTATTCCAGCACCATATATTTCACCATATATAACAAAACCTTCAGTTAAGTTAGATGGTTCGTAAGTGTCTTTTACATGATCCCACAATTTACCTCTTATGTCGTATTTGTTGGCTATTGTTTTCCACACATCAGTGTCATAAAAACCTTGTGAATCAGAACCCTTCTCCACGTTATGAGATCCGTAAACATACTCAAAACCAACCCACTGATTGCCAAAGAACATTTTAACTCTGTCCCATAAAGAAAGGGTTTTTTTTCTAACTATACCATAACGAGCATTGGTTCCGTGAAGTTTACGAGTTACTACCACCTCATCTTCTTCGGTAAACATATCAGGTACGTTCTTTTGATTTGGGAACTTATAGTACACTTTGAAGTTAGGGTTTTGGTGGTATTTTATCTTACGTCCACCAACACTTAACTGTACGGTTTTAACCGGTGGTTCATACTTATGTATTCCCATCTTTTCCATTAAATCCATACCTATGTAATATACATCTCCAAAACCTGGTATGTATTTATTCGGTATTAAAAGACATTCAGAATAAAATCCACGAAGTTTTACGGTTCTAACTCTTTGTCCTTTTCTAAGATAATTAGTAACGCCTAATTTATCTGATAATTCTTTTGGTATTACCGCATCAGTAGTCGCAACAACAACAAGATCGTTAACTTTATATTCTCCTTTTTTAGTTATTGCTTGCCATCCATTAACAAGTACTAATTCTATGTTGTCAGCACCTGGTATCTCAGATACTGAACCTATCATCCCAACATATGCTACACTATTTTGATTTTCCATAATACAAATATAATAATAATTTTTTTATTCGTCACTATCTTCCTCAGAATATTCTTTCTTCATTGATCTTGGTTCAACAAAATCCCACTTCTTACTTTCAAATTCTGTAACCCATTCACTAACATCTTCTCTTGTCCAATGTGGTGCAAAAGAAGGACGATACTTAAATGGTAAATTTTTACTTTCATCCCATTCATCAAGTCGTTGTGTTACATCTTCAATTAGATTTTTAGCCTTAGTGTGTTTAATCCACTCTCTGTAATCATACTCAGATTTAATATACATAACATCACCATAATTTTCAAACCCCATCTCAGGAAATTCCAAATTTGGGTTGTTAGTGTACACGTCCACAATTCCATTGTCTCCGTAATACGAATCGCATAGCTCTTTTAATGAATATAAACTACTTGGTCGTTCTTCCCAAACACTACCGAACTGACGGACAGAACATATATACAAATACCCATCTTCATACGAATGAATAAGTCCCTCAATTTTATTTCTCAAAGAAATAAGTTCGTCCATTGTTAGTTTGGTTAAGTCCATATTATATACTTAAATGTTTTTTTGCGTTTTCTAAAAATTTCTCAATGTTTTCTTTTCCTGCAGGATTTGCCGAATGTACCAAGTACTCCGGTAATGGTACGTTCTCATCCGCACAATATTCAACAAGGAACTTTGCACAATCAAGTCCAGTTTTTTCCATACTACCGAATTTCATAATCATTTCGTCTTCAGACATACTTTCATAATCTTCAGGTTTATAGTCATAGTGAAAATCAGCCAAGTCGTGATCAAAAGATACGAACTCAGGAACACCGTTATCTTCAATGTATTGAACGAAATCATCATAGTTTGTTACTATGTCCCAATCATTCTCCCAATAGAATTTATTGAATTCTGATGGTATTAATCTTATTGCGTCTTTTGGAATTCTGATGTCATCCAAAAATAATTTATTGTTTTTCATTTTACAAAGGTAATAAAAATTACATCATTAACAAATCATAAGTATTTAAATCTTCACCGTCAATTACAAAACAAGCATTTTGTAGTTGGTGTACATATCTTATTGGTTTAATTCCACTTATACCCTCAACACCATATAAACCTTCAAAAAGATGTGTTAATGATATGTTTTCTGTTTCCCACCAATCATATTCACCAATACCTGGGGCTTCAGATGTCATTTTAACAAAATGAAGTTTCTCCAAAATTTCATCCGTTATCACAACCGGTTTAAAGTCATCTATGTGTAGTGGTAAACCATCTTTCGTTCCTATGTATAGTCCGTTAAATGCAATTGCTCTTACCGCAACAGGTGTTCCAAATAGTGGGTGTGTAACAATACTACCAACTCTTAATTCATTCAGTTTCATACAATCCGTTTTTTTGATCCTCTTCCATTATTTTTATTAAAAGAGCCTCTCTATTATATTTTCTAATCAATTTGAATATCTCAGTGATATCTGTAAACTCAGATGGTGGTGAGTCATTTCTACCAGGAAGAAACATTACAGTAAACCCGTGATTTGCCTCAAACCTTTCGGTTACTCTTATACCACAGATTTCATTAATATAAACCCACGGGAAATTTCCTGAAAGTTTAACTTCAATTCCAAGTTTTTTCAATCTTTCAATAAACACTCCGAGTTTATCTGTACTTATTTTTGTACTGTTTTCTGTTTCCATTTTTATATATGTTCCAAATTTAGTTTTTACTTCCATAACATTAATATTGTTTAATTACGTCCCCTCTTAAATAGATGTTATCAAATGACACACCATTTACAGATTCAACACCGAGATGAACTTGTCTACCTTCAATTTTGGTAATCACTCCAAAATCTTCTACAGATCCTGTAATTCTATTAACTACTTTAACATAGTCACCCACTTTGATGTCCCTTCCGTTTTTATCTGTCGTTTTTTCCATACCACAAAGATAAGAATTATTTTACATTATCAATTCTTTTTTTAAGAATTTTTTTCGCCTCTTCAAAAGTTGGGAAGTAAGATAATAATTTCCAATGTCCTCCCACATTTATATACGGATACCAATATGTGGATTTATTAGAAACCCCCTTTTCAATTTTAACATCGTATTGTCCGTATTTACCTTCGTAAATGTGTCCAGCAACATTTTTATTTAACTTTAACACCATAACACTCCAATTTTTTATCCGTTACATTCCACAAATCTTTTTTTCCTTCCGTCATATGACAGTTGTGTTTCTTACCGGTTCTCTCAGCAAAATCAACAATCATATCATTATGACGATTACGAATAAGATGGGGACATTCTTTACATGGTTTTTTCACCCTACAAAGTTAAGAAATGTTTTTTAATAAAACAAATTATTTTTTGATTGGTACGGTGTCTACAATCTCAAGAGTTACAGGAATAATTCCTCTACTAATAAAGTTAAGTTGTTTTGCAGTACCATAAGATAAATCAATAATAAAGTTAGATGACTTTGGTAGTCTGTCGTTAATTTTTACAAATCTAACGGAATCATTAATAAGGTTTGTTACTTTAACAATGGTTCCAAATTTGAATGTCTTGTGTGCTGCGGTTAGACTGTCTTTATGAAATCTTTCTCCTGATGCCGTTAATCTACCTGTGTAGTTTTTACCGTAATAAGATGCGGTTCCTGTGTATATTTTTTTAGATCCGGTAAGACTAAAAAATAAAAATGATAATAATATAACTAGTTTTCCCATTTATATATTATAAAGTAAATACAATAAAAGTAAAGTTTTACCTATTTCTTTTGTATTTGTACTCAGTCTCTATTTTTCTTTTACCATATTTTTTTTCCATTATTTTTTGGTGTAGTTCCCAATTAATAATAGATTCATTAGTTTGTTCTTTTTCATCAGGAATAAGTGAGTATATTTTACCAAGTCTTTTAATTAGTTTTGTTGCAACATAATTAAATCTTTCACATTCATCAACAAAGAATTGATCCTCTTTCTTTTGGTATTTAGCAAGGTGACTTAAATACTTATGTCTAACTTTTTCAAATTCTTTGTCATCTTCATTACTTTTTACCATATGACCCATACCTAACATCCTCATAAATCCTGCCATTCTACTATTACCATCCTCTGTCATTCTATCAAAAATATCTCTTTTAGCACTTATTAAATTAATGTAAACCAAATCCATAATTTCTTTTATTTTTTGCTCTTCAGTCATATCTTCATATGGTGCACCGGCATGTTCTAATAAAGCATCAATACGATCCATTTGTTCGTATAGTTTTTCAATTAAATTAGAATAACTAAAATCTCTAATTTGTTTTAATTCTTTAACAACTTTATCGTTTTCAAAAAATTCTCTAAACTTTTCTTTTGTGATACCAGTTAATTTCATTCTTGTTGCCATTTCAGTTGGTCTAACAAGGTTTTCAACGTGTTGGATGAAATAACTATATCTCATAAATTCATTAATGACAGGAATCCCAAAGTTTAGTCCTTGACTTGCATATGCTTGGTAATCAGCATCTTTACCTATCAAATCGGTTGTCTTTTTTTGTTTATCAAACTTATGTTTAATTTCGTGAGCAATTACCGATATCATATCAACCTTATCTTTAGTGAAACAATTATAAACATCTTGTGAATCCCAATTATCTCCATTTGATGCAAAACTTAACTGTAACTCGATTATATTGTCCAAATTATGAACTTTCATTAAAATTTTTCTATCAAAATTAAATTGATTTGCAACTCCAGCAGAAATCATTTCAACAGGCCCATCATAATCATCCATTTCATGAATTTCAACTCGTAACTCTAACTCGTTTATTGTGTAATCAGATATTGTTAAATCTAAACCATCTTCAGTAAATGTTTGGGTTGTGTCGTAATCCTCCATACCTTTTAATAGGTTTGTAACGATTTCGTATAGTTCTTCAGCTGATTCAATGATTCCTTCAGGAACACCAACCGCCTCACTTAATAGGTTTTTCACTATTAAATTCATTTGGTTTTCAGTTATAATAATTTTTGCCATACATATAAATATATTGGAGTTATGGTTTAACCCACAACCCCAACTAATCCATCAAAATGATGATCCCCTAACATTTCAGGTAAAGCGCTTCTTTTGTCCATTATTTTGATTATTTCATCAATACTATATGGATCCATTCCATTTCCATCTACACCAACATCCATTTTTTTCCCTTGTCCAAATTTTCTATTTTCAGGTAAGTGAACGTGTCCGTGAAGATGTATCACCCCTTTACCCATTCCATGCCAACTTTGAAGTGGGTAGTGACAAAGTACAAAGTTTTTCCCATTAATGTTTACTTCCAAGTAGTGTTGTACACTTAAAAATCGTCCTTGTACGTGATCACGATTATTTTCAATGTGATGATCGTGGTTTCCAAGTATTAGGTGAATATTATGACATACCAAACGTTCAAGGAAGATTCCGATATTATCAAACCCACCGAATGAAACATCACCCAACATAATTAAAGTATCATCTTGTCCAACAAAGTGGTTTATACCATCAATCAAACGTTCATTCATTTGTTCAATAGTTTGAAAGTCACGAGTAGAATCTACAGGTACTTCACCATCTTGTGTTCTCCAATTTGTAACACCTCTAACAATATTTTTGTGTCCAAAGTGAGTATCACTTGTAATAAACACATTTCCTGTAGTTAATATTTTTTTAAAACTCATAATTTTATTTCAAAACGATTAGCCATTTGTTCTATTTTATCTTCAGGTACATTATGTACATTGTTTCCACCGTGTCTATTTTCAACAACAATTGTGAAAACTTTATACCCATGTTCTTTTGCCAAATCCATATATGGTTTCATTTCCCACTCTTGAGTGAAAGTATTTGATACCACAATCTTTGGGTATTCCAACATCATATCGGTTTTAACAAAACTCTGACACCACTTGTGAGCGTCTTTTATTTTTGTACCATCAAATTTATAATTTCCGTCTTCATCAATAAAAAACATATCCGCCTCATAGTGTTGTCCACCGAATGTTTTGGCGAATGTTGATTTTCCTGAACCAGGTAATCCCCTTACTATAAATAACACTTTTTCCATGTAGCAAATATAGACATTTATTTTAAAATAACAAACTATTTATAATAACAGATGGAAAATTTAATTAGACGTATTATAAAAGAAACTTTACGAAGAGATAGATTTGATGTTGAGTATGAAGAGGAGTATCCTAAATATAAAGATATGTTGATAACTGCCATTAGAATGGAGATATCAGCATCTGGACAAACTGAAGATTCTATATTATTAGGTGATTCGGATGGTAAAATTTTAGTTAATTATAGGAAACCTAGTCGTACACTATATTATGATTATAATTGGGCTGAAGATATTGAAAAGTTAATTCCTTGGCATATTTATACAAGACATTTTAAATATGCACTTGCGGATTACTTCAGTACATTTTTTCCTGATGTCACAATAAAAGAAGTGAGTGGTGCACACATAGCATAATATTAATTATGAAAATAATTTTAACAGAAGAACAATACAAATACATACTTGTAGAAAGTACTTTAAAAGACACATTAAACGATTTAAAAATAAATTCAGGTGTTTTATTTACCTTTGGTACTGGTATAGGTGCGTTCATTGGTCCGGTTGAGAGATTACTTTCAGGTTCAGGATTTTCAATGGATGAAAAAGATATTATATTACTAATCATAACATCATTTGCTCTTATTATAAAAGACTCTGAGGGGGCAACTCTATTAGAAAAAGTTAAAGAAAAAGGATTGATGCTGGCACTTAAAGGTGTTATCAACTTTGTAACAAATGTAAAAGATGTTTTAAATGCTGTAGCAAAAAACTTAGTTGGTGTAACATATTCATTACTTGATATACTAGGGTTTGCACTTCTTTTAAATCCGACAATGAAAATTATAGATGAGGTAATTAAAGATAACAGTATTGGTTTAGAAAACACTGAAAGACTGTTGTCAGGGGCAGCATTAGCAGCAACAGTTTATTCACTTAAAAGTGTATTTGGTAAACTTAAAAATAAAATAAAAGGTAATGTTAATGAGGATATTACACCTTCTGATGAGGCAATAAAAAACATTTGTGATTCAGAAAAGTTTTGTAACGCACAGGGTAAAATAACATTTGGACAGCTAAAAGCATTGGTTGAAAATGCATCAACCAATAGGTTGTTACAACATGTTGGTGAAGGTGGGTTTAAAGCCACTCTTAGACTACTACCTTGGTTTTTACCTCAACTTGCGATCGCAGGATTCGTTGCATCATCAATAAGAGCCGTTAATAAAATATTAAGACCCACATTAGAAGAAACAGAAAACTACAAAACTTGGTGGGGTAAGGTTGTTTTAAAATCTTTTAATTTATCTGAAGGGGAACTTGGATTGTCGGATCCATTATCAAGGGTATTTTTTATCTCTGATGGGTTAATGACAATGTTGAATGATAGGTACAAAGTTAAGTTTGCAAGATACATTGCGGAAATAGCAAGTGAAATGCCAGATGATGAACCTGTTCCTGAATTTTTTGTTGAGAATGAATTAAGACATTGGTTAAATGATAAGTTTTTACTGGATCCACCTTTACAACCAAAATCCGTTAAAGAAGTTCCTAATGATGACGAATCTTTAAATGAAAACTATGTTAGATTCACAGAGGATAATACGTCAGATTTAATTGAAGACTTAATGTCTATGGGATTTGATAGGGAAACCTCAATATACGAATTTAACGAGTTAGTATCTATTTATGAAAATTTACCTAACACTATGACTTTATATCGTTTAGTTTTTTCAGATAGTCAAGAAGAGATTGATACTCAGTACCCAGGTTATCACTACACTAGAAAGAAAAAAGATTTGTTAGATAACCATTATTTTCAAAGTTATAGAGACTCAAGTACAGGTGAAAATCCATATATAATTAAAGTTAAAATTCAAAAACAAATGATTGATTTTTACGAATCAATAAAGAATAATATCCTTTATCCGGGTGAAAAAGAAATAACATTAAAAGATAAAGGATTCGGAGCTAAAATAATAGAAATAATGCCGGTTAATATTTAACCGACATTATCTACAAATTCTAACTCATTTGTTTCAGGATCCCAATCAACAGTCACCGGTTTGTTTCGGTACTCATATCGTCCATTTAGAACCGCCGCGTTAATGTAGTGAGTATTTCCATCAAACACATAACCATAACCTTCGTGGATGTGTCCAAATACGTGGATTTTAGGTTTGATTTCCTCAACTCGTTTCATAAGTTCTTCACAACCAACGTTTTCATTTGTGTATCGAACATAATCAAGTTTCCCTAATGGTGGACCGTGAGTGATAAGGATGTCAGTGTCAACGGGTATCATGTCCCATTTTTCTTTTAACTTTTCACCACGAGGAAGATTGAATGCCCAATTATGGAATTCAGGTTGCCATGGAGTACCCCATATTTTAACCATTTTTTCATAATCTTCACCAACCATTAACCAATCATCTTGAAGATAATCTATTGTTTTATAACCAGTTAGGATTCCTGTTATTTTTTCGTGATCGTCTTGAAAACCAAAATCATGGTTACCACATATGAATGCTTTAGTGTCGTAGTTGTCGATTTTGTCGTACCACTTAGCAAAATTTTCTATTTCAGTAAGATAACCTCGACTAGTTAAATCACCCGCATGTATTAACATATCACCACCAGTCAAAAAACCGTTAAGTTTATCGTGTTTAGTGTGAGTGTCGCTTATAAATGTGATTCTTTTTTTCATAGTACAAAGATAATATTATTTTCTTAATATGTTACGTAATGTTTTTGTTTTTTCATTATAAAATTTATAAATAAAGTTTACCATATCAAAACACTCCAATTTGTTTTCCCACTTTAATTTAAAGTTATCAAACATTTTTACAGAAGTTGTTAATTGTCCTTCTGTTTGTGATGATCTTAAAACTTTTAAGATAAAGTCGAATTGATTTGATGCTGTCATTTTATAGGTTTTTAATTACTCCTACAAATATAATAAATTATTTTGAATTTGCACTAATAAATTCCGTAATTCTTCTCCTACCTTTCTCCCCAATTGGTATTGGGTTACCTTCTTCATCAATGTGGACAAACTTGATGTGTGTTTTTAAAACTAAAACTTGTTTACCTGTATAAACGTTATGCGCTCTTGCCTCCATGTACAAAGTTACAGAACTATTACCAACCTCAGATGGTTTAGCATAAATTTTTAATAACTGACTTTCTCTTGCTGGTTTTTCAAAATTACATTTATCAATTGAAACGGTAACCATTCTTGGTGTATCACAAAGTTGCATCGCATAACCAGCGGCTGATGCATCTATCCACGCGAGTAATTTTCCCCCAAAGAGATTACCATGAAATCCTAAGTCTGATTTTTTAATTGGGTGTGTGTTTAATAATTCCATTAGTATGTGTCTATTTGTTTTTTTATCCTTTCAAGAATATCTTCATTCATGATATTTTCATTAATTAATATTTGTTCTAAAAGATCCTTAATATCTCTTTTAGACCTGTCTTTTGATTTACGTCTTGTTTTTAATTCAACCTGATACAAATGAAACGAAACCTCGTCAACATTTTTAAGTTTTTGTAAATACTTTTCAATTCTTTGATCAAGTTTTCTACTACCGTGAACATCTATCATTATATCAAATGATTTAAATAGCTCATCCAATCTACCTTTAAGGTATTGTATTTCTCCGTACTTTAAAATATCTTTATCCGTCATCTTATAATTTTTATTTCACTTTCAGTTTCTATCACAACTCTAGCACCACAAGATAATAATGGTTTAGCGTCTTTACCATGTCCACCATATTTTATTTTACTTGGTCCAAGTATCTCCACTTCGTTACAGTACGTATTCTTTCTTCCTTCTTTAATTGTTATAACAGGAAGTTCCGTGTCCTTTGTTTTATTGGACCTAACGTGATGTTGGTTTACATGGATACGTTTTATACTCATTATATCTTAATCCATTTATTATCATGATTATATCTAAAAGAACCTATATATTCTTTATCCCATTCATGTGGTTCAATTAATGATAAAAAAATATTTCTGTTGTTTGAATAGTAAAGATGGTATATTTTATTTATTACGGGTTCAAAACTAAAAGTCGCTTGATAAACCAAATCATTCCATTTGTATTCTTCAACTAAATTTTCATATTCTTTTTTAAGTTCTGATAATCTATTTTCAAATTGCTTATTAACGTTTTGAACCCTTGTATCTTTCCACCCTTGTATATTATCTATACGTATTGCTGGGGCACCAACATTAGAACCATAGGGTAGAATGTTGGGGTTATCTGCAACGTTGTCAGGTTTTTTATTAATAATTTCCTCTCCCACAATAAATCATAGATTTAATTCTTTCTTGTTCTAACCAAACAAGGTATTTAAATAATTTTTTCATATTAATCAATTACATCTGTTAAGTATTGACCTGAACCTAAAGTCACTTTCATACAACCTTCTTGTGTGTCCATCTCGTCCATCCAATTATCCCAATTTTTATTTAATAAGTCAACAAACGAATCGTTATTTCCTCTATCAATATATCTTTGGATATATTCATCTTTAATGTCTCTTTGTGGGTAAACCAATACATAAGGAATTCCTTTTTTTAAAAGTGCTTCCCTAACATCTTTATGCGATGATACTAGAATCATATCCACTTTTGGATCCTGAATGTTTCTTTCAATGTGTTCAATGTAGTTTGAAGGAAAGTTTTTCTTATCAAACTTTGAACTATCACTATCCAATACGTTTTTATCTGTGGTGTTAAAATAAGTTGTTTTCCCTACACCAGGAAATGCTGAGTATACTTTTGTTTTCATAATTATGCTTTTTACAATTTTATAAAATATTTATCATTAAATAAACTAATAAAAAAAATTAAAATGTCGGATTACAGTTCAGTATTAACTTACACAATTAACAGAGGGGTGGCAATTGGTGCTGGATCCATTATGCTATCACAATCAGGAGTAGTTGATGTTTGTTTACTTGGTACCCCAATACAAGCGTGTTCACCTAAAACCCCAAAATGTGAGGGTAAAACCGAAACGTTCTATTCTGTTTTAGATAACTCATTAAATCAGATGTTCGTTACAGATGAAAGAGGATGGGGTTATATAACAAGTGGTGGACAATTAGCCGCGGTTCCGGGTGATAGAGAAGCTGCAGTATTGGGTAGTCAATCTGATGTACAAACATACAGTATTAATAGAGGTTTATCAGTATTAAGAAATACAATATCATTATGTACTACTAACTTTAATATTAAAGCACCAATAGTTAAACAAGTATTAGCATGTCCAAAAAATGAACCTAAATGTGATAAACAAAGTGTTTACTATCAGTTCTTTAATAGTATAAATAAATCATTATTTATTACAGATCAAGAGGGTTATGAAATAATAAATCCATCTAAAGATGCTGGTAATATCGTAAAACAACAATAAGTTTATTATAGCACAATATAATTGTCCCCATCATAATAGGTGGGGATTTTTTATTTTATATACCCCCCTATTCTACCCATAATTATATTTTTTCGTATGTTAATTCAAAAATATCAGGTTTGCACGGATAAAATTCGCCCTTAACTCCTTTGATTATGTAATCACCCCAAGACATCTCCATTTTACCTTCCAATGTGTTAATGAAATGTTTTACCTCATCTTCATCTATATCTATTATTAGATTATCACCTAACATTTCATACACTTGTTCAATGTTATCAGATACCCATTGTATCGCATCAATTTCTACTGGTTTTTTTCTGTATTTCATAAATCATAATTTATTTGGTCCCCATTTGCCATAGAATAAACAACATGGGTTGGCTCCAATTTGAATTGAATACCTTTTAGTTTATTTGCATATTTCTTTCCCATACCTGATTTTAAATACCCTATTGTTAAATGGGGGTGATAATCAGGAAATGATGTTGTGTGTGGGTAGTTTGTAAGTTCCTTATTTGTTTCGTGTAGATTCGGTCCACTTGCATCAAATTTTAAAACGTCATACATTTCATTTTCAAATAAAGAGGGGTTTGTAATTCTACAAGTTCCGTAATCAAAGTTGTTGATTACATTTGCAACATCACCTTCCGTCACATCATCATGTAATCCATAAAGTAATGTTGTATGTGGTTCATCTTCTAAACCAAAACTTCTATCACCATCTTCGGTGTAGATGTCATTTTCATCAATTAGTGAATGTAGGTTTTTGATCTCAGGGAAATCAAAATATAACATTACACATCCGTAGTCGTATGTTTGTTTTTCACTCATAATTTTATAACTTTAATTACTTTTTACAATTTTATCTGTTTTTGTTAAAACTATTTTACATCATTTTCAAACCAATACCAACCAAAAAATATTCTCATCATTTGTCTGTGAAACCAAATTGGTTTATGGTACATATTAAATTGGATGTAATTACTTGTGTGTTTACCCATTCTATAACCTCCAACATATTTTGGAGGCGTAATTGATTTAAATGTATGATCTTCTTCCATTTCCATTTTTTTATTTTTAATTATTTAATATTATTTTTAATTTTATTAATATAACCCTCCAATAATACAATCTTTCTTCTAATTCCGATCTTATCCATATCAGCCAACATTCTCAAATAGTTATCAAGTTCCTCAAGTTGAGATTGTGGTTTAATTTCTTTTTGGATTTCCATATCAGGAAATGTGTTTTTAAGTGCGTTCTGTTGTCTGATTGGCATATCACCATCTGATAATTGTGGATCATCCCACGATGTGTCTCTTTCCATTTTTAATATATTTTAATTGTTGGGTATTCCATTACTTCAACAAATCTTTTATCAACTTCATAATGTTTTTCTAAAACTTCCTTTAGTAAATCTTTTTTATTATCTGAGGTATATGATTGCCAAAGTGAACCATACCCCATATTAATTGTATACCCAATTCTTTTCCACCCAAAGAACGATTTTCTTTCCATGTAGTAGGTACCATTCCTTTTAACGTATCTTAGCTTAATTGTTCTCATATTTTAATCCCCAATTTTCACTTAACTCTTTAAATTTTTCTTCAACCAATTCTTTTTTAATCCCATTTAAAGATGAGAAATCTTTTTCAAACTGTAAACCATGTTCTTTGTTTGCTTGAGTTATTTTTTGTTTTAATGTTGAGAATTCATTTGAGGTGTAAAATTCCGTTCCATGATCTATAATTTTTAATTCAGTAAGAATTTTATTATCAAAAGTTTTAAGTTGGTGTATCATAATTTTTAATTATTCATTATATAAACTACAGTGGCACCTAGAGCATATCCTATTGCTGATGCAACTGCCATTTTTATTCTATCTGTCCAGTTTTTTGATTCAACCATATATCCAACAAAAGGTAAACCCAAGAACGGACCCATTGATGCCCAAAATATCATAGAAACACTCCTTTCAGCAACGGTTGCAATATACATTGTTGATGCTGTTTCTAAAATGAATGCTGCTAGTCCTATTATAAAATATTTTTTCATTAATTGGATAAAGGTATTTTTATTGTTGGGTGTGATTGGTAGTTTACCAATTTAAAGTTATCATAAACATATTCGTCAAACTTTAATTCAGGATTGGTTACCATAACTAATGTTGGTAATTTATACGGTTCTCTTGTTAATTGTTCTTTAACTCCATCAATTTGATTTACATAAATGTGAGCATCACCAAGACTTGCAATTAGTTCATCAGGAACCATATTGACTTCTTTTGCGATAATTTGTAAAAGTAGTCCGTATGATGCCAAATTGAATGGAAGACCAAGTGGAACATCATTGCTACGCATATTGAACATTAAAGAGATTGCTCTGGTTGGGATATTATGTTTATCCATCTGTTCATCCATATTTTCATGTACCAACCTAAATTCAGGGTTTAACTTAAAATATAAGTTCTTTCTTTCTTCCATACTCAACTCTCTTGTATAAACTTGAAATCCGTAATGGCAAGGTGGAAGTGTCATTTGATCCAATTCAGCAACATTCCACGCTGAAACCATTAGTCGTCTTGAATCCGGATTTGTTTTAAGGTCATGGATTAGGTTTGCAATTTGGTCTATATGATTAATTGCTAACCCACCCCAAGGTGCAACACTATTTTGTTCCCACTTTCTCCATTGTTTACCATAAATTGGACCTAACTCACCCCACTTCTTAGCAAACTCATCATCTGTTTTGATTTTGTTGATAAATTCTTCTTGTGATAACATTCTACTTGGATTGTCAATTGGAAACATTGCATTCTTATTCAAATCATCTATAAGATTACGGTATAGATTTTCGGGTAAATCAATGTCTTTACTTTTTGAACGATAGTTCTTATAAGCATCGCCATCCCAAATATGACAATCATTATCAACAAGGTATTTAATGTTCGTATCACCACGCAAGAACCATAACAACTCGGTTACAATTCCTTTGAAATACATTTTCTTTGTTGTAAGAAGTGGGAATCCGTCTGACATCTTGTGTCTGATCTGTTGTCCGAATACCGATAGTGTTCCTGTACCTGTACGATCTTGTTTAGTTACTCCATTATCTAAAATGTCCTGGAGTAATTCTTGGTATTTTTTATCTAGTGTGTTCATTCAATATTCCTTTTAATCGGTTAATTTCCTCAATTACATCATCACCCAATTCAATCTTGGACATCATTGATAAGTCCACAACTTGTGAGTACAACAGATCAATTAGTTCCTGTTGAGTTTTGATTATTTCTTGTTCATTCATGCCATTATCCATAGGTTTCATACATTCACCTGTACAACTATCACCGCAGTTGTACATACATCCATTTGTTCCTTTATTCATAACTTTCTATTGTTTCGTTGTTTATATTACCATCTATTTTTTTTCCAGTTTTCACCCCCTTGCTCCTCTAATTTGTTCACAATAATTAAGGCTTCTTGTGCCGTTGGAGTTTTAACGTCAAAATCATAAGCAATTCTACCGACAGAATAAACTAAATACTTGAGGTATTTTCTTTCTAATTCAAGTGTATGTTCAGAATCATAGGGTATTTTCATTGCTGAATAGTCATCTGAAAAATACAAAGACATATAAAAAGGGTTGACAATATCTAATAATTCCGTAAACCATTCTTTTGATACCCTTTCAAATGTTCCCCTACTGGCTGATGTAATCCAGGTATTGGTACTACTCCATTCCTCTTTTGTTAATGTTATTGGTATTTTATTCATAATAATATATTGTTTCGTTGTTGTATGTTAGTGTGATTAGTTTGGTTGGAATGTTTTGTTGGTCTAACTCAAAATCTTTCCAATCAGATTTCATAAAAGGGTTATTACCATTTAAATTAATTTGAAACCACTCATTCCTTTCTTGGGTACTCAATTCTCTTTCCTCAATTTTTAATCCCCACTTTTCAGAGAACTCAGTATTGTTTTTAATCTCAAACAGGAACAATTCTTTTGATGGTATATCGTCATAACCCATATACTTGGTTAGGTATTTATTATACACCTCATCAATAATCTGATTAAATTTTTCTTTATTCATTTCTTCAAGTTTCATTCCCACTTTTTTATCTATTTTTGGATCATCGTATTTATCCAACCAATCAGAGATTATATTATTTTTTTTCATAATGTTCCAACTGATCCTCATTGAAGATATGTAGTAATCCATACTCATCCATTTCACCAACAACTCTGATGTCTCCTTTTATTGTTTCAAACACACCCACAATGGTGCAAGGAAATTTATATCCCTTTGTTTTGTGAGCCTTGTCACCTACCTTAAATTTTGTTTCTTTATTCATATTATTTTAATTTTGTAACATCGTCATAATGTATTCCACAATCTCTACAAACCAAGTAATCGTCTGTAATCCAACTTGAATGTCCTGAACCCATTATTCCATTACTTTTTCTTTTTATTCGTTGTATCTTATTTGTTGATTTACAAAGAGGACAATTTATTTTATCAATTCGTTCTTGTTCTAACGCTTCTTCTGTTCGTTTTCTTTCTTGTTCTTCTAATTCTTGTTTTTTTTGACTTTCATACCAACTAGATAGATCAAGAGTCTCACCTTTCCAATTATTTTCTATTTTAACTCTTTTACTCATCTTTTAAAATATGATTTAAATTTCATCCATACAATTTCCGGATAATTCCATAACCACCAAAAAAATATATAAAATTTTTCCATCAGTCAATCATTTTATAAGTTGTTGTTTTAACTTTGTTACCTTCTTCTATCACATCTTTATTTTTATAATCCTCAATAACTTTTAATGCGGACTCTTCAGTACGATGTGTTGCGGTTACTGTTTTGGATAACCCGAATGTATTACCGTGACTATGAAGTATATTATACCAACCAATTGATTGTCGTTTAATCAAACCTCCAAAAATTTCTAATTTAGAAGTTTGTGGTATATAACCCTTCTCTCCGTTATTTTTTTCTTCAATTTTAATTCTGTAGTATGACATATTAGTTTGAGTTTTTCCATTCTTTCCAATTATCAAAATCCTTAAGAAATTCTAATTTTTCTTTTTCCATTTCTTTCGCTCTAGTTCCAATTCTATAAATGTCATCATCTAATGTCTCTTCATTTAAAGTTCCATTCATATATTGTATAACTAAGTTCATAGCCTCGTCTATTAACCATTCAACCGGTGTCTTTTCCATATTACTCTTTTTCAATTTCAATTTCTTTTTTAACCGTTTTTGGTTTACGTCCTCGTTTTTTAGGTTCCTCATTGGTTACCTCATCTTCAATAACGATTGTTACTGGTTCAGGAAAAAACATATTCATCCCGATTCCTAAATTCACTTCAATTTTTTTCATTTCCGTATTTTTTTCTTAAATATTCTGCCCATGCATCCTGTTTCCTACCATTTACGAAGAACCATCCAAAGTTCATCTCAAACCATTTTATCACTCTTTTTACCATATTATATTTTTTCAAATCTGTTAATGGGAATTTCTCTTCCTCCAAATTGTTTGTTTTCAACAACATCAAACCATTCTTTTAATGGTCTAGCATATATACTACCAAATGATAATGATTTATAAATTACCAATGGTTCTTTTGTGTCTGTATGATTTGATAAACATATGACTTCATATTTACCACCTTTATAGTGTTGGTACTTTTCCCCCGGTAATGGGTAATTTATAAATTCAGACATTATATTTACTTTAAAACATTAAACCAATTAATAAACCAACACCAAATCCTGACATAAAGATTGATACTAAAGCAATAACCAAATACTTTCTAATTGATTTAAAATCAAAAGGGAATTGATTATTTGTTGGTTGAAAATTTTTCATCATCTTATCCAAATTCTTCATCATGTTTGGATCGAACATATTATAATTCATATTATTTTTTTTTAAAAATTTAAGCTTTTTGGCAGATATAGTAAAGTAGGATTCTTCTTTTGTATATCAATATCGGGATATTTTTCTTTAAATGTTTTAACATCAAACTTACCTGTAATTAAATGATATCCATTCTTGGTTGGGATTACCGCCTCAATTTTTGGTCCTTCGGGTTTTAAAGTTTCAATAAAACTTGTTAGTTCATACACCACATGATAGTCAGGAACATCAATATCTACAATCCACCTTTTCTCTTGTGTTTTAATTTGTCCAACAACCGAATCAAATAAACCCTTTTGATTTGACACACCGTCTCTAATACGCTCAGCAAGTATTGCCAACATATTTAATGATACGTCTTTATGGTTTTGTTTCTGAACGTGTATATAAGCACGAGCCTTAAACATCTCACATAGTTGTTTAATCTCCTCGTATCTTTTATCAAGATATTCAATAGAATCAATACAGTAAGTTTTAATTGTTCTTACCGATTGGTGATTATCTCTTTCTCCTTCAGGTTGATCTTTCTTACGTTTAAAAACATATAACATATAAAAATCTCCAGGTTCTGAAAAATTTAATAATAACTTTATTAGTTCTATGTTATCAATCATTACGTAATCAATCATTTTTAACTATTTTATATTTGTTCAATTTTAACCATTCCAAAAAATTAAGTGCTGTCCATTCTTCAGGATCCAATTCACCAAGAGGTCCGTCACCAAACTGTTCAATAAACCCAGGAAGATAATCTGATACATCATTGTTAAAATCTATTTTTGCAACAAATTTATGATATCCCTTGTTCTCTCTTTCTGAAAAATAACATTCAGGTATTACCTCAAACTCAACTTCCATCTCTTTTGGTGTGTTGTTAGAGTTAATCCAATTCAATGATTTTTTGCAAGGTGAGTACGTTCTTACATTAATAATATCTCCTTCATCTTGTACTGCCCATCCACCCGGATAGTTTACTTCACTATCGGGTTCATAATATTTTAATGTCCCTTTCATTACTCCTCAATCTTATTTATGTATGATTGTCGTTTGGATGTTACCATCGCTTCAAGTGGCCAAATAACACTGTATTGATAATCTCTCCAATACTTGTCAGGAGATTTAGTTCTTAATTGTTTTGCGAAATTAGTAATTAATTTTTTGGCGGTAAACGTTTGTTGGTATGTCTCACAAGAGTCAATTACCTTTTCTATCCATTTTGCTACGTCTCCGTAGTGTGTACTTCTTTGTTCCATAATACAAATATAAAAATAAAACATTAAAAAAACAAATCCCCACAATGTGAATTGTAGGGATAAGTTACTTGTTATAATAAAATACTTCATTTAGAATAAACTTTTCATTTGATTCATCAATTCAATTAATCTTTTTTCTAATTTTTCAATTTCTCTCTTATCTTCTTCAGTAAGTTCAAAATTTCTACCTTTTATTTCTCCAATTTGATTGGATACGTTTCTGTGCTGATTTAACAGGCTTTCATAAAGTAATTTTTTATTTTCCATTTTTAAAAATTATGTTTGTTAATGAATATATTCCAGCAACTACTATTGAGAGATACCCAACAGCAAATAAGAAAAACATTCTAAAAATTTTATACACCATCATTTAACAATAGCATTTGTTAGTTTATTTATTAATTCTTGAACTTCACCAAATTCATAAAACCTGATTAATGGATCTGTATTAAAAAAATCAACATACCAATTACCATCTTTTATTTCATCGTTTGTTGGTGTAATTAATGTTAATCCATCAACTATGTCAAGTACATAGTAATATGACTCATCTTCGTCATGTTCTTTTATTTCCTCACTTTTAAGTCCTAAAAGTATAATTTCTCTTTCTGTCATAACTATTTATCTAAACTTTTATCAATTAATGTGTATGGTGGGGAAATTCTTACTTCGCTCCCGTCACTATTGAAGTAATATAACGTATCACCATCAAAACTTATTGTATCTGTTAACCATATCGCGTCATGTAAACCACTTACTCCATTTGTTGGTACATAAACCTTTCCGTGTATTTCATACCTATATTTTTTATTTTCACATGATAAGAGGGTAATACCTAATATAAACAATACACTAATTAACTTTTTCATCTTCGACAATTTTTGTTAGTGATAAAGAAGTATAACCCGTGACCCCATTTGGTAACACGTACACCACTTTTTTTCCACCTAAATAGTGAAAGTCATTTTTAATGGTTGCCTCAACTGTTTGTCCAGAAACCAAAATTTTAATTTTCTTGTTTTTCATATTGCATTATTTTATCTGTAAAAATATTATCTTCTATATTGTGTTTACCTAAATTATATGTAATAAACGTACCATTATCAAATGATATTTTCAACATAAGGAACCCTAATTCTGAAATATAAATTTTATTTAACTCACCAACACCTTTAGGGGTTTGTATCATCGGACTTCCCATAATTTGAAATTTTATCGTAAATTTTATGTAGTGTGTTGGTAATTTGAGATTTTATTTCTTTCTCGTACTGAGTTCTAATCTCGTCAACTTTTTTATCATATTGTTTTGTAATTTTTTCAGCATCTCTCTTTGCTAGTTTAATCACATAATGATAAACATGATTTGTTATTTCTACTTTTTGATCTTCAATTATTATAAAAATATCTAAAGACTTGTTAATTAAGTATCGTTTTCCGGATAATGGGGCAATTGTAAATTTTGTATCCGAATGATTTATCATTTTTCTAATTATAGCGGTACATATTTGTTCATACCCACTATCTTCATCATAGGTTTTTAAAAATGAACCTCGTTCCCATCGATAAAATTTAACTTTGAATCTTTTATACTGTCTTCTAAACCATTTTTTCATATAACACGTTTAATAGTACAAATATAAAAAAAATAAAATGATTAGACAACTACGTTGGTAATTTTTTTCCTTTGTGGTGTGTTTTTTCGTTTTCTACTTTGATTTTAATTTTTGGGGAATATCCTTTTGGTAGTTTGTTTTTAATTCCTACCATCTCTCCCATTTCATTATCCATTCTAACAGTAACTTCTTTTTTATCAAGATTCAACATTATTTGTCCTGTTGTTTGCATGTTATACATGTTTTTAGTTCTATATGGATTTAAGAACGGATCTTTGTCATATTTTTGTTTTAACCTATCAATTACTTCTTTATCTGTTTTTACATCTTCTAAATGTTTTTTAGCGAAATCTAATCTCATATGTGATGATTTTTTCTTCTCACCCTTTACGTAACCAACATTTTTATGATATATTCCGTGATTGGTTCTTACAATTACTTTTTTTTCTTTTTTTAGTTTTTTAATTATTGGTGAATGCTTAGATGTCATTTCAATAACATAAACACCATTAGAATCAGAAACAAATGTTTCCCCTTTCAACCCAACATCTTTTTTATCTTTACCACTAAAACCAACTATAGATTTTATTACTTGTGGTAATGTTTTATAGGTTAAAGCTTTTCTTATTTTTTCACCGTCATATGATTTGATTCTAGTTTCTGTTGCATCATTATTTCTTTTCTTTTGAACTTCTTTCCCTTCCTTTTCGTCTTGATTTACTAATAAACTAGAATTAACTATACCGATACCATATTCATTCATACCTTCACTCCAGTCGGTATCAACATCTCTCCAATAAACAACTTCAACACCATCAACTAATTCATGTACAATTTCAACATTTGCCTTATATCCTCTATCTCTATTTTTTGCAAGGACTACATTATCACCAAGTCTAACCGCAGCAATAGTACACTCCTTAACTAATTTAGGTTCAGTTTCTTCTTTTATTATTTTTCTAATTAATTCTATCATTTGAATTTTTTTACTCTTTCTTTTTTTCTCATTTGATTAGCATAATCTAACCATATTTCTTTAACTTTTTTCCATTCTTTTTTTGGATTTTTAAACTTCTTTTTGTTTTCATTAAACCACTCATCCATTGCGTCTTCCAATGACATTTTTTTTGTTTTAGCCCTTTTTATAAGACCTCTAACATACGCAGGTATTTCTTCATTAGATGTTAAATATTTAAAGTTATCCCCCTCATCGTCATCACTATAAACCACACTCATATCTTCAAAATTTTGTTGTTCAATATGTTCCAACTCATGTTCGATGGTTTCTTTTATTTCTGCAACTAAATCATTCATGCTTTCAGGGAAATTTTTAGGATTAAATGTTATTTCAATTTCCATTTCTTGCATATCCGCTTCGGCATGTATTGAGAATGGTTCATCTAATTTAGTGTCTTTTTTAAAGGAACATATTAAGTCAAAAGTTGCGTATTCATCTCCTCTATCGAAATATATATCAACTAATTCAAAGTCTTCTTTTGCTTTAAATTGATTAACTACCAATCTAGAAAGATTCAATGATAACTGATCAGTTTTTCTTTCTGAAATTATTTTTTTTGAAATTTTTTTTACAATCTCCTCTAATAGTGTTTTTTTGTACATACTAATAAATATCATTTAAAAAAAAAGTATTATATTTGTATCTAAATAAAATAGATATGAGATTTTTTGTTGTACTTTTTTTCTTGATTATTAATACTGTTTTACTTTCTCAACAAATTAATATTCAAAATTTTAACTCTTCTGAGATGAACCGTGTTTTGTTAAAAACTTTTAACGAATTTCGTAAATCTAAAGGGTTGGATACTCTTATTTATTCTGAAACAGTGTTCGATAGTCTTTCTTACCCGAACTGTGTTGAGGTTTCTTCTTCTTGTAAATTTTACCATCCGTCACTTACTAATAGATGGAAAAACAAAACTTTAAGAGAATTAATTGTAAACGAATCTTATAATAAAATTGGTGGTAACGTAATGAGACATTCTTCAGGACTTCCTTGGATGGATACTTGGGAGAACGCCTTTAGATCATATGGAATCTTTACTAGTTATGAAGAAATTGCAAAAATAGCAATTGAAAGTTGGGAAAATTCTCCTGCACATAGTAGAGTTCAAAATATGTCTTTTATGTCCAGTGATTTACCGGGGTTATTTTCTTGTCATTCGGCTTATGGTAAGAACGGTTACATTTACATATATATAAATTTTGTCACCGTACACAGAAAATGAACTTACTGTTGTAGATGTGTCATAAGAACACCACCTAACGCAGTTGCATGTACTTGTAAATGGTTAATTGATTCCATATCAAGTCTTGTTTTTCTTTTTGTATAATCTAAACCTAAAGTACCAATAAACTTATCATCAATTGTTTTAATTGCAAATAAGTAACCAGACTTACAGTTAGTATCTTCTGCGATATATTTTAAACCATATGTGGCAATTGATTCATCCTTATAATCAGGAATTTCAATAACGTCGTTACTTAGTAATTGATTTATAGATTTTGAAAATAGATTTACAGGTATGTTATGAAAATTTGTTTGAACTGACGCAACTCCAGGATGTACCGTTTCATACATGATTGAAAACTTCGCCATCGATTTACCTGTTGGGTAGAAGTTACCTCCGTTATGAAACTGTGTGATCCAAACCCTATCAGCATTAAACTCTTCTTTTATGTGTTCTATTTTGTTTGTTACAAGCTCTGAAACCCTTAAAGTTTCTTTAACCATATCAGGTTTTTCCTTCTTCTCAAGCTTACTCTTTATATAAAGAACTAAGATTGGTCCTATTACACCTGTTATAAATGCAATTATTATTCCTACGTAATTTTCCATACTAATTAATAAATATTCAGTTAATTTAAAAACCCCCACTTTTGATGGGGGTTGGTTATTAATTTTAATAAAAAATTATTTCTTGTCAACAATAGACCAAATAGCCCCTGTTAACGTCATAGCACCACCAATGATTTCTGTGACAGTTGTTTCATCTACTAAACCTTTCATTACCAAGATACCACCAACAAACGTCAATCCATGTCTGATGATTCCCATAATTTGTTCTTTAGTTAATTTCATAATATAAATTTTAAAAGTTTATTTTAATATAAATATCACTTAAGTAAGTTATAATACTCTTTAAAGTGTTTTATTCTATCTGTAAGCCCCAAAGTACCACCGTTAACCCTTTTGGTTACTGCTGTTACTGTTGCGTCGTCAGCCCCTTTATCACAGATATTCCACAATTTATTTGAATCAAAAAAGAATGCCGCAGAGGCTAATGGGTATTTTGTTGCAACCAAATCAGGATTAGAAACACAATCTTCACCAATGAATTTAGTAAAACTTGTATAGTTTGCTTTTCCTGTCAATTGAATGTAACCTCTTCCTCTAAATTTGTAACCTTCTTTTGATGTTTCGTCACCATTACCCATTCTGTTACCATAAACTCTTGATGCTATTTTTTCGGGTTGTTTTGCATAAGACTCAGCCAAATTACCAGGGAAGTACTTACCAAAT
>Ga0209358_10000571_pt1 | contig 32209 bp, 36 predicted proteins | sample LauGreFa1BDMLBSN_2_FD_187574 | JGI IMG/M metagenome (GOLD analysis project Ga0209358, IMG submission 187574) | Freshwater lake microbial communities from Lake Michigan, USA - Fa13.BD.MLB.SN (SPAdes) (version 2) | ecosystem: Environmental > Aquatic > Freshwater > Lake | place: Lake Michigan, USA... | reverse complement strand
CTGAATGAACCGCGCGACCTCGGCCGCCGCCTCTCGGAAACCATGCGATGGTACGGCCATCACCACGACGTCAGCGTCGCTGACCGCGAGACCCATGTCAGAGGTGAACTGCAACGTCTCGGGCAACGTGAATTCACTGAGGTAATCCGGGTTCACGCGAGTCCGAGTCATCGCGTCGGCGAGGTCGGCTCGACGTGCCCACAAAACTGTCGAGGTATTTTCTGCCGCCAGACTCGCAACGGTGGTCCCCCATGATCCGGCTCCGATCACCGCAACTCGAATGACTTGGTGGTTCACCGCACGGACCATGACTTGAGCGTATACGGCACTAGGTCGGCGCGAGTCGTCCCCAAGTTCAACCGAGGTCATAGGCTCGTGTTCGTGGCCCGACATGTTGCTCTCATCGTCCCCGTGCGAGGCTTCGATGATGCAAAGAGTCGATTGAGCACAGTTTTGAACCCCGCGCAGAGACGTTCTCTCGCACAAAATTGCGCCCAAGCTGTACTCACCCGTTCGGCCTCGTGCTCTCGATTCGTCGTGTGCGATAACGACGAGGTTTCACAATGGGCGATGTCGGTCAAAGCCACATCAATCCGCGTCACGTCCCAGGGACTCAATGCTTCGCTCACCGAATCAATTGCACTCATTAAAGCCCAATCGCGCATCGACCTGTTTCTCGTTGCTCACGCCGATCTGCCGTTATCTGAGCCTCTTGATTTACTCATTGACAGCCTTCAGTCTGACGACCAAGAATCAGAATCAATCATCATCATTCCCGATCGACACCATGACGGCACCAACGTTTTGGGCATTCCTTCATCGCTCATTGATCAATGGATTTTTCAGTACGGACACGGTTCATTTGCTCAGCATGTGCAACAAGCCCAAACCACAGGGCTAACCGTTCGTGTTATTGAAGATCCGCATCTCGGACTCGACCTTGATACTGCCGATGATCTTCGGCATCCCGATCTCATCAACATCTTGCCGAGACTTATTCCTGATTGGAACAATTCATGACACAAAGTAATGACCCAGGTCAACCAGTTCCCATTGTCAACACATCAATTTTGAGCAGTGACCTTGAAGTACCTTCGGTTGCTCTCGCGATTGGCGCTCACCCTGACGATATTGAATTTGGTTGTGGCGGAACCTTGGCCAAATGGGCCGCTAGTGGTTGCATGGTTCATCACCTAGTACTCACTGATGGGTCTAAAGGCACATGGAATCCTGATGCCGACATCACGGCCCTCATCGCTCAGCGACAAATCGAGCAGCGCGAAGCGGCACGACGACTGGGAGCCCAAGGTGAGGTCGTTTTCATGCACCAAGTCGACGGAGATCTCAATGACACCCGCGAACTCCGTGGCGAAATTGCCCGTCATATACGTCGACTCCGACCCCAAGTCGTTCTTGGTCATGACCCATGGAAGCGTTACCGCCTTCATCCCGATCACCGTCATGCTGGGTTTCTCACCTGCGATGCCATCGTTGCCGCGCGTGATCCGCATTTCTTCAGGGAACATGGCATTGCCCATCACCGACCACAGCACTTGTTGTTATGGGAGGCCGACGAACCCGACCACGGCGAGGACATCGGGAGTTTTGTCGACCATAAGATTTCTGCACTTCTCGCTCATGAGTCTCAGTTTGAAAGCACCATGAAAGCAGTCGACCAAACGGCACTCGATAAGTTTTCGCAGCGGATGCGCACACGAATGGCCGATCTTGGCCAACGCATTAACCGCCCCGCTGCCGAGATCTTTAAGAAGATTTCTGATCTCTAACGAGAACCGTGTTCAGGTTTTACGCGTCGGCGCTCCGGCAAAGGCCTGAGCGATTTCCATCCACGACGTTGCCGCATCACCCATCACCGTTAACTGGGACTGATGCAGCGCCTTTCGCTGGGTCACGACCAAGCAGAAATCAATCGCCTCGCCAGTGACTCGCTGGTCAGATAACTCGTCACCCCACGTCCACAACTCTCCATCCGGCGCGCTGAGTTCGACCCGAATTGAGCGGGAGTCTTCAGGTAATTGATTAATCATCAAACTGAAGGCGCGTGCCCCGACCCCGATATGCGCAACATGTTTCAAACGTGAAGTTGGTTGGCGATGCATCGAGACGGCGCTGGCAACGTCTTCACCGTGGGCCCAACACTCCATCAACCGCGCAGTCAAGAACGACTTCACCGCCATTGAGGGTCCGTACCACGGCACTCTGACCGTTGGATCAACAATTGACGCCGCATGAATGAGTGAGCGCCGCGAGTTCCGCCACGCCTGCAGTAACTCAGCAGCCGAGACCTGTCGACCCAGATCAACGGACAAATCATGGGGAGCCGCCGCGATGATGCGTTTGCGATCAAGAACAAAAGCCTCGGGGTCGCTGAGGGCCAGAGCGGCACGTTCGTCAAAGAATTGAAGATGACTGATTTGATCAGCGATCGTCCAGGTTGGAGATTCGGTAGCCAACAACCAACGTGACGATTCAAGATCGGCGACAATCTGGTCCAGAGAATCTTGCTCTGACTCAAGATCGGCGATCATTGCGGGCAACGTCATGGATTCATCGTGACAGATATAGCCGAAGGGCTAATGGTCGAAACGACCTCTCACCAAGCACTTGCCGGATAAAAGAATTGAGCGGGGGTTGCCCCCCGCTCAATCAGTTCCAGTCCCGATGTGATCGGGATGAAATCACTTTTTCTTAGCTGCTGCCTTCTTGCGTGCCGGAGCGCGCTTAGCTGCTGCCTTCTTACGGGCGGGAGCCTTCTTAGCAACCTTCTTAGCGGCTGCCTTCTTCTTGGCCGGAGCCTTCTTAGCAACCTTCTTAGCGGCTGCCTTCTTCTTGGCGGGAGCCTTCTTGGCCGGAGCCTTCTTTGCTGCTGCCTTCTTCTTGGCCGGAGCCTTCTTAGCAACCTTCTTTGCTGCTGCCTTCTTACGGGCGGGAGCCTTCTTTGCTGCTACTTTTTTGGCCGGAGCCTTCTTCTTTGCTGCCATGGGAATATCCCTTTCTGTTTGTTATTGCTTACTTGTTTGGATTAAGAATCGCTTTGAGCGTCGAGCTCGCAGTGAACTTCATTTGGCGTGACGCAGGAGACTCCATCGAAGCACCTGTCTGCGGATTACGAACCGTGCGGGCGGCACGAACTTTCGTGGTGAACGAGCCGAAGCCCGGCCATGCCACTTTGTCGCCTGTCTTGGTCGCATCCACTAGCTGGTCAAAAAATGCACCCAGCGTGCGCTCGGCGTCCGCCTTGCTCACGTCGGCACTTTTTGCCACTGCGTCGATCAACTCTGCCTTGGTCATTCGGATTTATCCTTCTCAGTTCTCGGGTGGAACTCTCCTCATTTGATACGCATCGGAGAGCTATTACAAGCATTGATTTAATTGCATATGCAACAAGCGCGCCGGTGTACCTGCGAGTGGCGCAATCGAACCGATAAAAAGCGTCGTGAACGGTCGTGACACAAGCCCATTCCTCGACGAGCAAAGACAGTTTGCCACGCACCCTCAACACGGTGGTGGATGCTCGTAGGTCACCGCTGTCTCTTCGAATCAGCAGACCAATGCCGGCCCAAGCCGCACCGAACGTTCACAAAATGTTTGCTCGGAAATCCCGCATGGTGGTGTCTGACTCAGCCAAACTGAGATGACAAGACAGAGCGAGCTCGCCAACATAGAGGAGATTCGGTGACGAAACTGCTGAGGGCCAAAGAACTCACAAACAGCCAAGGTGACGACGATCAAGTTGAGTCATCATCTGGAACCTCTCCCCAGCAAGAGAAACCTTCGCCACCTCAAATCCGAGTGGTCCTTGATACTTCGGTGCTCATCGCCGATACGAATTGCCTCCTGGCTTACCCTGACTGTGACATCGTCATTCCCCTAACAGTTATTGAGGAATTAGATGGTTTGAAGAGTCGGCCCGATGATGTAGGCCGTGCTGCTCGGGCTGCGCTGCGTGGTCTCGAAGAGATCCGAATGAAAGCTGGTGGATCACTCGCTCATCCAGTACGGATTCATCCAGAAGGTGATGAATCGTCGAACAATGCAACTGTTCACATCGAGATCAATGGCATTCAAAAGCACCTTTTGAATGAGCACGGGCTTGATTCGAATAAGGCGGACAACCGAATTATCGGCGCCGCACTCGGTCAAGCGAACTACGCCCCGACCCACATGGTTTCAAATGACGCCGCGCTTCGAATCAAAGCTGCACACTTGGGACTGACGGCTCACGAGCATCAACTCGTCGGTCGCCAATCGTCCTCGCGGCCGCTCGGCTGGATCACGGTTGACTGCTCAAGCGAGCTCGTCGACGAGTTGTATGACGGTCGTTCTGTTGATGTGGCCGAAGTCGCACCCACCGGATCGCTCGCCGAAAATTCTTTTGCCATTTTGCGATCTGGTTCCCAATCGGCCATGGCTCGGTGCATCGATGATGCCTTGCATCTCATTCCACAAGCATCCCCCGAGGCATGGGGGCTTCGGTCACGATCGAAGGAACAACGGTTCGCTCTCGAGTTACTTCTTGACCCCGAGGTCAGTGTGATCGCTTTAGATGGACGCGCCGGAACCGGAAAGACAGTCCTCGCTATCGCTGCTGGTCTCGACCAAGTTGTCGAACAACGTCGATACGAGAAACTGGCGGTCTACCGACCTTTAGTTCCAGTCGGTCGCGCTGACGTCGGATTCTTGCCTGGTGGCCTTGATGAAAAGCTCGACCCCTGGATGTCGGCGATCCACGATGCCATCGTTGCCCTGACCGATCAGCGTTCAAATCGCGAAGCTCGAACCATGATCGACGAGCTCATCGCTCGCAATCAGTTGTCGCTTGAATCAGTGACATTCCTGCGGGGACGCTCATTACATCGACAAATCGTCGTCGTCGATGAGGCTCAAAACCTCGAACCCACCACTTTGAAAACAATCCTCACCCGTATTGGAGAAGGCACGAAAGTGATTTTCACCGGGGATACCAGCCAAATTGATGCCCCTTATCTAGGTGAATCGAATAATGCGCTTGCGGTGTTAATCGGGGCCTTCCGAGGACAAAAGTGTTTCGGCCACATCACCTTGACGTCGTGTGAGCGCAGCGAAGTCGCCTCGCTAGCCGCCGAACTCTTGTAACCCGCTAGATCCACTCACCAATAACCAATCTGGCCGACCCGGCCAACCCATCTGCCAGTCCAGTCCGGCCTATGTGACTTTCGCCCAATTACAAAAAACACTTGACGGTTGGCCTTTTCGGTTTTAGTGTTAAATGTGTACGGCGAGGTCTTGCCCCCTCTTGATCTCGCCGCCCACCCGATATCGGTGGCGAAGTCACAAACTTCGCCACCGATACCCCCAACTCATATATCTGAAAAGGCAGCGTGACATGTCAGCTCTTGAAGCCTTCGAATTCAATGTTCAGCCATCGGTGAACTGGATGGATGATGCGGTATGTAAGGGTCGAACCAAATTGTTTTTCGCCCCTAAGGCCGAGCGGCCCCAAGCTCGAGTGCGTCGCGAGGCCCAGGCCCGCTTGCTCTGCATCACTTGCCCGGTCAATGACAGATGCCAAGTGTTCGCTCGCGACAATCGCGAATACGGATTTTGGGGTGGCGAATCTGAGGAAGAGCGTCATCTCGCCGGGTACACCGTCGCAGCACCAATCGGTATCCGGGCGCGAGGAATGCGCTCCATTAGTTGATCATTTTCGACTGACCCTCCATCTAGGGTGACGGCAGTGAATCCGTCAACTCATGAAGCGCCAGCCAACTTCGCCATCGTCGATATCGAAACGACGGGTCTCAGAGTCAAAGATGACGAGATTCTGCAAATCGCGGTGGTCCTTCAAGATTGGAATTCCGAACCCACACATTCATGGTCGACCTATGTGCGCCCACCACGTTGGCTCTCGCGAGACCTCGGTCCACATCATGTTCACGGAATCAGTCGTCGGCATCTGGTTTTCGCATCGACTCCTGCCAAGGCCATGAAAAGATTCGCCGACCTGACGGCTGGGCGCATCGTCGTTGCTCACAACGCCGAATTTGATACCAGTTTTTTACGAACGGCAGCAGCCCAACAAAACATCGACCTTCGCTGGCAAGGAGTCGTATGCACGCTCAAGTTGTCCCGCAAACTCGATCCTCAGCGGCAACAGACGCACAAATTGGCAACACTGTGCGAGAGATACGGAATCGATCTCACACATGCCCACGATGCCCTGCACGATGCCACGGCAACAGCGCAACTTCTGCCTCATCTACTCCGCGGCAATGGCGTGAGTGATGCTGAGGGAATTCAGCCTTTTTTACTTCCGTAACGACTCAGAATGGTCCGAGCCGTGTCAGGACCTAGTTGTTGCCAATCAACTGGTGTAACGACCATTGCCCGTGCGCCGAGACGCACCAACAGGCGCTGCATCCAGCGTTCGGTATTCGCTACTACTTCGACGTTCACCCAATCGGCATGTTGAACGACTTGACTAGTCGGGGCTACGCCGATGGCCACTCCTGGATACTGTTCAAGCACCCACAACCAGGCCGGGTCGATTTGCAAGGTGACCTTGCGTTGTTCTTCAGAGTTGGCAAACCATTCATCGCGAGGTGTCACGACAACTTGGTGTGACTCGCCCGTCACCACGACTTGATCAAGACGATCAAGCCTAAAAGTCCGCTCGGCTTGTGCTTCTAAATCGTGGGCTCGCAGATACCAGTGATCCTGGTCAAGGAAAACTTCGAGTGGGGCAACTCGGCGTTGTGCTGATTGACCAGTGGCCACTGACCAATAGTCAAATTCGATCACCATTGCGTCACGAATTGCTCGACTCAAGACTTCGACCGACTCTGGTGTTTCAAGTTCGACCGCAAAAGAATCACGGACATCTACATCAATCGCCTCGGCAACTTTGGCCAGCGCCCGCGACAAAGCACCCGACGTATCGACGCCCGGCAATTGTTGGGCAGCCGTCGCCGAGGCAATCAACGAAAATGCCTCTGGCACCGTCAACCGCAATGGGCGTTCGAAATACTTCGGAATTCCAAAGTGCACTTCGTCATCATCAACCCAGAGATCGATGAGGTCACGGGGATCTTGGGAGACTCCGCACATCGATGCGAGAGTTAAATCGGCCACCAAGTCGGCAACTGTCATCCCGAAATGATCGGCCATTTCTTGAGTGGAAACAGTTTGTCGTTCCATCAGCCACGGCAACATCACCAGCAACCTGCGCAAACGAATATTGACAGGACGAGGGCCACGACGAATCATGATGCGCCTCCGACCGCTAGATCAGTGAGCCAGTCAATGACATGTTGACGAAGCTTTGCCGGTTCGAGAACTTCGGCCCGGTCGAGAAAGCCCAAGAGCCAATGTTCAAAGGCTTGAACGTTGGCGCACGGAATCTCAAATATTGCCGAGCCATCACTGTTGCGCTCAATTAAAGATTCATCCCCGTATTGACCCAGCACATGGTTGACATCAGTGGCATCAATTCGCACTTTGGCTATGTCGCCGCCAACATCGATTGAATCGGGCAACTCCTTAAGATCTGCTGGAAACGAGGTTCGCACATCAAAATCAACTGGACGTTCAAAGGTTTCGCCTTCAGCGACAACGACGTCGCCGATAATTCGATCAACACGAAATGTTCGCATATCTCCGACTGAGCGATCATTCCCGACTAAGTACCACCAGCCGGACCGCGCTAACAAACCAAAAGGTTCGAGTACACGAGATCGACCGTTGTAGGTAAATGACACAACTTTTTGTCGGCTCATTGCCTCATGTAGCGCCGGCAGCTTTTGATCGACTGGAAGTGTTGCTTGGACTGCTGGCTGTTGTCTCGGAGTTGAGCCCGAGTCCATATCTACTTTCCACAAAGCTTCTTCGCCCCATGATTGACCCATACGCATTGCCGACACCGCAACTCGCAGTGCCGCCGCTTCATGACCGGTGAGTTCGAGGTCGCCTAACTCATATGAACTCCGCTCAATGCGGTATCCCGTCATGCCGGCTTTGTCGCCACCAAGAACTTCGGAGTCGATCGGAATCCCCTCGTCACGCAAAATCGCTTTATCCCGCTCGAACGCCGCCCGCGCCGCCACCAAGTTTTCGGGGTACTGACCTTTGAGATCATTGCGAATCTCTTCAAATGAAAGATGACGTCGCGTTGAAAGAAGGAGCGCCAATAAGTTCGTGACTCGTTCAAGTTGATGCACAGTAAGTGAGACCTTATTGAGTGGGTGGATCGTCAATGAAACGATGTTGAGCGAACCAAGACATCAAAGTGTGGGTTGATGAGTCAAGTTCTCGGTGATCTTGACTCGGAGAATCTGTGAGCCGTACCCCCAAAGATGTCGCCAACTCTTTGCCGAGCTCGACTCCCCACTGATCAAAGCTATTGATATCCCAAATTGCGCCCTCAAAAAATACGACGTGCTCATAGAGCGCAATCAATTGACCAAGAATCGCTGGTGTCAACTTCTGGGCAACGATTGTTGTGCTTGGCCGATTGCCGTCAAACACACGGTGCTCACGATGCTGTTGATCGGGAAGTTGTTCAATGCTGCGACCAAAAGCCAGCGCTTGGCTTTGCGCCAACATGTTTGTAAAAAGAAGTTCAGTTCGTTCGCGATCACTTTCAGTTGACCGCGCAAAGCCAATGAAATCAACTGGGACAATGTCCGTTCCCTGGTGCAACAGCTGCATGAAAGCATGTTGACCGTTAGTGCCTGGCTCACCCCAAATCACTGGCGAGGTCGGGTATCTCACGCGTGACCCGTCTTTGCGGACACTCTTGCCGTTGGATTCCATGATGAGCTGTTGGAGATAGGCAGGGAAACGGCGCAGATCATACGAGTACGGAATAATTCCTCGGCTTCGCGCGCCCAACGCCGCGGTATTCCAAACATTCAGCAAGGCCAAAATGAGTGGCGCATTGTCACGACCCTCGGCGCGGCGCGCATGGAGATCCATTTCATGCATCCCGCCAAGAAATTCACCAAATACCTCTGGACCAATCGCGATCATGACTGAAAGTCCGATGGCACTTGGCACTGAGTAACGACCGCCTACCCAATCCCAGAATTCGAACATGTTTTTCGTGTCAATACCAAAGGCCTGAACCGCTGCCGTATTTGTACTGACTGCGACAAAATGTTTCTCAACTGCAGCCTCGCCGAGTTGAGACACCAACCATGCTCTGGCGGCTCTCGCATTTGCCAAAGTTTCCACAGTGGAAAAAGTCTTTGACGCAATGACAAAAAGGGTTTCCGCTGGGTCAAGCCCGCGCAGATTGTCCGCCAAATCTGCAGGGTCGACGTTGGCAACAAAACGACAATCAATGTCGCCAGTGCGATCTGAACGCAATGCCTCGTAAACCATGACGGGGCCAAGATCGCTGCCGCCTATTCCGATATTGACGACAGTACGAATGCGGAGACCAGTTGATCCGAGATGCTCTCCTGATCGGACACTTTGAGCAAACGCCGACATCTGATCGAGCACACGATGGACGTCTGACGCAACATCACGCCCACCGATCACATAGCTCTGCCCCCGCGGCGACCGAAGAGCCATATGACCAACCGCCCGATCTTCGGTGAAATTGATCGGATCACCCTGAGCCATCTGCTCAAATGCCGCAGCAGTTTGTCGCACCCGCGCCAACGAAATGAGACGATCCATGACTTCGTCGTTGACCAATTGCTTGGAGTAGTCAATGTGAAGTCCAACCGCGCTCAACGACATTTTATGAGTTCGAGCTTCGTCGCGAGAAAACTCGTCGAGCAAAGAACTCGGGGCGGTCGTCGCGAGCAATTGAGTCCATTCTGAGGTCGTCTCAAGTGCATCCACAGGGAGAACGCTAGTAGACAACTCAAGGGATGATAGGAAAGTGACGTGAGTTCTGACGCTCGTGAGTCACATAGCCAACTTGTGAAGAGTGCCGATATCTCAACTTCTGGTACCTCTTCTGATCAAAGTGGCGTCCTGGCTGGGGTCGCTGCATATTTGATGTGGGGATTTATCACCGTCTACTGGAAAGCGCTCAAAGAATTCGCCCCGCTCGAACTCATCGGCTACCGCATTTTCATGTCAGTCATATTGCTCATCGTTCTTTTGGCACTACGGGGTCGACTCTCCCCCTTGTTTCGGAAGATAACAACCGAACACTTATGGACACGGGTGTCGTTCGCAGCAATCTTGCTCGCCATCAATTGGACGACCTATGTCGTTGTCGTTCACGAAGGCAAAGTGATTGAAGCAGCACTTGGTTACTTCATTGCTCCGCTCGGGACCATGCTGATTGGCGTCAAAGTTCTCGGTGAAAAGATCCGGCCGATTCAACTGACGAGTGCACTATTAGCCCTATCTGCCGTGGTGGTTCTGACTTTCAGTTACGGGCGAATTCCTTATCTTGCTCTCGCGATGGCTGCGTCATGGGCTCTGTACGGTCTCTTAAAGCGGCAAGTTCCGCTACAACCGCTTGAAAGCCTGATGTCTGAAACGGTCTTACTCGTGATCCCCGCCGTTGGTCTCATCACATGGTTTTCTCGCTACGACGATTCCGTGATTCATTCGGCAGACTTTTGGCACGTTGTTTTGGTCTTGCTCTCTGGTGTCGTCACGGCAGTTCCACTTCTTCTCTTTGCTGCAGCAGCGCTCAAACTTCCACTGACCGTTCTTGGACCACTTCAGTATTCGGTACCAACAATCAATTTCTTGCTTGGCTGGCTTGTATATCACGAGGAGCTAACACCAAGCCGTATTGTTGGATTTGGTCTTGTTTGGATTGCTCTCGTCATCGTCACAATTGATTCAATACAACGCGCCCGACAGGCGCCGACAGCAAAGACTCAATAACCAAAGATTCACTTACCATAGATTCACTTACCAAAGATTTTGCGCGAAAGGACCTGTTGATCGTGCCAACCACTCGAAAACTACGAATCGCACTATCGGTTCTCAGTTGCATTTCACTGATGGCCGCCTGCTCGACATCACCGAAGAACTACAAGACCGAGGGTGAGAAGTTCCTCGAAAGTGAAGACCTAGCCAAAAGCGCTGGGTACCGCTACAAATACGCGCTCTGTGACCAACCACAAACAATTCAAGTGGGAACTCAGTACGCATGTATCGCGACCGACAACGACGACAACAGTTGGGAATTCATCATTGAAATCACCGGCGACCGCGAACTCACTGTTGTGTCTGGAAAAGTCGTCCGATAAACAAAATGCCCGCCCTCACGGGCGGGCATTTCATCTCAAGGTATATGAATTCAGCTTTCGTAATCAGCGATCAACGATCCAATGTCTTTGAATGTTCCGCTGGCGAAATCGAACTGCACCACTTGAAGTGATTCAGCCTGGAAAGCGTCGGCCTCACCGTTCATCTTGAAGATCACACCTTCACGACCAAGTGCGGTGACGAGGCTGTAATTGCGAGCAGCGTTCATAATTGAAGCCCGAGTCAGTCCCTCTGGCGATTCTGCGGCCTGCTTCAAAATTGCCACGGTCAATTCGGCTACGTTCCATCCGGCTCCTGCAGTTGTGATGATGTCCTGATTCCCTTGGGCCGTCATGTAAGCGATGTAATCAGCAACAGCAGGCACAGCAGCGTTTGCTGGATCGTTTACGTCAACCAAGTTGTTCGAGGTAAACAAGCCATCTGCTGCATCACCGGCACCAGCCAAAATCAGTGAGGATGCACAGGTGTTTGTCAAGAACACGTTCGGCATCCAGCCGGCATTTGCTGCTTTAGCATTCGCAACTTCAAGCAAGAAGGTTGGGCACTGAGCGCCAAGTGGAACTGCCACGATTGCATCAGGATTCTTCGACGCAATTGAGTTGACCTGTGCAGTCGGGGGCGCAGCACTATCGGCTTCAATCGTTTGCTCGTCCACGATTTCAATTCCGCTGTCAGCGGCATTGGCGATTTCCTTGAATGCGTCAAGATACACCTGACCGAATTCGTTGTTCACCGTAAAGAGTGCAACCTTCGCACCATCGGGGAACTGCGACTTGATCTGGCTTGCATACACTTTGGCTTCAATGCCGTACGGTGCCAACGAACCAGTGGTCCATGGGTAGTTGGCAACGTCACCCCAAGCTGGCGAACCAGTCAAGGCCAAAAGTTGCGGAACACACTCTTCGTTCAACGTGTCGCGTACTGCGGCGTTGTTCGGCGAACCAATGATTCCGGAAAAGAGATTAACGCCAGCATCAAGCAATTTGTTGACTGCGTCTGGAGTGAGGTCCTTGTTGTACTGGTCGTCTTCAAACGAAACTTCAATCGTTGTATCGCCGAGCAATTTCTGCTCGTTCGCCAACTTGATGTATGACTCAAAGCCAGCCTTCACTGGGGCAAAAGCAATCGCAGCGACGCTTCCCGAGAGTGGCAATACGTTGCCGATCTTCACAGTTCCGGTGATAGGAGCATTGGCCGCTTCTGGGTCGACGCAATCATCAGTATTGACGGCCCACGCAGCCGACGTTGCATCAGTTGTTGGGACATCAGTTGTTGGCGCATCGCTTGTCGGCGCTCCGGTATCTGGGGCCTGAGTTGACGTTGAGTCACTCGAGCCTCCACAAGCAGCCACTGCAATCGTTCCTGCCACAAGTAAACCGCCAAGACGGAATAATTTCCGATTCATATTTCCTCCTATATTCGGGTGCATCCTGATTCTCAGAATGCCTTGACCATTGATGTTCATCATCAATTGATGTTGACTCAATCTATAAAGCCCCAACAGACCCCGTCAGGCGCAAAGGTCCCTAAATGATTAGTTGGGACTTATGTCACTCAGTCGTGATTGCACGCGGAGTCACGGTGACAATCCGCCGACTGATTTTGCGAATTAGCCCAACAAGTCCAGTCGGAGCAAACAACATAATCACGATGAGGGCTAAGCCCAAGATCAAGGTTGCAGGCGACTGATTTGTCCAACCGAAGACATAGCCGACGATGCCCTTTGAATCAGTTCCGATACCGCGTGTGGTGTTATCAAGCCAGACATAAACCAAGCCACCAATGATGGGGCCGCTGAGGGTTCCTGCTCCACCCACCACCATGATCAAAAGAAAAATGATCGAACCCAACAACGTCACGTATTGCCCATCAGGCGTCACGACTCCAGAACTTAAAGTTGAGAGAACTCCGGCTAACGCACATAACGAAGCAGAAATACCAAAAATGATGACCTTGGTTCGCGTGATATTGACACCCATCACTGCTGCCGCTGTCTCATTGTCACGAATAGCAACAAGTGATCGTCCCACTCGACTCTTGACCAGACCGCGACAAATCAAAAAGGTCACAACAAGTACAAGCAGACCGAGCCAATACGCGAAAACTGCTCGACCGTCACGGCCTTTCAATTCTCCGAGAATCGGCCACACCGGAAGTTCGTCATACTTAACGCTGTCAATTCCCTGAGCGCCAGACGTCAACCATTCAAGTTTTCTCCAACGCAATAATGTTGGGAACAGAACTGCAACTGCCAAAGTGACAAGGGCCAGGTACGCACCACGAATACGCAACACTGGAAGCGCAATGAGGCAACCGACGACGAATGCAATGACCGCTGCCGCATAAAACGTATAACCCGGGCTCCAGCCATGATCACGAATCAAAATTGCTGCGGTGTATCCACCAATACCGAAGAAGGCCGAATGACCAATCGAAATTTGACCCGTGTACCCGAGCACCAAGTTGAGTGACATCGCCGCGATGATCAACGTAAAACCGGATGCGAATTGCCCAATGCGCGCTGTTTCAGATTGTGTAGGGATGTACACAATGAACGCAACAAGTAATAACGCTCCGACAACACGAATCGCCCAATGGGTTACTGATCCTTCTTTGATATTCAGCATGTCGTTCTTACACCCGTTCCACTTTGAGCGAGCCAAACAGTCCCGATGGTTTCACCAGCAAGACCACGAAAATCGAAATCAGGGCGACAGATAGTTTCAGGTCTTGTCCGATCCAACCCGGCGCAAACCCAGCCGCCAATTGTTCCCCGACACCGATGAGAAGTCCGGCAATAACGGCTCCACCTGGACTGTCGAGCCCCCCGAGAGTGGCCGCCGCAGAAGCATAAATGAAAACCGTGAACATCAGGCTGGGTGTGATTTGCCCATTGATACCGCCGACCAGTGCGCCCGATAATGCACCCATTGACGCGGCGATCCCCCACGATGCTGCGAGCACCAATCCCGAAGGAACACCAACCAGACGTGCCGACTCAGGGTTGCTGGCAACTGATCGCATTGCTAAACCAAATTTTGTCTTGGAGAACAACAAGAACAACATGCCCATCAGTGCTAACGCCACAATCAATACTCCGATGTATTTATAGCGCCACTCGGCTCCGAGGATGCGCACAAAATCTTCGGGCTTGTTTGGGAACAAGCTCTTCATGGTGTAACCCTCGGAGCGGTCCCAAATCATGGATGCCAACGAGTTCAAGCCAAGAAAAAGCGCAATCGAAACAACGAACACTCCGCCTGGAGATTTCTTTGCGACCGAGCGAATCACTGTCGCTTCGGTCCCTGCTCCCAAAAGAAAACCGAACAACATTCCGATCAATACCGCGAAAACGAGCGGAACGCCCCAATCGTTGATTTGCCAAATAACAAAGGTGCAAAACATTGCCATTTCGCCTTGAGCGAAGTTCAGATGCCCGGTACCGCGAAATACGACGACAAGACCGAGGGCTAAAAGCGCGTAAATCGCGCCGAAAGACAAACCGTCAAATACATATTGCAGTAGTCGTTCCATATCAGCCTCCGAGATACGCCTTCCTGATGCGCTCATCTCCGGCGATTGCTTCAGCAGTTCCCGAAGCCACGACTTGACCAGTTTCAAGCAGGTAGACCTTGCTCGCAACTTTCAAAGCCAAGTTTGCATTCTGCTCAACCAGAAGAACTGAAAGACCATCTTGCTGATTCAGCGACTTCAAGACTGTGAACAACTCTTGTGTAATCAATGGGGCAAGACCGAGACTTGGCTCATCGCACAACAACAAACGTGGACGACTCATGAGTGCACGAGCAATCGCCAACATTTGTTGCTCTCCACCCGACAAACTGCCCGCTCGTTGGTTTTTTCGCTCTTCGAGGCGGGGGAAGGTTTTGTACCAACGAGCAATATCGCTTTCGATTGAATCTTTGCGGACATATGCACCGATACGCAGATTTTCTTCAACCGTCAATTCAGAGAAAGTTCCGCGCCCTTGTGGCACATGGGCAATACCACTGCGCACAATTGATTCAGCGCTCTGCGAAACAATGTCGTGTCCGTCATATATGACAGAACCGCTTCGTGGAATCGTGCCAGAGATTGCTCGCATCGTCGTCGTCTTGCCGGCTCCGTTAGCACCCAAGACGACAACCATTTCGCCTTCGTTGACTTCAATGTCAATGCCCAGCAGAACATCGACTTGTCCGTAACTGGCACGCAACCCAGTTGCTTTCAGCAAACTCATATGTCGCCACCAAGATAGGCCCGAACAACATTTTCGTCACTCTGAATCTGGCTTGGAGTACCTTCGGCAATCTTTCGGCCGAACTCCATTGCCACAACTTGATCAGAAATTTTCATGACCATTGACATGTGATGCTCAACCAACAGAATCGTCAATTTAAATTTTTCGCGCAAGGAGACGATGGTGTCGGCAAGTTCGTCAACCTCAGAATGAGTCAAGCCTGCAGCAGGCTCATCAAGTAACAAAAACTTTGGTGAGGCCGCAAGTGCACGGGCAATTTCAAGTCGCTTGAGCGTTCCGAAAGGTAAACCTGCCGCAGGATGATGGGCGAATTTTTCAAGTTTGAGATCTCGCAGTAGTTCCCGGGACTTGGCGGCAATCACCCGATTTTCTTTCTGTGCGCCAATTCGCGTGATGGCACGCACAAACCCCACCGAGCCTTGACTGTGAGCCCCAACCATCACGTTTTCCAAAAGTGACATTGATGGAAACAAGGCCAAGTTTTGAAACGTACGAGCAATTCCTAAGTCGGCAATTTCATGCGCTGGCACCGTCAATAGATCTTTACCATCGAACAAAATACTGCCTTGAAAAGGGTCGTAAATTCGACTCACGACGTTGAACATCGTCGTCTTACCAGCGCCGTTTGGTCCGATCAACCCGCAGATGTCACCTTGTTTAATGACAAAGGTCAGTCCATCGAGCGCAACGATGCCACCGAAACGAACCGACACATCGCGAACATCTAGAAGCACGAATGAAAACTACCACTCCCGCAATATTTCACACGTAAAAAAGTTTGTGAAGCGTGACACCGAACACGCATTTGTATGCCACGCTTGAGTCATGAGCGGTGAGATATTTACATCCGACGAAGAGATCACAATTCTGCCTTGGTGGCAGAACCCACTGAATTTCCTCGCACTCGGACTTTCAATGCTGATTTTTGGTATCGGCATTGGCTACTACATCGGTGATTCTGCAGCTACTCCCGACACGAACAAAGTAGACATCGGCTTCTTACAGGACATGCGTTACCACCATGATCAAGCCGTCGAAATGGCTTACTACTACCGCACCTCGGTCGCCGATCCCACACCACGTCTCACCTTGTTGGCCGAAGAAATTTTGCTTTCACAGCAACTCGAGAGTGGACGGATGGTGCAAATGCTTCGTTCATTCAACGAAATCGAAGCCAATGACACCGGAACCGCAATGACATGGATGGGTCATCCAATTTCCATTGAAGAGATGGATGGTCTTGCGAGTCAAGCCGAACTTGACTCTTTGGCTGCGGCAACTGGTGACGAAGCTTCAAGGATTTTCGCAACCTTGATGATCAAGCATCACAACGGCGGAATCGCGATGGCTGAATATGTCATTGAAAATGGTTCAAACAAAGATGTCATCAGCATGGCCAAGTCGATGATCAAAGGTCAACAGGCCGAAGTCAATGAACTTCAAGCAGTGCTTGATTCTCTCGCCTGAAGATTTGTCTTGTCGCGCTAATGCAGCGACAGAAACAATGAACTACTAAGCAGCAGGAACCGTTGTCGGTGGTGCGGTGGTCGCAGTTGTCGTGGTCGTTGCCGGCGTTGTTGTCGGCACTGGCGTCGTCGTCGGCCTGACCGGAAGAGTCGTTGTTGTTGAAGTCGTTGTGGTGTAACTCGGATCAGTCCAGTTAAAGCGCGGTGATTGCGCTCCATAAGCTTCGGGCTCTTTCACGCCATCAAAAACAAATACTTGGTCGCCCTTGGCAACGAGTGATTGGAAATAGTCAGAAACGTGCATGGGAAGGCGAATACATCCGTGCGATGCTGGAAAATCAGGAACTTCGCTAGCGCCGTGAACTGCAATTCCCTTGTTGAAATACACCGGGTTGTACATGCCACCCAGTTGACTCTCGCGACGACCGACAACCATTCGGTAATACTTATAGACACCGCCGGGCGTCCATGACAAGCCACAAACACCCTTCTTAATGGGTTCAGTGCCAGTCTCGTTGCCTTGTTCACCTGGAGAGATGGTGACTTCTTCGCACCATTCTTCGTTCGTACCTGATGAGATATGCGTGACTACAACAGGATCCTCACCGTGGAAGACAATCAGCACTTGTTCGGGCAAGTAGATCTCGGTGTGGTTCGGCGTCGAATCAGGACGACGAGGAAGAATCAATAACGGATCTTGCATACGGCTCCACATTTCGGGAGTCACCTTCCCGGTGACTTGGTCACGTGGAACGCCCATGACTAATTTTTCAAAGGCCCAAACTGCTTGTTGTGTTCGTACACCAAATGCCCCGTCGGCGACACCTGGATCAAATTTCAATTCGATGAGCCGATCTTGAATCAGCTTGATTTCAGGGCCAGCAGAACCGCGACCATATGTTTGCGTGAGAGGCAGTTTGGTCACCGGAGCAGTCGATGAAGGAGTGACGATCTGGGCCACCGTCGTCGTCGGGCTGTTTGCACCATCCGACGACGAATCATTTGAGGCCACGACTCCGACCAAAATCACGGCCAACAAAATGGCCGCGGCGGCGAAAGCTGGCATCCACTGATTGATGAACGGGGAGCGCGAGATACCCGATGGACTGCGACGCGCAGGCGAACGTCGAGGGCGCTGGTGACTAGACACGAATATAAAGGATATCGCTGGTCATGCCAGCCCGAACCGTCACCCAGAGGTTCATCCAAAACTTCACTTTGTCACGAGGGGCTCAATTGCCCGGAGTTCTTGACGCAATTCCCGCATTTCCTTGAGAATCTTGACAATGACGCCGGGCGACGAAAGCGTGGAGACCCCGCGCGTGCGGGGGAAATAGTCAACCCCAAACTGAACAATGTGATAACCAAGTTTGTTCGCTCGAATCACCAGTTCGGCATCGATGAACGAACCTTCACTCTTCAAAGAAATGTGTTCAAAAATTCGCCCGCGGCACATCTTGAATGCAAAGTTGACATCGCGCATTTTGAGTCCGAAGAAAACTCGGACCAGAGCGTTGTAGAAGAACGAGTAGACAGTACGCACATATCCTTCGCCAGTACGGTCGAGTCGATAAGCGCTAATAATGTCGGCTTCGTATTGACGCATCAAGCGACAAGCCTTTTGTAGTTCAACCATGTCGAACGGAAGGTCGGCATCGGTATACAAAACCAAGTCACCGGTGACGTTGGCAAAGCCAGTCTTGATGGAACCACCAAGTTTACGATTCTTGGGATGGTGCACGACTCGAACACGAGAATCGTTGGCCGCTGCTTGATCGGCTAGTTGAGGTGTCGAGTCAGTAGATGCATCGTCAATAATCAAAATCTCGTAGTCAGCAATTTCGCCGACACTGATTAGTGAGCGACCAGCTTCGTGCGCTGCCGACAATGTGCGTCCGATGTACTCCTCTTCGTTCCACATCGGAAAGAAGAATGAGAGTTTCTGAAAATGCGGAATCGCCGTCTCTGTGGCCACATCTGCAAGTTATCGCCAGATCAGAGAGCCTGTACTTCAGGTAAGTTGGCCCTGTGAGCGACATCGGAAACCAAGATTCCCAAGGGCACGACCCCCGCAAGAACCTCTCCGATCACGGCCAGTTCACTTTTTCCCCCAAATCTGCTCAGCAGCATCGCTTGACTCCATCTTGGGGTCGGATCATCGCTCTTGCCTGGCTACTGAATATGTTCGCTTTAGTTTGCACCGGGGCTTCCTCGCAGATCATTGGTCGGCCGGTCATCTGGCTCGATGATCAACGATGGGGCGTGTTCACTTTGACCCTGTTGGTCATTGCCACCTGTTTTCCTTTGATGGCCACCGCTTTGTGGTCGTTGTTCCACGGTCCACATGTGTGGCTCTTGTCTGTTGTTCCAACAATCGTTCTTCTCGTTCTCGCTGCGCTCGACCGCGACAATTCGCCCGGGAGCGCAGTGGTTACTTTGCTACTCGGCGTTGCTGGCGCCCTTTCGATCGTGGGAGCTTTTGCTGGTCGCTATCGACTCAGCAACGCTTCGAGCGCGACCACCGCGTCCAACTGACTACCGACCTCCGGCCCAGCACCCGGTCGATGTTGACGAACGTGGCTCAGAGCTTCGTCGAGGGACATTCCCGCAATCTGACAAACCGCTACGGCCAGAGTTCCAGCTCGACCAACTCCGCCCGCGCAATGAACAATGACTGATTCACCACGTCGCAGTCGATCAACGACGCCCTGATACAGCGGCAAAATCTCTTCAATCGGCGGTGACGACAAGTCGTGAATCGGATACCAGGTTGAACAGTCGTTGGTCTGCAACCAAGTGAGGTACTTGTTATAACGCCCACGCAATTCACCTTCACGGACCAAACACACCACATGGGACGCTTCGACACGCCGAAGGGCTGCCGCATAGTCGGGACAAATGAAATGTTTCCCGCATAACCACAGTCGACCGGCGAAAGGGGGCACCGGAATTTCGTGGATGCCCCCATCCATGTTCAAGACCTCATTCATGCACTACTGACAATACGCCAGCCAATGGTCATCTCATCAATAGTCACCTGACTCGGGTGGGCCAAACCGATAGCGTCAGAAACTATGTCGGCCAAGGTACTCACATCACTCCCCATCGGCGAACGGGTCGGAATCGCATTCTCGGGCGGCCTCGACACATCTGCTGCCGTTGCCTGGATGCGCGCCAAGGGAGCGATTCCGTATTGCTACACCGCAGATCTCGGGCAGCCCGACGAGCCCGACCTGGCAGGTATCCCCGATCGAGCCAAAGAATACGGGGCCCAAGAAGCTCGGTTGATCGATTGCCGTACTGAATTAGTTCGCGAAGGTCTCATGGCTTTGCAGTGCGGAGCCTTCCATATCACGACTGCTGGCAAGACGTATTTCAACACCACTCCTCTTGGTCGCGCTGTCACCGGCACTTTGCTCGTACGTGCAATGCATGAAGATGGCGTCGACATCTGGGGCGATGGATCCACCTATAAAGGCAACGACATCGAGCGTTTCTACCGTTACGGACTCATGGTCAACCCCAAGTTGCGCGTGTACAAACCATGGCTTGATGAAGCGTTTGTTTCCGAACTTGGTGGTCGTACCGAGATGAGTCAATTCTTGTTAGACAATAAGTTGCCCTATCGCGCGAGTACTGAAAAGGCGTATAGCACCGACGCCAATATTTGGGGAGCAACCCACGAAGCCAAGTTGCTTGAAGAGTTGTCGACGTCGATGGAGATTGTGGATCCCATCATGGGCGTCGCTCACTATCGAGAAGATGTGGCGATCACGACCGAAACGGTGAAGATTCGTTTCCATGAAGGCTGGCCAGTCGCAATCAACGACCAAGAATTTGCCGATCAAGTTGAGTTGGTACATGAAGCCAACCGTATTGGTGGTCGTCATGGACTTGGTATGAGCGACCAAATCGAAAACCGAATCATCGAAGCCAAGAGTCGCGGAATTTACGAAGCCCCCGGATTGGCATTGCTGCACATTGCGTACGAACGACTCGTCACCGCAATTCACAATGAAGGCACGATCGAGAATTACCGCACCATGGGTCGTCGCCTGGGTCGTCTCTTATACGAAGGTCGTTGGTTTGATCCGCAAAGTTTGATGTTGCGTGAACCGATCATGCGTTGGGTCGGTTCGGCGATTACTGGTGAGGTCACGTTGCGTTTGCGTCGTGGCGATGACTACACAGTGCTTGATACAACTGGACCACATCTCACCTATTCGCCCGAGCGTTTGAGTATGGAGCGGGTTGAAGACCAACCGTTCGGACCGCTCGACCGAATCGGTCAGTTGACGATGCGTAATCTCGATATCGAGGACAGTCGGAGCAAGCTTGAGATTTACCGTGAGGCCGGAACCTTGGCCCCCGGCACCAACCTCCTCGAACTTGAATAGCCAATTTCCGCCACTCTGTACTTTTGGTTCCAACTGTTGGAACCAAAAGTACAGAGTGGCGAGTTAGTTCCGGTTTTGGAGGCGGGAGACGAGGCCGGCGATGAGCAAAGCCCGGCTCGGCATGAGGCTCACATCAACCCACTCGTGATCCGCATGCGCTCCTCCACCCACAGCGCCCAATCCATCCAAAGTCGCTACACCAGCCGCAGCAGTGAAGTTGCCATCGGAGCCACCGCCCACCGCGACACCTCGCAATTCGGGTAGACCCATCTCGCGAGCCACTTCTACGGCCATCGGGAACAACCAAGTTGACGCGGTTGGAGGCATCGGCGGACGATTGAAGCCACCTTTGATTTCGAGACGAGCCTCAGGATTCTCAACCTTCAGCGAATTCATTAGTGCATCAACGCGTTCACGCTCGACTGCTTCGACAACGCGAACATCAATTGAAATCTTCGCGAGTGCTGGCACCACATTGTCGGCTGTTCCAACAACCGCAACTGTTGGCGTCACCGTTGTTCCTAATTCTGCGTTTCCGAAAGCATTGATGAGCAAAATCTGTGCTGATGCTTCGACAAGAGCGTTGACACCTTTTTCTGGTTCGAGACCAGCATGCGACGCACGTCCAAGTACGTGCAACTCAAATGTTCCTGTTCCTTTGCGGGCTGTCTTCAAAGCCCCACCATCGGCGCTGGGCTCGAGAACTAAAACCGCACCACAAGCTTTGGCGCGTTCAACAATGAGATCTCGCGAATGAACTGATCCAACTTCTTCGTCAGACGTAATCAGAATCTCAACACCCGATTTGTCAGCAAGCGCTGCCACGCCATGAATCGCTTGCACAATTCCGGCCTTCATATCAAAAATTCCGGGACCTGTCGCTTTGTCGCCATCAACCGTAAATGGGCGCGCCGCGAGAGCGCCTTTAGGGAAAACCGTGTCGTGGTGGCCGACAATCAAAACTTTCGGAGTTCCGCCCCCCACCCAATGAACATGAGGGCCCGCGACACAATCAACAACTGTCGCGGGTGAACCTAAGCGCTGCTCCATTATTGAAGCCAGCTCACGGGCGCTCTGCGACAGAGCCGCAATGTCTAACGACGGCGACTCAATTTCAACAAGCCGGCCAACATCGCCAATCATGGTCTCTCGGTCTGGGATCGCAATGTTTTCTAGTGCCACGACACCATTGTGCCTGATATCGAGGCTCTAAGGTCGAATGAGTTACCTGAGGGGGGAACCAATGTCACTTATTTCTCGTCGTTTTTTCGCTTCAACCGTCGCCTTCGCCACGGTTATCTCGCTCGTTGCATGCTCGAGCGACAACGATTCAACATCTACCGAAGCGCCGACCACTCTGGCGCCACTTCCGTTAGCGACCTACACGGTTCGCCCAGGCGCACATCAAATCGCCGTTATTGACGCCGAGCCCGGCACCGATCTGCAGATTCAAGCCGAAGACGGAACCGTCGCCGCCGAGGGGACCACCGATGAACAAGGCTCATTCTTAGCTCGCAACCTCGAAGTCGGCTTGTACAAAGTCGTCAACGCCGACATGTCAGCTGCCAGTGCCGAAGTAGTTGTTTACGACGCCACATACATTCCCGACCAAAGTTTCTATGCCGATCAGGAACTTCCTGCTCCCGGCTTCGGATATTTGACCGCACGTGATGGAACCACCCTTTCCATCAACGTCATGTTCCCTGGAAAACTTGAAGACGGTCCGTATCCCACCGTTGTTGAATACTCGGGTTACGCACCGAGCAACCCCAACGACACCACGTTTGGTCAACTATTCACGACTCTCGGATATGCCTACGTTGCTGTCAACATGCGCGGAACTGGCTGCTCGGGCGGTTCGTTCCGTTACTTTGAAGAATCGCAATCGCTTGATGGCTACGACGCCGTTGAAGCAATCGCGGCGCAACCGTGGGTGCTCGATAACGAAGTCGGCATGGTCGGCATTAGTTATCCCGGCATCAGCCAGCTTTTCGTGGCTGCAACACAACCGCCGAGCCTCGCTGCCATCACGCCACTCTCTGTCATTGACGACAGCGCTCGCAGCACGCTTCGTCCCGGCGGAATTTTGAACACCGGATTTGCAGTGAAGTGGACGAAAGAACGTATGGACAGTGCCGCCGTCTATGGCCAGGCATGGTCAAAAGAGATGGCAGATTCTGGCGACACGATGTGTGCCGACAACCAAAAGTTGCGTTTGCAAAACCCCGACCTCATTACCGAAATCAATGACAACGTGTTCTACGCTCCCGAAGTTGGAGACTCCATCAACCCATCAATGTTTGTTGACAAAATCAATGTTCCAGTTTTCTTGGCAGGAGCCTGGCAAGACGAACAAACCGGCGGACACTTCCCCGCATTCATTGACAAGTTCACGGGCACGCCACACATGTACACAACTTTGGTGAATGGTTTACACACCGAATCACTCGGGCCGGCTGTCTTCCCCCGCTATGCCGAGTTTTTGAGTTTGTATATTGCCAAGAAGACTCCTGATCTCACTGCAGCGAGCATCATCGCCACAGTTCTTACGCCGGGTATTTTCGGAGTAGCAACACCGATTGTGCAAGAGAATCGTTTTGCCGGAATGACCTTCGAAGAAGCTCTTGCGATTTTCGAAAGCGAACCCTCGGTGCGCATCCTCTTTGAAGAAGGCGCCGCAGATGGTCAAGCACCAGGCACACCGCTCAACCGTTGGCGTGCCGATTTCTCGGCGTGGCCAATTCCCGAAGCAAAAGCAGTTCGCTACAACTTGGGCGATAACGGAACCCTCGGCACCGATGTCGCTCAGACCAGTAGTACTGACTACACCGCTGATCCATCGGCAACTCCTGAGACATTCTTCGGAGGCGAAGGAAGTATTTGGGATGCCAATATCAAATGGAACTGGGTGCGCAACCCCGAAGGCACCGCTGCGGTTTTCACCACGGCAGCACTCGCTGAAGACACCGTGATCGTTGGACCTGGTTCAGCCGATCTCTGGATTTCAACAGAAGCCGCCGACACTGACCTCGAAGTCACCATCAGCGAAATTCGTCCCGACGGTTCAGAGACCTATGTTCAAAGTGGTTGGTTGCGAGCCAGCCTCCGTGCGCTCAACGAGTCGGCCAGTACCGAACTTCGTCCCGTGCATGACTTCTTTGAATCAGACCTCATGTCAGTGACACCCGGCGAACCATTCCTCGCACGAGTCGAAATTTTCCCCGTTGCTCACCCGTTCCGAGCAGGATCAAAAATTCGTATCACCATTGACACACCAGGTGGCAACCGTGGCGAATGGAAGTTTGCAACTCTCAATGCTGGTGAAAAGGTGACGATTCTGCACGATGCCGAACACCCATCATCCATTGCACTTTCGATTGTGCCTGGTCTGAAAGTCCCACCTGGCGTTGCCGCATGTGGTTCGTTGCGCGGCCAGCCGTGTCGCGCGAACTGACCAACTGTTTCAACCAATCATCAAGTATTTATTGTTTTTGTCAGTCAGCAATGACTGACAAATTCAGCAACACTTCGCCAGATTCGTGACCCTCAAGTTCGAATTCGCCCAACTTGTCGGCAACGAATTCAAAGGTCACGTCATCACCTGAAAGTTCAATGTCGTAACCATGAAGATGAAATTCGTCTTCGACTTCAGCGATCACATGAATCGTGACTGGTGTTCCTAAAACAACCGATGCTTCCTCGGGAACTCCCGAATCGGCATCAAGATCAATCGTGACTGATTCAGTCGCAGGAGTTCCGGATTCTGGGGTCTCTTTACTGGCAGAGCTCGTTGGAGCTGCCGTGCTCACCGGATCGGTCGGCGAAGCCGAATTCGATTCGGTTGAAGGTACCTGCGAAACAGATGTTGCAGTGTCATCGCTTGAGCAACCAGCGATGCCCAGCAATCCACTCAACACAATTGACGAGACCAAAAGGGGGCGACGGATCATTTTCATGCACCTATCGTGCCACATGACGAGGTCGGTTTACAGGTTGCGCAACCTAGGCCCTCAGTCGCTTGCGGGAAGCGCCTTGGCTTCCTTTAATTGCAGCAACTCGCCGTTTACGGCCACTGCCCCAACGCCAGCCTTTGTGCACAGCAGTTCTATGGTGTCGGCTTCATCGACGTAGCGCTTCCCCATCAAGGTTCCGCCGTCGTGCCCAGCAACTACTGCGACCGAACCATCACGAGCCGCCACCGAGGCAATTATCGCGACGCCGCCAATCGTCACCTCAAGATCAGTTTTGGGGGCCTTGACAGTCATCATTTCAGCAGCACACACAGCACTGATCAATCGGGCTCCGGGCTTAAGAATCATGATTGAGTTCCTCCTTCACATGCCAGTAATTCGCTCTGAACAACACGCCTTAACATCTTGCCAGTTTCGGTATGCGGCAAAGAGTCTCTGACAATGATCTCTTCGGGGGTTTTTGATCCTCGCAAAGTCGCCCGCACTGCTTCACGCAACTCATCTAAGTCAACGAAATGCCCGGCTTCAAGTACGACAACGGCGACAATTCGCTGACCCCATTCATCATCAGGAAGTCCAACAACGCAGGCTCCTGTGACACCGACCTGAGCCAACAACACTTCTTCGATTTCTGCAGGGGCGATGTTTTCTCCGCCGCGAATAATCGTGTCGTCAACGCGACCTTCAATAAAGAGATAGCCCTCAGAATCAATTGAGCCTTGATCGCGAGTACAGAACCAGCCCTCGCTATCAAGCAAACTCTTTCCTGCGTACTCGCCCGAAACTTGTTCACCGCGCAGATAAATCAACCCAGATTCGCCAGCGCCGACAACGTTCTCTAATTCGTCACGAATTTCGATTTCAACCATTGGCAAGACTTGGCCAACCGACGACAACCTCCGTTGCACGTGAAGGTCATCAGATAAAAGCGCGGCACGATGATCATCTGGTCCAAGAACTGCAATGGTTGATGCAGTTTCGGTCAGCCCGTAGGCATTAACAAAACCCGTCGTTGGAAACGCTGCTAACGCGGCACGAATAACTTTTTCAGAAATTTTCGCGCCACCGTACGACAATGTGCGCAATGTTGAATGTTCAACAATTTCTCCGTCGAGTTCATCAACCACTCGAGCCAACATCGTCGGCACAACCATGGCGTGACTGATTGCTTCTCTCTGAACAGTTTCAAGCCACACTTTGGCCGAGAACGATTGCAAATACACCAAACGTCGGCCAGAGAAAAGGTTTGACAACATGTTGGCGATGCCCGCAACGTGATACGGCGGCACCGAAACTAGAACTGCTTCTGATTCTGTAGCACTGCCAAATTCAACCGACCCCAACAAATACGCCATCAAGTGACGATGTCGCAACAACGCCGATTTCGGTTCTGATGTCGTGCCACTCGTAAAGAGCACCACTGCAACATCATCATCATTTTCAGCTGGCTCGATTGGTCCGACTTCTTCGAGATCAATTTTTGATAATCCACGAAGCCAATCATCAAAAATCAGTGGTGACAATCCGATTAAACGATCCGCCGTCAATGGATCGGTCAGCACTAATGAATTCGGATAACGCTCGATCAACGATCGCAGTTGGCGATCTTCCAGTCGATAATTCACCGGCACAAACGGAACGCCAGCCCATGCTGCAGCAAACAAGCCGACGGGAAGCAAGGGATGATTTTCACCTACGTAAATGACCGAGGTGTACTTGTTGTGAACTTGGGTCGCCCCAAGACGAACAAGAAAACCAAAATCAGTTCCGGTTATCTGTGAACTTTCATCGCCTAACAGAACGCGATCGTCAAACCCAGATTCGACCATCTCGACGAGCGAAGAAAGATGCATCTCGGCTCGCCTCAGTCAGATTAGAAACGAGGACCGTTGGTCTTTTTCTTTTCGGGTGCCCTGAATGGAGCTTCGATCAACATTTCAAAGCGACCGTCGTCGGGCTGATTGGGTTCGTTGAGGCGCTGCAAGTAGGTCTTGATTGCTGCACGCGCACCAGCGACGTGATCACCCTTGATACCGACTGAACGGCTGAGAGCATCCTTGGCCTTCGTAACACGTTCTTTACGAGCCGCTTTTTCTTCTTCGGAGCGAGCCTGAGGAACCTTGCCGGCTTTGGCCTGTTCGGCGGCCAGTCGGCGCGCTTCAGCGGCTTGCAATGGAGTCAATTTGGGTGAGTTGGTCACGATGGTTCCTTTGTTTACGTTGTGTTGGTGCCCAGGATGGGACTTGAACCCATACTCTCTTGTTAGAGAAGGGGGGTTTAAGCCCCCCGCGTCTGCCTATTCCGCCACCTGGGCACTGTCCAACAGGATAGGGGTTAAGCGACCTGAGACGGTCGGTCGATCGGCGACGCGTCACAAGTAAATCCGAGAGCGAGCCACATTTCGCCCCGCAACCGATCGGCCATCGGCGGGGCCAGCAGATTGGCGACAACCAGACCCTCGATCATGTCGGCCAAAACTGCAACCCACGGCCGACCTTTCACGCGAACTGCCACCGTTGTCCCACCGTCAAAACGACGAATCGAACGGTCGGCTCCGACAATACGTGGCGGGCAGCGAAATCCGGGCACGGTTAAACCACGGGTGCGAGCCTCTCGCCCAAGCGTGCGGGCGGCGGTGGCGAAGTGAACGGTCGTGGCTTCCATGAGAAAGAACACTTTGACAAAGGGGTATGGCACAGAACTCAGACGGCCCCATAACAACCGATCAACTCACGATGCCCCACCCCCGACCTAAGGTTTGGCTATGAGGTTCACGAGTGTCTGAGGTCTACAACCCCGCCCAACAAAAGGTCATCGACATGCTCGGTAAGGCCGAACCTCGCCCCGACGTTCCGCCGTCGCTCGCCGATGAGATTCGCGCCGATCTCGAACAAGCCCTCTTGCCTGTCGCTCATCTTCTTCCCGACATCGCTACCTACGAGAATCGCTTTTATCTCAGCAAGCAAAGCCTCACGAATGCGCTTTCATGTGAAGGTTTTTACCTGAATGGCCAAGGTCCCTTTGAATGGACAAGCGCCAACTGCAAAGGCACCATCGTCCACAAAGCCATTGAGGTTTCGATCAATCTGCGTCACCCCATGCCTCCAACCGATCTCGTTGAAGAATCAATTTCGCGACTTAGCAACGACGCCGGAAAATCAATTAGCGAATTCCTCATCACTCTTGACGAATTCGCTCGGGCCGAATTAGTTGGCGAGTGCAGTGCTCTCTTCACGCGCTTCACCGAATGTTTTCCTCCTATCAAAAGTTCGTGGATTCCACAGGTTGAAAGTTCGCTGGCCCTCAATCTTTCAAACAACCGCATTCGTATTGGCGGCAAAGTCGACCTTGCGCTTGGCAAGCCACCTGACAAAGTCATTATCGATCTCAAAACAGGTCGCTGGTCACCCGCGCACTACGACGATTTGCGCTTGTATGCACTGATCGATTTCTTAGCTATCGGCAACGCCCCGCGAAAAGTCGCGAGCTATTACCTCGACACCGCCGAGGTGCATCAAGAAGATATTTCTGAAGCTGTTCTTCGTTCAACAGCTCGCCGGTTACAAGACGGACTTGTGCGCGCTATTGAATTAAAACTCGGAGCAGCCGAACCAGCCTTACGCCCTGCAGCAAGTTGCAATTGGTGCGCAATTAGCAACGACTGTTCAACAGGTCTTGAATACCTAGCGAAAAAGCACGAAGAAGAAGGCTGGTAGTTCGTCAGCGAACATGCGGCGACATCAGTGCCACGGGTAAACCGAGGCCGACATCTTTTTTGATCGAAGCAATTCGTCGACCATGTTGCACCGCGTCACGCGGCGCACCAATGGCATCGGGACCGAGCCAAGCGACTGCAGAATCAAGATCATCTACGACGAATACGACTCCCCAAATTTCTGCAGAAGTTTCAGGAGCCAGGTCAGGACGTTCAACAATTTCAAGAATGAGCGAACCAGCTCGATGAAAACCTTGACGCACCCCGTGACCCGCATCACGAATTCTCTTCAGCGGCAGGCCAAGTTGTTCGGTGATCGCGCCACAGGTACGTTCGAGTGATCCGGTTGTAATGACAACGTGATCAATCGCAGTGACCGCAAATTGGTGGGTCAGTTCAGGCATGGGTTGAAGTTCGGCGATGACACGCGTTGCGACACCGTCGACTGAGTGAGTGGTGGCATCATCAGACCGCACGGTCCAGCCGGTGGCGTAACTACCACTTGCCGACGGTTCGGTAATTTCGGGCAAGAAACGAAAACCTAAACCGGCAATCGAGATACAAGAAACTGAAAGTCCATCAGGTTGCCCGACAGAAAAAGATGAAAAGCCGAGACGATGCCACGGTTCAATCGACGACGACAACCACAGATCAGCGATTGTTGTCATGACGATGACACCTCTTCATTGACAGATTGATTTAAGTGAGCCCGTATGAGACCCGGTGAGATTTCTACCCCGTACCTTGGTACCGGGATTCCGGAAATCAGGTGAAACGAGAAAGAAGGACCTCAGCCGCGACCCATGTTGGGGCGCTTACCGTGGTTCGCCTTTGAGCGGCGGAGCCGGGCCTTGCGCTTCTTGGTCTTCTTTGACATAGGTATGAGAGCCTACAGCCCGAGTCGCCAGAACGAACTCGGCCAGACATGAAACCAAAACTTTTACCTTCACCGCCGAACAATCCGACGTCCCCGACCCAGTCCTAACCCAATTCCTGCTCCGACAATGACCACCGATATTGCCAAGACCCCTCGTGAAATCGGTCCGGTGTGGGCAAGTTCGGCAGCTTCAACCGACAATTCGGGGATCTTGGGCCCGACGACTGGCCCCGAAATCTCGTCGTAGGTCACCGAATTGTTTTGCCCAACGGGCCCGTCGATCGTTGGCGACACAACAACGTTGGCGGTCACAACAACTGGTTCATCGGACCCCCGAGTCGTTTCCGAGCAGTCAGACGAGCCCGGACTTTCGGTCATAAAGGCCACATTCACGGTCCCTTGCGGCACCTCCACCGTGCCCCGACCAAGATCGTTGGTCACGAGAAGTGCGGGTTCACCAATCAATTCGTCATCCGTTCCGATGAAAGAGGCGAATACTTGATGACGCTTCAATGGTGTATCGCCGAAATGCACATAGACCGACGCTGTCTGCGTCGCTCCTAGTGTCAACGCATCAATGGGATCAAGCGTTCCCTCGATTTGATACGACACACATGGTTTCGGTTCGGCCAACACTGGCTGTGCAGAACCAAAGTTCCCCAGCAAGAGCAGTCCGAATGAAGAGGCAATTGTTGTCACGACCAAATAGTTGAGTTTCATGTTCGAGTGTGTGAATGCCGTGACCGCGTGCGGTGGTCGGTAGCCTGCCTAGCGTCATGGAACGCTTCGGATTAGTCGGTCTCCCCAACGCGGGCAAAAGCTCGCTGTACAACGCTCTCACCGGTGGAGGCGCACTTGCTGCCCCCTACGCCTTTGCGACCAAAGACCCCAACATCGGAGTCGCCAAAGTTCCCGATGAGCGACTCGATCGCATCGCCGTCATGTCAAAGACAAAATCACTGATCCATGCATCGGTTCAAGTTGTTGACATCGGCGGACTCGTTGAAGGTGCCAGTAAAGGCGAAGGCCTCGGCAACAAATTCTTGGCCAACATTCGAGAAGTTGACGCGATCGTTCTTGTCTTGCGCGCTTTTGAAGACGACGATGTTCCTGGCCCGTCCGATCCACTCGAACACTTGCGCGTTGTTGAAATTGAACTCGCCTTAGCCGACCTCGAAACGGTCGAGAAGCGACTCAATCAGGCGACCCGTCAGGCCAAGCTCGATAAATCTGCCGCTGCCGAACTCGAGGCACTGCAAGCCGCTTACGACGCACTCAGCCAAGGACTCCCCTTGTACCGTGCCGGGCTCAAAGAAGAGTGGCGCGAAACGCTTAAGCCATATTTCTTGTTGACCAATCGCTCGGTGTTAGCCGTTGTGAATGTCGGCGAAAACGAACTCGACAAAATTCCGGCAGTTGAAAAAATCGTGCGCGATGAATTCTCAACAGCCGGCGCCAATGTTGAAGTCATTGGCATGTGCGTGCAACTCGAGGCAGAAGCAGCCACGATTGTCGATCCAGTTGAGCGCGCCGAAATGCTCGAGGGATTCGGTTTGGGCGAAGGTGCTCTTTTCCGTATGGTCCGCAGCGCTTATCACTTGCTCGGATTACGTACGTATTTCACAACTGGTGAAAAAGAAACTCGGGCCTGGACTTTTTACGCTGGTTCAAGCGCTCCCGAATGCGCTGGTCGCATTCACACCGATTTCCAGCGTGGCTTCATTAAGGCTGAAGTCATCCACTGGGATGAACTACTTGAAATAGGCGCCTGGAACAAGGCCAAAGACGTTGGCAAGATTCGCATTGAAGGCAAGGAATACCATCCCGAAGATGGCGACGTGATGGAGTTCCGCTTCAACGTCTAAATTTGGCTGAGGTTTAGCAATCGCAGGCCGATGACTACACAATCAAGGAGGCGAGTCATGACAGTACATTCAGCTTGGCTCGTCACCGATGGTCGCGTGATTGCAAGTGCCGACATTGCCAACGACCGAGCGTCGCGACGTAAAGGTTTGTGTGGGCAAACCCAAATTGAAGGTGCCTTCGTTATTCCGAATTGTCGTTGGGTGCATACCTTCGGTATGCGCGTACCGATTGACGTCGCGTATCTCGACGCTGATGGCAATGTCATCAAGACCGTTCAAATGTCCAAGATGCGACTCGGCGCACCAGTGTGGAATGCACGAACAGTTGTTGAAGCCCAAAAGGGAGCGTTCGCTCGCTGGGGCATCAACGTCGGCAACAAAATTGAAGTACGAGACAGTAACAACGAATC
>Ga0209358_10000570_pt1 | contig 32219 bp, 60 predicted proteins | sample LauGreFa1BDMLBSN_2_FD_187574 | JGI IMG/M metagenome (GOLD analysis project Ga0209358, IMG submission 187574) | Freshwater lake microbial communities from Lake Michigan, USA - Fa13.BD.MLB.SN (SPAdes) (version 2) | ecosystem: Environmental > Aquatic > Freshwater > Lake | place: Lake Michigan, USA... | reverse complement strand
TTTTTCGGTGGGACCCGTATCTACATCAAGGGTGTCGTGTAATTTATTTAATTCATTTGTATCTATCTTTTCGTTTTCAAGATACTGGGTGGTGACTTGGGGTAGATCAAACAAGGGATACGGATTGGTCAGGTCGCTCGTAACCGTCGAGTCATTCAGAAGTGGAATATCAAACCGAGTTAAGGGAATCAAGTTATTGGTAGAGGCGCTAATAATCAGAACATTTTGATAGATACAAGAATACAATGGGGGTCCGCTAATATACCCGCCTTCTATGGTTTTGAGGGTCTTATCTTCAAGTGGGTCGTATTGCAACACACTGTATTGATTGTAATCCGAGACATAAATGACAAAAAGGAAATTGAGATAATACTGTATACTCAATATATTCCCAGGCACTGCAAGAGGCAGAGGCAATAACGTCTTCATATCGATAATCTTTTCATTGGTAGAAAAATAACTAGTATAGGGCGATTTGGTCATCCCAAAGGTCATGAACTTCGTGGGAATCAAATCGTTCGGCAAAACCTCTCCTGAAAGATGCACTTTCAAATGCTTATCGCAACGATAATAACGATAGACATCGTCCATGATGACAATACCTGCACTCGAATCGTCTAAATAAAAAATAGACACGGGGTTAAACTCTACTGGAACCGAACGAAATCGTTGGGTGTTCACATCCATTTCAAACAATCCGTCGGTAGAATCGTTATGATAAATACCATATAAAATCCCTCCACCTATCGTGATCCCCGAGACACGATCATAGGAATGGGGGATTTCGGTGTGACGTCCATATTGATCAAAAACACGAATGGTTCGGTTGTTCACGACATACACTTTGTTCATATACGTGGCAACCCCCGTGGTTCCTACCATGTTTTCAAAGTCCATTACATTGTCTCTATACAATTATTTACCATGAAACCGTATAGATAGGACAACAATCTGTCTCAAAGATGCCCGTGGATATACGTTTGTGAGAGATGGATAGATTTATATCTGGAAACTGTTGATTGAACGATTGGAAGAACCATTGGATAGAAATAATCGGAGGTTCGTATTCTTTGGTGACATCCCGATACGTTCGACGATACAGTTCATACCCGTCTTGAATAGAACAGTAGGGTTTTGGATGGATCTTGACAAGAGGAAGGTTTTCGTTTTCGTTTAATAAATATTTTAATCCGTTGTTCTGAAACAGAGAACGTCCTTGTTGTTCATAACGTTCCTGCTCATGATTCGGTTCGAGACAAAATAACGTAAAATTGGTTTCGGTCGTGTATTCGGCATCCTTCAGGATCTGTTGCGTCACTTGTAACACCCGTTGTTGCACTTCCTGCAAAGTGCGTTCGTGACGCAACTTCTCTGGCACGTGGCGTAGGGTATGCTTATAGATCGGTTCTGCCATGACACACATGGCACCCATTGCTGAAACGAATAAGAGATTGAGTTTCATCTTTTTCCTAGGAGAGGTCACTTTTGGATCGATTCAATTTTATAGAAACCGTGTTTTCATTTTTTTCTTTCAGATTTTTTTAAACTTTTTGGAAGAAAAAAATATTTTTCATTATGTGAAAATCCTTCCTCTCTCTCCCGGAAAATAAAAATAAAAAATACAAAAGTCAACCCAATAGAAAAGTATTTATGGTAAGGACTGATACTTTTTGAAAGGTCCGAAACCAACCTGTAAAAGGTTGCAATCTTTGTCCTGATACTTTTCTGATACTTTTCTGATACAAAAGTATCAGGAAAATACATAAAGTATCACATGATATGGCACCATTGTTTTTGTAACATGCGAATAAAATGGCACCAGTTACGTGCGAAAATAAAAGTATCAGAAAGTCATCCGAAAGTCAACATAAAGTCATCCCAAAGTCAACCCAAAGTCAACCTTGCGCAGCTGCAGCATATTTACTGATTTTTTTGATTTTTTATTAAACATAAATCATACATGGTGCTGATACAAATGATTTAAATAAAAAAAGAGGATTTTTTAAGATCTACTTGATACTTTTTGTCTTTGTCTCAGACTTTTTTATTTTCATTTTTTTATTTTTTCTTTCAGATTTTTTAAACTTTTTGAAAGAAAAAATATTTTTCATTATGTTTTTTTTCGATCTCTCTCTCCCGGAAAATAAAAATAAAAAATACAAAAGTCAACCCAATAGAAAGTATCTATGGTAAGGACTGATACTTTTTGAAAGGTCCGAAACCAACCTGTAAAAGGTTGCGACCTTTTTCCTGATACTTTTCTGATACTTTTCTGATACAAAAGTATCAGGAAAAATACATAAAGTATTATATTGTATGAATATATAGATGTTTACGTGTGAATGTTGTCAATATAAAACAGACTTTAAATCTAATTATGGTAAGCATGTTAAAAGTAAAAAACATGTAATAAACTCAAACAAACTCGCACCTGTTACTAGCGAAAATGAAAGTATCAAAAAAGTATCAGAAAGTCAACCCAAAGTCAACCCAAAGTCAACCCAAAGTCAACCCTGTGCAGCTGCAGCATATTCTTGTAAATATTGTGATCAGTCTTTCAAATTCAAACAGTCTATGTATAGGCATATTAAATATTCTTGCACAAAAAATCAGGATGAAGATTTAAAAGAATTGGTTCGTTTGTTGAATTTACAATTGGAATCTGAAAGAAAGGAAAGAGAGAATGTTCAGAAACAGTTGCACACCCAAGCGAGACAATTGCATTCTCAGGCGAAACAAATTGAGAAACTGATGGGTAAGTTAGAGATCCATGGTTCTTTTAACAACAATACTATCAACAACATTACTTTACTCGCGTATCGTAACACAGATGTCACTCACTTAACCACCGAAGATTACATTGGTATTTACAAGAAAGTCAACCATTGTGTCAAACAACTGATTGAAAAGATTCATTTCAATCCAGAGAAACCAGAAAACATGAACATCTATATTTCTAACATGAAAGATAAATACATTACGGTGTATGACGGAAGTAACTGGAACTTGGCAAACAAGACAGAAGAACTGGAACGATTATACGAAGAGAAAGAACGGATGTTAGAAGAATGGTTAGAAACCAATCCAAATCCAGTGTTGAAAGAAAAGTTTATGCGATATTTAAAAAACAAAGAGTCTGCAGATTGTCTGCCGTATATCATGGAAGAGATCAAACTCATGCTGTATAACAAAGGAAATCAATTGATTAAAAAAGAAGCGTGATGTTTAGGAAAATTATCCGTAGGTCTGTGATTTATACATTTATACATTTATACGATTTAAAGTATACTAACATAATAGTATATGGTATTTACTTGCGAATGTTGTCATTATTCTACTGAAATTAAATGCAATTATGTGAAGCATGTTAAAAGTAAACGACATAAATTGAAGTCTACCCCAAAGAAAGAAGTAAATCCACTCGAGTTAGTCCAGGAGTTAGTCAACATTAAAACATATAAATGTAAGAATTGTGATAAGGAATACAAACACAGACCTTCTTTATCCAAACATAAGAACAGTTGCATGAAAGTTACAGAAGACAAGGATCAAATGATCAAAGAACTTTTACATTTATTGAATGAAAAAATCAATGTAACCCGAAATCAATTGGATTTAATCCAGAAACAATTAAACAAATCGTAACATACTTAACCAGTTCGTTTCAAGATGTTCTTTCTGATTCTACACGAATGGATATAGATCTATTTGGATAGAATAAATTAAAATATATCCAATTTTTATGCTTACTGAGAAAGAACTCAAGCAGTTTGTAAAGGAAAATAATCTCATGGGGTATGCCATTTCCGTGATATTTGCGCTTACGTTAAAAGATGTTCTTTCTGATTTTATTGGAAATTTATTGATGCCAGGATTCAATCTTTTTTTGAAGAGTCTCAACCTCAAACAATTGACACGTTATTTGCCGGGTAATTCAAAGATTGAGTTTCAACCTTTTGTGAAATCTTTATTGACCTTTGTGTTGACCTTCTTCTTGATCTATTTGATGATAGTGATTGCATTTAAGGATTGGATGAAAAAGGATCCATCAGAAGGAGGTGCCAATAAAGATGGGTTTGTGTAGGGAGTCGACAAAGATGGTTTCCCATTGTTGGCGATAGTCGCTGACCAACTGCGTATTGGAGAATACCACTGCATCACGATTGTCGTGATACCCGGTGAGTCGTCCTACAAGACCCTGCAGAATGGTGTCCATTTTGGGTTTTTTGGTGAAGCGCTCATAGAGAACCCCCAAATGATCTTTTTGCAAAGTCTTGGCGCATCGCAATTTTTCTTTGATAAAGATGAATGTATGTCTCGAAGGTTTAATCTGTAGAACCTGGTCGAGAATGACATCGAAATCGGTTTCAGACAAGAACTCCGCTTGGGGGAATACTTGCTTGAAGTTGAGTATGGTAAGGTCGTGGAAACAGGAATGAGAGGTGCGAATGATGTGATATTTGGGATCTTTGAGGAAAGGAGCGATTTCCCGAATGCGATCAAAGACGAGAGGATCGACAGAATAGTCGGAAGGACGTTTCCAATCGAGTTTAGAATAGTCCTCGCCCTGAATGGCGCCACACAAGTCTTTGTATTCAAGGATGCGTCCCTGGTCGAAAAGATCGAAAGCGGATACATAAGAGGCGTCGTGTTTCATCTGTACAACCTTTGCGAAATGACTTTGGATGAAATCATTTGCGTTGTTCGGCGTTGCCGTGAAATGAACAATGCGAACATTTTTGTGGATGAGATCAGAAAGGTCCATGAGTTGCGCAGCGACAAAGGAGTTGTGAATGGTTTGTCGTTCCTTGAAAGCGATTTGGTTTTCGTCAATGATGATCAAAACATTATGTAAAGATTTAACTTTTTGAACGAAAAGATGCAATTGATTGCGGTGAAATATAGAATCGCGATATTTGTAAGGGAATCGTTCCCGAGTCTGTTGCATCCAGTCGACGGAAGAGAGACCGGTAATGATAAATACATGATCGTGAGGGATATGTTGAATGGCGCTCAACATGGACCCGGTTTTGCCGGACTGAGTAAGCGCGACTGCCAAAATACTATAGATTCCGGGAATCATAAACGCCGCGGCGATTTGTTTGCCGAATTGAATTTGATTAGGGAACATGTTTTCATGTATACTAGTGTAGTAGTAAAAAAGGAGGTATTCAATTTTTGGGGGTTCCGCCCCCCAACGACAAACCTTGAGCGAAGGGGTATTTCCGATAAGTATTTGATATTGACTAGGCAGTATGGATATGAGTGACTATAAAGTATTTGAAAAGAAAAGGAGAAAAGAATAGAGATGGAACTCCCGCGAGAATTGCAACAGCATATATTTGAATATCTATACGATCCATGGCGAAGTCGGTATAAGAAAGTGATGAAAGAACTAGGATCAGTTCAACATAAGACGCGTTATTGGATGATAAGTCGTTTTATGGTAAAAGATTGGGAATTAAAGAGACCGAAAAAGTTTAGGATTTGTCTGGATTGCGGAAATTATTACAACCTGCCTTTGTATGGATGCATGGCAATGTATTGCGACTGCCCCTAAGGTTTGACAAACCTTAACAAACCAACGTAAAGATTTAGGAAATCTTTAAGCAAACGGTTCAATCGACATCTGGAAATAGAGGGTCTTCGTCTTTGAGCATGAGCGCCATGGCGGCATAATTATGCAAATCAATGAGCGTGTCTCGGATAGACTCGTCGACCAAGGTGATTTGATTTTGTTGAATGGTGAGCGCGCGTTTGATTTTGTCTTCGATGCGAACGAGGACCCCGATGAGACCAAAGGTGGCGAAAGCATCGCCATAGTCTTTGTTTTTGCGCGTAAAGAGTTCGAGAGCTTCCGCTTGAATCTGTTTGAGTTGAGAGACCCGATCCATATCAATGAATGTAAAAAGAATGTTTAAATAAAAATAACACTCAGATCTCAAGAATCCAGTCTTTGTGTTTGCGATCCTGCAGGATGCATTTGTCTCGGTGGCGTTTGTCGACGATCCGTTCGTATTTGCGCAGCATCTTCTCCGCATAAGTCCGCTTACTGGTGTTCGATTTGATTGCCTTGGTCGCTTTGGTGGCATTCGCTTTGGTCATGTTGGTTTTGGTCATGTGAGGCATGATCGGATGCCTTCTCCAGAGAGTTAAAATACTTATCAATTTTTGGTCGTTCACTTATAGAGACAGAGCAAGCGATAGAGTTTATCCTTTTTGACGGTTTTCAACAGGTGTTCATGTTCTTTGGGCGTAAGAGACAAAATGGAATCGATCAACTCGTCCAACTCCATCTGTACATCTTCCTTTAGAAACCGTTTTTGTTGTTTGTGTAAAGGACATGATTTATACTTACGTTCTTCACGTAAGTCGCGACAGCATTGTCTCCATACGCGGTAAGAGACAAGCACTCGTTCGGTTCCTTCCAAATGGCACCACTCCATTGTATCTTTTTGTCTCCTAGACAGAAAAAAAGATAGACTCAATTTTCCGAATCTTAAGAATGGAGATAGGTGTCTCGCAAGTCCACCATCTTGACCCATTCTTCGCCGACCAACGTCTTGCACTCCATCCATCCGTTCGCCGTGGTCCGTGTAGGGTGTGTCTCGCGATAGTGTTCCTGTGCAAACGCCGACAATGAAGCATATTGTTTACCTTCGTAATGAAGCAGTCCCTCGCGATAGACCCCCGTGCGATAGAGCGTGTAATCCTTGAAGCGAATCTCGTGCCTTATCGGTTGATCAGGCAGCAAGACGAGCGCGAGTCGCTTCATCGTCGCATAGAAACGACAGACCGATTCAAAGATCCGCCGCGCTTTAAGGGGAGGTTTGGTTTCGACCCCCAACGCACAAAGTCGCGCCACAACTTGCTTGGGACTCTTCACGGTGCGCGTCTGTTTGACTCCCGTATCCAGCGTAACCGTGGTCTCATCGTGTGTAATCACGTTCATGTTTGTCTCTTTTCATTCTACCTTGTGTAAAAAAGAGAGAACCTCGTCAATTTTCTAAAACCTATAGAATGAGGGTGTCATATCTGACCGTGTTCATCAAAGTCCTGTGATAGATCCAGTTGGACATGGATCGCATCGTGTGACGACAATCGCATTCGCAATCGCCCAGGTCTTTACATTCGGGAACCATCGTCCTTCTATGGTCAAAGACTAACCATACATCCTCGTCTAGACACCCATCGGTATACCCAAACAAGATGTTGGGTTTGTTGTGAGAGTGCCGACTACAGCACTTGCACCGACGAAGTCGGAAGAACTCCGTCAGACCCTCCTTTAAATCAGCGTCCCCGCTAGAATACGGATACGTCGCAGGAACGTGAGTGAGAATCACGTCTTTGGATTGTTGAAGGATATACCACATCTGGACCCGGTGATCCGGATCACCATAACTGTAGATTTGACGAATCAGATCCTCGTTTTGAAATACTTTTCGCGCCATGTCATACTCATCAGAAGGGGATGTCGTTATTCGATCGTCAATTTTCTTTCCGAACCTAACGGTTCAAATGTAATGGATTTACTCATACGTAAAGTGATTTAACCCGCGACGTTTTCGAATATTCATGAGAATACCCTGAGACACAAGATCCGGTTCAAACCCGATGTCTCGATATTGTTTTAGATACTCCTTCGTGCATTCGCGCCGGATAGGCAGCAGGTCAAAGGAATCGACGGTTCCCCAGAGATCTTTGAGTTTGAAGAGAAGGTAGTCGACGCCATACAAGGTCCATTGTTTTGTTTCGCCCAACAAATCTTGTTGGTAAAAGACGACGGAACTCACATAGCGAATAAAGTGGGTATAACGGGCGATCAGGTTCGCCTCTTTTAGTTTACACGTTCGCCAGTCTTTGCGGGTCCACCGCGGTTGAGAGAAGGCGCGAATGACTTGCAGGACATCGTCAGGGAGTTCCATCTTTTCTATAAAAAGAAGAAAAGAATAGGCATCAATTATCCATACTTGATCGTATTGAGCGCACTCCTGTAAGAGATGTGTTGTGCGAGTTTTCTCATGTCGTGGCGACACTCACAGTCACAGTCCCCGTGATCTCTACACTCGGGAACAAACGTCCTCCTTTTATCAATGACGATCCATTGACCATCATGGTGTTGATCCAAATAGAGATTGGGTTTGTTGTGTGCGTGACGAGAGCAGCACATGCAACGACGGAGTTGGAAGAAACGCGAGAGCATCTCTTTCATGTCCCGACCACACATCAGTTGATGGTCTGGACGACTATAGGGGTATTGTTTGGGGACTTTGGAGAAGACGCAACGCTCGAGTTCGTAACCGATCCATGCCATAAACTCACGATGGACTGGGTCGCCGTATCCGTAAATGTGGCGAAGGAGATCATCGGATTGAAATACTTTTCGCGCCATGTCTTACTTTCATAAAAAAGAAACCTGTTCTTACCTTGTCAATTTTGCTGAACCTCGGTTCAAACTTGCTCGTCGGTTCAAACTTGCTCATCGGTTAAATTTTGCTGCGCAGTCGCCCATTCATCCGCTTGCCAGTCGTAGGTCCGAATCCGTGTTTCATACCAGTCGCCATCTGCATCACCGGGCAACCATTGAACGAGGTGGTCTAACGCTCGTCGCCGTCCGTATAGAGTCCACCCTGCAATTTCTTGCGCCATCATGCGTGTCTCTCTATAATGAGTCCAGGAGATGTGTTGCGTATAACGATTGTGCCAAAGAATCACGTTCGATTCATGTTGCTTGCACGTTCGCCAGTCTTTGCGACCCATGGGTTTAGAGAAGGCGCGAATGATTTCAAGGACATCGTCAGGGAATTCCATGTTTTTCGTCTAAAAGATTCTATAGAAGTAGGGTTCAATTTTGAATCAATGTAAATAGTAACGAAGTGTTAATTCATACCAATCTTGCGTATCGGGAGCATTGGAAGGCGTGCGTAGGATTTGTAACAGATGGATTCGACCATACAAAGACCAACTCGCAATTTCGTTAGACAACTCTTTCATGTTGTATGGAAAGAGATCGAAGGTGCGATAATGAAACAGATAATTGGTCATTTTGATGCAGAGCGCCTCATCGTATTTGCACGACTTCCAATCCGGACGGGTGCATGGTTTGGCATACTCGCGAATGATGCACAGGACATCGGCGGGTAGTTCCATGGTATACCTAGAGACAAGGTGATCTTTTTCATTCAACTTTACTGAACCTATATAGGGTGATTTTTCCCACTCATTTCTTGATTTTCCGACTCATTTCTTGGGTCCATGGGTTTTGTGATTCTACGGTATAGACTGCACCGTATAGAGTGCCGAGCGCAGAGTGCACAGTATTAAGAGTTTTCAAATACTTATCCAAATGTCTTATGACAACGCGCGGAACAAGTCCTGAAGATCGGGACACCGGATAAAATTGACAGGAAAACGCCCAGATAGATTATGTTGCCAACTGTATCAACAGTATCAACCGAGAATGTATTCTATCTGCATCCCACGCGTGTCCTCGCACTACGACGAAGTAGATGTGCGCAATGCACTCAACAAGGGTCTTGACGGAGAGTTCGTGGACAAGATTGACGTTCGCTTCACCAAAGACAGTCATGGAACGACATTCCAAGTGATGTTTGTGCACTTCCTGGAGAAGGCGGGCAACGAACATACGGTGGAGTTCTTTCAGCGTCTGGAACAGAAGGGTGAAGTCCGGTTCTACACCGGTGCAATCAATCGCAAGACGGGCGAACGATTCTTCTGGAAAGTCCGCAAGATTACGCACAAGACTCGCGTGGAACATGCACCAGGACTGATGAGTGAGGAAGACGAGGAACAACTGACCAAGAAAGCAGCGGTAGCGGGACTACCAAAAGTGAAAGTGGAGAAAGAAGAAGGCGAAGTGGACGAAGACGAATCGGACGAAGCGGAGAAAGACGAAGCAGTGTAAAGGTAAGTGAGACAAAGGACCAGGCGAGGTTTTTTTTAGTTCCTAAAATTGATTCTTATTTTAGATAGAAGTGTCCTGTATAGAATGAAACTCTCTACCATCTTCACCGACGAACAATTGGTCTACCACACGAATCACGATGGAACGTGGATAGGACAGTTTGATGCCTCGCAGGATGGAATCGTATACGATGGAACAGTCTATAAGTCATTATGCGCGTTCGCTCGTGCACATTCGGGCAAACCTTGCAGCGGTTGGCGCCAATGTCGGGTAGAATATAATGGCGAAATCATTGAAGCGTCTGAACTGAAACACATCCAGCACTTTCACCAAGTGTCTGAATAAGGTTAAGTTTTTTAATCCCTTCCATAAGGAAGCGTCAATTTACATTTTAAGGTCAGAAAAAGAATAAGACTATGCCTTCGGAACCTTTGGATCCTTCGGCACAATCTTACCTTCGTATATTCCATTTCGTTGGATTAAATGTGATTCCAAATCTTTCAAATAGGCGCGTGCATGTTCCGTCAAAGTGTCTACCGTGTGCTTTTTACAAATGTTTGCGATTTTTTTTTCAAACTCAGGTTTGTTCATGGGATCCATTTAGATTATAGTAAGACATCCTAAAAAAGAATTATCAATTTTTATACCTTCATGAACAAAGTTCATACCTTCATGAACCTTTTGGTTCGTAACTCTTGAACATCGTCCGCTTGACCAGATGCAGTAGATCCAACTCTTTCTTGATTTCGTCCATCATCAGGTCCGTTTGTTCAATCATCTCGTAGAAACGCCAAGCAATCGCTGCGTCGTAAGTCTCCTGGCAAAGAGGTTCATACTCCGCTGGTGCACATTTCACACAACACACGTCGTTTCGTGCATAGGTGTCGCCCGAAAATCCGCATAACCCTTCCAGAGGAACATCCGTGTAACACGTCTCGCATTTCGGCGTAAGGTCCAGCACTTGTCTCAGATCATAGGTAGACGTAGGGAGTATGTTTCGCCGATAGAGTTCGCAGACCAAGCGAGTCATTTCAACGTAATCGCGTTCCACCTTGCGCCTAAGAATACGATACATTTCGGTGCGAACCGTCGTCCCTGCACTACATACCACGGATCCATGCTTGAGAACTCCTTCAAACAATTCTTCCGTGGTCTTGTGCGCAAGGACGTTCGCGGTAAACATCGTGTGCTGAATCAGTTCCATCTTACATGATTCAAAGAGTATGTAAATAAAAAAGTATCAATTTTCTTCCGAACCTAACGGTTCAAACTTATACAATCAGGGACACGTTCGCCATGTGCACCTCGAGTGGAAATACAATGTTTGAATACGTGCCATCGTCTAAACTCATGAATCGTTTCTCATACCATTCAGGGTCCTGCTCCAACGGTTCTCCTGAGACATGGGTCCAATACCGAATCCTGCTTTGATAGAGAAGATGTCTCCGACCGTAAAAGGTCCAACTTTGAATCTCTGGATACAACGGACGTTTGTCCAGAATCCACTTATACCAAAGCAAGAGCGCGCGATTGGACATCTTGATACGGCGTGATTCATTACGTTTGCATTGTCTCCAGTCCAAACGTAATCCAATAGGGCGAGAGAAGTCCTTGATGATCCGCAGCACGTCGTCAGGCAATATCATTTTCATGTCATTGATAAGTATTTGAATAGTATTGTCTCGGCATCAATTTTGAACCTTACGGTTCAGAAGGTTAATACCACCAATAGAGAAAGAGCGAATCCATTTCCGATGCATCCATTTCTTCATATTCTTTGTTATAGTCTGTCACGGTCTCCGCTTCAACTTCCGGCGCCTCTAAATCGAGATCGTTCTTGATTTCGGTGGAATAAGAGGAACCCATTGTTTTATCTATAGAGTATATATTTAAACTCTTTCAATAAAAATACACTTACTCTGGATTCCACGCTTGGAATTCTTCAAGTGCCGCCGCCGGTTCTTTGCTGAGTATCGGATACAATGACTCGAGACAAAGGATCGCTTCACTCTCGCTTTGAAAGACACGTTTACCGATTTCTTCTTTATCCATGATCAAATAGACCGTAAACGTCGGGAAACGTTCCGGTCCACTCGCTTCTAAACAAAGACGGGTGTCGGGTTCACAGGTCACGGGTTCAGGTTCTTGTTCTTCCGTGTAAAAGTCTCGTTCGTCGTAATCAGGTCTGTCGTGAATTGAAAACCGCGCCATGGTGCACTATACTGTTTGAATATAAGAGAACCATCAATTTTATGAAATAAAAAGAGATTCACTTACCATGTGTACTCCTTGAAGATTCGGTGCGCCGTCTGAGGAAGCATGGTCTTCAAATGGATCGTCTCTTGGAAGCAGTGCATCGCTTCCGCTTCTGTGTCGAATTTCTTGGTTTCTTCCACGTCGTCGTAGAGTCCGTCGCCATCGTCCAGTTTCAAGGTGACAAAATACGTCTTGACTCCTTCGCAAATCGCAGTCACCATGTATATTTGGTTGTTGTATTTGTCGACAAGATTGTCGCCGTTGCCGCCACCGCCTCGACACTTTGTCTCGGGAACCTTCAGCGTGGCAAAGACCTCCAAGACTTTAGAATGCGGAAGGCGAGGCGGATGAATCTTCACGAACTTTTTCTCAAAGTCCACCACCCGCCAGTGCCAATCCCAACGGCGCTGAAAGAAGTTTGGTTGCAGTTTCGACATTCCACTGGGGAACAAGGGTCACCGATAAGTATTTCAAAACCGACCTGTCAATTTTATAAAAAAGATTCACTTGCTATGTGAAATGAACTTTTCGCGCGCAGTCTCAGGCAACAGGGTCTTGATGTAATCCATGTCCTCCATAAATTGTAGCGCTTCTTCCCCCGTGTCGAAGATCCTCGATTCTTTCTCTTGTATGTAGTGTCCGTTGCAGTCGTCCAGTCGTAGCACCACTTTGTATTCTACCTGTGTCCCACGAAACGATGCGGTTAAATGTATATGATTTTTGTAACCTTGAGTCTTGTATTTCTTGTCTTGCAACAGTCCTTGCAGCAGGTCCCGCGGAACATCGTGCGTCATGTCTCGAGCGCTTTGTCGAACGAGTTGCGGCGGAAACGGCGGCGGTGGCGGCAAAAGCGCTTCGTATTTCTTCTCGAACTCCGCCACACGAGTGGGAAACTCGATGCGGCGCTGGAAAGAGTGTGGTAGAAAAGTCGTTGAGGTCATTTTATTCCTGAGGAATGGCACAGATAAGTATTGGATAAGTGATCTGTCAATTTTATCACCAATATATAATGAAAACACGGAAAAGAAAAAGAAGAGGAAAAAAGACGAGAGGAGGCAACGCTATACACGATTTTTTCAAATCGATGGGCATCCTTAGGTGATTGCATCCTTCGGTTTGACCTTATCTAAATACGCCTCAATCCGGCGCACCGACTTCCCGTCGTATTTCCCACACTTGTCAAAGTGCTCGCGCGCCTTGTCTTTCCCCTTCCGTCGAACGTCTTTGGTTTTACGAGGCATGTTACAATGTGTTTCTATGAACCGTTGGGTTCAATTTTATTAAGACATTTTATGAGTTAAGGGACGGAACCCTATCGGATTTGAGAAATCCTTATAAAATTGACCGGTTTCTCGTCAAATACTTCATTGTGAACGGTTTATCCCACCTTAAAATGGATTTTGACGCAGAAACGCTCCAGTTCTTCGCAACGCTGATTGGGATTCTCGCGACGCAAGACAAGACCCCGACTCCCCCCAATCGCGAGCGGGAGATGCCCGAGGTGCTTCAGGCGATCATCCAAGACTTCGCTCGCCCACTCTGCCGCGCCGATTGGCGGACGTGCAAGCGAGAGGAGTCGCGGGCGATTCATCTGCTTTTGCGAGACAAGCGGCACGTGGCGGCGGACATGTTCGGCGCGGAGTTTTGGGACATCATCATCGGGCACACCTTCTACGAACTCCTCAAGAACTACCCAGTGGGACCACCAACCGACGAGGGACAGACGACCATTCAACTGCGGCGCTACTGGGGATAAGCGGAGCGACGACAAGCGGGAGCGGGACATCGACTACGAATTTTGAACCGACCGGTTCAGAGAAATGGGTTAATTTTTTATTCAATAAAAATTAACCATTGTCACTTACCGTTTTCTGAACCTTACGGTTCAAGTTTTAACCGCAGTCAGGTAGTTCCACGCTTTCTTGCATCTTTTTATACGAGTCGCTCTCCAAAATCATGTCCATCAGGATCTGGTCTGTATGGTTTAACTCAAAATTGCATCGGCGCACCACGTTGTAGAGTCGTTCTTCTTCTTCCCAATTCGTCGCATTCACAATAAATGCGAGGTATTCTTTGTCTGCGCGCAGGGAAGCGAGTTTCGCGTCACGATACGCGAGCAGCGCGTCCAAATATTCAACCCCATCATGGATCCTCTCCTCCACCAGCGTCCACCGAATGATACTCAAATCATTGAGCGCTTGATTGAGGAGGTAATCGCGAATTTCGTGTTGGAGGGTTTGAACGTCCATGTTTTAAGCACCGTTAAGTATTTGAATACGAATAAGATCAATTTTCTAAACAAAACAATAAAAAATTAACCAGTGTAGTCGATGTCAGGTCGTTGTCCTAGGCGAGGTTGTTGCGCTTGAAGAGTCGGGCGTAGTGGCGGCAGTTGCACATGCAGTCTTTGTCTTTGCTCTCGGGGACGGCGTCGTCGGGTTTGTGCTTGAGGTCCTTGTAGTGACTGTGACGACTGCAGCATTTGCACCGCATCAGGCGCTGCATCATCACGCGTCGTTCATCTAGAGTGTAGCAATCTTTGAGAAAGATGACAAACGCGGATGATTTGCGGTCACAGTAGTCGCTGTTCACGAATTCGCCAACTTCATTGTTCACTCCAACGCAATTCACGCACATCTCGCGGAGAATCGGGGTCATCTGTTCGCGGTGGTCGTAAAGATCGTTGGATGCCATGGAGCATATTCACAGATCAGTTTTTGAGAAAAAAGGCGTCAATTTTATAAAGATTTAGAAAATCTTTAAGCAAAGATAAAAAACATGATTAAACCTGTGATATTCTAATAAAAATTAACCAATCATTCATTCATCAGCGCCAGTAACTCGTCGTACAAAACCGCTTCCTGAACCCGGATGTAGTGCAAGTCGTTCTCGTATCTTGATTTATCCGCCCAGTATTTCGCGACCTTTTCTTGGTCAGTGTTGGGGGTACAAGACGTATTCCATACCTCGTTGTAGTCGTACAACTCGTTCTCGAGTCTCTCGCCCTCCGCGGATGTCTCCAGGTACGCCCGCATCGCATCGCCAATTTGTTTGCTTTTGACTCCGCGTAATCCGTCGGTGAGCGAGTCCCACAGGTAATCTGACATGACGGTCAGCATCGTTTTGTAGTCTCGCCTATACGGTTCAGGAACCTCCAAAGACTTGGTCTCGCGAAACTCCTCTTCCACCGCTTCGCGTTCCGCCAAGGTGTTGGCGCCCCACCACCGCTCACGAAGGTTCATCGGTAGAACAAAGAAGTTCATAGACATGTCTTTTTCACGTATCGGTTCTTTATTCTTTTAAAATCAATTTCTTTAAAGATTTAGAAAATCTTTTCCGAACCGTCGGTTCAATTAAGCAAACGTCAGTAACGGAATAAAAAATTAACCAATTCTTGTCGTCCTTGTCCTAGTTCAGGTCCTCGTCGTCCGTGCTGGAGTAGTCGTAGTCCTCGCCCAACAGGTCCAGCAGCGCGAACCACGTCGTCTTCCGCTTTTTCCGAGACTGTTCGCACGCCCGCCGCAACTGTCCCACCTTGTTCCAATGCGCTTCGAGTCCCGCTTGAGTCGTCGGCGTCGGCCAGACGTGCTCGTCGTAGGCGTCGTGTTCTTCGATGGTGTACTTGTATGCCATGAGCGCGTCCAGGTAGTTGTGGAGCGCCGTCACAACTTCCGGTTCCCCCATCCGCGCTTGGAGAGCGGGCAATGCGCGAAGATCGTAGAGCGTGTTTTCGTACATGTATTCCATGGTTTAACCAGGGTTCACAGATAAGTATTTGTGCGAAAAGGGGTCAATTTTATAAATGAATCGAGAGTTTTGATTTCATAAGTATTTGAACCAATGAAATAAAAAAGAATGTTGCAATTGGGATTGAACCAATGACCTCTGGGTTATGAGCCCAGCGCGCTGCCAACTGCGCCACACAACAATCACACAGTAATTGGACTCGAACCAATGACCTCTGGGTTATGGGCCCAGCGCGCTACCACTGCGCCATACTGTGATAAACATACTTACCTGTTCTCTTTATATCTTCTTTAAAGTAGAATAAACTTCCATCAATTTTATTTTGATGAACGGTGATTTAAGAGGTTTGATGTTTTTGATCATTTCATTAAGTATTTGAACCTAATGAAATAAAAAAGAATGTTGTAATTGGATTCGAACCAATGACCTCTAGGTTATGAGCCTAGCGCGCTGACCTGCTGCGCCATACAACACTGAACGTGGTAATTGGATTCGAACCAATGACCTCTGGGTTATGAGCCCAGCGCGCTGACCTGCTGCGCCATACCACGATATGTATACATGCTGATTGTCTTTATATTCTTTTTAGTAAAAATGAACCATCTTAGATGGAGATGCCGAGTCGAGCGCCACACGTGCATGCGCAGGTGCACTGTTTGACCGGGATCTTTTTTACGTAGCGGTTCGCTGCAGTAGTGATAATACGAGGACTCGTCTTCCTGGCGTAACGAACTTCCCAGCAATTGGGTAGAGGTTCTACGGAAAACAATATCCTGTATCCGTTGAAATCGCCCTCTTCACGAGGCGTCTTATCCACGTAGAGCGTTCCTTCAATGTCAAGACTTTCGTAAAACTCGTCCCATTCTACCAGTTGTTGTTCGTTGTTTTGGTCAAAGTGAATGATTCGCCCCTTACCTTTTTTTTCAACCCGTTCAACCGCGACAAACGCGTAGTTAAACGTATGAAGGACTTCTTCGTCGGTCATTTTTTCCTCGGTGATGCGCAATGCAGGGAAGTAACGTCCAGTGTTTCGCACCATTTTAGCAATACCCTTTATCGTGAATAGAACAGTATCAATTTTATAAGGATTTGAGAAATCCTTAAGCAAACCCGATAGGGTTTCGCCCCCAACGACGAACCCAACGACGTCCCAATAAAAAATTAACCATTGTCCTCGTCGTTGTCTTGCTCCGCTTAGTTGTCGTCCTCGTAGTTCCAATCGTCGTCCGAGTCCGTCTCCTCCGCTGGATCCGCAAAGTAGACCTGCTCCTTGCCCAGCACCGCAACCGAGAGATCGTAATACGCCTGCCTCTCCGTCCGCAGGGCGTAACGCGACTCGTTCATCAGTCGGGTCTGTTCCGCGTAGTTTTCTGCCAGACGACGCGTATCCGGTCCTGCATAACCGGTGAATTCCTCCAGTTCTTCGTCCGCCCGCTGCCGCTCCAACCATGCCGCCACGTAATCCTTGAACAGAGCAAGTGTTTCAGCGGGGTTATTGCCACACAACTTATCCTTGAGGGCGGTCCACTCGACACGCCCCATCGCTGCCAATCCGGATCGGTATTCTGCGTAAAGTGTTGGGTCCATTTTCTCTGTGATCAGAGATTCACACTTCAGTATTTGAGCGAAAAGGCGTCAATTTTATAAAGATTTAGAAAATCTTTAAGCAAATGTGATAAAAAATTAACCAATTTTTTCGTCGTCCAAGTCCAGCTCCCGCTTATTCCACCCAGCGCAGGTCGTCGTCGTCGTCGCACTCGTAGTAGGGCACTCCCGCTTGCATCACTCCTCGGTCGTCCAGTCCGTACTTGTTCCGGTCCTCATGCTCGATGATGTCCCGCTCCTCCTGTGTCGCCGCCGCCGTCCACCGCGCTTGGTCCTCAGGTGAGAGTCCCCAGAACGCGTTCGTTTGGCGCACCAGCGGCGCTGGTGGCGGAACGGGCGGGAGCCAAACGCGGAGCCAGAGAACTTCGAAGTTTGCGATGCGGGCGTCCATTTCACTGTTATACTCTGTGACTGAGGATTCACAGTTAAGTATTTGAGGCAAAACCCGTCAATTTTATAAAAAAAGGATAAAAAGGATAAATCTTAAAATCTTAATAAAAAATTAACCATTTTTCGTGTAGTTCTTGCACCAGCATCCTACCTCCAAAACGTCAGGTCGGGGTCGACCTCGTCACAATGCCATACGCATCTTCGTCCGCTGCATCCTCCGCATCGCTCTGCTTCTTCTTCTCCGCAGCCGCCGCCGTCCTTGCTTGTGCTTCTGGCGTTGCCTCCTCCTCCTCCTCCATCATGTAGTGGATGAAACTCCGAGTCCGTGACTCGAACATGTATCTGTTTATCGCCTCCTCCCAGAAGACCTCTTTGTCCTCTTTGGTCCAGTCTTCCGTCTCGTCGTCCGCGTTCAATAGTGACGTTTCTCGAAGCGCCATGAGGGCGTCCATTTCACTGTTATACTCTGTGATTGAGGATTCACCGATAAGTATTTCACAATAAATGGGTCAATTTTATAAAAAAGGATAAATCTTAAAATCTTAATAAAAAATTAACCATTTTTGGGATTATTTTTGGGGATTGCACTTACATTGGGTCTTCGTCTGGGTCTTCGTCTGGGTCTTCGTCTGGGTCTTCGTCCACGCCGCACCCGTAGATGTCCTCGTCGTCGTCTTCGTCGCGCCGGTGCCCATACATCAGTTCCAGCAACTTGGTCCGTTGAGTGCGCTGCTCCACTTGCCAGTAGGCGGATGCGGCGCTCAAAGGTTCCTTGGTCTTCTCCTGGTCCTCCGTGAGAATGGGGCGGATCACCGTCTGTGTCGCGTGATCCCATGTTGCAGTGCCCGTGTCGCCGATCCGGCACATGTAGTCGCGGAGTCGCATGTCTGCGTATTCTCGTTCCTGAAACACCTCCACGTAGAGTTGCAACAAGAGCACCGCCACGCGCACATCCCCGTCGAAATCTTCACGAAGAAACCGCAAATCTTCACGAAGAAGCGCGCGCTTGACTGCGTCGATCTCGCTCTGGTGGCGAAAAATGGTCTGGTCGTAGTTGCGAACGAGTTTCACGCGAGGAATTGCCATGACTGAGTTCATATCACGGTTTATACTCTGTGACAGAGGTTCACAATTTAGTATTTGAACGAACGCGGTCAATTTTAAGAAAATAATATTCTCGTATTTTATGTCTCTAGAGGAAATAACCAGATTAGAAAACAGAAAAAACGAGATAGTTGAGAGACTAGCCCAATTAGACCAACTAATCGACGCCGGTAGGACTGACCCTTGGGTTCGTAGAACTGATGAGCAACGTAGGAGACAACATGATTTAGTAAGCGAAAGCAGAAGAATTACACAGGAATCTGCCATGATAACTGCCGAACTCAGACGTTTACGTAATAGACCTCCGCCGCCGCCGCCGCGGTCACGGTCGCGGTCACGGTCGCGGTCACGGACGCGGTCGCGGTCTCGGTCTCGGTCGCGGTCTCGATCGAGGTCGCGGTCAAGAGGGGGCGGAAAGACTAGACGTTATAAGCGAAATAAAAATTAACCAATCTTGTCGTTGTCGTTCACCATTCTTCGACCGAATACGTCCACCACCATCTGGAGTCGGGTGTTTCGCCGAACACCATCATGAGGAGAGCATCGTTTGCAGGTCCTAGCATGTCCGCCCACGTTCGTCGCACCGCGAGGTCCCTCATCATGGTCGCCGCGTCGCCATACCCCTGTTCACACGCGAAAGCTGCTTGCCTAAATCCTTTCTGCGCAACCAAGAAGACCTTCGCCACCGCCAACATCTGCTGTCCGTCGGTTCCGGCGAGTTTTTTCGCCAGTTCAGGCCAACGCTTGAGATTCCACGTCCTCAACATGTCATGGTAGACATCGTAGAGTTCGCCAGATAGGCGAGGGCGTGAATACTCGCGAATGATGCCTTCGAGTTCTTTGGGGAGTTGTCCGGAGAATTTCGTCATGATCGTATGTCACGCTTAGTGATAAGTGTTTATTTCTTGTCAATTTTTTTAAGATTTATCAAATCTTGATGTTTTTTGCTAAATCTTTAGAAAATTGACCGTTTTTCGCTCAAATACTTAACTGTGACCTCTTACCAAAGAGAAAGATGGAATTACCTAGCGATGTCGTCCTTGAGATTCGCCGTTTCTCTCGCCCACAAATGCAGTTCGTGAACGAGTGGGCTGCGGCGCGGCGCGCGATTGTCGAGAACCGCCTGGTTGTTGCGGCGCAGTTTCAAGCGGACGTCAAGGCAAAACTTTTCACCCCTGAGGCGACCAACTACATGGAGATCTTCGTGCCCTACATCGCTGCCGCCGTCGCGGCCAATCGCTTCACGCGGGTTCGCGACAGTTTACCCAGCGGCAGCGGTTGCGCCATGACGTCCGAGGATTGGGCCAACTTCAAGTTTTGGGTGCAACTCGCCCGCGAAGCCATGGACGAACGCCACAAACTTCACAAGGAACTCTTACTCATGCTCTACGGTCCGCCAGATTACATCGAGTCTGACGACGAGTACATGGACGATTAAAAGTAAGTCCCCCCGTATTGTTTTGCACATATCAAACTCGTATTATCACCCCCTCTTTTTTGTTCACACGATTGAACCTTGCAACTAAATAAAAAGGGGTTTCCCCCAAGTGTTGGTCTTCTACTCCAGCCAGCGCATGTCGTCGTCGTCGTCGCACTCGTAGTAGGGCACTGGTCCCGCTTTGTCTTGCTCCGCTCCCGCTTTGTCTTGCTCCGCTCCCGCTTTGTCTTGCTCCGCTCCCGCCCGCTCCGCCAAGAAGCGCGCCCACGGCGCCGTTTCCGCCGCTCCCGCCGCCAGTTGCTCCGTCCAGTAGCGCGCTTGCGCCCACGCCTCCGCCACTTGCTCCGCTGTCGCTGGTCCTTGCTCCCGCCCGATCATGTTGTCCAGTCCGCTCTTCGTCCGGTATTCCTTCTCGATCGCCTTGCGCCCTTCACTCGTCGTCGCGTTCCACCTCTCTTGCTCCTCCGGCGAGAGGGTCCAAAAGAAGCAGGTGCTTCGCTCGAGAACAGGCTTCGCTAAAGCGTTCATTTCACTGTTATACTCTGTGATTGAGGATTCACAGTTAAGTATTTCACGGAAAAGCGGTCAATTTTTAAAGATTTAGAAAAAATAGGATAAGTCTTAAACCATTCGCTTACTTGAACCGTTTGCTTAAGGATTTTCTAAATCCTTATAAAAAATTAACCAATTTTCGTGTAGTCCTCGTGTCGTCCATGTCCTACTCCCACTTGCCGTCCGGTCGTCGAACCCATGCTCCACCTAAGGGTTCGATTTTCGCTGTCTTCGTCTTTGTCTTCTTGTCCCACTTGCCGTCCGGTCGTCGAACCCAGTCCTCGCCAAAATGTTCCCACTTCAGTCTGCTTGACCAGTCCGTGATCAGCGGCGCGGTCAACGGCGCGGGTCCGCTGAAGTCCGGGTTGTTCTCGCTCAAAATCCGCGTCGCTCCAAATGGTGGGGGTGGCATAAGCAGCACGTCGTCTTCGTCAGACCGGGTCCCCCAGTTGAGTCCATTCTTGATGCAGTGCTCCTTCTCGATCGCTTCGCGTCCCTCTTCCGTCGCTGCAATCCACCGGACTTTGTCCTCCGGCGAGAGTTCGCAGAAGATTCCGTCGCAGCGTTCCAACTTGGGGTGAGGTTCAAAGTCCATTTCACTGTTATACTCTGTGACTGAGGATTCACAGATAAGTATTTGAGGGAAAGGCTGTCAATTTTTGAGGGTTCCGTCCCTCAAAGACGGTTCAAGGATAAAAATCTTTAAATAAAAAGGGGTTTCCCCCAAGTGTGGTCTTCTACGTGCCGAACGCGTCCAGGTCGCCAAACAGGTTGTTCTCTGGTTCATACGCTTGCTGTGCTCCTTGCTCCGCTGCTCCTTGCTCCGCTGCCAGTTCTTGCAGGAAAATCGCTGCCTGCCAGAACCGCTCCTCCCGCGTCTCCAGCGCTGCTGGCGCTCCTTGCTCCGCTTGCTCCGCTGCTGGCGCTGGTGCCCTCGCTCGTCCTGCTCCAAACAGGTCGTCCAGTCCATGTCTCGTCCGATGCTCCTGGACAATTGCTTCACGCGCAGCCAAAGTCGTCGCCGCATCCCACCTCAGGCGGTCCTCCGGCGAGAGTCCCCAATAGGCGTTCGTTTGGCGGACCAACATGTTGGTTGGGCGAGGAATGTCCATTTCACTGTTATACTCTGTGACTGAGGATTCACAGTTAAGTATTTGAGGGAAAAGCGGTCAATTTTCTAAAGATTTAAGCAAAAAGGATAAAAAGGATCTTCGTCCAGATCCACGAATTGCCCCCACTCTTCGTCCGAATCTTCCGGCATAGGTTCATATAGGCAGTTCCATATAAATTCAAACATCACATCGTCGCAGTGTATTTGTTTGGAGAAAAACGGTCAATTTTATACTTTTTGCTTAAATCTTTAGAAAATTGACCGTTTTTCTCCAAATCTTTGAACTGTGTCTATCAAATGGTTAAATATTACGACGCCGACGCCCCCCGAACCGCGCCCATGGTCCCAGTTTACGCCGAAGCACTTGAATTGGAAACCCCCAAAAAGGTAAAAGTCCCGAAAAAGCCCAAACCGCGCGTAGTCGTCTCGCAAACGAAATAGACCGCTTTTTATTGTCTTTGAGCGCCATAGCGCCCGCGTAGTGCATGCGTAGCGCCCGCGTAGCGCCCGCGTAGCGCCCGCGTAGCGCCACATAGCGCCTAGGGCAGAAATGAGGAGTTTTTAAGACTTTTGGGGGGTGTTTTAAGACTTTTGGGGGGTCTAACCAGGACATATCTAGGAAACACCTAGGAAACGCAGTAAGACATTTGTAGGACCTACTATCGGGGTTTGCTTAAGGATTTCTCAAATCCTTATAAAATTGACGTCTTTTTCATCCACGACAGACGTGTGAACCAGTTCATTGAACTATGTCCGACATTCTCAACAAACTCGCTCTTTCCCAAGTGTGCATGATCTTGCGTGATACCTTGAAAGGTGAAAACTCCGACATTGTGTTGCCGGAGGATTTGCCCGAAAAGATGTTCAACACCATGTGCAAAGGTGAAGCAGGATCGTTGGTTTCCGTGCGCGATGTGGCGCCTTGCCGAATCCCGTTGCCCTTCATGCCTGACCGAATCGATTACAAGATTGGAAAGGGATGCTGCGACGCGATCGTGAAAAGTGATGGTCTGTTTGTCCCCTGCTCGCGTCACTGCGAGGAGGGCGGCAAATGCGCCAAGCACCTCAAGGAACCCTCAGGATGCGGAGACTACCAGGATCGCTACGCCGCTTGGAGCAAGAAAGAACTCTACTGCGTCGTCATCGGAGACAAGGATATTCGGGAGAAACCCTACGGCACGTATCTGCACGCCAAATCGCTAGATTCCATCGCGATCGAGGAGGAACTCAACAAGTGGGGCATTCCGCTTCGTCTGGACTTCACTCAGTGGCGCGCTCCCCCTAAACCCCTTAAGAAGAACCGCGGCCGCAAGGCGGTGCTTAAGGTGACTCCCTCGGAGTCGGACTCGGAGCAGTACGAATCTGACGAGGAACTCAAGGGGGTCGCGGAAGCGCCCAAGGAGATCAAATCGGAGAAGGAACCACACGGACCCGACTCGGACGTGGAACTCGAGGAACCAGACGATGTGCCTGAAGTCAAAGACGTGAAGGAAGAAAAGAAGAAACGCCCAGCGCCCAAGAGGACGAAGAAGACCACTGGTCCTGATTCTGAACCTGAAGCGGAACACACGGAAACCGAAGTCAAGAAGCGCCAGCCCAAGACCAAGGAGAAAGTGAAAGGAACGCCGCTGGACTCGGAACTCAAGAAAGAAGACATGGAAGAAAAGGCGCCCAAAAAAGGTAAGTATCGCGGGAAGATGGAATCGCTCACCGTGACGGAGTGGAACGACGTAGAATACCTGATGAAGGACGGGAAATACTACGACTCTGGCACGCTGGAACTCGTCGCGTGGACGAAGGGCGAGGAAGTCATCCTGTTGTAATTAAAACACAACATGTGCAACTGGTTCCGCACAATTCTTTTTTTTAAGGATTTTCTAAATCTTACAAAAATTGAACCCATTCCCGTCAAATACTTAACTGTGACGTGTGAAAACACAATGGATTACGAAGAACGAACGATTGACGGAGTGCAGATGGTGGCGTTCGCCGGATGCTGGTATCCGCTCTACGAAGACGAACCGGACTACGACGAGAAGGTGGAAAACGGCATGATTATGATCTTTGTCGACGGGGAGTGGCATACCCTCATGGAGGACTCGTTCCCCCTTCTGAGCGACGACGAGTTCAACACGCTCTACGACGAACTGGACATGGACTACGGATTTTGAACCGTTCGGTTCAGAAAATTGGTTAATTTTTTATTGAGACAAAGTTGAGTCATAATTTTAAGACTTATCCTGTTTTTAATAAATCTTTATAAAATTGACGCCTTTTCCGTCAAATACTTCACTGTGACGTGTGAAAAACACAATGGAATACGAACTGAACTTTGACATTGAGGAGAAAGTGGAGGACGGAATGGTCTGGATCAAGTTTGGCGAACACTGGTATCCTGAGAGGGAGGCGCCCCCTGACTTCCCCTTCGCGGACCTGAACGACGACGAGTTCTACAACCTCTTCGCGGACCTGAACTTCAACAAGCTCTACCCTGGTGGACTCTTCTTCGACTACCCGACCAAGCCTTCCTACTACGAGTGCGACGACGACGACGACATGGAGATCTTCAAGTTCTACGACATGCACTGAGACAAGCGCTGGAGCAAGCCATCGACGACGAAAAAATTGGTTAATTTTTTTTGATTAGAAAATCCTTTTCCGAACCTCAAAACGGTTTAAGACTTATCGCGGTTTTGCTTTTTTGCTTAAGGATTTTTTAAATCCTTAGAAAATTGACGCCTTTTCCGTCAAATACTTAACTGTGAACGGTTAAACCCATCCTTAAAATGAGTTGCGAAGAGAAAATGATCGACGGAGTTTGGCAGATCAACTTCAACGGACGCTGGTACGTGATGTCGGATCTCGGTCTTCTTCCTACGCTGGACGATGGCGAGGAGAAAGTGGAGGATGGGGTGGTCTGGATCAAGTGGAACGGATGCTGGTATCCGGGCGAAGAAGCGAGACTGGACTACTTCCCCTTCGCGGACCTGGACGACGACGACTTCGCGGACCTCTACATGGACTACGACGACGACTACGAGGAACCTGTTCGCTACACGGCGCCGGTGCACTACTACGACTACATCATGAACGACAACACCTGGAACTTGGACGAGTGCTGAGCTGGAGCTGGACAACGACGACGAAAAAATTGGTTAATTTTTTATCAGGTGCTCTAGGCGCTGGAGTCGTAACTGGGTGACCTCCAAATGCGCGCTGTAGTGCCTTGATGCCATTAACCAATTCATATGCTCTGAACAGGTGCATTCCTGCGCCAAGACAGGAACTGCCTCTTTCGCGTAACGCGTCATGACGACCGAATCCGCATAAGAGGCGAATTGTTCCAGGACACGTTCCGCATCAGGACCTTCCAATTTTCTTTTGACCGCGGGCCACTCTATCCCCAGGAGGCGCACCAGGTGGTTGTATTCGTGTATGAATTGCATACGAGGTCGCGCGTATTGGCGAATGATCGCCAGGACATCGTCAGGGAACTCCATTTTTTTATTGAATCGAGACAAATGATTCTTGATCTATTTTTTAATAAAAAACATACTCACATATAGGTCTCACTCAGAAACATCTTGAACCACATATCATACATGTCTTCCGCGTGAATCTTGCAATACGATTGAAAGATGGTCGGCACATCGATGGAAGGAAGATTTGCATGCCAGTTGTATGCCTTGTGCAGGATAAAGTTATAAATCCAGGCGTTGTTGCCAATCTGTTCTAGATACTCGTCCTCCGTCTTGGGGCGAATGCAGAACGCGTCCAGCATAGTCTTCTTCAGGGTATCCTGTCGATAGTGGCGAAGATCGAACCCGTTCGCATACGCCTCGCGTTCGGTCGCGGAGAAGATCTCCCACATGCGCGCTTTGATTTCTGCGTGAAGAGGTGTCAGTGCCATTTTGATACAGGACAGGACAGGAATAAAAAGGGTTCAATTTTGCTGAACAGGACTGTTCAAATTTTCCGACTCATTTCTGGATTTTCCCACTCATTTCTTGAGTGCCATAAAAACATAGAAATTGCACGGTATATCGCTAAGTATTTGAACCAGGATGGATCCTACTGTATTAAACGGTAGACTTCACGTTGGATTTCACAAAGGTTACTTTTTTTACAGTAGAATAGGTCCATTCTTTTACGGTATTCTTGCTCCGGGTAGTCGCACGTGAACTCGTCTAGCGCGACGAGGTATTCCACGTATGCTTTTTCAAGTCGGACAAGGGTAGGCAGGATGTCTACAAGACAACGTCTGAGTTCTGGACAAGACTCTCGTTCCATGATCTTCAGCGTGCGTTTATACCTTGGATAATGTTTGAACCAAGGTTTGGCGTATTCGCGAATGAGTTGCAGGACATCGTCTGGGAGTTCCATTTTTTATTGTGCAGGAGACTTCTTTATACGGTTCAATTTTCCGACTCATTTCTTGATTTTCCGACTCATTTCTTGGTTAAATAAAAAGACGGCAAATTGCACCCAGCAAGGCGGCGTAAGTATTTTATCCCACAGAGTTCCACCCTGCACTAATCAAGACCATCAATTTGAGTTCCACTAGACTACATTCTAATTCTTTGAGGTTCGCCCATTGTATACTTTCTCGAACGACCTTGTCATGACACGCGTGAACGTTTCTTCTTTTCTCATAATACTCCATTTGATTCTGTAACACTACTCTTTTGGAATCAGGAGGAAGGTAAGCGTCTCTCGCCGCGACAGATTCCGATTGCGCTCGTATCAATTCGTCCAGGAGAGGCAGGATACGTTCCGGGTGATACACGAGACAAGTGCGGAGTTCTGGAAAGGAGGTTCGTCCCATCAGCGCCAATGCGCTTTTATACAGTTTATAATGTTTGAACCAAGGTTTAGAGAACTCACGAATGAGTTGCAGGACATCGTCTGGGAATTCCATTCTGTGGTTATAAAAAGAATATAAGTAGAGTTCAACTTTACTGAACCTACCGGTTCAACTATAGTGCCTTTAGTTGGAGGATCAATTCCCGTTTATGACATGCGTAGTGTGTTAGTTTAAAGTAATACTCTATTCGCATCTCACTTGTCATGTCTTTTTTACAAAGGGTATCTATTATAGAAATCACGAGTTCATCATGTCTTTTTTCCAACTCTAGAAAGAGGTTCCGAAATTGCGCGTAATGGATTCGTGTCGCTTTTTTGAGTTTCCGCATCATATCTTCATGCATATCCAAAGTCATACCATGTCCGAGAATCTCCAGGACACGTAAATACATCTTGTAAGGTTCGGAAGGTTTGGCGTAGTCGCGAATGATCTGCAGGACATCGTCTGGGAATTCCATGATTTGGGAACAATAAAAAAATAAGATTTGCATCAATTATATATGGTTTGAGACAACGTTTATTTTTTTAACAAGAGGTCTAACTCTTCTCCAAATCGCATCCTTTTCTTTTCCAAAATAAAGGTGGGAATTTTTAAGTTGTATTCCGCATACAACTGGATGTGATCTAGGTGCGATTTCTCGTATGCTGCAAGAACGTGTATGATACGTTCGGGAGTGTTCATGAGACAATCTCTGAGTTCTGGGAAAGACTTGCGCGAAAGAAGTCGAAGTGTTCGTTTGTATTCTCGAAAGTATTTGAACCGAGGACGAGAGAACTCGCGAATGAGTTGCAGGACATCGTCTGGGAGTTCCATGTTGTATACATCTAGACAAATGTTAGGTTTTCAATTTTGCTGAACCTAGACGGTTATTAAAAGGTTATAGGCGAACCGGATAGTCACGCGGACGAGGGGACCCTGGGTAGAAAGGAAAGAGGTTCTCGAGGAAGGTATGGTGTGCATTTTTTAGGTCTTGTTTTTTCGTAAGATATTCGGTTCGTTTGAAACAGATCGCCCAAGGGCAATAGAGGTTACGAGCAATTTCATACTCTAGGCGCGCTTTTTTATAGACGAGAATAAAGGGGAGGATGATATCTGTATGAAAGGTCAGCATTTGTTTGAGTCTCGGACAAGACTCCACTCCTAACAATCGGAGGGCGAGATTATATTCTCTGTAATGCGTGAACAATGGTTTGGTATACTCACGAATAATCTTCAGGACATCGTCTGGGAGTTCCATGTTGTAGGCAAATATTAGGATTTCAATTGTCTGAACCTATACGGTTCAGAAAATCAATTGTAAAACTATTCATTCATTTGATATACGTTTGTTATATAATCTTGTTCACAAAACCAACTCATATTTGACTCGGCTGTAATTAAATATTTTGTATCATTCATTACAATTATACTTGTTGGGTCACATATATTTTTTGAATTATAAGGTTGTTCAATATCAAAATGCATTATTCTTGGTAATTTATTGTCAAAATAAACAATCCATTTAAAAATATCATGTTTTAAAATGTCATCTTGCATATAGGTTCTATGACCAAACCCATAATATTCATTCTCATTTAATTTATAACCAGGCGTTCCGCCTCTATATTCATAATTATAATTCTTTTCATCATCCTCCACCTCTATTTGTTTAATATCACCTGTTTCTATATCAAACGTATATAATGTAAATGGTTTAATATAATGTATAAAATATAATGTGTTATTATGATTTATGAAAGAAATATTTTTGCCTGAAATATTAATTTTTGTATATTTTTTATTTTCATAATCAATTAAAAACATATCATTCAAGTAATTGTCCAAAATATATATTTTATGATTATATTCAAAACATCTTGGATCTTCACCTTTAAAAGTAATCTCATTGTCTTCAATTATATCAAAATTTTCATCTAACGTAATTTTTTTTATAACTCTTTCATCCTGATAATGTTTTCTTCCAAAAGCAATAATTTCATTATTATACTTTATTAATGAATAAAAAATAGAATTTTTTGTTGTATTCATTCTTTTTACATGTGAAAATTTCATATATAATAATGAGATTTAATATGAGGTTTTCAATTGTCTGAACCTATGTTCATTTGATGCCAATAAAAACGTATACCGTGTCTCACAAACGAAGCGGGTAGGCGCGCGGAATAGAGAAAGGAAACAGGATCTGGAATCTATGGTGTGCATCCTGTAGGACGTGTATTTTCATCAGATAATTGTTTCGTATGACTCCCATCGCCCAAGGGTAATGGAGGTTATATTCATCACGAGCGAGCACAAACTCCTTGTGCGCTTTTTCATACGCCAGAAGAATGGGGATGATTTCTGGATGTAAGGTCAGCGTTGTCCGGAGAGTCGGAATGGTCGCTCCAAACAATCGGAGGGCGAGTTGATATTCTTTGTAATACGGGAACCAGGGTTTGGCGTAGGATCGAACCAATTGCAGGACATCGTCTGGGAGTTCCATGCTTGATATAGATTCTTTTTAAACCATACGGTTCAATTTTCTGAACCATACGGTTCAATTTTCTGAACCATACGGTTCAATTTTCTGAACCTATTCGTGTATGAGTCGCAGGATGTTACGCTGCGCGTCACATAGATCACCATGAGTTCGAAGGAAATCCATGTGTTTCAAATAATTAATACAGCGTTTGTTAGAATATAAGTATTGTTGTCGGGTTTCCTCAAATACTAAGTGCGCTACGTTATACACATGAAGAGCAGGGAGGATGCGTTCTGGTTCTGTCTCGAGACACGCCTTGAGTTTTGGCAAGGTTTTGACTCCCATGATTTGCATGGTCCGATTGTATTCCTTAAAGTATTTGAAACAAGGTTTCGCGTAGTCGCGAATGAGACGCAGGACATCGTCGGGCAGTTCCATCTTTGGTTGTAACAGGAATATAAGTAGAGATCAAATTTACTGAACCTAAGGGTTCAACTTTACTGAACCTAAGGGTTCAACTTTACTGAACCTAAGGGTTCAACTTTACTGAACCTAAGGGTTCAAACTTATCAAAAAATTATAGTTATAGTGATAATTTATTTAGTTTGTTCATGAGATCATAATTGATTGACCTAAATCGTTTTAGTTTACTGTAATAGTCTTTTCGCAAGTTACTCATGATGAAATCTCCAATGGAGGACTGGTGGACGCAAAGGACCTTTACAGAATCCACGAGTTCGGTATGTCTTTTTTCCAACTCTAGAAAGAGGGGTAGGAATTGCTGGTAATGGAACCGGATTGCCTTCTTGAGTTTTGGCATCAAACATTCACGAATCTTCGGATGTGTTCTATTCAAAAGAATCTTCAGGACACGTAAATACATCTTGTAAGGTTCGGAAGGTTTCGCATAGTCGCGAATGATTCGCAGGACATCGTCGGGGAGTTCCATGGTTTTTCAGAGAGGACACTCATTCATTCGAAATCAATTTTCATATTACCGCACAGCATTTGAACCCTACGATGGACATCACGTTGCGCGTCACAAAGGATAGTTCTGTTATATTTGATTTCATCAGAATTCGAGTCATCTAGTGCAAGGTATGCCATCTCAAAATAAACCAGGGTAGGCAGGATTTGTTCTGGATGAGAATGGAGACAACGTCTGAGTTCCGGGAAGGATGATAGACCCATGCTTACCAGGAAGCGTTTATACCTGTCGTGATACTTGAACCAGGGTTTCGCGTATTCGCGAATGAGTTGCAGGACATCGTGAGGGAGTTCCATTTTTATGCGTCGAATGAAGATCTGTTGGACATCAATTTTTAATGGTATATGTGTCAACGATGTGAACATTAAGATGCGAACATTCACATGTTATAATTTCATAAATGTTATAATTTCATTAAAAATAAATATCAAGCGAATATATAATGACTACGTTTCATACCCTCAAAGCATCGTCCAACCTATCTGGATTAAATGTCAGTTTACGCGATGGAACCATTTATGCAGGAGACATGACTCTAAACAAGACACAGTTAAACTTTAAAGATGAAATCATAAGAGATTTCTATAAAAGAGATGGAACGATAGAAGAACACGAGGACCAAATACGTGAACTTCAAATCAAATCAGAAGGGATCGCGTATATGCACGATTATACCTTTATGAATACATCGATTCAGATAGAAAATACGCTCGATGAATATGGCATGGACCTTTTACGAAAAAATGTCACCAACAATGTGACTCGTATAGATCGGTCCTTTATTGGTGTGGGAGACCTGGCATTTGAAACGACAGACGCCTCTGACATACGTCATTCTATGTTTGTGAATCCAAAAAAGATGGAAATCTTTACTCCTACCTTTTCACTTACAAACACGGGTTCTATCGCCGTGGAAGGCAAGGGCGTCACGATCAATACAAACGCATCAGGACTCTCTTTAAAAGGAGACATGATTAGTCCGGATACAGGCGGGTATATCAATAAGTATTTGAAGGTGAAGATCTATGACGATGGAGAATATAAAGATTTTGTGATTCCTTTGATGAGTGCCCCTTAGTGTAATCACGAATCTATGCTTATTCGTGATTATACTTATTTTAAATAAAACCATTCGTACAGGTTTATTGAAACATCCTAAAAGATAGTGACTCGCTTATATTTGGTCCTATGGCATATGGTTCTGTACAATCGTTGTAATAATTTCAGTCAAACTTGAACCGTTGATATAAATGTTCCCGTATAGAAACGTGCTTACGTTCGAAGTAGATCCGATATTGATGGTATTGTCTCCTTTCATTTGTGTGTTATTTCCAATCGTAATTGCGTTGATAAAGGTGGATGCATTCAGACAAGTATTGTTTCCAATCGCAATATTATTATTCCCGTTTAGATTGGCGCCTCCGAATAATCCAATCGCAATATTACGATTACCGTTTAGGTAGGCGCCCGACAATGTTCCAATCGCAGTATTGGATGAACTTTCACTACCACTCAAGTTAAATAATGAATTTACGCCTAAGGCAGTATTGTAAGAACCATCTACTAGACTAGACAATGCATTCATTCCTAAGGCAGTATTATTGGACCCGGTTGTCACCTTATTTAACGAACGAGTGCTGACTGCTGTATTATTTTCTCCCGTGGTTAATTGATCCAATGCATATGGCGCGATCGCATTGTTGTTTGTGCCTTTTTGCACCGTCAACATATCTGCTCCAAGAGAGATGACCTTTAAGGGTGAAGAATAATAAAACAAT
>Ga0209358_10000569_pt1 | contig 32229 bp, 28 predicted proteins | sample LauGreFa1BDMLBSN_2_FD_187574 | JGI IMG/M metagenome (GOLD analysis project Ga0209358, IMG submission 187574) | Freshwater lake microbial communities from Lake Michigan, USA - Fa13.BD.MLB.SN (SPAdes) (version 2) | ecosystem: Environmental > Aquatic > Freshwater > Lake | place: Lake Michigan, USA... | reverse complement strand
TTCTCAGCACTGACGAAGCGACGACCAGGCTCACATGCGGACAAGAACAAATCATCGAAGTACACATCGGGTCCGAGATACTGCGCATTGCCACGAGCATCTGAACGGTTCATATGAACGAAAGCAGCGTCAAGACGAATGGCTGGAACCGCAAGAAGTTCTTCACCGTCGGCATACGGTGACTTCACCGTTTTGAGCGACGGGTTGACGTCCATGACTCCGCTACCAAGACCAGCACGGGTGGGCAAGAACGGCAAACGCAACGACCCAGCAAACAAAGCCCACTGCAACATGCCTTCATCCCATTCGGTTGGCTCGGGAATTGTTGCGTTCTGGCGGGCTAAACGAAAATGCGGTTCGAGCGGAATCGAGTCAAGTGAAACGAATGCGTAAATCAGTTTCTTTACTTTTCCGGCTGCACACAACAAGCCAACATCAGGGCCGCCGTAAGAAACGACAGTGAGGTCGGTGATATCTGAACGCAGAAGAGAACGCACCAGACTCATGGGCTTGCGACGGCTACCCCAACCGCCGATTCCGAGGGTCATGCCACTGCGAAGCGTGGCGACGGCTTGATCTTCGGTGATGATTTTGTTTCGAGGCTCGCTCATCTCACTTGCCGTCTTTCTTATTCTTTTTGTCGGTGCCTGCAAAATCGTCACGCAATTCGTCGGCGACACCAGTGAGATTGAGTTCAAAAGTGAAACCCTGTTCAAAGCGGTAACTGCGCTTAACATCCCAGAGGTCGATGCCGTTCAAACTTTCTTTGGCGGCACGAATCACGGTTGGGTGTTTGTCGGCGATGCTTTCGGCAACCTTCATCGCAGCATCGCGAAGTTCGGCGCGAGGCACAACCTGTAAGACGCTTCCGAATGCGTGGAGTTCGGCAGCAGTCGCAGTGGCCGACGTATAGACCATGGCGCGCATCTTGTGCTGGGGGACCAGACGTGCCAAGTGAGTTGCCGCGCCAAGTGCGCCGCGGTCGACTTCGGGCAGACCAAAGAATGCATCGTCACTGGCAATGATGATGTCGCTATTGCCAACCAGGCCGATGCCGCCGCCGACGCAAAAACCAGCAACAGCGGTGATGACCGGAACGGGGCAGTCGTAGACCGCAGCGAAAGCTGCATAGCAACCTTTGTTGGCGCCAATGAGAGCATCAAACCCTTGGGTGTTTTGCATCTCTTTGATGTCAACCCCCGCGTTGAATCCCCGGCCTTCGGCTCGCAAGATGACGACTCGTACCTTTGTGTCGCGACCCAAGGCCGTGATGGTGTCGGCGACCTCAAACCATTCAGCCACAGTGAGGGCGTTGACAGGAGGACAGTCCATGATGACCTCGGCGATGCCACGGTCGTTGATGTTCGAAGAAATTCCCACGGGTTGAGCGTACCCGCCATCTGACGATGCGTCAGAAACGAGCGCCGAGTTCCTACTAAGGTTCGTCACGTGGCAATCACAATTGACTTTTCTGGACAAGTAGCCCTCATTACGGGTGGCACCAAGGGCGTCGGAAAGGGAATTGCTCAGCGATTTGCCGATGCTGGAGCGCAAGTTGTGGTGTGTGCTCGCTCGATTCCTGATGATTTACCCAAAGACTGGGCGGCCTATCCAGTCGACCTACGCGATGCCGACCAAGCAACCGCATTGATTGATCAAATCGTTGATCGTTTTGGGCACCTCGACATCTTGGTCAATAACGCCGGAGGTAGTCCGCCTTCGGATACCTCAACTGGGTCAGCCAACTTTGCGCAAAAGATTGTGGCGGTCAATTTGTTCTCGGCGATGTGGTGTAGCCAGGCCGCTAATCGCCACATGCAGAATCAACCCAATGGCGGATCAATCGTGAATATCGGAAGTGTGTCCGCCGAGCGACCAGCACCAACAGTTGCGGCTTATGGTGCGGCCAAAGCTGCACTTGCAAACTACACACGCACTACCGGTCAAGAATGGCTACCCAAAGTGCGTGTCAACTTGGTGACTGTCGGAATGGTGCGAACAGAATTGGCGCACTTGCATTACGGCGATGAAGAAGGTGTTCGTCGCACCGGTGCACAAATTCCGATCGGACGTTTGGCGCAACCAACCGAGATCGGTGATGTCTGCGTGTACTTGTCTTCGCCGATGGCGTCGTATGTCAGTGGTGCATCTATCGAGGCACACGGTGGAGGCGATTGGCCGCCGTTCCTTGATACGCCATTTCGTGATACCGGAAAGTAAATTCGATGGCCAAGCAACCGTGGTGGCGTAACGCAGTTATCTATCAGGTGTATGTGCGATCTTTCGCCGACGGCAATGGTGATGGTGCCGGTGATCTGATTGGTTTATTAGATCACCTTGATTACATCGCGTCGCTAGGTGTTGATGGTGTGTGGCTGAATCCGTGTTATCCATCTCCACAGATGGATCATGGATATGACGTATCTGACTACTTCGATATTGAGCCCGCGTATGGCAATCTTGAAATCTTTGATCAGTTAGTTAGTCGTGCCAACAAACTTGGTTTACGAATCTTGATGGATGTTGTTCCCAATCATTGCAGTGATCAACATGCGTGGTTCACCGAAGCAGTGGAAGCTGGGCGAGGAAGTAAACAGCGCGAACGATTTTGGTTTCGTGATGGCCAAGGTGTGAATGGTGAACTGCCTCCAAATAATTGGAAAGCAGTTTTTGGTGGAGGTGCGTGGTCGCGCATTACAGAGCCAGACGGAACGCCGGGGCAGTGGTTTTTGCACACCTTCACACCATGGCAACCTGATTTCAATTGGTTGAACGAAGATGTCGTTGATTATTTCGACCGTATGTTGCGCTTCTGGTTTGATCGGGGAGTTGATGGCTTCAGAGTTGATGCGGTGACGGTTGTCGGCAAACATCCTGATTTGCCGGATGCGCCAACCGTGGTGGGTGCTGTTGCCGAGACTGATGCGTGGGCATTTAATCCGTACACAGTTTTCTGGCCGTCAGCACACGATGCATGGCGTCATTGGCGCGAAGTCGTGAACCAATACGAGATTGATCATCCGGGTCGTGAGCTGGTGACAGTGTCTGAGGCATACACGCCTGGCAAGCCAGATTTACTTCTGCGGTATGTTGAGCCCGATCAATTTCATCAATCATTTACTTTTGATTTGCTATTAAGTCCATGGAACGCCTTGAGCTTTCATAAAGCTGCTGCGCGCTCGTATCAAGCACTGCACAATGCGGGCGCAACCCTCACGTGGGCGTTGAACAATCATGATGCTCATCGTGTGGTGACTCGTTACGGCAGGGCTGACGCCCATCTCATGTCATCGTGGACTGGAAGTAACTTGGTGAACAGCAATGCCCCAGTTGATCTTGAACTTGGTGAACGTCGAGCGCGTGCCGCCGCATTACTCATTCTTGGTCTGCCGGGTGCCGCATACCTCTATATGGGTGAAGAACTTGGTCTACCCGAAGTTTTGGACATCCCAGATTCAGCACGCCAAGATCCAATCTTTGCTCGCACTGAAGGTCGGGAAAAAGGGCGTGATGGCTGTCGTGTGCCAATGCCTTGGATGACTGATTCAGCGAATCTCAATGGATTTTCCAGTTCGTCGTCGGCGAAGGCCTGGATGCCTCAGCCAGAAGCTTGGGGATCTTTCTCTGTCGAAGGGCAAGATGACGACTGCAATTCAATGTTGGCTTTGTATCGCCAGGCGTTGTCATACCGAGTTGACATGGTCAAACAAGGCGAAGAAATTCATTTCATTGGTGACGGGACAGATGGGCTTTTTTCTTTTACTCGTGGTTCGTATGCCGTTGTCGTGAATACGTCAGAAGATGCCGTTGAAATTCCTCAAGAAATCATGGCCGGGCGTGGTCTCATTTTGGGATCGCAGACGGGGGTCTTCTCGACAGGTGAGGAAGCCTCGTATATTGCTGCCAACTCAGCGGTGTGGCTCGGGTAGTTCATTGCGTTTAGAGTTGCGACATGGATGTCGTTTGGACTGATCTGCACCGTCACCAAAACCCAAAGATGGAAATTAATCTTGGGCAACCGATTCCGACGTATGAGCGTCCCGATCGCGCCGAGACGATTCGTCAGCAATTAGAGACTGACTCGCGTTTCAATTTCATTGGCTTGAAAGAACATGGTCGTGCGCCAATTGAAGCTGTGCATGCACTCGGCCTTATTGATTATCTCGAAAAAGCATGGCCCGAGATTCATGCGGCGACTGGTCGCTCTGAATTTGCTCCCGAAGCAATGTTGCACGTTGGCTTACGCGAGGGAATGAGCGCGGCTCGACCGCCGCTCGGCGCAGCAGCAGCCTTTGGTTACTGGTGCTACGAAACTGCGACCCCAATGGTTGAAGGCACGTACATTGCATCGCGGGCATCGGTTGACGTGGCGCTCACTGCTGCAGAAAAGATTCTTGCTGGAGCACCTTCGGCTTATGGCTTGTGTCGTCCACCAGGACACCACGCAGCAGCCAATGTGTTTGGTGGCTTTTGCTATTTCAATAATGCGGCCATCGTTGCGCATCATGTTGCGACGACGACCGGAACCAAGGTGACTGTTCTTGATGTCGACTATCACCATGGCAATGGAACCCAACAGATTTTCTACGAACGCGATGACGTGCAGTTTGTTTCATTGCACGGTGACCCAGTTCGTGCGTATCCGTGGTTCATTGGTCACGAAGACGAAACTGGTGCTGGCAAGGGCCGGGGCTACAACATCAACGTGGCATTTGGTCCCGAAGCTGAAGATGATGAGTATGTATCACGACTCGCTGGAGTGTGTGAACAGATTGCTTCTTTCGCTCCATCAATGGTGATCGTTTCATTGGGTGTTGATACTTATTGGAATGACCCGATTAGCGACTTGGCATTAACGACCGACGGTTATCGACGCTGTGGCGAAGTCGTGAAGCAACTCGGATTACCTACTTTGATTCTGCAAGAGGGCGGCTACGACATCGAGGCAATTGGTCGCAATGTCCACGCCTGGATTTCGCCTTTCGCTTAACTCAATTTTCTAACGGCAGCAATTGATCGGCGGCGACGGCGAGGTGATCGCACCATTCATTGGCCGACTTTGGTTCAACAATAGGCAAAACCACAAACTTCGAAATTCCAGCAGCAACAAACTGCTTGATGAACTCTTGCAACGCGGGCCAACCTTGCGGAACCAACTGATTGATGTTCATCAAGGTCTGACGGCGAGTCATCAATGCTTTGGCGACCGAGTCGGGGAGCGGACCATGGGCGTACGGAATGAGCACCCCGAAATGCTCTGGATCTATTTCGCGTTCGTGTTCTGCAGCGACTCGCTGAATTTCGATACGCCCACGTTCGGCATCATCTGGAGTCACAAAACTCGGAAGCCAACCATCAGCTAGTCGACCGACGCGCTTCAACTCACTCGGCGCAATGCCGCCAAGCCAAACATCGGGTGAACCATTCAACGGTTTGGGTTGAACACGTAAGTCGTCGTAATTGAAATATGTTCCATGATGCGTGACGCTCGGTTGTGTCCAACAGGCACGAATAACTTCAAGCGCTTCGTTAAATCTTTTGGCACGTTCTTCTCGTGCGACGCCGAATGCTTGTTGCTCGTGTGGGTCAGCGACGCCTAATCCGAATGCGGGAAGTAGCCGGCCATTGGATAAACGATCAAGAGTTGCAAGTTCTTTCGCAAGAATGACGGGGTTGCGACCCGGTAGCACCATCACGCTCATACCGAACTTCAACTTCGTGGTTCGTCCAGCAGCAAACGACATGGCGACCAGTGGATCGGGAGCTTCGCCACCAATGCGCTCACTTAACCACAAGCTGTCAAAGTTCAAAGCCTCGAGTGCATCAACAACTTGTGTGAAGCCATCGTCATTCAGATTTGTTCGAACACCAAGTCCGTAACCGACGCGAATTTTCATGACTTGGCAATCTGTTCAAGAATGTCAGCAGTCTCGTTGACCATTGACGCAAATGGCGAGTGGTCGGTATCGAGCGTGACAACGTTGGTGCAGAGTTGCGACATGATCTTTTGGTGTTCGGGATGAACCGCTTGGTCCTGTAAACACAAAACATATGTTGATGAGATGGTGTCTCGGGGCGAGCCAGTGACTTCTTGAGTCATCGTTGCCATGGGCTGTGGTGAGAGGCGGGCAATCGACGCCGCAATCACCTCGTCGTTGCAGCAACCGTAAAACGATTCTTTAGCAAGCTCTGGATTGATGGTCGAATTTCCATCGTCGCCGATGGCCATTGCGCCGCCAAGTGCAGTGTCATGGCGCGGTAATGCCATGAGTTGGGCCATCACACTTTGTCCAGCCTCGGGTGCAAACGCTGCGATGTACACGAGATGATTTACTGAAGTATCAATTGAGGCAACTTGACTAATGACCGCACCGCCGTAACTGTGGCCAGCGAGTACAACATTTTCGATACCACGTGATCGCAATGTTGCCAATGTGTCAACAACATGTTGAGCATCACCATGCATATCGCTGAGGGGAAGTGTCGATGCTCCGTGGCCGGGCAAATCAATTGCCAGGCTCGGAACTCCGCGCCGATCAAGTTCTGCTTGTAGAGCACTAAAACACCAAGCACCATGCCAGGCGCCGTGCACCAGGACGACGTGTCGAACAGGAGTCATATGCCCATCGTGCCACAAGCACCACCTGAGATGAGAATGATGCTCACTGTGCCCGTAACCTTGCAGGCATGTCGTCCGCAGAATCATCAGCCCCAGCCAATCCTTTGAATGCCTTTCGTCTCGATGGTCGTGTCGCGATTGTGACCGGAGCCTCATCGGGTCTTGGCGTGCAATTCGCCCGCACACTTCACGCCGTGGGAGCCACTGTGGTCTTAGCGGCGCGCCGCCTTGATCGTCTTGAATTGTTAGTTGAAGAGCTGCCAGGGTCGATCGCGATTGCAACAGATCTCAGCGTGGCCGAAGATCGTGAACGGTTGATTGCCGAAACCGTTCGCCGTGTTGGCCCACCGCGCATTCTCATCAACAATGCCGGAGTCGGGCACAAAGTTGCCGTCGAAGATGAAGATCTCGATACCTTCCGCACGGCTATGGAAATCAACGTCACGGCGATTTGGCATCTCTCAAAGTTGTGCGCGCCATATATGAAAGAAGCCGGTAGCGGAAACATCGTCAACATAGCTTCGGTCTTAGGTCTCGTTGGTTCGGCGCCAATTAAGCAGGCGCATTACTGCGCATCAAAGGGAGCTGTGATTAACCTCACTCGCGAACTTGGCATGCAATGGGCCCGTCGAGGTATTCGTGTGAATGCGTTGTGCCCAGGTTGGTTCCCATCCGAAATGACTGAAGGTATGGAGGATGAAACAAGCATGGGCTTCCTGCGTTCAAATTCACCATTGCCGCGTATGGGCGAATTGCATGAACTTGATGGCGCACTGTTGTTGCTTGCCAGTGATGCCGCTTCATTCATGATTGGTCAGCACGTAGTTGTCGATGGTGGCTGGACTGCTCGATGATCCTGCACCTTGCGATTCGTACTGATTGGGAAGCAGCAAAATCAAGTGGGAATTACCCATGGTCAACTCGCGGAATCACAGTGGCCGATGAGGGCTACACCCATTGCAGTTTTGAATCGCAGTGGAAAGGTGTCCGCGATCGTTTTTACGCCGACTTAGCAGACAACGAACTTGTGCTGCTTGAAATTGACGAAGCGTCGTTGACGAGCGAAGTCATCGTTGAACAACTCGGAGCGGCGCCAGAGGCATTCCCACATGTTTATGGCTGTATTGATATTGCAGCGGTGATCAATGAAAGAGCGCTGAGTTAAAAACTCGGTGTGAGATGCGCCCACGGGGCCGCTTGCTCAAGTTGCGATGCAACTCGAATCAGTAGATCCTCGCGACCGTACGCGGCAGCGAGTTGCATGCCAACGGGTAAACCTTCGGCAGTGCGATGTAACGGCAAACTGATTGCTGGCTGACCACTGATATTGAATTGTGAAGTAAACGCAACCCACGAACCGGCTGTCATTAAAGGCGTCATCGGGCGTTCGGGATTGTTCGGCATTGAACCGACTGGCAGTGGGGGAGCAGAAAGAGTTGGAGTCAATAACAAATCCCAACCCTTTGTCCACCACGACTGAATTGCCCGGCGGAATTGGATCGAACTTGCTTGAGCTAGTGAGAAGTCAACACCATTCACGCCTTTAGCGAACTCGGCTTGTGCCCAGTTCATTGCTTCAATGTCATTGGGTGTCATTTCGCGACCGAGTGCTTGACTGAAGCGGCGGATTGCCGTTCCCATGTTGGTGCTCCACAACATGCTGAAGGCACGGCCGATTTCATTGTCAGAGAATATGTCTGGGAAACCTGGTTCAACATGGTGTCCAAGAGATTCGAGGAGTTTCGCTGTCTTATGAACACCATCTACACAATCGGCGTGTACATCGCCACCGCGCGGATTGAAGTCAAGAAATCCAATGCGCAGTCGACCAGGGTCGGCGCCCACTTCGTCAATGAAAGGACGACGAGGAGTTGGGGCAATGATGACGTCGCCGATTCCGGGCCCGTGAGTTGCATCGAGCAATCGAGCGGAGTCGCGCACGCTGCGACTGACGCAATGCTCAACACCAAGATTGCTTTCATCGCGGGATGGTCCCATAGAGATTCGTCCTTGCGAAACTTTGAGACCAACAAGACCGCAACACGCCGCCGGAATACGAATTGAACCTCCGCCGTCGCTTGCATGCGCGATTGGCACAATGCCGGCTGCAACTGCCGAAGCAGAACCACCGCTTGAACCTCCGGGTGTACGCGAGAGATCCCAAGGATTACGAGTCGGCCCCCAGGCTTCTGGTTCGGTGACGGGAACACTTCCAAATTCAGGACTGTTGCTACGACCGATTGATATCAAACCTGATGCTTTGTATCGAGCGACCAGCGTGGAGTCTTCGGTCGAAACATAGTCGGCTGCTTTGTATGCCTTGCTGCCGTTGCTGAGTGGCTTGCCAGCTTCAGCGGCGTAGAGGTCTTTCAACAAATACGGCACGCCCCGAAACGGGCCTTCGGGGAGATCGCTACTTGAAGCGAGTTGGCGAGCTGCCTCAAACCACCGGTATGTGAGTGCATTCAAGGCTCCGTCGTATCGCTCAACACGCTCAATGGCGGCATTGACCATCTCAACTGGAGAGACTTTGCCCGAGGCAACTAATTCGGCTTGAGCGGTGGCATCAAGCCAGCGGGTGTCATCTGCAAGTGAACTCATAAATCTATTGATAGCAGGTTTCGCTAAGGTGAACGGTCTGTGTCTGTTCCGAAACAATTAAATCCTGCCGAAAGCACTCGTGATTTGCTGAGAGTGGGACCGGTTCGCAACCTGTTGGGTTCGAGCGTTTTCATATCTTCTGGCGTGATGTTGCAGGCAACCGTTTTGGGTAAGCAGATTTACGACATCACGGGTCGGGAACTCGATATCGGTTTACTTGGTCTTGCAGAATTTCTCCCGGCCGCATTGTTGGTATTGGTGACAGGTTCTGTCGCCGATCGCTTTAATCGCAAAATCGTTGGTGGAATCGCTGTTGCTTTTGAACTCCTGTGTTCGATCGCATTGGCGTTTTATGCGCTATCAAATCCGACTGCGGTGTGGCCGCTCTTCGTCATTGCCTTTGTGTTCGGTTGTGCTCGTGCATTTGCCGCGCCAGCGATTCGTTCAATCCCTCCGATGGTGGCTCCAGAAGGTGCTCTGCCTCGAACGATTGCTATGTACTCAGCGACATGGACGACGGCTGCAATTATTGGTCCGGCAACTGCGGGCTTCTTGTATGCAGTAGATCCGAGTGTGGCCTATTTTGTGTCGGCAATTCTGATTGCTATCGGTGTCACCTTTTTGCTTTCCATTAAATTTCTTCGGTCACCAACTGCTCGTGCAATTAAAGACAAAGCCGAGAAAGTGTCGCTGCACACTGCACTTGAAGGATTGCGATTTATCCGACGCACGCCTATCTTGTTGGCAGCAATTTCTTTAGATCTGTTTGCGGTGTTATTCGGTGGTGCAGTTGCTCTCTTGCCGGCGATCGCCGAGGATCAACTGCAGGTTGGAGATATTGCCTACGGATGGCTACGAGCTGCTCCGGGGATTGGCGCAGCAATCATGGCTGTCTTCCTGGCATCACGACCTGTCACTCGCAATGTCGGGCGGACCTTATTGATCGTGGTTGGTCTTTTCGGAATCGCCACAGTGGCTCTTGGTATGACGACCTCGTACATTGTTGCGTTTGCGGCACTCATTCTGTTGTCGGGCTCAGACATGATCAGCGTCTACATTCGTGGAACGTTGGTGCCGTTGGTGACCCCCGACGACAAGCGCGGCCGAGTGATGGCCGTGGAAAATGTTTTTATTGGTGCAAGCAACGAACTTGGGGCCTTTGAAAGTGGCGTTGCTGCCCAAGCGTTCGGTACAAAGACCGCAGTTATCGGTGGCGGTGTTGCAACGCTCGGAATTGTGGCGGTGTACTCAATCTTCTTCCCGACACTTCGCCGCGTAGATCGGTTCGAAGATCTAGAAGGTCATGGCGACGAAGCTACGCCGTAACTGCTAACCAAATTGCCAGTGGAACAACGATCCATGCCAGAACTAAAAGAATGATGGCGTACGCGGCAAAGTTGTAACTCTCATCGCGGGGCGGTTTGCCAGCAGCACCAATGGTTTCCCAAAGTGCTTTCATGGGTTGATCGGTTGAAAGACGGATTCGACGACGTGCAACCCCAGCACTATAGAGAGCGACCCATGACAGTGCTCCCAAAACAAACACGGTGATAAAGCCAAGAATTGAAACACCGAGAGTCGAGTCCATCGCGGTTCGCGCCAAGCTTTGTAGACCACTCGCGACCGAAGTGAGAGCGGCTCCACCTAAAAGGAAAGTTGGAAGGCCTAAGGCGCTGCCACTCGCACTGACTTGAACTCTCCGTGCATCAAGGCGAGCCCGTCGCAACATTGCGTGTTCGCGAGTTCCCCAATCGCTATTCGCTTCACGCTTTTCGTAGAGACCGCAAATTCGTCCGGTGAGCCGATTGAGATGACTCTTGATGATCCATCGGCTTACCTGTTGAACGAGCCACTGGGCCACTGGTCGAAGGGGACCAACGTTGGGCACCTTGGCAGGACGGGGACCATTGCGATCAAGAACTTCGATACCACGCATCATGATTCGGTGAGCTTCTTCAAACCGATCGGGGTGATGAAGGGGTTTGACCGCAGACATCTGTGCAACCATTTCTTGTTCAACAAGGCCTTTGCCGCCGATTTGTTCAAGCAGTCGACCTTTTTCCTCATCAGTGTCGGCGCGCAGGACACGTAATGAGTCAATTTGGTCAATCAAGAGGTCGGGGGTAATCGGCAAATGGTCAGACATCAATTGCCACAATACAGTTCTCAGACAGAGCGAGATTCACAGGGCTAACCTTGCGAGGTATGAAGAATGTTCGCCTTACTAGTCTCTTCAAAGAATTTCGCGATTTCATCAACAAAGGAAATCTGCTTGCAATTGCCGTTGGTTTTGTTGTGGGCGGAGCTTTCTCGGGCCTCGTGAAGTCATTGGTCGAAGAAGTCGTCATGCCAATTGTTGCGATCCCTTTCGGCACTCCAAATTTTGACAAAGCACTCATATTGCACATCAATGATGCCGAAATTCGTTTCGGTGCGTTTCTGACAGTGGTGGTGACCTCTCTTTCAATTTCATTCGTCTTGTTCTTGTTGCTGAAGGCATATAACAAGGCCACTGGCACTGAGGCCGTTGCTCCACCGACACCCGACATTATTCTGCTCACTTCAATTCGTGATGAACTCAAAGAGATTCGCGAACAGGGATCGACGCAGTGACTGCAGTTCGGCGCAATTCGTCTCTAGCCACTGCTCTAGCAATTTTGTTTTCGGTAGCTACTGCTTGTGGATCATCAAGTTCTGATGGCGCTACAACTACTGCGGTGTCGGGCACCGTTGCCGGAGTCGGCAATCTTCCGGCACAAGATTTGACGAGCGAGACTGATTCAGCGAATCAATCATCTGTTCCTCCTGGATCTCGGCCAATAACAGTTGGCGAACTTTCTAGTGGTCCGCGACTGTTGATGATTGGTGATTCGATTTTTGCGGGAGTATCGCGCCGATATAGCAACATGGCCTGTGAGCGCCTTGTGCCTCTGGGTTGGCAAGTCGCTGTTGAAGCCGAACGTGGGCGATTTATCGACTTGGGATTACGGATCGTGAAACAAAAGTTGCCGCAAGGCTTTGACGCTGCGGTCCTGTTTCTTGGTACCAATTACGGGAAGAAACAAGATGTCTATCGGGAATACCTCGACAAGATTCTTGATGAGCTGGCACCACGCCCAGTGATCATTCTCACCGCAACGGAATACAAGCCGTTCATGCGTGAAGTCAACGCTGTCATTGAAGAAGAAGTACGCACGCGAGACAATTTGTGGCTTGTCGATTGGCGCGAGATTTCAAAGACACCCGGAGCACTCTGGAAAGACGGGATCCATCCAGTGGACGAAGGCAATGCGTTGCTGATGGATTCAATCATTGAAGCTTTGGGCAATGCTCCAGGTGATGTTGGAGGCGAATGTCTCAAAGTTGAGTTCAAAGACGATGCACCGCTCTCAAATTTGGTTCCCATACCAGGCAGTGTTGAAACAACATCGGTTGCTCCAACTTCGACGACCCTTGTTGAATCAGGAGGTTCCTTGCCGTCATCTCCAATTGTCACTACCACCACAACTCTGCCGCCTGTGACAACTACGCCAGCGGGATAGCGATCGCCAAGATATATCGGTGGATACCTGTCACGGTGGTTGCGCATAGCGTTTCTAACCAACACACTTGAGGAGTGCTCCAGGTCCAATCGCTTTCGGTCGAGATTGGTGGTCGTCTCGTCGTCGAGAACGCCACCTTCACCGTGATGCCCAAGGACAAGGTCGGACTTGTTGGTCGCAACGGCGCTGGGAAGACAACGCTTTTCAAAGTCCTCGGCGGAGAAGCCGAACCGATCGCCGGAAAGATTATGCGCAAAGGTGGTTTTGGCTATTTGCCACAAGATCCGCGCATCGCCGGAATTTACGATGGTCGAACTGCGATCTCGCACATTTTGTCGGGTCGCAATATTGACGATGATCTGATGCGACTTGAGAAATTACGCATTGCCATGGAAGAAGATGCGAGCGAGCGAAATGTCTCGCGTTACAGCAAAGCCGAAGAAGAGTTTTCAATTAAGGGCGGTTATGCGGCCGAGAGTGAAGCACGAAGTATCGCTGCTGGTCTCGGTATGAGTGGAGCACGGCTTGATCTTCCGGTCGGCGTTCTGTCAGGTGGTGAACGTCGCCGTGTTGAACTGTCCCGAATCTTGTTTGCTGGTAGCGACGCCTTGTTACTTGACGAACCGACGAACCACTTAGATATAGATGCGAAGACTTGGTTGCTTGGTTTCTTGCGCCAATACCGCGGCGCACTTTTAGTCATCAGCCACGACCTTGACTTGCTTGACGAGGCAATCACCCGTGTATTGCACCTAGATCGTGATGCCGAAGATGCCACGGGTCATGTCATTGAATACAAAGGCACATACAGCCAGTATCGGCGCTCGCGTGCCGAAGATGAAGAGCGCATGATCAAGAAGGCTGCGTTGCAGGCCAAAGAAATCAATCGACTACAAACCGTTGTTGATCGCTTCGGAGCAAAGGCAACGAAAGCTGCGATGGCTCACAGCATCGAGAAGCGAATTGACCGATTGCAAGGCGAGAAAGTTGTTGCCCCAACGGGCGGGCGCGTTCTACAAGTGAAGTTTCCTGACCCGCCACCATGCGGTGTCACGGTTATCGAAACCAAGCACCTATGCAAGGGCTACGGCGGACCTCCCGTGTTCGAAGATGTCACCTTTGACTTGGGTCGTGGAGAGCGTCTATTGGTGCTTGGTTTGAACGGCGCAGGAAAGACAAGTTTGCTGCGAATTCTGGCTAATGAAACAAAAGCTGATCTCGGTGATTTCTCATTTGGTCACCAAGTGAACTGTGGTTACTACGCTCAAGAGCACGACAACCTCAATACCGATGCAACGTTGCTTGAAAACATTCGCCGAGAAGTGCCTGCCGGAGTGTCGCTCACTGAAACACAACTTCGTGCCTTGCTCGGAATGTTCGGATTGTCTGGCGACAAAGTCAACCAGAAATCTGGAACTTTGTCTGGTGGAGAAAAGACCAAGTTGGCCCTAGCGATGTTGATGGTCGGTCGAAACAACTTGTTGCTACTTGACGAACCAACGAACAACCTTGATCCAGCGAGCCGTGAGGCAGTTGCCAATGCTTTGTCAGGATGGAAAGGCGCGATTATTTTCGTGAGCCACGACACCGAATTCGTCGAGCATCTCAAGCCAACCAAGGTTTTACTGATGCCCGATGGCCAAGTTGACTATTTCAGTCATGACTGGCTTGAGCTCGTCAGCCTCGCCTAAGTCTCAATACCTCTGGCAAGTCTCGTAAGCGTTATGGTTAGCCCATGCGCATAGGTATTTTTGGTGGAGCTTCAAACGACGGAACAATTGACGCCATGGTGGCCGAGGCACGAAGGGCCGAAGCCGATGGTTTTGCGAGCTATTGGGCTCCGCAGATCTTTGGTCATGATGCTCTGACTGCTTTGGCGGTCATTGGTCGCGAAGTGCCGCGAATTGAACTTGGCACCAGTGTTGTGCCGACGTACCCACGTCATCCAATGATGATGGCTCAGCAAGCATTAACTGTTAACGCCGCTGCTGGTGGTCGCTTGTGTTTGGGTATCGGTCTCAGTCATCAGATTGTTGTTGAGTCAATGTGGGGAATGAGCTTTGATAAGCCAGTGCGTCACATGCGTGAGTACCTCGAAGTGATGATGCCCCTACTTGAAGGCAAGCCAGTGTCGCACGTTGGTGAAGCATTCAATGTGAATGGCGGCGTGAGCGTTCCTGGTGGCACTCGTCCAAATGTTGTGATTGCCGCACTTGGAGAGCAGATGCTCAAAGTGACCGCAGCATTGGCTGACGGAACTCTGACGTGGTGCACCGGTCCACAAACTTTGGCCAACCACACCATTCCAACGTTGAAGGCCGCTGCTGATAAAGCAGGTCGTGATTCAACTCGTGTGATTGCTGCCTTACCAGTGTGTGTCACAAACGATCGCGAGGCTGCGTTGCAACGTGCCGCGCAAGTATTTGTGGTGTACGGACAGTTGCCGAGCTACCGCGCGATGCTCGACAAAGAAGGCGCTGCTGGCCCGGCCGATATCGCAATCATCGGAAGTGCATCCGAAGTTGCCGATCGCATTATGGCTTTGTCGGAAATCGGAGTGACCGATTTTGCGGCCGTTGAATTTGGTGCGACACCAGACGAAGTTGCCGAAACTCGTTCAATGGTGAAGTCACTTCTTAAATAGTCGTAAGACAAATCGGGCAATATCTATTGATGGGGGATATCAATGGGAACAGGACTTTCTGTAACGAAAGCTGACGGAATTGCGCGGATTGTGCTGAACAGTCCGCCGATCAACCTATTCACATTTGATTTCTTTCTTGAAACTGCGAGGGTGATCAGTGATCTTGCAGTTGATGATGAGGTTCGAGTCGTTCTCATCTCTTCTGCAAATCCAGAGTTCTTTATCGCTCATTTTGATGTAGCCGCGATTCTGACTTTCCCTACACAAACCGCTCCTGCGACTGAATTGAATTCGTATCACGTGATGTGCGAAGCACTACGAACGATGCCCAAAGCGACGATCGCGGTCATTGAAGGTCGTGTGGGGGGTGGTGGAAGTGAATTGGCGTTGAGTTGCGATATGCGTTTTGCTGTGTTGCCTCACGGCGATCACCCAGGTGCAGTTTTTAACCAGCCCGAAGTTGGACTTGGGATCATTCCTGGTGGAAGTGGAACGCAACGTTTGGCGCGACTTATGGGTCGATCGCGTGCACTTGAAGTTGTGTTGGGCTGCGATGACTTTGATGCAGTTGAGGCCGAACGATACGGATGGGTGAACCGTTCGTTGCCTCATGACGTGTTGTGGCCTTTTGTTGAACGATTGGCGCGGCGGATTGCATCGTTCCCGGCCCATGCGATAGCTGCAGGTAAGGCTTCGGTGATTCGGGTCGAAAAAGAAGTTGAACAGGATTTGTTGGCTGAAGGAAATGCTTTCAGCGCGACCTTGGGAGGACCCGGGGCGCGTGAGGCAATGGAGAAGTTCTTGCGCGATGGTGGCCAGACCCGAGAGGGCGAACTCCGCCTATCCACCCTCCTCGACCCTTCATTTTGAGCCACTCTGTACTTTCGGTTCCAACTGTTGGAACCGAAAGTACAGAGTGGGTGATTTGGACGGGTTATTTCTTCAGGCTGACGGGGGTGCCCCCAAATGGCTTGTTGACCAGGTCAAAAAAGTCGTTGCCCTTGTCATCAACCACGATAAATGCGGGGAAGTCCTGTACTTCGATCTTCCAGACCGCTTCCATGCCCAGTTCGGCATATTCCAAAACTTCAACTTTGGTGATGCAATCTTGGGCCAAACGTGCGGCGGGTCCACCAATTGAACCGAGATAGAAACCGCCGTGCTTCTTGCATGCATCAGTGACGGCCTTTGATCGATTGCCTTTGGCCAACATCACGAAGCTTCCACCGTTGGCCTGGAACTCGTCGACATAACTGTCCATGCGACCAGCTGTGGTTGGTCCAAATGAACCAGACGCCATACCTTCGGGAGTCTTTGCTGGACCGGCGTAGTAGACAGCCATGTCTTTCATGTAGTCGGGCAAACCGAGCCCAGCATCAATGCGTTCTTTGAGTTTGGCGTGAGCAATATCGCGCGCAACGACTAGCGGACCGGTCAACATCACGCGAGTCTTCACTGGGTACTTGCCCAACTCGGCACGAATTGCGCTCATCGGTTGATTGAGATCAATCTGCACGACCGGTGTGTCTTGCAAATCGTCGTGAGTGACTTCGGGTAAGAAACGGGCGGGATCGGTTTCGAGTTGTTCAAGGAAGATTCCGTCTTTGGTGATCTTGCCGAGCATTTGTCGGTCGGCTGAACACGACACTGCCATTGCAACGGGACATGAAGCGCCGTGACGTGGCAAGCGAATCACGCGCACGTCGTGGCAGAAGTACTTTCCACCGAACTGTGCACCAATTCCAGTTTCTTGCGACAACTTCAAGATGCGCTGTTCCATATCAAGGTCGCGAAAAGCGTGACCTAGTTTGCTGCCAGCAGTCGGCAACGTATCTAGGTAACGCGCACTGGCAAGCTTGGCTGTTTCAACTGCTTGCTCTGCTGATGTTCCACCAATAACAACCGCCAAGTGATACGGCGGGCAAGCAGCGGTTCCGAGCGACTTCATCTTTTCAAAGAGCCAAGGGAACAAAGATTTGTCATTGAGTAACGCTTTGGTTTCTTGAAAGAGGTAGCTCTTGTTGGCACTGCCGCCGCCTTTGGCCATGAACAAAAACTTGTAAGTGTCACCGTCGACTGCACTGATCTTGATCTCGGCCGGCAAGTTGTTGCCAGTGTTGACTTCGTCGTACATGGTGAGCGGAGCCATTTGGCTGTAGCGAAGATTGCTGGTGAGGTACGTGTTGTACACGCCTCGAGCGATCGCTTCTTCGTCGCCGTTGCCGCTGAAAACAAATTGACCTTTCTTGCCTTTCACAATTGCGGTACCGGTGTCTTGGCACATCGGCAAAATTCCGCTCGCTGCAATCGCCGAGTTCTTCAAAAGATCGAGCGCAACGAAACGATCGTTGTCGCTGGCTTCGGGGTCATCAAGAATGTTACGTAGTTGTTGTAGGTGACCGGGGCGCAAGAAGTGAGCGATGTCGCGCATAGCTTCTTGGGTGATGCGAGTGATTGCTTCGGATGAAACCTTCAGGAATGTTCCTTCAGGAGTATCAAACGTGCTGACACCTTCGGTCGAGACCAATCGGTACGGAGTGGTGTCTTTGCCTAGGGGGAAGATCTCGGTGAATTCAAACTCGGGCATGCCTTTACGCTACGCCGAATTGAGCCGACAGCCGTAAATCCTCAGCGATCTTTCATTCGCTTCGGATCGGCATTGGCGGGATCATCTGGCCACTGGTGCTTGGGATAGCGGCCCGCAATATCTTTCTTGACGTCGATCCATGATCCAGACCAAAAGCCGGGCAGATCGGCAGTGACTTGAATCGGGCGATCAGCTGGCGAAAGTAGGTGAAGTACCAAAGGCACGCGACCACCAGCAACTGTTGGGTGTGTTTTGGTACCAAACAAATCTTGAACGCGTACTCGCACGACAGGAGCAGTTCCTTCTTTGACAGCTGATGCGTAATCAATGGCTAGTGATCGGCCCGAAGCTAACTCAAGAGTGTTTGGAACTAGTTCATCGATCTGCGCGCCCTCGGGCCACGGAAGTTGTGAACGCAACAACATTCCGAGGTTGAGGTCTTTGATGTCGCCGATGGTCGTCATGCCCGCGAGATACGGGCGCAGCCATTCCTCAGATGTGGCGATGAGAGTTTTGTCTGACCAGTCGGGCCAAGGTTCACCAATTTCTCGTCGCAAGAAAGAGATACGTGCCCGAAGTTCGCTTGTTGCACTTGTCCATGGCAATGGCGACAAGCGTTGCTGCACCAAATATTCCATGATCGCCGTGACTGTTGAATCGTTGGGCGAAGGGCGACGGGTCTCTTCAGATAAACGCATTCGGTCAAGTTTGACTGTCACCCGCTCGACAAAATCTTTGCGTTCTTTATCCCACAGAGTGACGCGCTCTTCAATGACGTCATTCGTGAGAACTTCGTTGATTGTTGCCTCATCGACAACGGCGCATAAACGTATGCGGGCATTCTTGCGATCGCCATCAAGATCGGCAGCGACAACAAACATTTCGTGTGCGAGTTGATCATTGGGTCGAAACCAAGCCGCCGAACCATTACGCATTTGGTACTGCCCAGGTTGCCGACGCATCGCTAAACGGTCGGGATAGGCGAGAAGCAGTACTGCGCCGGCATGATCTGAGTTCACACTGTCCCAATCAAGTCGACCGCCCGTGCGGCGAGCCATATCTTCGGCACGCTCACGAACCCGTTCGGTGCCACGACGGTCGGCGCGGTCGTCATACATTTCGCGCGTGATGAACTGCACTCGCAATGAAATGTCAACTGGCAAATCATCAGGTCGTCCGCGCATGACATCACGATCATCAAGTAACGCGGCAATAACGCAAGCCAAACCGTGATCGCGCTCGTGTGCAGACGTGACCATGTGCGCAAGTCGCGGATGAACTGGTGCAGTCAACATGCGGCGTCCGGTGTCGGTCAATTTCTCATCTTGGTCAAGACCGCCGAGCATTTGTAAAAGCTCAATGCCTTGTTTGTATGCGGCCTCGGGCGGGCGATCAGCAAATGAAAGTTCGGCTAACGGCGTTCCCCATGCAGCCAATTCAAGTGCAAACCCCGACAGATCAACTTGGGTGATTTCAGGATCAAGATGTGAACGTCGAGTGGCGTGTTCGAGTTTGCTCCACAATCGATACGCAACACCCGGCCCAAGTCGACCAGCACGACCAGCACGTTGTTCGGCCGACGCACGCGAGGTCGGAATCGTTGTGAGTCGCGTCATGCCGGTGCGCGGGTCATAACGCGGAACGCGTGCTTGGCCCGCATCAACGACAACGCTGACACCGTTGACGGTCAAACTTGTTTCAGCGATGTCGGTACTCAGTACAACGCGACGACGCCCCGCAGGCGATGGAGCGAGCGCGCGATCTTGGTCGGCGAGCGATAGTGCACCAGCAAGTGGGTACACATCAGTGTCGGGCGTGACCGATCGTTCAAGTGTTTGTTGTACGCGATTGATTTCACCGATGCCTGGTAGGAAAACCAAAATGTCACCAGCGTTTTCGCGTAAAGCACGCAGTGTTACGTCAGCCACTGCATCATCGAGCCGTTGTTGTTTGCCGGGTGGTGCCCAGGTGATGTCAACGGGATGTTGTCGGCCTGCACTTGAGATGATTGGCACTGGCTCGCCGTCTCCTAAGAGTTTTGCGAAACGATCGGTGTCGGCTGTTGCTGACATTGCAAGTACTCGTAGATCGTTGCGTAAGTTTTTGCGGGCATCAAGACATAACGCAAGACCAACATCGGTTGGCAGATTTCGTTCGTGCACCTCGTCGAAGATCACGAGACCAATTCCCGGAAGTTCGGGATCGTTTTGCAAACGCCGCGTCAGAATTCCTTCGGTCACAACTTCAATACGAGTGTTCGGACCAATGCGTCGTTCGTCGCGAGTTTGATATCCAACAAGTTCACCTGGTTCTTGACCAATCAATGAAGCGAGTCGTCGTGCCGCAGCACGAGCGGCAAGTCGTCGCGGTTCAAGCATGACAATCCGTTGATTGTTGAGCCACGCTTCGTTGATGAGACGTAGTGGAATGAGCGTGGTTTTACCAGCACCTGGAGGCGCAACGAGGACGGCGGTCAGACGTTGAGCTAATGCCAATCGAAGTTCGTCAATAACTTCTTCAACAGGGAGATCGGTGACAGGTAACAGAATCAGCCAAGTGCGGGAGTGCCGCTAAATGAAACGGGGTCTCCGGCCGCGGGCATCGAGGGTGCGGTCCACGCCGTGGTGTCGGCGATAACTTGAGCGACCTTGCGCCATTCGGCACTGTCCCAACCTTCGGCGACCGCGGGGATGGTGCCGTCGGAACGTACAAAAACAAAAGCTGGCAATGTGGTGAGCCCAAATGCCTTCACTGCTGCGCGATCAGGATCGGTGAAAACCAAGAACTCTTTTGCCAACGGACCAAGAAATGAGCGGGCCTCATCGGCGGAGGCGGTGACGATCAAACTGGTGCGAGCAGCAGAGTCCCCGAATGAACGCAGAACGCGAGCCGCAGTCTTCAGGATCCACGAACTCTCATTGGTGTACGGATCGAGAACGACTGATACGAGATGGAAAGTGGTGAGCCATTCGCTGAGCGTGCGGGCTGGAAACCCATCGTTTTCGAGCGAGAGCGGCTCAAGGAGGAGATCGGGGGAAGGTGTTACTGCCACGACCTAAACGGTAGCGCAGACTCGCTGGTCAACCCCCACTACCAACCCCACTCTTGGGGAGTGAATTGCGCCCAAAAGGCGAGGGTTGGGGGATGGGGAACTAGTCTCAGAACCCATATGGCAAATAAGCGATCTTCCATCACGATGACCGAGGCCGAAATCACGGCTTACCTCGAGACTCAGACCATTCTCAACATTGCGTCGATCGGACCGACCGGGCACCCGCATTTGGTGGCCATGTGGTACGAGGTCATGGACGGCAAAGTCACATTCTGGACTTTCGGTAAGAGCCAAAAGATCGTCAACCTGCGTCGTAACAACAAGATCACGGGTCTGATTGAAAGCGGCGACGCCTACGAAGAACTCAAGGGACTTGAGATCGTCGGAACAGCCACCATCATCGAGGACTACGACAAGATCTTGGCCATTGGTAAGGCAGTCGGACTGAAGTACAACGGCGAAGGTGCAATTAGCGATGCAGCACTTCCGTTCTTGGAAGCTCAAGCAAAGAAGCGTCTCGGAATTCAGATTGAAGTTGAGAACATCGTGTCGTGGGACCACAGCAAGATTGGTGGCGGTTACTAGTTCACGTTATTCGGCGACTCGTTTAGCGTTGACCGCGTCGGCCGCTCCCTGAAGTAGTTGCAGCCGATGCGATTGCCTGAGCAGTCGCTTCAAGATCAGATGCTGCTCCTAATAGGCCAACGGTCAGTCGCATCGAATCTGGATGAGTGTTCACTAAGAATGGCGTTCCGGGTGCTGCACCAATTCCTTGAGCAGCCAATGTCATAAGTGCACTTCTTTCGTCACTCACTCGAACCCACAAGTTGATCCCGTCGGTACCAGTAGAAAAAACGTTGCGTTCATTGAGGATTTGCACGACTTCTTGACGACGGCGTGAATACTCAGAGCGCGCATGGCTCAGTGATTCAAGAGTCGCTTGATCGTCGAGTAGTTCAAGCAACACTGCTTGCAAAATGCGACTACTCCAACCCGGGCCAAGTAGTCGACGATTCGCTGCGGCAGATATGACATCGCCGGCTCCGCCAACTGCAGCAAGACGCAAGTCAGGTCCGTGGCTCTTTGAATAACTTCGAATATGAACAGTGCGTGTGGGTAGATAGTTGCCGATGCTGTTCAATTCACCGACCGCAATATCGCCGGCATGGTCGTCCTCAATGATCGTGATTGATTCGGAATGTCCTGATGCAACTATCGCATCAGCAATGTGTTTTGCGCGTTGTGCAGTCATCGTGACGCCCGTTGGATTTTGCGCGCGTGGTTGCAAAAACAACGCCGTTGGTTTTTGTTCGAGCGCAGCCGTGAGTGCTTCAACGTTCATGCCTTGGGCGTCGACCTCAACCCCAATGACATCGGCGCCAATCTTTTCGAGCAGGTCGAGCAATGGCGGGAAGGTCGGGTGTTCAACAATCACGCGGTCACCGAGACGGACCACCACTTGGGCGATGCGGTCAAGGGCATCCATGGCTCCATCAACGACGGTGAGTTCTTCTGGCACGAACGGCCATCGACGGCGTAAAGCCTCTTCGAGTTGGGGCAACACGGGGTGGTCGAGATAGCTACTGGTGAGGGTCTGACTACTGACCCGAGCTAAAGCGGTGCGCAGATCGGGGAGAAGTGACGAATCAGGTGTGCCGGTTGACAAATCAAGGCCGAAATGACCCCGATGATCGCTATCGGCGGCCACTTGTCTGTAACGGCGTGGTCCGCCAGGGCCAGTGGGCTGGCGCACAAATGAACCGTTTCGACCAAGAGTTTCAATGGCCCCAACCTCGGCGAGCGATCGCCAGGCCTCGCCAACTGTGGTGGGAGAGACTCCAAGTTTGCGTGAAAGCTGCCGAACAGTAGGCAACTGCGCTCCGATGACCAATTCGCCCGATGAGATCATGCGCCCAATTGCTGTGGCGATACCGCGCGCGCTGCGGTCGTTGATTCCGTTCGCAATATCAAGGGTCAAGGAGTCGGTAATCATCAGAATTCAGTCAATCGTGTTTCATCGGCGTAAAAGCATTGTCCTGTCACAATAAAGGCATTGTTCACGTAGGCGTGTGTCAATTACCCTAATGAGGAAGCGCTTCAGTCTTGTTGTTCATCGAACGACGAATTAAACGAAGATGAAGCGTGAGGGACATTAGAAATGGGGAACGGTTATGACTGGCTCACAAGACAGCGTGCGCGCTGCGATATTGCAGACCGACTGGACTGGCTCAAAAGACACGATGATTGACAAGCACGAAGCTGCTTGTCACGACGCGGCCAAGCAAGGTGCCCAGGTCATCTGTTTCCAAGAACTCTTTTACGGCCCGTACTTTTGTCAGGTGCAAGATGTCGAGTACTACGGCTACACCGAGTACATCCCAGACGGCCCGACGACTCAGCGTTTCCAAAGCATCGCCAAAGAAACCGGCATGGTCATCGTGTTGCCGATGTACGAAATCACCCAAGCTGGTGTGTACTACAACACTGCCGCGGTGATTGATGCCGACGGCAAGTACCTCGGTAAGTACCGCAAGCAACACATTCCACAGACCAAGGGTTTCTGGGAGAAGTTCTATTTCAAACCAGGTAATGGTGGCTACCCGGTTTTTGATACTGCAGTCGGCAAAGTTGGCGTGTACATCTGTTACGACCGCCATTTCCCTGAAGGCTGGCGTGCGCTTGGTTTGAACGGTGCGCAGATTGTGTTCAACCCCTCTGCAACTCACCGCGGACTCAGCGAGTACATCTGGAAAGTTGAACAACCAGCTGCTGCTGTGGCCAACATCTATTACGTCGGTGCAATCAACCGTGTTGGTATCGAACCACTCGGCGAGAACGACTTCTATGGTCAGAGCTACTTCGTTGACCCAGAAGGAAAGTTTGTAGGTGCGCAAGGCGACCCGTACAAGCCCGAACTCATTGTTCGCGATCTCGATATGAAGAAGTTGCGTGAAGTTCGTGATCGTTGGGCGTTCTATCGCGATCGTCGCCCCGAGGCATACGGCGACCTCACCGAGTTGTGATCGTTAAGTTGTAGTTAGTTCTTTTTCACCAAACATAAGGGGAGGCATCATGGCCAAGGTATTAATCAAGAACGGATTAGTCATTTCACCAACAGGTGTGATCGCCAATGACGTGTTGATCGATGGCGAGAAAATCGCAGCGGTCGGTGCCCCGGGTTGGTTTGAATCATCCGAACAGGGTTGCGACAAAGTCATTGATGCCAAAGGCAAATATGTCATTCCTGGTGGCGTTGACGTGCACACCCATATGGAACTTCCTTTCGGTGGAACTTTCGCATCTGACACTTTCGAAACTGGATCGCGTGCAGCTGCATGGGGCGGAGTCACAACAATCGTCGACATGGCCGTGCAGCGATATGGCGAAAATGTATTTGACGGGCTTGCCGAGTGGCATCGCAAAGCAACTGGTGAATGTGCAATCGACTACGCATTCCACCAAATCATCGGTGGCGTTGATGATCAGTCGTTGAAAGACATGAAGTACCTCACCGAGCATGAAGGCATCAGTAGTTTCAAACTGTTCATGGCTTACCCCGGTGTGTTCTACAGCGATGATGGACAAATTCTGAAGGCCATGCAAACAGCTGCCGAGTGTGGCGCAATGATCATGATGCATGCCGAAAACGGCCCTGCTATTGATGTTTTGGTGCAACAGGCACTGGCACGTGGCGAAACCGATCCTCGCTACCACTCATATACTCGCCCTTCACCGCTTGAAGCTGAAGCCACTCACCGAGCCATTGTGTTGTCTCATGTCGCCGGCAACGTGCCGCTCTACATCGTGCACATGTCGGCGGGCGACGCGCTGAACGAAGTCGCGGCAGCTCGTCACCATGGTCGCAACGTATTTGCTGAAACCTGCCCGCAGTACTTGTGGATGACTCTTGAAGAAACATTGGGTCAACCTGGGTTTGAAGGTTCAAAGTATGTGTGCAGCACACCAGTGCGTTCACGCGATAATGATCCGCACTACATCGGACAGATGGGCCACGGTCACCAAGGTGATCTGTGGAAGGGCTTACGCATGAATGAACTCGCAGTCGTCAGCACCGACCACTGCCCGTTCTGCTTCAAAGATCAAAAAGAACTTGGTCTCGGCGACTTCTCCAAGATTCCGAACGGAATCGGTGGCGTTGAACACCGCATGGAATTGATCTACCAAGGTGTTGTAGCCGGCGAACTGACGCTCGAGCGTTGGGTTGAAACTTGTTGCACGACTCCAGCACGGATGTTTGGCATGTACCCGCAAAAGGGAATCATTGCTCCGGGTAGCGATGCCGATGTTGTTGTTTGGGATCCGAACACCAAGACCAAGATCGGTATCAACGACAAGCACCACATGAACATGGATCACTCAGCCTGGGAAGGTTGGGTCATTGACGGAAAAGTCGACACGGTGTTCTCACGTGGAACTGTGCTCATTGATAACGATCAATATGTCGGCCGTAAAGGTCATGGCAAGTACATCAAGCGCGGCTTGTCGCAATATCTCGTCTGAAATCCCCCAACAAAACACCTAAGGAGTTACCCATGTACCGCATCGATCATTGGATCGACGGACACACCGTCGCTAGTACTTCAGGACGAAATGGAAACATTTTCGATCCAGCAACCGGTCAGGTACAAGGCACTGTTGCTTTTGCTGATGTCTCCGAAGTTGACAAGGCAGTCGCAAACGCCAAGGCAGCGTTGCCGGCTTGGCGCGCTACGAACTTGTCGCGTCGCGCCGAGATCATGTTCAACATGCGCGAGCTGGTGTCGGCAAATCGTAAAGAGATTGCGGCGTTGCTCACCAAAGAGCACGGCAAAGTAACTGCCGATGCATTAGGCGAACTTGCCCGTGGTCTCGAAAACATCGAGTACGCCTGTGGAATCCCGAATCTTTTGAAGGGTGGCTACTCCGAACAGGCATCTGCTGGTGTTGACGTGTACAACATTCGTCAGCCACTCGGTGTCGTCGCCGGCATCACGCCATTCAACTTCCCAGCGATGGTCCCCATGTGGATGTTTGCCAACGCAGTCGCTTGCGGAAACACTTTCATTTTGAAGCCATCAGAAAAAGATCCATCAGCGGCAATGTTGATTGCTGAATTACTGAAGCAGGCCGGACTTCCTGATGGCGTTTTCAATGTTGTGCATGGTGACAAGGTTGCCGTTGATCGTTTGCTCGATCACCCCGACATCGCCGCGGTGAGCTTCGTTGGTTCAACGCCCATCGCTCGTTACATCTACGAAACTGGCACGAAGAACGGCAAGCGTGTGCAGGCCCTTGGTGGCGCAAAGAATCACATGCTGGTTCTTCCGGATGCCGATCTCGACATGGCTGCCGATGCGTTGGTGAGTGCTGCATATGGTTCGGCTGGTGAGCGTTGTATGGCAATTTCAGTTGTCTTGGCTGTTGACACCATCGCTGACGATCTCGTGAGCAAAGTGCAAAGCCGTATACCAAATATTGTCGTTGGCAACGGAAGCGATCCGTCCAGCGAAATGGGCCCATTGATTACTGGCGAACATCGTGACAAGGTCGCAAGTTATGTTGCAGCCGCCGCAGGCGAAGGTGCAAAGGTGGTCGTTGATGGCCGCGATGGCGCACCAACTGAAGGTTTCTTCTTGAAGCCAAGCCTGATCGATCATGCCAAGCCCGGCATGAAGTGTTACGACGATGAAATCTTTGGACCAGTTCTAACTGTTGTTCGAGTGAAGTCGTACGAGGAAGGTTTGCAACTCATCAATGACAACCAGTTCGGTAACGGCACGGCCATCTTTACTCGCGATGGTGGTGTTGCTCGTCAATTCCAGTTTGATGTGAATGTCGGAATGGTCGGAATCAATGTGCCGATTCCTGTGCCGGTTTCTTACTACTCATTTGGTGGTTGGAAGGCCAGTTTGTTTGGTGACTTGCATATGTATGGTCCAGACGGAATTCAGTTCTATACCCGCAGCAAAGTTGTCACGTCACGTTGGCCTGACCCTCGAACCAGCAAAGTCGATCTCGGCTTTCCGCAGAACAGGTAATTCACATCATGGAACTCGGTGTCGTACTACAAACAACTCCGCCCAGTGCGCGAGTCATCGATTTAGCAAAGAAGGCCGAGTCCTACGGTTTTACGTATGTCTGGGCTTTTGACAGTCACATCTTGTGGCAAGAGCCATTTCCGATCTTCGCTCAAATTTTGGCGGAGACACGGAATGTGATTGTTGGCCCGATGGTCACTAATCCAGCGACACGCGATTGGACCGTGACTGCAAGTTTGTTTGCAACTCTGAACGAGATGTACGGCAACCGCACCGTGATCGGTATCGGTCGGGGTGACTCGGCTGTGCGAGTCACCAACGGAAAGCCAACAACTTTGGCAACATTGCGCGAAAGCATTCATGTCATTCGCGAACTTGCCAACGGCCGTTCAGTGAATTACAAAGACTCCGAACTTCGTTTGCCGTGGGCGGGTAAGTCACGCGCCGAAGTATGGGTTGCGGCTTACGGGCCAAAGGCGTTGGCGTTAACAGGCGAAGTAGGCGACGGATTTATTCTGCAACTTGCTGATCCGAGCATTACCGAGTGGACGATCAAGGCTGTTCGTGATGCTGCCGCTGCTGCCGGACGTGACCCGAAGAGCGTCAAGATTTGTGTTGCAGCACCGGCGTATGTCACCGACGGAAGCGAAGCCAGCATGGCCCATGGACTCGAACAGTGCCGCTGGTTTGGTGGCATGGTCGGTAATCATGTGGCCGACATTGTGGAGCGTTACGGCGATTCTGCTCCTGTGCCGAAAGCTCTGACCGATTACATCAAGGGTCGCCAGGGTTACGACTACAACGAGCACGGTAAGGCTGGCAATAGCCATACCAATTTCGTCCCAGACGAGATCATTGATCGTTTCTGCATCGTGGGTCCCGTTGAGGCTCATGTCAAGCGCCTCAATGAATTGCGCGATATGGGTGTCGATCAGTTCTCCGTGTATTTACAACATGATGCTAAAGACGAAACATTACGTGCGTATGGTGAGAAGGTAATCCCCGCGATCGCCGAATATGTGAGAGCTAAATCATGACCGTCAATGTCCTGGAATTAAGAGAAATCAGCAAATCATTTCCTGGTGTGCAAGCGCTGAGTAACGTTTCGCTGATTGTTCGTCCAGGAACCGTTCACGCCATTTGTGGAGAGAACGGCGCCGGAAAGTCAACGTTAATTAAAATTGCGACTGGCGCCCAAAGTGCTGACTCCGGTGTGATTCAAATCTGTGGGGACCGGATTGATCACGCAAGCCGAAGAACAGTGCAAAATTTAGGTGTTCGTGCCATTTTTCAGGAGCGCCAAATTGCTCCAGATCTTTCTGTGACGGAAAATGTGTTGCTTGATCGTTTGCCAAAACGCTTTGGTCGTGTCGATTGGAAAAATGCGAAGATCCAAGCGAGGCAACGTATGGATGCCCTTGAAATTAGTCTTGACATTGACACTCCAGTGAGAAATTTGTCAGTAGCTCAGCTCCAGATGATGGAGATTGCCCGAGCAGTCAGCCTTGAGGCTCGATTGATCGTGATGGACGAGCCAACTGCCTCATTGAGCCGCCATGAACTTGAGCCACTTTTTCGAGTAATTAACAAATTGCGCGATGGCGGTGTTTCGGTTCTCTTCATTAGTCATCATTTAGATGAAGTATTTGAGATCGCCGATGAGATAACCGTCATGCGAGACGGTGTTGTTGTATCGCATGGAGAAATATCAGAGTTCACCCCGGCGTCAATCGCTGAATTGATGTTTGGTCGAAAGGTTTCGTCGTCCCAAGCGGATCGAATGAGTCAAGGCGATTTATCTCAGCCTCGGCTCGTGATCGACAAGGTGTGTAGTAATCGCCTCAATGATGTTTCGTTATCGGTATCTGCTGGAGAAATCGTCTCGGTCACGGGAGGTATAGGCGCTGGTGTATCAGAGTTAGCCCGAATGGCCGCTGGCGGGATGTTGAAAAGCTCTGGCGAGATTTTGGTGTATGACGATTCTCATGAATCTCATGCGATCAGCAGTCGTCGCCAAGCCCTGAATATGGGAGTTGCGTATCTGCCTGCAGACCGGAAGCGGAAAGGACTGTTACTTGAACGGGCACTTTCTGACAACATCGTTCTTGGACAGCAAGCGTCAGGATCAAACCCAATTTTGACTCCTCGTAAGGTCTCCGAGTCAGCCCGGGCCATAGCCCCGTCGGCAAATATCAAAGCTGCCAATGTCGACGTTGTCGTGGGCACACTTTCTGGAGGTAATCAACAGAAGGTGATGATTGGCCGATGGATGGGTGTTAACGCGCGAATCATGATTTTTGATGAGCCAACTGCGGGTATTGACATTGCATCAAAATTTGAGATTTATAGTGAGCTTCGTCGCTTGGCTGATTCTGGCGTTGCAATTTTGATTTGCTCAACCGATTTTCAAGAGGTAGGACAAGTGTCAGATCGAGTCATTGTGATGCGTTCTGGGAATATTGTTGGCGAGGTAGAGGGGAGCAAGGCGACCGAAGGTCGCTTGCTAGAGATGGAGATGTCAAAATGAATGTGGATAATCGCTCGCCACTGAAGCAACGAATTTTGAGATCTGATGGAGTGAGGTTTATGGCTCCGTTAATCGTGGCGATCATCGCGATCTCGCTGTACACCAACGGAGAAAACGGGAATTTCCTCGGTGGCGACAACTTGAAGAACATTCTTCTTCAGGTCTCGGTCCTAGGAATCATTGCGATCGGGCAGACTCTGCTCATTGCTGCTGGTCAATTAGACCTGTCTGTGGCCACGCTTGCTGCATTGGCAGGAGTCATCGGGGCGACAAGAATTAATGACGGTGGGTCCGAATTATGGGCAGTCGTTTTAGTTCTCTTGATTTGTGCGCTGTTTGGACTTCTGTGGGGAATCTTGGTGGCTGGGTTGAAGATTCCGCCATTCATTCTGACTCTTGGTGGTACCAGTTTGTTCGCGTCGATTGCTTTGAGAATTTCAAAGAGCTCACCAGTCCCGGCGAGAGAACGGTTTGAATGGTTGGGAAGGGCCAAAGTATTTGGAGTACAAACGCCGATTTGGTATTTCCTCATCGTGGTTGTGATTGCGGCTTTTGTCATGCGGTACACGCGATTTGGGCGTCACGTATACGCAACTGGTTCAAATGAAGAAGCCTCGTATCTGACTGGCATCCCGACTGCACGGACAAAAGTCTTGTGTTTCGTTATCTCGAGTACTCTGGCTGGCTTCGCTGGGTTGGTGGCAATGGCCCGTATTTCTACTGGTGATCCACGTAATGGCTCCCAGTTGGCATTGCAGGCCATTGCGGCGGTTGTTTTGGGTGGAGGAACCCTCGCAGGCGGACGCGGATCACCAATTGGTACTTTTATCGGGGTAGTACTTCTTGCAGTTGTCCAGTCTGCTTTGACCTTCAACAACGTTCAGACATTCTGGAACGATGCGGTCTTCGGATTGGTGCTCATATTTGCTGTCGTAGTGACGGCGATTGGTGATCTGCGACGCCGACGTTTTGGGGCAAAGCCGATTTTGGCCTCATTCATCAGAAGGAATGAGCCGGTTCGAGTGCCGAGTGAAAAGTGAGCTCAATTTAAGGTCTACGATCAACGTAGTAATGAGAAATCAAACACAAAGGGGAAAAAAATGACAGAAGAATTTTCACATATCGGTAGGCGTCGTTTCCTACAAGGAGCAGCAGCTGTCGCAATTGGCGGAGGCTTGATTGCAGCTTGTGGTGGCGACGACGAAAAGAGCACCGATACTGCAGGCAATTCATCAACACCTGCAGCCACCGAGGCCGGATTGATTGGGCTCACGCTCAACGGTCTGAACGACTACACCAAGGGCGTCGCAACGGGTGTTTACAAAGCACTTGAAGGGACCGGTTACTCACTTGAAGTAGTTCAGGTCAACTACGACGCAGCTCAAGAATTAGCTGCAGCCGAAGCATTCCTTGCTAAGGGCGTTGTGGGTCTCGTCATTCAGCCGAACACAGTTGAATCAGCCGGTGCCGCTGCCGAAAAGGCAGTCGCTCAGGGTGTTCCGGCTGGAAACTGCATCTGGCCAGGCGCGAGTGCTTCTGACGAATTCTTCGTCGGAGTCGCCGAGCTTGACTCGGTTCAAGGTGGCCGATTGATCGGTGAATACTTGATCGCAAATGCGACACCAGGCAAGGTCTGCGTCGTTCAAGGAGTTGTCGGTCAGGGATTCTCTGAGCGCATCGATGAAGGCCTCGACGAAGTATTGAAGGACAGCGGTTTTGAAGTTGTTGTTCGCGAACAGGGCTTCTTCGACCGCACGAAGGCTGTCGGCGTTGTCGAGAATGCTTTCACCGCTCACCCCGATTTGGGAATCATCGTGGCTTACTCGGCATCAATGTCGAACGGTATTTCACAGTGGCTCAAAGATCAGGGCAAGGACACGGTGTTGCACATTTCGTCTGATGCTGACGAAGAAATGATTGGTTGGATGAAGACTCCTTACCAGTCAGCAACTCGTTACTACTCGTCGGCACAAACCGGCTTGATTGCTGCGAATGCCGTTTTGGCATCACTTCGCGGTGAGACTCCCGAGTTCCGTACGGTAGTTGAACAGGTCATGGCAACTTCAGAAACGATTGATTCAATCGTTGAAGCAAATCCATACATGTTCATGGAATTCAAGGACAAGGTACAAAACATCTAATTCAGATGTTGTTAAGCATTTCGATGCGTTGGGTGGCCCAGTCAATGGCGACTGGGTCACCGACGTATCTCTGTATGTAGATCTGATTAAGAATTCTTTAAATAGGAGAAAAAGTGGACACTGTTCCCGTCATCAATATCGCTCCATTCCTCAGTGGAACTCCCGAAGGCATCGCATCAGTCGCTAAAGAACTTGGTCGAGCCTGTGAAGAGATCGGATTTTTCCAGATCACTGGGTATGGGGTCTCCGAAGAATTCATACAAGAGGTTTACGACATGAGTCGCAAGTTCTTCGATTTGTCTGAAGAACAAAAAGCATCTGCTGCGCAACCAGCACCAGACCAGGTACGTGGATGGACGGCAGTAGGGAAAGAAGGCCTTTCGTATTCACTCGATGAGGCCGCCCCTGGAGATCTAAAAGAAAAAATGGACATGGGTCCATTCAATGTGGCTGACGATGAGTACCACCGAGGAGAAGC
>Ga0209358_10000567_pt1 | contig 32260 bp, 26 predicted proteins | sample LauGreFa1BDMLBSN_2_FD_187574 | JGI IMG/M metagenome (GOLD analysis project Ga0209358, IMG submission 187574) | Freshwater lake microbial communities from Lake Michigan, USA - Fa13.BD.MLB.SN (SPAdes) (version 2) | ecosystem: Environmental > Aquatic > Freshwater > Lake | place: Lake Michigan, USA... | reverse complement strand
GCCGATTGCAAAGTTTTTTCATAAATATTTTCCAATTTTGGCAAAATACCAAACTGAAATTTATTGGTAAACGGACCAAAAACTTTAGGATTAATTAATATGAAAACACCAGTTACAATTAACATATTTCCGCCACTAAAAGCTGAACCTAACAATAATAAAACGCCCAAAACTATAAATACAAAAGCTACCCTACGTACCTGTTTAGTATTTAATTTTGCCATTAAACCAATTAAAACCGGATTTATAACTAATGCTACAAATAAAGAAGAGCCTAATACAATCATTAAAGTAATGGGTAAATATTTCATAAACTCACCCATTATACCTGGCCAAATTAGTAATGGAATAAAGGCTGCTAGAGTAGTTGCTGTAGATGCAATAATAGGCCAAGCTACTTCACCCGCACCATATCTTGCAGCTTTTAAAGGAGAGTAACCCTCGTCCATCAAACGATAAATATTTTCCACAATCACAATTCCATTATCCACCAACATTCCCAAAGCTAAAACCAAAGAAAATAAAACCATCATATTTAAAGTAACGCCCATTGCATTTAAAATAAAAATAGCGATACCCATAGATAATGGAATAGCAATTCCCACAAAAGCTGCATTACGTAATCCTAAAAAGAATAATAAAACCGCAACAACCAAAATAGTACCAAAAATAATTGAATTTTCTAATTCATTTACCTGATTTTTAGTTTGTTCCGATTGGTCAGAAGTAATTGTAACACTTAAATTTTCGGGGAAAGATTGATTTTTCATTTCCTCCACAATAGCATTAATTTGATTAGATGCCTCAATTAAATTTTGTCCAGCACGTTTTTTTACATCTAACATTACCACCGGACTTCCAAACTCTCGCGCATACGAATCTCTTTCTTTAAACTCAAAGCTAACCTCAGCAATATCTCTTAAATAAACAATGTTAAACTTTTCTTGCTTAACAATTATATCTTCAATTTCTCTCCAATCTTTAAACTCACCAACTACTCTAATATTCCTTCTAATTCCATCCACAATTACGTCACCTCCAGAGATAGTCATGTTTTCATTAGCAATAGCCGCTTCAATATCCTGAAAAGATATTTCCATTGCTTCCATTTTATGTAACAACACATTTACTTTTACCTCTTTTTCCTGAATACCGCGAATATCTACAGCAGAAATTTGCGGTAATGCTTCTATTTTATCCTCCAACAACTCTGCATAATACTTTAAAATATCTGTTGAAAAATCTCCAGATAAATTGATGTTCATAATAGGCGTTAACTCAGAAATATTTAACTCCATAATGGTTGGTGCAACAGGTAAATCTTTTGGGAAAGTAGCTGTAGCTTTAACTTTATCCACAGCATCTTTAACTTTTCGAAGCGCTTCGCTTGGTTTTACCGAAAAATCAAATTTAATATCAATAGCCGAGAAACCCTGAGACGATGTTGAAGTAATTTTATCTACTCCTGTAATGGATTTAATTTCCTTTTCCAACGGACGAGTAACCAATTTCTCCATATCCAACGGAGAGTTTCCAGGGTAAGCAGTACCTACATAAATTTGCGGCATTATAATTTCTGGAAAAGCTTCTGCTGGCATTTTTTTGTAGGAAAAAACCCCAACAAAAGCCAATATTACAGTTAAGATTATTACTGTTGTGGCGTTTTTAACCGACAAAGAAGTTAATCCAAATTCCTTTAATCCTTTTTCTTTAGACATGTGAATGAATTTTTAAAATAATTACTTAACCTCAACAATTTCGCCTTCCTGAACACTTCTAGCACCTTTATCCACAAAAATCATCCCCGCATCTGCGCCACTAATAACAATAGTTTCGTTGTTGTAAGCCATTCCCGTTTCTACATCAACTTTAATTACTTTAGCATCTTTATTAGGTAAAATTTCTAAAGAATAAAAATAATTTTGTCCTTTACGATCCTGCTGAATAATCCTAGATGGCACCACAAAAGCATTATCCATAACATAATCTCTAATTTTAATTTGAGCCAATAAATTAGGCTTTAAAACACCGTTGGTATTATTAATTACAACACGGATTTTAAAAGTACGATTAGCCGGATTAATAAAATCTCCAATACGCTCAACCATGGAATTCATTTCCACATTTAAACTTGGGAAAAACACTTTTACTTGAGTACCTTTTTTAATTTTATTTAAATATGATTCACTAACTTCAGCTTCAATATACACTTTAGATAAATTTATTACTCTTACAGCAGGCATTGCCATACTCGTCATTTCACCAACTTTTGGCGTAATAACATCTACAATTCCATCAAATGGCGCTTTAATGGTGTACATATCATATTGGCGTTGCGTTGCAGCCAATCTTTTCTCCAATGATTCTTTGTTATTCTTAGCTTCTAAATATTGTAATTCAGTACCAATTTTTTGTTCCCACAATCTACTTTGTTTTTCAAATACTTTTGTTGCTAAATCTAAAGCATTTTCAATTTCTTTTAAATTACTAGAAAGAGGTCCAGCATCTAAAGCCAAAATTAACTGTCCTTTACCAACAAAATCACCCTCTTTAACATATATTTTTTTAACAACACCTGGGGCTTCTGGGAAAATATTTGCATTTTCTTCCACCTGAACATTACCGTGAATTTCAAAATAATGTTCAAAAGTTTTATTTTTAACAGAATCCACAGTTACAACTGCCAAATTTACTGTAGTATCTAACATTGCTATTTGTCCTTCAACTGCGATTAACATATCGTTTAATTTTTTAATCTCAGTTTTTAAGCTATCTCTTTGAGATACCAAAACATCTAAAGAAGATGCGGATTTAGAACCACAAGAACTAAAAATAACCGAAGAAACTACTACAAATAAGCCCTTAACTATTAACAGACCTAATAATTTTTTATTTAATTTCATATTATGTGTTTTATTGGATTTTAAAATTATTCTGCTTCTTTATATTGTATTTGATCTAACTCAGCTTTGGTATTTAACAACTCAAATAAAGATTGAATATACTTAGCTTGCGCCTCAATTAACTGATTTTTAGCTTGTAAAATTTCAAAACTTGAAGAAACTCCTTCTTTATTTTTTAAAATTGTTTTTGCATTAATTTTTTCAGCTAATACCATATTTTTTTGCGCATTTATAAAAATTTGCTGTTTAGTTTGTAAAGTATTTTTAGTGTTGCTGTATTGTATTTCTAAACTTTTTTCGAAAAAAGATTTTGAATTTCTAAGTTTATCTAATTGAATTTGTGCTTGAGCAATTTTTGCACCCTGCATACCACTACTAAAAACCGGTAATTTTAACTGAATACCAGCTGTTTGAGAGCTTAACCAACTAGCATCTCTGTAAAAATCATATTTAATTTGATAAGCTTGTGCCGACATTTGATAAAAAGCACCTAAAGATGGTAAACGTTCCATTTTATATCTACGAACATCTAATTTTAACAACTCCTCTTGAACTTGTAAAACTTTAAAATCAGGATTATTAGCAGCGTTAAAACTATTTTGTTCCAATTGTGCTAAATTAATTAAGTTTAAAACCGAGTTTAAGTCGTCCATTAATACAACACTTTTATCCGTATCTAAGCCCATACTTAATTGCAACATTTTTAATGCAATATCATATTGATTTTTACTTTCGATTTTTCTGGTTTCTATATCCGATAGTAATAAATTTAGTTGGTCTACATCCGTTTCCTCAACAAATCCCTCTTTTAACAATGCTTTAGTTTCAGTTAAATTTTGATTTAAATTCCCGTAAGATTTCTCTAAAAGTTCTAAATTTTCCTTAGCTACCAAAACCAAAAAATAAGCATTACTCACTTCTTTCACCACCTCCGATCTTGATTTATTTTTTTCAACATCAGCTAAACCTTTATAAGTTTTTGCAGCTTGTAGACCAACAATATAAGTTCCATCAAACAACAATTGCGAAAAATTTAAATTTGCATTGGTATTGTGTGGAGCAGCAAAAAGCAATACAAATTCTTGTCCGGGTGGTATCTGGTTTAAGTCCCCAAAATCAAAAGGTAATTTAATACGATTTTGATAATCAGCATTAGCCCTTATTTGAGGTAAACCAATAGCTGTAGTTTCCCAAATCTTTTTTTTCGCGCGCAAAATTTCCAAATCGGCATTTTTACTTTTGTAATGATTTTCTAAAGCCAAACTAATAGCTTGTTTTAAGGTGAATGAACTTTCCTGAGCTTTTAACCAAAGTACAGTAGAAAGCAAAAAAAGTGTAATTTTAATCTTCATACATTAAAAATTTGTTTGTTTTAATTCTCGGTTACTAATTTTAAGTTGTTAAAATTTAAATTATTATATATTTCGATTCCTTTTTCGGAAGCTAAACCCCTGATATGGTATGTTAAATAAGTAATAAAAACATCTAAAAAGCTAATTTTTTCTTTTGGAAAGATTTCGTTATTAAAAATCAACTCGGTTTTATACATATACATTGGCGCAATAATCTCGGATTTTACATCTTGCTTGTACAAACCTTCTTTTTTTCCTCTTTCAATATTATCTGAAACTACTTTTAGTACAAATGATGTTTGATGAATTAACCATAAATTCCAAGCATCTGGATAATATGTTTTTAAATCATTTTGAACACTTGGATTTAACTGATCAAGAGTAAAAATAAAATACTTTGCTATTTCAAAATTTTCTTCAATAGCATTTAGTTTTAAATCTAAAATTTGATTCACAAAAAGAACTTCCTTTTGAATAACAAACTGCATACATTTATTTACTAAATCTTTGCGATTTTGGGCAAATTTGTATAAAGTTTTTTTCGAAATCTTTAAGCCCTTTGCCAAATCATCCATGGTATTATTTTTAAAACCATTACATAAAAAAAATGTGCTAATTTTAGATAATATTTCTAGTTCTTTGTTTTCCATTAAAAGCAAAAATTTGAGCTCGAAATTAGAAATATTTTTTGGATTAGAAACATCTAAAATTTAAAAATGTTTCCATAAAAAACACTAATGGTAAATATATTTTACAAACGGTAAATTAGGTGTTTCGAAAATAGATAGATACAATAGAAATTACAACCTTAACAACCAAGTCTCAGGGTTTTGAGTAATTTTACCTTGCCAAAGTTCAAAATGCAATTCGGTTTTTCCGTCCTCATCCGTTTTAACAACACCCAAAACTTCTCCTGTTTTAACAGAATCATTCCTTTTTACTTTAATTGTTCCTAAATTGGAATACAATGTAAAATAATCCCCATGTTGAACTAAAACCGCATTTTTACCATTAGGCAATGCAATTACTGCAGAAACACTTCCACTAAAAACACATTTAACATTACTGTTCCTAGTGGTTAAAATATTAATTCCGTTATTAATGATTTCTAAATCATACAAAGGATGTTTAGAGTTTCCAAAATGTACCGAAACCGTAGCCTTATCTACTGGCCAAGGCAAACTTCCTTTATTTGCCATAAAATTATCCGATAACAATTTAGCTTCTGGTGTTTGTTTATAAACATCATCAATCTTTTTAGGTGCTGGAGGAGGTGTTTTTCCTTCTTTTATAGCTTTTTCTCTAGCTAATATATCTGCCTCTTCTTTTTTCTTTCTAGCTTCTTCAGCTTTTCTTTGTGATTCTTCAATTTCACGTTGGATAATGCGTTTAATTTCTTCGTTTAACTTTTGATCTTCTTTTTGTTTAGCTAAAATATCTGCTTTTATCTTTTTTTCATTTTGCTGAATTTCTTGATACAAATGTTTTAAATTTTCTTCTTCTTTTTGCAAAGCTGTTTTTTCTTGATTTTTTACTTCTATTAAAACAACTTTATCTTTTTTCTTATTTTCTAAAACTGCTATTTGTTCTCTTATTCTAACAGACGCATCTTCAATTTGTTTAACCTGATGCTCTCTAAATTCACCAATTTCATTAATATATTTTATACGTTTATATGCCTGATTAAAATCGTTAGAGCTAAAAATGAAAATTAATTTATCTGTAGCGTTACGGTTTTTGTAAGCATGTACCACCATTTTTTTGTACTGATCTCTTAAAGTATTTAATTGATAACTTAACGAATCTACAACTGTTTTTTGGTAAATAATCTGATTCTCTAAAACACCTACTTCATTAGAAATAGATTGTATTAACTCCTCTCGAGCGCCAATTTTCTTTTGTGAAATTATAATTTGGATATCGGTTTTTTTCTTATCCACATCAATATCCTGTAATATAGAATTAAGCTTTTTAATTTCGTTTCTAATTTGATTTTGCTGTTTTTTTAAAGCAGCTGAAGACTGTGCTTGAACTAGAAAAGGAAAAACCAAAAAATTTAAAAACATTACTTTAATCCATTCGCTCATAATCCTTTGGTATACTAAAAGGTAAATTGATATCTTTTTTAATATCAATATCCTTGTAAACAATTTGTCCTTTAATTTTCTCGGTATTTTGATTAAAAATTTTAAAATTAATTTTTTTATTCATCCAATAACCCATCGTAGAATCTGGTTGCTCATAATTTATATCAATTTCCTGATTTTTAGATGTTTGTACAAATTTTGCATGAGTTAAAAACAACTTGTTACAATTAATCCAATGCGCATGTTTTAAGGATTTTGTACTGTCTGAAGGTGCATTTTTTCCCCAATCTTTATTTTCAAAATTACTTACCACATAATTTACATCTTGTTTCCAAAAAAACTTTTGATCTTTTAATAATGGCATAGAGCTTAATAACATACTTTGAATAGATTTAAAATCTAATTCGGCTCCAATAAAATTGGCAATGTTTTTAATATCTGTGTTTAAAAACTTTTTATGAATAATATCCAATAACATTAAAGAATCCGGAGTGATTAATACTTTTGCAACTGTAATTCCTGCTTTTTTAAAAGACATCCATAACTTTTCATTTTTAACTAATCTTATTTGCAAGTTTAAGCTTACATCTTCATTATCTGATTGAAAAGTGAATTCGCTTTGAATTTTGTAATATTCGTGGAAATTTGCTTCATTTCTTTGGATAATAGGAAAAATTTCTGGAACTGAATCTTTTTTTACCACGCAATTATTATTTGTATCTGATTGATATACAACAGATTTTTGCTTTGTTTTACAGGATAATAAACTGTTAAACAGAAACAATAGTATAATAATTTTAAAGCTTAAGTTACCCTTCATTTATTATCAAAATTATGTAATATCTTACTTAAATGCAATTATACGATATAGTTTTCATACTTAAAATAAACACTGTAAAATTTACTTTTTAATCTTTTGTTTGTAAATTTCAGCTTCTTGTCTTTTTCCTAACTTTAAATATGTTTCTGCTATATGTTCGTAAATTTCATTATTTTGTTCATTCAACAACTGCTCAGCATCCAACAAATATTTTATAGCTTTATCATAATCACCTTTTTGATATAAAATCCATCCATAAGTATCCAAATACGAAGGGTTTTTAGGTTCCTTTTTTAAAGCTCTTTCTGCCAACTGCAAAGCATATTCCAATTTTTCGTTGCGCAAAGATAAATAATAAGCATGATTATTTAAAGCCAGGGCATTTGTTGGTTCTATATCCAATAACTGTTCAAAATACATATCGCTTTTTGAGTAATTTTTCATTTTATGATTTAAATCCCCCAAAGCATTTAAAAAATTAATTTTTAATGGTGAGTTATCAAAAATCATGGATAATCCATTTTCGTAAGCATCAACCGCTTGACTCAGCTTGTTTTGATTTTCTTTAGCTAATGCTTTATAAAAAAACAATTCTGGTTGAGTTGGAAAATACTCAATTGCTTCTGTTGAATGATTTTCCATATCTGCATAATCCTTTAAACGCAAGTCGATTGAAATCAAAGTTTCCCACATTTCCAATACATTTTTTTTATCGTTTAATGCAATAATCAAATGTTTTTTTGCCTTTGGTAAATCTTTTACTTTTAAATAATGTGTAGACAAATATTTATTTGGCTTAAATCCTTCCTGATGTACAGTTGCAAAATCGTTCAACAACTTTTTAAACAAATGTGATTTAGAGGTATCTAGTGATGAATATTTATAAAACTCATCCAAAATTTGCATTTTGGGTTGTAAGGAAAACTCTTGATTTTTTATCGCAATAGTGTAATAAAAAGCAGCTGAATCTGGTTGAGGTTGTTGAAAAAATAAATCTCCCATGCCAAAAGCTAAATCTGGTTGATTTGGCATAACTTTAAAACCTTCATTTAAAACCTCTTTAGCTTTTACATCATTATTTTTTTGATGATAAAAATTGGCTTTGTCAACATAAAAACTAGCTTTTAATGGGAATTCTGTAAGTAATTTATCAATTTCTTTTAATGCTTTTTCTGGTTCACCAAACTCTTTATAAATCAAAAATTTATTATGATTCACTTTTTCATTAACACCAAATTGCTTTTCAATTTTATCATAAATATCTAAAGTTTTAGCTGTTTGTTTACTCGACAAATAATAATCAGCCAAACTTAATTTGTAGTTAATTTCATTGGGAAAATATTTAATTAAATCCAAAAAAGCCAATTCTATTTTAATCCATTCTTTGGTTTGTTTAGCAATATCTATTTTTTGCAGTAAATACCATTTGTTATTTGGTACCAAATTTACAGCTTCTTGGATGTGATAAGAAGCTTTGTTTAAATTTGATTGTGTTAAGTAAAGGTTAGCTAACTCAAAATGTACAGCATCTTTTGCGCCAGGCATTTTTAAGCACTCATTAAACTTTTGGATAGCTAAATTTGGATCGTTTTTAATTTTAGCACTAATTGCTTCAAAAAAAAAATCTTGTGCTTCAATGGTATATTTTTGATCAGTTTTTAACAAGGATTCGTTTCCTTTTTGCTTAGATTTACAAGCAAAAAGGAAAACAAAAACTGTACTAAAAATGATATATCTACGCATTAAAATTTATAGGATTTCTGTAGTAAAATCACCAATACTTAGCTCGCGAGATTTACCTTTTAAAACCACATTTTTACCAATCATAGAATCGGCAATGATTTGATTTTCGATATGGGTTTCTTCATAAACAATACTGTTTTTAACAACAGAATCCACTACCTTAGAATTTTGAGCAAGAGAAACATGCGGACCAACAACACTATTTTTGATAGTTACATTATTACCAATCAAACAAGGCTCAATTATTACGCTATTTTCTAAAACCACACCTTCTCCACGCATTTTTTCTTTGTCTTTAATAAATTCCAAAACACGTTGATTACTATAAACTGTAGCTTTATAATTACCGCAATCCAACCATTCTTTAACTTCACCTGGAACAAATTTTACGCCTTTTAATTTTAAGTTCTCTAAAGCATTAGTTAATTGATATTCACCCTTATCTTTAATATCGTTATCAATTAAATACTGTAACTCGGATTTTAATCTTGCACCATCTTTAATATAGTAAATGCCAATAATTGCTAAATTACTAACCAAAGTAGTTGGTTTTTCTACAAACTCGGTAATTTCATTTTGAGCATTTAATTTCACAACACCAAAAGCAGATGGATCTTCAACTTGTTGTACCCAAATAATACCATCTTTAGTATCATCTAAAACAAAATCAGCTCTAAATAAGGTGTCGGCAAAAGCTATAACCACTCTACCATCTAAAGCATGTTGTGCACATAAAATTGCATGAGCTGTTCCTAACGCTTCTTGTTGGTAACAAATAGTACCTTTTGCCCCTAAATTTTCAGCAATTTTAACTAAATCAGCCTCCACTTTTTTTCCAAAAGTTGGTGCTATAATAAATGCAATTTCTTCTATTTTCTCGTTACAAACACCAGCAATATCCTCCACCAAACGATGAACTATGGTTTTTCCGGCAACTGGAATTAAAGGTTTAGGAACAACTAAAGTGTGAGGGCGCATACGTTTGCCCATACCTGCCATAGGAACAATAATTTTCATACTTTTTTAATTTAATTTATAATTTATTTACCTGTACTTCCAAAACCACCTTCACCTCGAGTAGTTTCGTTTAGCACTTCCACTTCCTCAAAACGAACTTTTTCGTATTTAGTTATCACTAACTGAGCAATTCTTTCACCGTCTTTAATTACAAAATTTTCATTGGATAGATTTACCAATATCACTCCTATTTCTCCACGATAATCCGCATCAATAGTACCCGGCGAATTTAATACTGTAACACCATTTTTAAAAGCTAATCCACTTCGGGGCCTAACTTGCGCCTCATAACCCTCTGGTAGTGCTATTTTTATTCCTGTAGGAACCAAAACTCTTTGAAAAGGTGATAATATTATCTCTTCATTAATATTTGCTTTCAAATCCACTCCTGCCGAATTCTCGGTTTGGTAATTGGGAAGAGGATGTTTGGATTGATTAATTACTTTTATTGTAGTCATAAAAAATACTATATAAACAAAAGTAAAAAAATTAGTTTAATTACATTTATTTTTTTAGAGAAAAGTATTATAATTTAGTACTTTTGTGCTTATGACCAATCAAGAATTGATAAAACAAAAACGATACGACAAAGCCTATTTGAGGTTAGCATTGGAGTGGGCTAAATTAAGCTATTGCGAGCGTAAAAAAGTAGGGGCGTTAATTGTGAAAAACGGAACAATTATAGCCGATGGATACAATGGCACACCCTCTGGATTTGATAATTGTTGCGAAGATAAACAAGGTAACACACATTGGTATGTTCTTCATGCAGAAGCAAATGCAATTTTAAAATTATCCAAATCTAACAATAGTGGCGATGGAGCTACGTTGTATATTACTTTAAGTCCGTGTAAAGATTGTAGTAAATTAATTTTACAAAGCGGAATTAAACGTGTGGTATATTGCACCGAATATAAAGATACTGAAGGTGTTGATTTTTTAAAAAATTCGGGAATCGAAGTATTATTTTTTAACGAAGAATTAAATTAATTTTTGTGGATAAACGAACCCATAATGCATTATTACCTTTAGTTGCTGCTATAGCTTTGGCATTTGGGATTTTTATATCAAAATATATTTACACTACTGAAGGTAAAAATTTCTCTGTAGATTTTATTTCTTCATCTTCAACTCAAAAAATTCAACGAATATTAGATGTTGTACGTAATCACTATGTGGACAGTATTGATTTCGCTACTATCGAAAACGAAATTATTGGCACTGTTCTTTCTCACTTAGATCCTCATTCTACTTACTTATCCCCTTACGAAATGATGGTTGAACGCGATAGAATGGAAGGTGAATTTGGTGGAATTGGCATTAAATTTAAAGTTGTTAAGGATACTTTATTTATTGTAAAAGTTTTTGAAAATGCCCCAGGAGCAAAAGCTGGTTTAAAACCTGGCGACAAAATAATTGGTGTAAATAATAAACCATTTGTTGGTTTATCTATCAACAACGAAAAAATTGTTGAAGAATTAAGAGGTGAACCTGGCAGTTACATCAAACTGGATATTTTACGTAAACAAAAAATAGTATCTTTTGATATCAAACGAATTATAATTCCATTAGAAAGTGTTGAAATTGCTGAATTTATTGCACCTAATATTGCCTACATAAAAATATCTAGGTTTTCCAAAAAAACTTATGATGAATTTATGGATGCTACTGACAAGTGGAAAGAAAAGGATTTACAAGGGATGATTATTGATTTACGAGGAAATCCGGGCGGAATGTTGGATCAAGTTGCTAAATTATGCGACGAATTTTTAGAGGAAGGACAATTAATTGTTTATACAAAAGACAAATATGAAAGGACAGAAACTATTGCCACTAAAGATGGAAAGTTTAAAAAAGTACCACTAGCTATTTTAATAGATGAAGGAAGTGCAAGTGCGAGCGAAGTTTTTTCGGGTGCTATGCAAGATAACGACAGGGCAATTGTTTTAGGCAGGCGATCTTTTGGTAAAGGTTTAGTACAACGTCCTTTCGAATTAAATGATGGTTCTGTAATGCGCTTAACTATAGCCAGATATTACACCCCTGCTGGAAGATCTATTCAACGTCCATACGAAGAAAATAAAGAAAAATATTACGAAAAAATAAACCAAAGACTTTTAACAGGCGAACTTTTTTCCTTGGATAGTATTGTTTTAAATGATTCTTTAAAATATAAAACACCTAAAGGAAAAATTGTTTACGGTGGTGGGGGAATTTTACCTGATATTTTTGTTCCAATGGATTCGTTAATTATTGATTCATTACTTTTTAAGATTTATCAACAAGCATTAATAGAGCGTTTTGTTTTAGATAGTTTACCAATCGTTCATAAAAAACTTTCCAATTCTATTCTTGTTGCCTTTACAGAATGTTCACAAAATAATTGGATAGATATGTTTAAAACTTATTTAATTGCAAACGGAATTAAACTGAATAAAAAAACAAATAAAAAAGTTTGGGAAAAATTAAACAAAGATATTATTGGTGAGGTTTTGGATAAAAAGTTTGGCGATTTTGGCGCCCTTTACCCCACTTTGCACTCTGAAAGAATTATACTTGAAGCTTTAAAAAATCTACATGTTACACCTAAATAATTTTTTATTATACACTATAAAATTTATTGTTACAATACTATGTATTTCCGTAACATTAAAAGCTCAAAATCAAAAATTTGCAGTTTACTTTATAGATAAACACGGCGTGGAATTTAACCCTTACACCTATTTTCATCCAGCTGCCATTGAACGAAGAATACATAATGATGTACCTTTGATTGATGAAACAGATTTTCCTTTAAATCAATATTATTCAAAAACTGTAACAAATTTATGTGATAGTATTAAAGGAGAAAGCAGATGGTTAAATGCACTATTTATTTATGCCAATCCAAAGCAAATTCAACAAATAAAATCATTACCCTTTGTAAAAGATGTGCATTGTTTACAATCACAAGCTAAAGCAGCACAGCAAAATTATGTTCCTCTTTTGGAAGGTGCCGAACGTTTATTAGAATCACAAACTCAATTTATGCAAGCTGATGTTTTTGCTCAAAAATCTTTAACAGGAAAAGGTGTTCGAATTGCTGTTTTTGACACAGGTTTTCCTAATGTAGATAAAGGTTTTGCTTTTGAGCATATTTGGAAGCGTAAAGGATTTGTTGCCTATTATGATTTTGTTAAAAATAGAGAAAATGTATTTAATTATGGAGACCATGGCACAATGACTTTGTCCTGTATTGCAGGAAAAAATGGAAGTGATAATATTGGAATGGCAATTGACGCGGATTTTTTATTGGCAAGAACTGAAAAATCTATATTTGAACCATTTAGCGAAGAAGAAAACTGGTTAATGGCTGCAGAATGGGCAGATAAAAATGGAGCGCACATCATTAACAGTTCCTTAGGATATACCAAACATAGATATTTTCAAAAAAATATGGACGGTAAATATACTTTGGTAAGTAGGGCAGCAAATATTGCAGCAAAAAAAGGGATTTTAGTAGTTAATGCTGCAGGGAATGAAGGGAATGAAAAATGGACAATTATTGGGGCTCCAGCTGATGCAGATAGTGTTTTAACAGTTGGCGGCATTAATCCTTGGACAGGTATGCATACTAAATTTTCGTCCTACGGACCCACTGCGGATGGAAGATTAAAACCAAACGTATCGGCCTTAGCTTGGGTAATTGCAGCAAATAAAAAAAATACTTTACAAGAAGTACAAGGAACATCTTTTGCTTCGCCTTTAACTGCCGGATTTGCAGCATGTGTTTTACAAGAATTTCCAAAAATTAAAGTAATGGATTTGTTTAAAAAAATTGAGCAGAGTGGACATTTATATCCATATTACGATTATGCACATGGTTATGGAATTCCGCAGGCAACTAAAGCTTTAAGCGAATCGGAAAATGTATCGGAAACTTTTAGTACCGAAGTAGACAATGGTAAACTAAAAATTAAAATTTTACCTGAATTTTTTACCGAACAAAATTTTATTTATTCGGTAAATTTTAGCAACAATTGGGAAGAAGAACATATTAAAGATGAAGATTATTCCTCATCAATTTCCACAATTGTTTTAAAAAAAATACCTGATTATTTTTATTGGCATGTTAGTAATACTGATGGAAAAATTGATTCTTATGAAGTATTAATGGTTGAAAAAACCAACATATTACAAATCCCACTTCAAAATTACATTGGTAAAACATTGCGTTTCCATTATAAAGGCTATACTTTAATTCAAAAAATAGATTAACGAAAATATTATACCTATGATACGTTTAATTATTTTTACTTTTTGTTTTTTCTTATATACTAGCTTGTTTTCACAAACTACCTTATTAAGAAAAGATTTGAATGAACAAACACAAAGAACTCAAAATAATACAAAAGGGCCAGGGTTAAAATTTTACAATACAATTTTTATTCGTTTTGGAATTAACCACACTATTCCAAAAGTTGAATTCTTTAAATCCGATATTAGTTCGATTGTGCATCAAAGTGGTTTTATAGGTTTTGGAATATACAATCAACGTAAAATTAATCAATACCTATCACTAGGCTTAAATTATGGCTATTTATATAAAAATATTAGTGTTTGTAAAATGCAAAAATTAAATGTTTGGGATAGTAATAATCAGCAATACAATAAAGAAAAATACAATTTTCATCAAATTATATTAGAGCCAAATATTCGTTTTCATTTAAATAAACAAAGAGGTGATTATACAGGAAAATTTATAGATATTGGTGCAAGTGCGCATTGGTCGTTATTAAACAGCCAAAGATTGAGCGTGGTAAATAATTGGAATATACGATCCGAAACATGGATAAACAGATACCCAGAATTTGTAACCAGATGGGAAACCCATGCTTTTTTACGTTATGGATTTAACGAGTATAGTATTTTTATTAATTACAGATTAAATAATTTAATTAACGCAAATACACCCAGTGAATACGCAGATTTACCCAAATTTTCAACTGGTTTAAATTTTAATTTTTAAAATATGTATACTTTAAATTTCATACATTCAAAAAGTTACAATCAAAAATTTCTACTTTTATTTATTGCCTTAACTTTTATTTGGCTTTTTGGTAACAATTGGGTGAGTTTTTGGGACCAAGACGAAGCTGCATATGCTGGATTTGCCAAAACCATGATTGAAACTGGCAATTGGTTACAACCCGATTTTATGTGGTCGGAGGTACACCGTAAACCTCCATTACATTTTTGGAATATAGCTTTAAGTTATAAAATATTCGGAATAAATGAATTTGCAGTTCGTTTTCCCTCTGTATTATTTATTTTGGGAACTATTGCCTTAATTTATTTAGTTGGGAAAGACTTTTTTGGTGAAAAAATAGCATTTTATTCAGCTTTAATTTTAAGTACCTCTATATTAGTTCCTGCTCTAGCAAAAGTATCTGTTACAGACGCAACTTTACTTTTTTTTAAAACTTTATGTGCGTTTTCCATCCTAAAAGTTATAATTTTTAGAAATAAGTGGTGGGTTTTAATATTTTGGATTGGTTTTGCATTAGCTTTACTCACAAAAGGACCACCAATAATCATTTTTACTGGATTTTTCGTACTTATTTTATTAATATTTCATCCAAATCGTAAAAATTTCATTTTATTTCATCCTTGGATATTTTTACCCCTTGCTTTTTTACCTTTATACATTTGGGGCCATTGGTGTATGCAAACACCCGAAGGAAAAATATTTATAACCTGGATGATTGATTGGTATATTTTAAAACGTGTTGGAGGAAGTGTTTTTGGACAAACTGGACCCCCTGGCACACATTTATTAGGTTTGCTGGTATTTTTTATCCCATACTTTGTATTTTTCCCTAAAGCTGTTGCACAAGCAATTAAAAATATATTTAATAAAGAAAAAAACATGCTATTTATTGCATCTGCATGGTTTATTTCCGCATGGTTTTTATACGAAATTACACCTAGTAAATTACCTGCTTACGTAATTGCAGCACATGTTCCTTTAAGTATATTTATAGCGCATTTATTAGCTAACAGTAAAGTTAATAAAGGGATGGCTATTGCACATTTTTGTATCAACAGCCTTATTTATTTGGTTTTTATTTTAGCGCCTATAATATTACAATTTCCGCTACAAAACACTTTAATATTTGAATTATTAGGTTTAATAATGAGTGTATTTAATGTGTTTACTTTAAAAAATTATACTAGCGAAAAATTTAGATATTATTTATTTACACAAAATATAGTTTTCCAAGTTTTAATCTGGTGTTTTTTATTGCCTTTGTCGGATGATATTAAAAACAGTTCATTACGAATTGCCCAATTTGTAGAACAAAACGCGAATAAAAACGCCGAAATAACCATTGCAAACAGTCACGCCCGCCCGCCAAGTTTACCATTTTATTTAAAAATGAGATTTAAAAATGTAAATGAAAATTATGATTTTGAATCCTTAAGTTTTACTTACGAAAACAGCAAAAATCATGTATTTATTCTAAACAAAGACCTAAAGGAAGAATTTAAAAATAAATTTCCTTCAATTCAATTTTCAGAAATTAAACCCATATTTACAGATAGAATTCAACAAGATAGTTATTATATTTTAATTAAAAATTAAATTCTAGAAGTATATTTTTTTAAAAAACATATATTTGTACAGCTGTGAAGTAAATTTAGCGGAGTAACTGAAAATCCTAAAGAGTAAGACAACTTAAAAAAAATATTTTATGGAAGCGCAAAAAGTAGATATGTTTATTTTAGCAAATGGTAAGTTTTTTGAAGCACATAACATCAATATCATTAGAGATAAACTATTGTTAATCGACGATTCTAAATGGGCTGTTTTATCTACCATTCAATTTAAAGATCCAACTACCAGCTTAATTGTTTCAATACTTGCGGGAGGTTTTGGAATTGATAGATTTTTAATAGGTGATACAGGTTTAGGAATTGGTAAATTATTAACTTGTGGTGGTATGGGAATTTGGACTATTGTAGATTGGTTTATGATACAAGATGCTACTAGAGCAAAAAATATGGAAAAAATACAGCAGTTTTTATACTAATGTTTTTTACCAGGAATAAACTATATTTATTTTTAAGTATACTTTGTACCGCTGGGTATTTTTGGATTTATTTTAACTTAACAAAAAATCCGATAATCAATACGGATGTTTGTTTATTTAAACATGTAACTAAAATACCTTGCCCATCCTGTGGTTCTTCTCGTTCAATCACTCAAATTATTCAAGGAAATATTCAACAAGCGCTTTATTTAAATCCATTAGGATTTATAAGCGCTTTTTTACTTTTAATTACACCATTTTGGATAATAATAGATGTAATTTTACAAAAAAAAACATTGTTTAATTGGTATAAAAAAATAGAGTATTTTGTGAAAAAACCAAAAATTGCTATTTTATTTATTATATTGATAATCATCAATTGGATTTGGAATATTAAAAAAGAATTATGATTCAAAAAAAAGAATTTTCATATAACCCAAGCGAACATGAAGCCGAGAGCGCATCAAACAGCTATTTAATGTCGGTTATTGCCATAATAATTGGTTTGCCTTTACCCATTGTAAATTTAATTGCTACAGCGATATTTTTTTTAGGCAATCGAAAATCTACATATTTTGTAAGGTGGCATTGCACCCAAGCTTTACTTTCTCAACTATCCATGTTTTTTATCAATAGCTTTGGCTTTTGGTGGACTGTTTCAATAATTTTTAGCGATGAAACGATCTCTAATTCATATATTGGCTACATAATTTCTGTAATTATATTTAACATAATTGAATTTATTACTACCATTTATACAGCTATACAAACACGAAAAGGAATACATATACAATGGCTGTTTTTTGGTGAATTAACGCAATTAATTTGTAAAACAAATCGAAATAATTAAACATGAAACCACTTATTCAAGGAAGTATTGTAGGTGTAATTTTTATTACATTATGGTTAGCAATCTCTAACATCAATTGGGTAAAAATTTTTAAAGTTGAAAAATCTACCGATGAAATTGAAGTAAAATTAGGCGATATTTTTTGGGAGGCAATTAGCGAAAATGAAAAGCTTATTACCAATAATTACATCAATAATATTGTTGATAGTATTGTTGATGATATTTGTACAAGCAACCAAATTGATAAAGATTATTTAAAAATTCATATTATAAAAAAAGATGACATAAATGCATTTGCTTTACCCAACGGACATTTAGTAATTTTCAGTGGTTTAATAAAAAATTGCTCAAATCCAGAGGAATTAGCAGGAGTTATAAGTCACGAAATTGCCCATATTCAATTACAACATGTAATGAAAAAATTAATACAAGAAATTGGCTTATCCGCACTAATATCCTTAACATTAGGCAATGCTGGCTCGGAAGTTATATCCGAAATCATTCACTTACTTTCGTCTTCTGCATACGATAGAAGCATTGAAAAAGAAGCAGATTTAAAAGCGGTTGACTATATGATTAAAGCAAAAATTAATCCCGAAAACTTAGCTAACTTTTTATACAAACTTGCCGAAAACGAAAATAATATAAATACATACTTAACTTGGCTAAGCACACATCCCGAATCCAAAGAAAGATCTAAATACATTATTGAATACGCTAAAAACAAATCAAAAAATTTCGAAAATATAGTATCAATTTACAGCTGGGAAACCCTAAAAAAGGAAATACAATAATACTTAATAAACTTAACTAATTTTGAAATTTACAATGGTTAATGTCGTAAATTTACGTCTCTAAAAAAACCATTAAAAATGTCCATTACTCCAAAATTTACATTTTTTTTGGTGAATGATAAAATACACTCTAAAAGTAAAAAAATATTGTCCACAGAAATCCTATGGATTCACACAGGAGCCTATCGGCTCGCACAGTTACGAACTAAGTGAATATTTTACACAAAGTACTTCAACCGTGTAAAGCTTTAGCTTTCTGAGTGAACGCAGTTCCTGTGGATGAAAAAAACTCTAAACGTAAAAAATATCGTCCACGGAAATCCTTCGGATTCACATAGGAGCCTATCGGCTCGCACAGTTATGAACTAAGTAAATATTTTACACAAAGTACTTCAACCGCGTGATGCGATAGCATCCTGTCTGAAGCAGTTTCTGTGGAAGAAAGAAACACACTCTAAACGTAAAAAATATCGTCCACGGAAATCCTATGGATTCACACAGGAGCCTATCGGCTCGCACAGTTACGAACTAAGTGAATATTTTACACAAAGTACTTCAGCTGTGTGATGCGATAGCTTATTGTATACCAATTTTATTTTAAAATGAGCTTAACGAATTTTAAAATTTACAATGGTTAATGCCAATTAAAAATTCTGTAGTATATTTTAAGGAGATTGCGACATTAAAATAACTAACGGAAAATTAGATTAAAAAGCTTTTAAGAGTTTAGCGAATTAAAAGCTTATTTTAACGTGAGTTCGATATAAAAAAAATAAATTTTTATTTGAAATAAGGCGGTTTTTGTTTAAATTTAATGTATTGAATATCAAATATTTAAACTTAAAAACCACCTATGTTTACTGATGTTAAAGTTACCGAAATTTTCTGTTGTATTGATGATTTTTGCAAACATTTTTATACAATTTTAGATAATCATTCCTTAGAACCACATAATAAAAAGCTTAGAAATAGAAAATTTAAACTTTCTGATAGTGAAGTTATCACCATTTTAATTTTATTTCATTTAAAAGGTCATCGAAATTTAAAGCATTTTTACACCCAATACGTTTGTAAGCATATGACGGCTGATTTCCCCCATTTAGTTTCCTATAATCGTTTTGTTGAATTACAAAAAAAATGTTTAATTCCTATGACTATATTCTTGCAAATGTGCTGTTTAGGCAAATGTACAGGGATTAGTTTTATTGATTCAACCTTGCTTAAAGTTTGCCATATTAAACGCGAAAAGCAAAATAAAGTATTTAAAGGAATCGCTACTAAAGGAGGTAGTACAATGGGATGGTTTTTCGGTTTTAAATTACACTTGATAATAAATGAAAAAGGAGAAGTAATTGATTTTTTAATTACTCAAGGTAATGTAGATGATAGAGAACCTCTTAAGGATAAAAGCTTTCATAACAAGGTGTTTGGGAAGATTTTTGGCGACAAGGGATACTTAGGTAAAGACTTATTTGAAAATATATTTATTGATGGAATTCATCTAGTTACAAAACTTAAAAAGAACATGAAAAATGCCTTAATGCACACTTACGATAAAATTTTATTAAGAAAAAGAGCTGTAATTGAAAGTGTTAATGATATTTTAAAAAATCAGTGCCAAATTGAACATTCTAGGCATCGCAGTTTTGATAACTTTATTTCTAATGTCATTTCTGGATTAATTGCTTATTCATTTATACCTTCTAAACCACATATAAATCTTAATTGTGAAAGGGCTTTAGCTTGATTCTTATATCGAACTCACGTTAAATTAAAGTGTAAAAATATACTTTGGGATTGGATAAAAGGAAACATACCTTAACCTTTAGAATTTAAACTTTGTCGATATAATACTCTAAAAATTCTGTAGTTGTAGAAAACAATCTATTACTTTCTATCCAATCAGTAACATAATTACCAATATTATTCATATATATTCTTTGATTTTAAAAATCAATATATTAGAATAAAAAATCCCCAATTTCTTGGGGATTTTATTTTAAGCTTGAGCCTTAGGCCCTCCAAAATTTATCGGACCAGAATCTGTTCCATCTAAATCTTTTATTTTACCATTAAAATGCTCATACTTAGCTATATTATCAGACAAAGCATGTAATAATCTTTTTGCATGTTCAGGTGTCATAATTACACGAGATTTAACCTTAGCTTTTGGAACACCCGGCATAACTCTAACAAAATCAACAACAAATTCCGATACAGAATGTGTAATGATTGCTAAGTTAGAATAAGTACCTTCAGCTATTTCCTCAGAAAGCTCAATATTAATTTGATTCCCTTGTAAATTATTATCTTCCATTATGCGTCGATTGTTTCTTTACTTGCTACTAAATCTTTATACTCTGAAGCAGAACCTACTACAACACTCTCAAATTGTCTGAATCCTGTACCTGCTGGAATCCTATGTCCAACAATAACATTCTCTTTTAAACCTTCTAATGTATCAACTTTACCAGCAATTGCTGCTTCGTTTAATACTTTAGTTGTTTCTTGGAAAGATGCCGCAGAAATAAACGATTTAGTTTGTAATGAAGCTCTAGTTATACCTTGTAAAATTGCTGTAGAAGTAGCAGGAATTGCCTCTCTAGCAACTACTAACTTTTTATCTTCTCTTTTCAACTTAGAATTTTCTTCACGTAATTTTCTAGCAGTAATAACCTGACCAGCTTTTAATTCACCAGAATCTCCAGCATCTGTAACAATCATTTTACCAAAAATAGCGTCGTTTTCTTTGTTAAAATCAACTTTATTTACAATTTCTTTTTCTAAGAATAATGTATCACCTTGGTCTTCAATTAATACTTTTCTCATCATCTGACGAACAATTACCTCGAAGTGTTTATCATTGATTCCTACACCTTGTAAACGATATACCTCTTGAATTTCGTTTACAATGTACTCTTGTACTTTAGTAGGTCCCTGAATTCTTAAGATATCGCTTGGAGTTATTGCACCTTCAGATAATGACATACCCGCTTTAATATAATCATTCTCCTGAACTAAAATGTGTTTAGATAATGGAACTAAGTATTTTTTAACCTCACCAGTTTTAGCTTCAACAATAATTTCACGGTTACCTCTTTTAACTTTTCCAAATGAAACTACACCATCAACCTCTGCTACAACAGCTGGATTAGAAGGATTTCTAGCTTCAAATAATTCAGTTACTCTTGGTAAACCTCCTGTAATATCACCACCTTTGGCAGCACTTCTAGGAATTTTAGCTAAAATTTGTCCTGGTTTAATTTTTTCACCGTTGCTAACCTGTAAAATCGCTCCAACTGGTAATGAATAAGATTTTTCTACTTCTTTACCATTTAAAATCTGAATTGTTGGATTCTTCTTTTTATCTCTGTTATCAATAATTACTTTTTCTTCAAAACCAGTTTGTTCATCCGTTTCAATTCTATATGTAACACCTTCATCGATATTTTCATATGCAATCTTACCTGGACCTTCAGCAATAATACTTGCGTTGTATGGATCCCAAGAACAAACTACATCTCCTTTTTTAACCTTAACACCCGGCTTAATATGTAATATTGCACCATAAGGAATTAAGTTACTTGTTAAAATAATTTTTGTTTTAGCATCAATTACTCTCATCTCACCTGATCTACCGATAACAACATCAACTTTAGCTCCTAATTCATCTTCACTTTCGATTGTTTTTAATTCATCGATTTCTAAGATACCATCATATTTAATCTCATGTCGGCTATCAGCAGACATCGTAGATGCTGTACCCCCAACGTGGAAAGTTCTTAATGTTAACTGTGTACCAGGCTCACCAATGGACTGTGCAGCAATTACACCTACTGCCTCGCCAATGTTTACTTTCTTACCATTTGCTAAGCTTCTACCATAACATTTGGCACAAATACCTTTTTCTAATTCACATGTTAAAGCAGAACGAATTTCAACCATTTCTATAGGTGAATCTTCAATTATAGCAGCAGCTTCTTCATTAATTTCTTCACCTGAAGCAACAATTAACTCGCCTGTTTGTGGATGATATACATCATGAACACTTGTTCTACCTAAAATTCTATCGCCTAAAGTTTCAACAATTTCATCGTCTTTTTTCAAAGCAGTAGCCTCTAAACCTCTTAAAGTACCACAGTCTTCTGAATTAATAACAACATCCTGAGCGACATCCACTAATCTTCTAGTTAAATAACCAGCATCCGCTGTTTTTAATGCAGTATCCGCTAAACCTTTACGTGCACCGTGTGTTGAAATAAAGTACTCTAAAATCGATAAACCTTCTTTAAAGTTTGCAATAATTGGGTTTTCGATTACAGCTTGCGATGTAGCTCCAGATTTTTGAGGTTTCGCCATCAATCCCCTCATACCTGATAACTGTCTGATTTGCTCTTTGGAACCCCTAGCTCCTGAGTGATACATCATATAAACTGGATTAAATCCTTGTTTATCCTCCTCCAATTGCTTCATCAATACATCTGTCAACTTCACGTTCGTTCTACCCCAAATATCAATAACTTGATTGTATCTTTCGTTGTTTGTAATGAAACCCATATTATAATTATTCTGGATTTCTTCAACTTTTTCTTTTGCTTCTTTTATTAAAATTTCTTTTTCTACAGGTATTAAAACATCATTTAATGAGAAAGATAAACCTCCTTTAAATGCATGCATAAATCCTAAAGTTTTGATATCATCTAAGAATTCTGCCGCTCTTGCCATACTAGTTAATTTAATAACTTCAGCAATTACATTTTTAAGCTCTTTCTTAGTTAATAATTTATTAATAAAACCAACTTCATAAGGAACCATTTGGTTAAATAATACTCTACCTACTGAGGTTTCGAATAATTCATTAACAATTTCCTTTCCTTTACGAATATTTACTTTTACTTTAATAGTTGCATGTAAGTCTGCTGCTCCCTCGTTGTAAGCAATAATAACTTCCTCTGGAGAATAAAATGTCATTCCTTCTCCCTTAACTTTTTCAGTAGCTGTTGATTTTTTAATTTTAGAAATGTAATACAATCCTAAAACCATATCCTGAGAAGGAACCGCAATTGGCTGTCCACTTGCTGGATTTAAGATATTATGAGACGCTAACATTAACATTTGAGCTTCCAAAATTGCAGCATTTCCTAAAGGTAAATGAACCGCCATTTGGTCACCGTCAAAATCGGCATTAAACGCTGTACAAACTAAAGGGTGTAACTGAATAGCTTTACCTTCAATTAATCTTGGTTGAAAAGCCTGAATACCCAATCTGTGTAATGTTGGGGCACGGTTTAATAAAACAGGATGTCCTTTCAATACGTTTTCTAAAATATCCCAAACAACTGGATCTTTTTTATCAACTAATTTTTTTGCAGATTTTACCGTTTTTACAATACCTCTTTCAATCATTTTACGAATAATGAATGGTTTGTATAACTCTGCAGCCATATTTTTAGGTATACCACATTCATGCATTTTTAATGTAGGACCTACAATAATTACCGAACGTGCTGAATAATCAACCCTTTTACCTAATAAATTCTGACGGAAACGACCTGATTTACCTTTTAAGGAATCAGATAAAGATTTTAAAGCTCTGTTTGCTTCGGTTTTTACCGCATTGGCTTTTCTAGAGTTATCAAATAAAGAATCTACAGCTTCCTGTAACATCCTTTTTTCATTTCTTAAAATTACTTCAGGAGCCTTAATTTCAATTAACCTTTTTAAACGGTTATTTCTGATTATAACTCTTCTGTACAAATCGTTTAAATCCGAAGTTGCAAATCTACCTCCATCTAAAGGAACCAAAGGACGTAATTCAGGTGGAATTACAGGTACAACTCTAACAATCATCCATTCAGGACGATTCTCGATATTTTGATTAGAACTTCTAAATGCTTCTACAACCTGTAAACGTTTTAAAGCTTCGTTTTTTCTTTGTTGAGACGATTCAGTATTTGCTTTATTTCTTAAATCATATGATAAAGAATCTAAATCCAATCTTTGTAACAACATATATAGAGCTTCTGCTCCCATTTTTGCTATAAACTTATTTGGATCTTCATCTTCCAAATATTGGTTATCATTTGGTAATGAATCTAAAACATCTAAATACTCTTCCTCTGTTAAAAAATCAAGATAATCTAAAGGAGCACCATCTTTATTTTTGGCACCAGCAGCGTTAATTACTACGTATCTCTCATAGTAAATTATCATATCTAATTTTTTAGATGGTAAACCTAATAAATAACCAATTTTATTAGGTAAAGATCTAAAATACCAAATATGTGCAACTGGAACTACCAATTGGATATGCCCCATTCTCTCTCTTCTAACCTTTTTTTCAGTTACTTCAACTCCACAACGGTCACACACTATTCCTTTATACCTAATTCTTTTATATTTACCACAGTGGCACTCATAATCTTTTACAGGACCAAAAATACGCTCGCAAAACAAACCGTCTCTTTCTGGCTTATAAGTTCTGTAATTAATTGTCTCTGGCTTTAATACCTCACCTCTTGATAAATCCAAAATCTGCTCCGGAGAAGCCAAACTTATGGTTATTGTATCAAAAGTACTGGAAGTTTTAATGTTTTTTCTGTATGACATTTTTATCAAATATTAGTTCTACAATTAATTAATCTAAAGAGATGTTTAATCCTAAACCTCTTAACTCGTGTAACAATACATTAAACGATTCAGGGATTCCTGGTTCTGGCATTGGATCACCTTTAACAATTGCTTCATAAGCTTTTGCTCTTCCTACAACGTCATCCGATTTAACAGTTAAAATCTCTTGTAAAATATTAGACGCTCCAAATGCTTCTAATGCCCAAACCTCCATTTCTCCAAATCTCTGACCTCCAAACTGAGCTTTACCTCCTAATGGCTGCTGCGTAATTAAAGAATATGGTCCGATAGATCTCGCATGCATTTTATCATCTACTAAGTGACCTAATTTTAACATATAAATGATACCCACTGTAGCTGGTTGATCAAATCTTTCTCCTGTTCCTCCATCATATAAATATGTTTGACCGTTAACAGGTAAACCTGCCTGATCCGTATAATATTTAATTTGATTTAACGATGCACCATCAAAAATAGGAGTAGCAAACTTACAATTTAACTTTTCACCAGCCCAAGCTAATACAGTTTCGTAAATCTGACCTAAATTCATCCTAGAAGGTACACCTAATGGATTTAAAACAATATCAACTGGAGAACCATCTTCTAAGAAAGGCATATCCTCTTCTCTAACAATACGAGCAACTATACCTTTGTTACCATGACGACCCGCCATTTTATCACCTACTTTTAGCTTTCTCTTTTTAGCTAAATAAATCTTAGCTAATTTTAAAATTCCAGTAGGTAATTCATCACCAACAGTTACAGCAAATTTCTTACGTTTAAATACACCTAATAAATCAGATGATTTAATGTTGAAGTTATGAATTAATCTTTTAATTAAATCGTTAGAGTCACTATCATTTGTCCACTCTAAAGGATTAACATGATCATAATCAATATCTTGTAAAGCTTTACGTGTGAACTTAGAACCTTTGGAAATTAATTCTTCTTTGAAATTATTAAAAACACCTTGTGAAGTTTTTCCTTCAACAATTTTCCACAATTTATCAAATAAAATTCCTTTTAAAATAGATAACTCTTTTTTGTAATCTTCATCGATTTTAGCAATTACAACTTTTTCATCAGCTCTAGACTTTCTATCTTTGATTGCTCTAGAGAATAACATTTTATCAATAACAACACCTTGAACTGATGGTGATACTTTTAATGACGCATCTTTAACATCACCTGCTTTATCTCCAAAAATAGCTCGTAATAATTTCTCTTCTGGTGTAGGATCTGTTTCACCTTTTGGCGTAATTTTACCAATTAAAATATCGCCTTCTTTTACTTCAGCTCCAATTCTAATCATACCATTCTCATCCAAATCCTTAGTTGCATCTTCAGAAACGTTTGGAATATCAGCAGTTAATTCTTCAACACCACGCTTAGTATCACGAACATTCATGATAAATTCCTCAATGTGAACAGAAGTATAAACATCCTCTTTAACAATTCTTTCAGAAATTACAATCGCATCCTCAAAATTATAACCTTTCCATGGCATAAACGCCACTTTTAAGTTTCTTCCTAAGGCTAATTCACCTTTTTGAGTAGCATAACCTTCACACAATACCTGACCTCTAACAACCGATTCTCCTTTTTTAACAATCGGTTTTAAATTCATACAAGTATTCTGATTCGTTTTTTTGAATTTTGTTAAAGTATAAACTTTTAAATCCTCTTCAAAAGAAACTAAACGTTCATTATCATTTCTATTGTATCGAATATGAATTTCATTTGCATCAACATACTCTACAACTCCCTCTCCTTCAGCATTAATTAAAACTCTACTATCTGAAGCAACTCTTTGCTCTAATCCTGTTCCAACGATAGGAGCTTCAGGTCTTAATAATGGTACTGCCTGACGCATCATGTTAGAACCCATTAATGCACGATTGGCATCATCATGTTCTAAAAATGGAATCAAAGAAGCTGCTATAGACGCAATTTGATTTGGTGCAACGTCCATCATATCCAACTGCTTAGGTTCAATAATTGGGAAATCAGCCTCAAATCTTGCTTTTACAACATCAGTTTTAAATGTTCCATTCTCTTCTATTTGAGCATTTGCTTGAGCAATAAATTTACCCTCTTCTTCTTCCGCGCTTAAATAACTAAATTTATCTAACTCAACTTTACCATCCACAACATTTCTATATGGAGTTTCGATAAAACCTAATCTATTAATTTTAGCAAATACACATAAAGACGATATCAAACCAATATTCGGTCCCTCAGGAGTTTCAATAGTACACAATCTACCATAATGAGTATAATGTACATCACGAACCTCAAAACCAGCTCTTTCTCGAGATAGTCCACCTGGTCCTAAAGCTGATAATCTTCTTTTGTGAGTAATCTCTGATAAAGGATTAGTTTGATCCATAAATTGAGACAACTGATTTGTACCAAAAAATGAATTAATAACACTTGATAATGTTTTTGCATTAATCAAATCAGTAGCAGTAAAAACTTCATTGTCTCTAACATTCATTCTTTCACGAATTGTTCTAGCCATTCTAGCTAAACCAACACCAAATTGAGCGTACATTTGCTCACCAACCGTTCTTACCCTTCTATTACTTAAGTGATCAATATCATCAACATCTGCTTTCGCATTAATTAATTCAATTAAATACTTGATAATTTTAATAATATCTTCTTTAGTTAAAACACGAACAGTTTCATCCGTATTTAAACCTAATTTTTTATTAATTCTATATCTACCTACTTCTCCTAAATCATATCTAGTATCTGAGAAAAATAATTTATCAATTACACCTCTAGCAGTTTCTAAATCAGGCGGTTCAGAATTTCTTAACACTCTGTAAATATGTTCAACTGCTTCCTTTTCAGAATTAGAATTATCTTTTTGTAAAGTATTATAAATGATCGTGTAATCAGCAGTTGACGTATCTTCTTTGTGTAGTAAAACAGATTTTACACCACTATCAATAATTAAATCTAAATGTTCATCTTCAATTACAATTTCTCTATCTAAGATAACTTCGTTTCGTTCAATAGAAACAACTTCACCAGTATCTTCATCAACGAAATCCTCTATCCAAGTTCTTAAAATTCTAGCTGCTAATTTTCTACCAACAATTTTCTTTAGAGTAGGTTTTGCAATTTTTACCTCATCAGCTAAATCAAAAATTTCTAATACATCTTTATCAGATTCAAAACCAATTGCTCTTAACAAAGTTGTAACAGGTAATTTTTTCTTTCTATCGATGTATGCATACATAACATTATTTATATCTGTAGCAAACTCAATCCAAGATCCTTTGAAAGGAATAATTCTAGCAGAATATAATTTAGTTCCATTTGCATGTCTAGATTGACCAAAGAAAACACCAGGAGATCTATGTAATTGCGAAACAACAACTCTTTCAGCACCATTAATTACAAAGGTACCTTTAGGTGTCATATATGGTATAGTTCCAAGATAAACATCTTGTACAATAGTTTCAAAATCTTCATGTTCATCATCTGTACAGTATAACTTTAATTTAGCCTTTAAAGGAACACTGTAAGTTAATCCTCTTTGAATACATTCTTCAATCGAATATCTTGGAGGATCAATAAAATAATCTAAAAACTCTAACACAAATTGATTTCTAGCGTCGGAGATAGGAAAATTCTCACTAAAAACATTAAAAAGACCTTCATCTTTTCTGCTTTCAGGAGTAGTTTCAAATTGAAAGAAATTATGGAAAGACTTTAACTGAATTTCTAAAAAATCAGGATATTCAGGAGTTGCCTTAGCAGTAGCAAAGCTAATTCTTTCTGTATTTTGTTTTAATATAGACATATTATGATTTATAATTGTTGAAAGAACAAAGTAAAATAAATACAAAAGGGTTTAGATCAATTCTAATGAATTGATCTAAACCTAAAATTGTAAAGTTTAGAATTATTTTAATTCTACCTCAGCACCAGCTTCTTCTAACTGAGCTTTTAAAGCTTCAGCGTCAGCTTTAGCTAAACCTTCTTTAACAGTACTTGGAGCACCATCAACTAAATCTTTAGCTTCTTTCAAACCTAAACCTGTAACTTCTTTTACTAACTTAACAACACCTAATTTAGCGCTACCAGCGTTCTTTAAAATTACATCAAATTCAGTTTGTTCAGCAGCAGCAGAACCACTATCACCACCACCTACAGCAGCTACAGCAACTGCAGCAGCAGCTGGTTCAATACCGTATTCATCTTTTAAGATTTGAGCAAGTTCGTTAACTTCTTTAACAGTTAAGTTCACTAATTGTTCAGCAAATTCTTTTAAATTAGCCATTTTCGTAAGTTTAAAAATTTAATAATTCAATTTAATTTAATTTTTCTCTGATAAGGTTTTCAACACGCCAACTAAAGTTTGTCCACCTGATTGAAGAGCACTAACAACATTTTTAGCAGGAGATTGTAATAAAGCAACGATATCAGCAATAAGCTCATCTTTACTCTTGATAGTGCATAAAGCATCTAACATTTCATCACCTACATAAGTTGACTCTTCAACATATGCACACTTTAAAAGTGGTTTCGGGGATTTTTTTCTGAAATCTTTAATTACTTTAGCAGGTAAATTACCCGTTTCTGTAAATAAGATACAAGTGTTACCAGACAAAGATGAAATAACTTGAGAATAATCTTTACCCTCAATACGCTCTAAAGCTTTTTGCAATAGAGAATTTTTTACAACTTCTAATCTGATACCTTTTTGGTGAAAAACTCCTCTAAGCGCACTCGACTGTTCAACCGTCATTTGAGACAAATCAGCTAAATAAAAATGACTGTTATTAGTCAATTTATTTACTAGATTCTCGATAACTTGGTTTTTCTCTCCTTTAGTCATTTCAGTGTAATTAATTAGAGATTCTGTTTATTGGAAGCATGTAACATTAAAATTAATCGATTGATTTAGTATCAACCTTAATAGCTGGACTCATTGTACTACTTAAAGTAACCGTTTGCATATAAGTTCCCTTAGCTGCAGTTGGTTTCAATTTAGCAATAACTGATAATAATTCTTTTGCATTTTCTTGAATTTGTTGCGGAGTAAAAGATACTCTTCCAATTCCTGCATGAATGATACCATATTTGTCCACTTTAAAATCGATTTTACCCGATTTAACATCAGACACCGCTTTACCAACCTCCATAGTAACAGTTCCAGCTTTTGGATTTGGCATTAAACCCCTAGGACCTAAAACTCTTCCTAAAGCACCTACCTTACCCATAACAGATGGCATCGTAATAATAACATCAACATCTGCCCAACCACCTTTGATTTTTTCGATATAATCATCTAAACCAACATGGTCAGCACCTGCATCCTTAGCTTCTTGAGCTTTATCAGGTGTACATAATACTAAAACTCTTACCTCTTTCCCGGTTCCGTGAGGTAAAGTGGCTATACCTCTAACCATTTGGTTAGCTTTTCTAGGATCTACACCCAACTTAACATCGATATCTACAGAAGCATCGAATTTAGTTGTCGTAATTTCCTTAACAATTTCGGAAGCTTTAGATAAAGTATGTAAGCTTGAAGCTTCATACTTAGCTAAAACTGCCTTCCGGTTTTTACTTAACTTAGCCATATATAAAAATAAAAATTAAAAATTCTTTATGCAGGGAATTCACCCTCAACAGTAATACCCATACTTCTAGCAGTACCAGCAATAGTTTTCATAGCCGCTGGAACAGTAAAAGCATTCATATCTTGAATTTTAGTAGTTGCAATTTCTTGAATTTGACCCCAAGTAACTTTACCTACTTTTTTTCTGTTAGGTTCAGCAGAACCCTTTTTAACCTTTGCAGCTTCCATAAGTTGAACAGCTACAGGTGGTTGTTTAACGATAAAATCAAAAGATTTATCAGAATATACAGTAATAACAACTGGTAAAACTTTTCCTGCTAATTCTTGTGTACGCGCATTAAACGCTTTACAAAATTCCATAATATTAACACCTTTAGAACCCAAAGCTGGACCAATTGGTGGTGAAGGATTAGCAGCCCCTCCTTTAACTTGTAACTTAATCAAGCCTGTAATTTCCCTTGCCATAATTTTGCTATTTATTATTTATTTACTCTTTTTCTACTTGCATAAAACTTAATTCCAATGGAGTTTTTCTTCCGAAAATTTTAACCATAACCTTAAGTTTACGTTTTTCTTCATTAATTTCTTCTATAACACCAGTAAAAGTGTTAAAAGGACCATCAATAACTTTAACATTCTCACCTACAACAAAAGGAATTGTTATTTCCTCTTCTGTTTCTGCTAATTCATCAACTTTACCTAAAATTCTGTTTACCTCATTTATCCTTAAAGGAACTGCATCACCAGATTTATCACCTAAAAAGCCTATTACACCAGTAATATTTTTTATTACGTGAGCAACCTCACCAACCAAAGCAGCCTCAATTAAAATATATCCAGGAAAAAAACTACGTTCTTTACTTATTTTTTTTCCATTTCTAATTTGATAAACTTTTTCTGTAGGAATTAAAATTTGTTTTACATTATCTTGTAAACCAACACTTCTAATTTCATTTTCAATATAATCTTTAACTTTTTTTTCTTTCCCACTTACCGCTCTAACAACATACCACTTAAAGCCTTGATCATTTTTCACCTCAGTCATAATATTCGTCTATAAGTTGTAAATTAAATCCATAACTTTCTTAAAGGTACCATCCATTACCATTATTAATAATGAAAACACAACAGAAGCAATTAAAACAATAAGAGATTCCTTTTGCAATTCTTTAAAAGAAGGCCAAGATGTTTTGTGTAACAATTCCACATAAACTTCTTTCAAATAAGTAGTAATCTTGTTCAAAGTTACAGTATTTAATGTTAGCACGAGAGGCGAGAATCGAACTCACAACCCCTGGTTTTGGAGACCAGTGCTCTGCCAATTGAGCTACTCTCGTATAAATTTATTAAGGTAAGAAAAGGTGTCTTGAAACCAAGACACCTTTAATTATT
>Ga0209358_10000566_pt1 | contig 32273 bp, 34 predicted proteins | sample LauGreFa1BDMLBSN_2_FD_187574 | JGI IMG/M metagenome (GOLD analysis project Ga0209358, IMG submission 187574) | Freshwater lake microbial communities from Lake Michigan, USA - Fa13.BD.MLB.SN (SPAdes) (version 2) | ecosystem: Environmental > Aquatic > Freshwater > Lake | place: Lake Michigan, USA... | reverse complement strand
AGCGGGGCCTGGTTAGCGGGGCCTGGTTAGCGGGGCCTGGTTAGCGGGGCCTGGTGAGGGGGGCAGTTCAAGTCTGTCCGCTTAACAATGAGCCACGACCAGCCGCCTGGTCATGCGGGGCTTGCATGGTATAGTAGCCGCATGTCACATCATGTATTGGTCACCGGTGCCACCGGTTATATTGGCAAGCGTCTGATCTTGGCCTTACTTCATGCCGGTCATACCGTGTATGCCGCCGTTCGTGACCGCAACCGATTTCATATCCCCGAGGCCTTTCAATCCCACTGCCATGTCATTGAAATGGACCTGCTTGACCCAACGCCCCGTCACCCCCTTCCCGCCACGATTGACGTGGCCTACTATTTGGTTCATTCCATGGCCTCTGCATCCAAATTCGATACCCTAGAATTACGGTGTGCCCACCAATTTAAAGATGCATTAGCACAAACCCATGTCCAACAAGTTATTTATTTAAGTGGCCTGGTCCATCAAACCAACTTGTCCCCCCATTTGGCCTCACGCAAAAATGTGGAAGCGGTCTTGCGTCAGGGCCCTTATGCCCTCACCACCCTTCGGGCTGGCATTATCATTGGGTCGGGCAGTGCCTCATTTGAAATCATTCGGGATTTGGTCGAAAAATTGCCGGTCATGATTGCCCCCAAATGGCTCAATACCCGCTGCCAACCCATTGCCATTCGAACGGTCATCGACTTGTTAATGGGCTGCATGTTGCGTGACGACACCTATCACCAGGATTTTGATATCGGAGGACCCGACTGTTTGTCGTATCGTGACATGCTATTGGGCTACGCCAAGGTCCGCGGGCTACGCCGCTGGATTATGACCGTCCCCGTACTGACCCCCCGCTTGTCGTCTTACTGGCTTTATTTTGTCACCGCCACCTCGTTTAAACTGGCCAAAGCATTGGTCAATAGCATGCGCGTAGAAGTGGTCTGTCGGAACCTGGCCCTTCAAGAACGCTTGGGCACGCCCCCCATTTCCTACCAAGAGGCATTGGTGCTGGCCTTTAAAAAAATTGAAACGAATGCCATTGCCTCTAGCTGGAAAGATGCCATGGTCAGCTTCAAGGGTAAGCTCAAAATGTCTGAGTTTATCGAGGTTCCCACCATGGGATGTTTTGTCGATCAACAACGGGTGCTGGCCCCCAAACGCCACCTGACCATCGATCGTATCTGGCAAATTGGCGGGGTTAATGGGTGGTATTATGGCAACCGCTTATGGCAACTGAGGGGCATGATCGACAAATTGGTCGGGGGGGTCGGGTTACGCCGAGGCCGTACCAATGCCACCACCATCCATACGGGGGATAGCTTGGACTTTTGGCGTGTGTTATACGCCAATCGCGATGAAGGTCGCTTGCTATTGTTTGCCGAAATGAAGCTGCCAGGGGATGCTTGGTTGGAATTTAAACTGACGGACACGCACCTGATTCAAACCGCCACGTTTCGCCCATTGGGGGTGTGGGGGAGGGTGTATTGGGTGTTGTTCATGCCTTTTCATTGGGTTATGTTTAAAAAAATGGCCCAACGGCTGGCAAACCCAACCCCCCATCCTTCGGCACCCTAACCACCCCCCTTGGCACTGCCCCATGAAACCAACAGGGGTCAGCTGCCACCATCGGGCCGCATGGCGGTATCAAGGGGCCTGACGATTCATCGGGTCTTGCCAGGCACCGATGGAATCCGACGCCCCTGTGTCATGACGGGTGCACCCACCGCACGGGGTGCCTACCCCCCTTTTTCTTGGTGTTTGAACACCGGCGTCTCGATTGCCCTGACCGTCTTGGTTTAACGGGTCGAGTTCATGTTGACACCTGATCCCGTGTAACAAGATCAGGTTGTAGTGGCAGGTGGAAGGGGGTCGACACCCGTTGTTTAAATCCCCCCTTATCAAGTCAATGACACCGGACGGTTTCGTTGCCATCCGTTTCCCTGTGATTAACCGTATGAGTTGGGTATCACCATCGCCTCACCACACGAACATACCCACGCCATCTATAAGGACTGCACCCGCTGTGCCCGGGCCCAACGCATCTCAAGAGACCCGGTGTGATGGCCATCCATCATCCCATCGTGTTCGGCCACTCTCTTTTCAAGACCTCTGCGAAATAAGTGATAAAAGTAAAAAAACAAGAAAATAGCTCATGAAGAGGGAGGTCTTTTTTCTTGAATGGAAAGAAACAGATTCCCATCTCGTTGAACCCAGTGATGGACATGGGCATCAAGATGAGGGGTGGTAACCCTAAAAACCTCGAAAGCCAGACAGAAAATATGGTCTTTCCGCTGCCAAGTCGTCCCAATACAGACGGTGGATACTTGCCACCGGCATCCCTTTCTACGGATGCGGCATTGTGATCAACCCACCGCTAGCACGTGTCGACTCTTTGTTCGTGACCCACCGTTGACCCAGCGTCGTCTGACCTTTAACAAAACACCCCGTTTCGATAGATGCATTGACCATCTACCTCAATACAGCCTTCTGTCATGGTTTTAATCAAGTCCAAATGAATCGCCGATTCATTACGCCCACCCGTTTCGGGGTAACTGGCCCCAATGGCCATGTGAATGCTTCCCGCCATTTTTTCATCCAATAAAATCGTACCCGTGGGACGACGCACCATCTCATTTAACCCAATCGCCACTTCCCCCATCATCCGTGCCCCAGGTACCGCCATCAAGGCCGTTAAGGCCGCTTCCCCACGGGTGGCCGACCACCTGACAATCGTCCCGTCTTGCCATTCCAATCGCACCCCCTCTAAATAGTCGCCCCCATATCGAATGGGAACATCAAAATAGGCCACCCCATTCACCGATGTTTCAATCGGTGCGGTAAACACTTCGCCAGAGGGCATGTTGCGCCGTCCGTCTGAATTGATCCATACTCGCCCCTTGGTTGAAAACGTGACATCCGTGTCAATGCCCACATAGCGAATACGATCCGCACCCTTCAATCGCTCAATAACGGTTGCTTGCATCGCCCGCTGGGCCGTCCAAAAGGCGATGGGATCCGCCTGGGTTAACCCACACGCCCCCCATACCAATTGCTCGTATTGATGGGTATCCATCTTGGCATCTTGGGCCAACGCCGCACAGGGCCGTAAACACGACGTCCATTGCAACGCGCCCGCGGCGGCACGGGTCATCATGACCTGCTTGGCCGGATCCGCCGATTGAAACGCCGTGATCTGCGACGGTGCAATGCCCGTCATCGCGTGGGTATTGAGTGGGGCCTGGATACTCAAGACCCGTTCCCATGTCTGCAGTGGCACGGTATGCCAGTCGTAATACCCTGCCCATTGGGTTGCCGTTCCCCCTTCAATCAGTTGACGCTGCGATCGCTCCAACCCCACCATCACATGGGGAATCGCCCCCCGTTCCCAACACCCAATGGCCACCTCTTCTGCCAAATCCAAGCCCGCCGGACCCGTTCGAATCAACACCCGATGACCCGGCCCCACTGCCAAACAATACTCCACTAACAAGGCCCCATATGCCTTTAACATCCGCCGCCTGATCCTTTCTGTCCCACGTCCTTCGACCCATTCACGCCCGCCAGACCCGTCTCACTCACACCCCGATAGACCCCACTGCCCACTCACTCACCCCATCCCCCTCTAACCCATTAAACCCAATCTATTCTGACCCACCCCCCATTACCCAGCTGACCACCCGTCCGCCACCGACCCTTTGATACACACCGAAAACCCGCCACCCATGGTTTGGGCATTGGTCACCTGTCCCCGAAACAGCCGGGCCCCCACCGCCACCACCACCCCCTGATGAACGTAAACCCTCACGTCGGTTTTAAACGGTCCATCGGGGGTATCCACGGTGCGGGGGACCAAAAACGGTTGTACCACCGTGTCCGCTGGCATCTTATCCATGACCTTGCGTGACATCCCATCCCCACGATAAACCCCCCGCGACCCAAACCCTGACACCGGCTTAAAAAACAACCCCCGCCGCATGCCCCACCACTCGTCCTTGGGGTGGGCGGAAAACCAGCGGGTCTCCGGAATATGGGGCCACCAGTCAGGGGCCACCATTTCCCGAAGCCCCACCAAGCGTGACTTGTGGGCCAAGGTCACATAATGCCACGGATGGGGTGACACGCGCATTCCCCGCTGATCACACGATCGCAACCGTGCACTGGCCTCGGTACGCCATTCAAAATCACAATAGCGGTTGTAAACCCACGCCGCATCATCCAGCACCGGGTCCCTGACATCATGGATGCCCGCTTCCCAGCCTTGCACGTTCAACCAGTCTCGAATCATCTCAAACTCAAAATAGGTTTTTTGTTCCTTGGGCTGATCATCTGCAATGGCGATATAACCGGCAGGTCCCATCGAGTTGAACATGGCCCGAATCGCCGCATCCGCATTCCCCATGCCATAATAGGCCGACAACACCGATACCAGTGGCAATCCCGCTGCATTGGTGTTGATTTCAATTAATTGCGGGCCCTGGTCTGTGAGATAAAAATCATAACTGGTAAACACCGCCGGCCAGGACACCGCCGGCCATGGGGTAGGGGGGGGATGCTGCGGTAATACCGTATCCAAGACCATGGCCAATTGCGTCATCACATCCCACTCTGATGGCGAGACCATCACCCGGTGGGGACTGACCATCAACGGAGACAACCCCGACCAGCCACCCGACCACTGGGGCTGATGGGTTGTCACCCAGTTTGTGAGGGATTCAAGCCACATGTTAGGTTTGCCTACGCTTGTACAAACGCGTGGTACCGGGTGGTCACTTCCGTGGCCATCGGCCAATAGTCACGGGCGTATTGTTGGGGCCGAGCGGGTTTGGCCCGCTGTTCAAAAATAAAAAACAATTCCCTGGTGGCCGATGCGTCGGCCAATGCCCGGTGTGCATTGGGGTTGTGAATGTGGTACTTTCGGGTCAACGCCCCCAAACTACCCTGTGATTCGCCCGATGCCCGGGCCCACTTTAGCGTGCAAGTCACCGTGTTGCCCGGGCACTCATACCCATGCCTTAACATACTCACCAACAACCACGGCATATCAAAATCCGCATTGTGTATCACCAACCGAGCATCCCCAATAAAAGGAATGAGTTCAGACAACACCACCTGAAGGGTAGGGGCATCCGCCACCATGCCCTCATCAATACCCGTGATGGTGGTGATTTTAGCCGGAATCTTGCCGGTGGGACGGATAAACGATTGATAAAATGATTCGTCCCCATCGGCCCCCACCTTGACAGCCCCCACTTCCAATAAACAATCCCGCCCAATTTCCAATCCCGTGGTTTCAAAATCCAAAAACACATACGATTCTTGAGGAGTAGAAAAAAGCCCGGCCTGTCCTGAACACGCCGGAAAAAACAAGCACCGGTTACCAAACGCCCCCTGACGACGACGAACCGTGGGCGACCCGCAATACTCACACCGTACGGACGGATCAATCATCAAGGCATTGTCAATGAGTTGGGCAATCAAGCGGTCGCGGATCACCTGACGACACTGGCCACATTGGACCCCGTCTTCAACCGCCCCCATCTGGGAATGGGGGGCATCGCATACCGGGCAGTCACAGGCATGCGAGACCCCGCAGTGCTGGCACCGCACCACCCCCCCCGATACCACCACGGCCACCGTGCCACAAGACGGGCATGGTTTACGCAAGGCACTCATCGGTCCCGATCCAAATGAATACGCGATCCGGTGGTGCCACGCTGCCCATGGTATTTGCCCGCATACGGTTGACGGGCCGCTTGATCCATCCGACAAAAGACCAACTGACAAATGCGTCGTCCCGCCGTCAGGGTGATGGGTACCGCATTGGCATTGAATAACTCCAAGGTAATGGTGCCGTTAAACCCCGCATCCACCCACCCCGCATTTTGTATAAACAGGCCAATGCGACCAATCGAACTTCGGCCTTCGACAAAGGCCGATAAGTGGGGGGGTAATTGAATCCACTCCATGGTGGTGGCCAATAAAAACCGGCCGGGGGGAATCACCACCGTGTCTGATTCGGTTTCGGTATACCGGACAGGGGTATCAATCGCAATCGACTGCTGCTCGTCAACCGTTAAAAAATGTCGCCCCAATCGACAGTCCACTGACCCCGGTTGAATGGCACCCGGTGCCAATGGGTCAATGACCAATTCACCGCTCTGAAGCAATGACCCGATGGTTTGATCAGATAAAATCATCTCACACCTCCCACTGTATTCCACATGGTATTACCCCTTCGACTTAAGACCCCGTTGCTCGTAACATGGCATACACCACCACCCCGGTCACCGAAATATACAACCAGATCGGAAAGGTCCAGCGCCCCAATCGTTTGTGCCAACTAAACCGACCCGTTACCCCCAATCCAGCCGTGATTAAAATCATCGGTAACCCGCCAATGGTCAACACAATATGGGAGATTAACACAAAGAAATACACCGGCCTTAACCACCCACCACCCTGATAGGGGGTGTCCCCGTGAATCGCATGATACACCACATACCCCACCAAAAAGGCCGCCGATGCCAGCAAGGCCAGCAGCATTAGCAGGCGGTGCAGGTTTTTTTTCTGGGACCGAATGGCCACAATACCAGCACACACACACAAGGCACTTAGGGTGTTGAGCCCTGCATTGACGCTGGGCAACGATGACACCCACGTCGCCTGTTGGACCACCAATCCATTGTTGATGTATATCAACCAGGTTAAAAACACCATTGCCACCACCGACACCACCATCCCCATTCCCATGACCCATCGCGTCACTCGGTCCATGCTACACATCCTTCCAATTGTTTCCGATACCAATATCCACGACCAATGGTACACGCCAAGACCCCACCCCTTCCATCTCTGATTTCACCAGTTCCGCCACGCCATCCACTTCGTCTGCCACACAATCCAAGACCAATTCATCGTGTACCTGGATGGTTAATCGACTTTGAAGCGAGCGTGATACCAGTTGCTCATGAATCCGAATCATGGCGATCTTAATCAAATCTGCCGCAGTCCCTTGTACCCGAGAATTGATCGCGGTTCGTTCAGCAAATTGGCGGTTGGCCCCATTGCGACTGTGGATATCGGGCAAGGGGCGGCATCGCCCAAACACCGTCCATACGGCCCCGTCTTGTCGGGCCGATTCAATGGTCTCATCCATCCAACGCTTGACACCTGGAAATTGGGCAAAATACTCCTCAATCATGGCCTTGGCTTCGGCCCGCGATAACCCCGTGTTACGGGCCAATCCAAACGCCGAAATACCATAGATAATACCAAAATTAACCGCTTTGGCTTGGCTTCGTTGGGCGGATGTCACCGCATCAGGTGGCACCCGAAACAGTCGGCTGGCTGTTAGTTGGTGAATATCTTGCTGCTGATGAAAGGCCTGAATCATGGCCTCATCTTCACTCAAATGGGCCATTAATCGCAATTCAATTTGGGAATAATCCGCCGACATGATACGACCCGATGGAAAGGCAGAATGAAAGGCCCCCCGAATGGCCAACCCATCTGGGTCTTTGATGGGGATATTTTGAAGATTGGGTTTGGTCGACGACAACCGGCCCGTAATGGCCCCCACCGGGTTAAAATGGGTGTGCAACCGACCCGTGCGGGGACTCACCAAAACGGGTAATGTTTCCACATAGGTATTCATTAATTTTTCGATTTTTCGATAGGTCAACAATACCTTGCAAATGGGGTACGTTTCGGACAATTCGGTTAACACATCCGAATCGGTAGAACGACCCGTTTTGGTCGCTTTTAAACTGGGAATGCCCAGTTCATCGTACAATACCGTGGCCAATTGTTTGGTCGAATTGATGCTAAATGGGTGACCGGCCATCTCGTGAATGGTGGTGGTTACTGTACGGAGTCGTTCTGAATAGGCACCCCGTAACCCCTCTAAATACGGGCGGTCAATGCTCACCCCCGCCAGTTCCATGGCCGCTAACACCCCCTGAAAAGGTAATTCCGTGTCATAAAACAATCGACAGGCTGTCGACGCATCCACCCGTGGTTTTAATCGTTGCATCAGCTGAAACGTGGCATCGGCATCGGCCCCGGCATATTGACACAACACCTCGGTGGGTAACTCATGAAGGGGCTGTGGCAATTGCTCGAAGGTCTGCATGCTCATTCCCAATTCCCGACGGGCTAGTTCTTTTAAGCCCACCCCCTGGGTGGGGTCCAACAAAAATGCCGCCAGCAAACTATCAAAGGCAATTCCCCTGACCGTTACCCCGTGGGCGGTTAAAACCGCCATATCAAACTTGCCATTGTGGGTGTATTTGGGAATGGTCGGATCCGCCAACAGGGGTTTGAGTGCTTCCCACACCGTATGGGTGGTCTGAACCGGGGTATCAAACAAACCCATTTGGCCACCCCCCCCCAACACAACCGGAAACACCAAGGCATGATGGGGTTGATAGGCCACCGACAACGCCACCCACTGGGTGTCAATGGGGGTTAACCCAATCGTTTCAACATCAAATGAAAACCCTTCCTTTAAACGCTCCAGGTGAGGTGCCAATACGGACGCATCGTCAACCCATTCATAGTGGCCGCTGGGTGATGGGACCGTCTCTTCTACCACCACCGGTTGATGGGTCATGAGCCGATGAAAGGCATACCGTTGCAAGGTCTCTTGCACCTGTTGGGTGTGGGGATTAAAGGCCATGCTGCCAGTATCCATGACAACCGGAACCTGGCAATCGATACGGGCCAATTGTTGGCTCATGAATGCCAGGTTGCGCCCAGCCTGTAACTTGGCTTGAACATGGGCCGGTGTTACCTGTTCCAAGCGATCATAAATTCCGTCCAGGCCCCCATATTGACCCACCAGTTTGAGGGCGGTTTTTTCACCGATACCAGGTACCCCAGGAATGTTGTCCGAAGCATCCCCTTGCAAGGCCTTGACGTCAATCAATTGGTGGGGTGTTAGGGCATATCGCGCTTGAATCACTTGGGGGGTAATCAGGTCCAAATCAGATATCCCCCGTTTGGTAATCAAGACGGAAATGGACCCATTGACCAACTGATACGCATCCCGATCACCCGTCAAAATGGTGGCATGTACCCCCTCACCCGCTAATTGGGTGGCCATGGTACCCAACAAATCATCGGCTTCAAAGCCAGACTTTGATAGGGTGCTCACGCCCAATTCTTCTAAAAAGTGAGGAAGTATGGGCAACTGCTGAACCAGGCTTTCGGGGGGAGCATCGCGATGCCCCTTGTAGGCATCATATAAAGCATGCCGAAACGTGGGCTCTGGCCGATCAAAGCACACCAATACCAAATCTGGTGTCAACGACTCGATGGCTTTGAATAAAAAAGAGGCAAATCCAAATACCGCATTGATGGGTTGTTGGTGAAGGGTGAGCGTCTCAGGAAACGAATAAAACGCCCGAAAAGTCAGGGAGTGGCCATCAATTAAAAGGGCCTTTTTCATTCAAAAAACAAAGCGATTTCCCTCGCCGCACTCTCAGATCCATCCGACGCATGGATAATGTTTTCGGCAATCGTGGTGGCATAATCACCCCGGATGGTGCCCGGTGGGGCCACCGCCGGATTGGTAGGACCGACCATTTGCCGAATGATGCCAATGACCCCCTCACCCGTACATACCATTACCACCACCGGTCCAGACGTAATATACGCCACCAACGACGCAAAAAAAGGTTTGTCGCGGTGTTCTTGGTAATGGGTTTGGGCGATTGATTCTGACAGGTGCCGCAATACCAAGCGTTCGATGGTCATACCACGACGTTCAAAACGGGTGATAATGTCACCGGCCAATCCCCGCTGTAAGACTTCTGGCTTTAATATAATCAAACTTTTTTCCATGGGCTAACAACCTCCATACTGTGCACGCAAGGCATGCAATTGTTCACTGATACGATCGGGTGAGGTGCCCCCCACCACTGTTTTGCTGGCCACAGCCGCTGTCATGGTTAACCCCTTGCAAAGGGTCTCATCAAACAAGGGACACACCCTCTGGGCTTCGGTCACCGACAATGCGGGCAAGGCCACCCCGTTGCGATCGGCCATGGCCACCAAGTGTCCCGTTTGTTCATGGGCATCCCGAAACGGAACCCCTCGCTTCACCAGCAAATCAGCCAATTCCGTGGCCAACAATTGTCCCCGTTGTAAGTGGACCTCGATAGCCGCCGGTTGAAACACAAGGGTGCCCAACATGGCGGTCATACAAGCCAACGAGGATTGCAAAATATCCACTGCCTCGAATGCCAAGGACTTGTCTTCTTGTAAATCCCGGTTGTAGGCCAGGGGCAACCCCTTCATTAAGGCAATCAGTGCCACCCACATGGCCTGAACCTTGCTGGCCCGTCCCCGCATCAGTTCGGCCATATCGGGGTTTTTCTTTTGGGGCATCAATGAGCTACCCGTGGTAAACCCATCCCCAATCACCACCAACCCCAATAGTGGGCTACTCCACAAAATGAGTTCTTCACATAACCGGCTTAAATGCATCATACACGTACTGGACATGGCCAATAAATCGAGTACAAAATCACGATCGGATACCGCGTCCACACTGTTTTGTGTGATGCGACTAAAACCCAAGTCTTGGGCCAATGCCATGCGATCAATCGGAAACCCGCTTCCCACCAATGCCCCGGACCCCAGTGGGCACACATCCGCCATGGCATGCACGGCCTTGGCCCGTTCAATATCCCGTTCTATCATGGCCACATACGCCAAAAAATGATGGGCCAACAGCATGGGTTGAGCAGGTTGGAAATGGGTGAATCCTGGGAACAATTGGCCCTGGTGCTCGGTGGCCAAGGTCATCAATTGCCGAATCAAATCGGTCATCAAGTCTATGCTAACCTGGCAAGTGTCCATGACCCACAAGCGCATGTCCGTGGCCACTTGGTCGTTACGAGATTTGCCGGTGTGCATTTTTTTGCCCAATGGGCCTGTTTTTTCAACCACCAACCGTTCAATCAAACTATGTACGTCTTCATCGTCTTGAATATGGCCTGTCAGATCATGATCCAAGGCCTCTTTGACCTCATCTAATGCCCCATGCAAGGCACGGCACTCGTCAGGGGTGAGCACCCCTGCTTGGGCAATGGCTGTGGCATACGCCCGATTTAAGGCAATGTCATAGGCATATAACCGCTGATCAATCGCAATTGAAAAACTATACGCTTTGGCCACTTCATCCATACCGGCCGCAAACCGACCACCCCACAATCTAGCCATTGGCATCCCTTTCAATCATGGTCCCAATCCCCGATTGGGTAAACAATTCAACCAATACCGCATGGGGTATTCCCCCATTGATCAGGTGGACCGCCCCCACACCTGCCTCGATGGACCGAATGGCACTGCTGAGTTTTGGCTTCATACCACCCGTTACCTCCGGATGGGTGAGCAACTGCCGGGCACGGGTCAAGGGCAAGTGAGGGATCACCGATCCGTCTAATAATAACCCATCCACATCGGTCAGCATCATGAGCTTTTTGGCCCCCACCGCAATGGCAATTTCTTGGGCCACATGATCGGCATTGACATTGAGGGCCTTGCCCTCATGATTACTGGCAACCGACGCAATCACCGGGATAAAACCCTGTTGGGTGAGGGTATGAAGCAAGGCAGGGGATACCTCGGTTACGTGCCCGACCCATCCCAGATGGGCCATCTCAGGGGATTGGGAGGCCACCATGAGGCGGGCGTCTTTACCGGACAACCCCACCGCTTTGCCACCCCAGTGATTGATCATGCCCACCACCGATGGGTTGACCTGGCCACACAAGACCATTTCCACCAGTTCGATGGTGTCGTCATCGGTCACCCGTAACCCATCCACAAACGTGGCCTGCTTGCCCAACTTGGTCATCCAACGTGAAATGGATTTCCCCCCCCCATGCACCACAATCGGACAAACCCCCACATGCCGTAACAAGGCCACATCCGATGCAAATTGAGACATCGCATCGGGTTGGTCCATCAGCGACCCCCCATATTTAATCACAATGGTTTCGCCCGAAAACCGCCGGAAATAAGGCAATGCTTCGATTAAATCTGCCACTGTCATGCCACAGCACCACCTTCCTGATTAGTTATAATCCACATTGATTTCGATATACCCCTTGGTTAAATCACAGCCCCATACCCTTGCCTGGTGTTTCCCCACATGCAAGTCCACCTCAATATCGACCGTATCCGACTTTAAATAAGACGCCACCACTGCGGGGTCTTGGGTCACCGGTTGACCATCTTGCATCATGGGATGGGGGCCAAACCGAATACCCAATCGCTGGGGCATCACCTTGGCACTGGTTTTACCCACCGCCATGGCCACGCGTCCCCAGTTGGGATCGGCACCATGCAAGGCCGTTTTAACCAATGGAGAGGCCGCAATCGAGCGGGCCACCGCCAAGGCGTCAGACTGAGACGCCGCCCCTCTGACCGATACCACCATCAATTTGGTGGCCCCCTCACCATCACGGGCAATTTGGATGGCCAATGATTCACACACCGTCATGAGGCCGGCTTTGAATTGGGCCAGTGCCGTCGCTTGATACGACGGAAAGGGGGTCTTACCGGACGCCACCGCCAATACCATGTCATTGGTGGAGGTATCGGTGTCCACGGTCACACAGTTGAAGGTCGCTTGGTTGACCTCAGACAACAACCGCTGAAGGGTAGGGGAATCAATCGTGGCATCGGTGACAATAAAACCCAACATGGTGGCCATATTCGGTGCAATCATGCCCGATCCTTTGGCAAACCCCAATAGCTGGATGGGTTGGCCATTGACCTCAATGGTGACATGGGCCATTTTTTTGACCAAATCGGTGGTCATAATGGCCGAGGCAAACCCACCCATATCATTTTCGAAGGGATGATGGGTCAGTTGGGCAATTCCTTGGGCCATGCAATCCATGGGCAATGGACGACCAATCACCCCCGTACTGGCCACGGCCACCTCAGCCGGTTTTAAACCCAATGCTTTGGCCACCCATGCCGCTGATTGTTTGGCATGTTGAATTCCCTGGGGCCCGGTGGCTGCATTGGCATTGCCCGCATTGACCAATATGGCTTTGATCACATGCCGGGCCATGGTTTTTTGGGTCACTTGCACACAGGCTGCTTTGATATGGTTGGTGGTAAAGACCCCCGCACTGGCCACGGCATCGGGCACGTATATCAACCCCAAATCAAGCCGACCAGGCTTAAATCCCGCCTCAGTGGCCGAAAAATACACCCCTGGAATCAGCATGGTCGCTTACCGCAGCACATAAAGTGTTCGTAACTCCTGTAATGTTTTGTAGTGGGTTAAAATGTCCTGAACATATTGTTTGGTAACCGGATCCACCCGTTTGTCTGATCGGGCCACCGCATTGTGCCCCTTAAAGTACGATGCCAAGGCCAAGGAGACTTTTTTTGAATCGGCTTGCCACCGTTTGAGCATGCGTTTCATGTAGGTGACCGTGCCCCGGGTGTTTTGCATGATGTCAAAAGGGTCGGTAATGGCCAGCGAATCAAAATTAAAGTCTTTGATTTGACCCAATCCCTTGGCCCCACTCACGCTGATGGCCTCTCGATTAAAGGCACTTTCTCTTGCCATGAGGGCGGCAATTAATTTGGGATCCACCTGGTTTTCTTTCCCATACTGCACCAAACTACGAGAAATTAAATCGGCATCATCCGGCCTCACCTTGGTATACCGTTGTGAAATAAATTGTCGAATGGCCTGATAATCCAACCGCTCATCAATGGTGATGTTTTCTACTTCGAGAGACGGGTGGTCATCAAAGGTTTCGGTGTTCAACCATACCGATCCCTTGGGCATCTCCACGATGGGAGCGGACTGCCCGTTTCCCATGCCAATCAACACCAACAAACAAATCAAAATACCGGGTAATACGGTCATACCCATGACCCCATTTGTTTCCATACTGCCACGACCTGTTTTGCAACTTGATCAGATGGTACATGATCGGTTTGACCCGATGCCCGATGGGTCACCTCGATACAACCGGTGCGTTGAAACCCCTTTCCAATTACCAGCATAAGGGGAAACCCAATCAATTCGGCGTCTTTAAATTTCACCCCCATCGATTCCGGGCGGTCATCTAACAACACGTCTATTCCGTGGGACATGAGGGTTGAGCCAAGGGTCTGGGCCACCGTCATCATGGCCTCATCCATCGGGTTGGACACCACCATCACCACCGCATAGGGGGCAATGGCAACCGGCCACTTGATCCCCTTGGCATCGTGATGTTGCTCAATCGCCGCTGCAACCGTTCGCCCAATCCCAATGCCATAACATCCCATGATATAGGGCTGACTAGTCCCTCGTTCGGTTGTATAGTGGGCCCCCATTGCCTCTGAATAAGTGGTTCCCAATTTAAAAATATGCCCGGTTTCAATGCCTCGCAACACCGTCAATTCTCCCCCACAGTGACCACAGCTATCCCCTTCTTGTACCTGGATCAGGTCCGCCACGTGATCCGACCGGATGTCGCGAATGGGTAGAATCCCCCCCCAATGCCGATCGGGTTGATTGGCACCCACCACGCCCTGGGTGATACCCAATACGGTTCGGTCCATCCATATGGTGGCCGGCAGAGGGAAGTCAATCGGACCTACAAAGCCAGGGTAAACCCCGTTGGCACGTAATTCATCAGAGGGTACCAGTCGAAGATCGCCAATGGTTTTGGCCAATTTAATCCCATTGAGACACCGATTTCCCGGACAGAGTGCCAACACATAGTCACCCGTATCGCGGTGTTGATACACCATGGTTTTAATCACCACCGACACGTCGCAACCCAAAAACTGGGCCACCTCTGCGGCACTTTTGACATGGGGGGTATCCCATAACAATGGGCCAAGGGATGCATCCGCCGATGGACCCATAGCGGGGGGAGTAGATAAAGAGGGGGGGGTAGATAAAGAGGGGGGGGTAGATAAAGAGGGGGGAGAGGGTGGCGATGACCACGCCGACACCGCGGCTTCTTGGTTGGCTGCATACTCACACGATGGGCATACCACCAAGGCGTCTTCCCCGGTATCGGCTAACACACTAAATTCAGCCGATACATCCCCGCCGATGCTACCACTATCCGCTTGTACCACCCGAAAATCGAGTCCACAGCGCTGAAAAATAGCCGTATACGCCGTTCGCATCGCATGATAGGTGGCATCCAAACTTTCCTCGCTGTCGTGAAAGCTGTACGCATCTTTCATCACAAATTCACGGGCCCGCATGACGCCAAAACGGGGGCGTATTTCATCCCTAAACTTGGACTGAATTTGATACAATACCAAGGGCAACTGTCGGTACGATTGCACCGTCTGCCTTACCACATCAACCACTACTTCTTCATGGGTTGGCCCCAAACAAAAAGGGTTTTGGTGCCGGTCCTGAAACCGAAGCAATTCGGGGCCATACTGATCCCAGCGACCTGATTCTTTCCATAATGTACCCGGAATCACCATGGGCATGCTCACTTCGAGTGCCCCGCAACGGGCCATTTCTTCCCTTACAATGGTTTCGACTTTGTGTAACACCCGCAGGCCCAAGGGCAACACGGTATACACACCAGATGCCATTTTTCGAATCATACCGGCCCGCAGCATCAGGCGATGGCTGGCAATCTCGGCGTCAGCCGGGCTTTCTTTGAGGGTTGGGATTAACATGGTCGTCCAACGGGGCAGTGGGGTCAAAGCGGATGGTGTCATGGGTTAACTTTCTAACAACAAGGCTTGAATCTCATCCAATTGAATGTCTTTTTCAGCCAGTGAATCAATGTCAATTAAATGGGCCAGCAATTCTCTTTTTTGCTCTTGAAGTGCTGCAATTTTTTCCTCAATGGTACCTTCGGCAATCAGCTTGTATACAAACACCTTGTTGGTTTGCCCCATTCGATGCACCCGATCGGTGGCTTGGGATTCAACGGCCGGATTCCACCATGGGTCAACATGAATGACATAATCAGCCGCCGTCAGGTTGATCCCCACCCCCCCTGCTTTTAATGAAATAAAAAACGCCCCCGGTTCGCTGGACTGCTGAAACCGATCCACGCGGTCTTGACGGGCTTTACCGGTGACCGACCCATCAATGCGCTCATAATAAATAGGGGCAGACTTGGCCCATTTTTCAAACAGGTCTAACATCCCGGTAAATTGTGAAAACACCACCACTTTGTGACCTTCATCCACCAACTCTTCGATTTTTTCGATGGCGATATCAAATTTAGCCGACTCGGCTTGAAGGTGAGACAACTCTTGCAAGAGCGATGGGTGAGAGCAAACTTGCCGCAATTTCAGCAATGAGGTTAACACATTAAGTTTACTGACTTTACCAGTGGAGGTTCGAATCCCCCGCTTGGCCGCCTCTAAAATCGTTTTATACAATTGGGTTTGGGCCGCGGATAAGGGGCATTTGACCAAAATCTCGGTTTTTTCTGGTAGCGAGTGTAACACTTCACGTTTTTCACGACGCAACACAAAGGGTTTCACCCGCACCTTAATCCGATCCATTTGTTGGTCTTTGATCATGATATCAAATTCTCGTTTGGACCCCAAAAACTGAGGGACCGCAAAATCAAATAAATTCCATAAATCAATTAAATGGTTTTCGATGGGGGTCCCGCTCAGGGCCAATCGAAAATCAGCATTGATTTTTTTGATGGCTTTAGACAATTGGGTACTGGGGTTTTTGAGTGCCTGGGCTTCATCGGCAATCACCGCACTAAATGGAATGTGCTGAAACAATTCAATATCGTTTTTTAATACCCCATACGACACAATTAAATAATCGATCAACCCCATGGTCGTGAGTTGTTTTTCTCGGTTGGCCCCCCCATACACCGCCACCCGTTTACCCGGTACAAATTGTTTTAATTCGTTTTGCCAGTTAAAAATGACATTGGTGGGCCCCACAATTAATACCGGTTTTTTAGAGTCAATGCGGGTCGTAAAGGCAATGGTCTGGACGGTTTTACCCAACCCCATGTCATCGGCCAAAATCCCCCCCAATCCGGATTGGTATAAAAAATACATCCAATTTAAGCCATATTGCTGATAATCCCTCAATTTGCCTTGAAACGCATCCCCAGGCTCGGTATACCCCACCCGATGGGGCTGTTTGAGGCGGTTTACAACGGTTTCGGATTCATTGGATGTCCCCACCGCATTGGTGGCCAAAATCAAGGGTAAAATATCCGCACGAGAAAAGGTTTTACCCGTGCGAAGGGCCCCATGCTCTTGCAACAGCTTAATCTCGGCTTGGGTTTGATCTGAAATGCGAATAAAGCCTTGCTGTGTCTTGAGATAGCCATGGTTTTCGGTGATCAGACGGGCAATTTCGATGAGTGAAAACGATTCGCCCTTGATGGTACACGTGGGCTCAAAAAAGAACCAATCCGGGGTGGTCATGTCGTTGGCAATACCAAATGACACATCCACTGCGTGGGGATCGACCTTAAACTCTGGTGCATTGGACCGAATCAACCACCCCCGGTCTTCTAACATCGGCACAATCATATCAAAAAACCGTGCGATATCCCCCGGGCTAAACAAGGCCAGTGGCACATTAAATTCCTGAAACAACTCGATCAAATCGGTTTGATAAATACCCTCAAGATCCAACATCCGTTTAATGGGGCCACGGTTGCTCGGAATGGTTTCGGATTCATAAAGAGGGGTGATTTCTTCGCGCCCATATTGATAATGAATTTCGAGCTGAATGCGTTCATTGGCGTATTGAATATCCAAGATGGGTTCTGGTTGCACTTCGTGGGGAAGAAAACGATTCAGGTCGGTTCTTAATTGCCAAAATATAACGTTTTTATTGGGAGAATAAACATTTTGAATAAATTTGGTGGCTTCCGCCCCCCCCAACAGGACCTTTGGCACATCTAAAAAGCGCTGAATAAATTGGTCCAGTTCGGCTGACAAACTGGTGCGTATCACCCCATTGCAAAACCATACTTGTCGCCGATTCACCCTAAAGTGCAACCACGCATCAGGGGTGGTTAACCACCGACTACGATCGGTCAAACTGCAACAAAGCCGTCCTTTTTTTTCTTCGATCAGCATGGTCAGGGGCATGGTTCCCTGTACCACAATCGGTCGTTGCGACCCGTCATGGGCCACCCATAGGGCACGGGCCCCAGAATCGGCCAATGCCAACAAAAACGCCGCCATATCCGAATCAGACGCCACCACATAAACCAATTGGGTCCCAATTTGGGATTTTTTAACCAATTTGGCCAATAAATACAACAAATCAGATTCCGGCTTGGCCAATCGTCCTTCTTCTTCAAACAAAAATTGCATCAAGGTTGAAAGACCCAACGACAAGGGGGCCTCATCATACGTCGCCTCAATTGACAACATCAGTTGACGACGAACCGTCATAAAGCGCAACAAAAGTGAAAGACGTGTCGATGTTAATGCCATTTAAACCATCTGAGTCCTAACCCATGTCCAACCAATCCCACAGCCAACAAGATCATACAAGGCACCCACACATCCCCGGGCCCCACCGGTTCGGTCATACCCAATCGCAAAGCATCAGCTAACACCGTAAGCGGCAACCATTCAATGACATTGGCCACCACGTTGGGAAAAGAGCGGTAGGTAAAGAAAACACCGGAACAGATGGTCATGGGCAAGGATACTGCGTTGATTAACCCATTGCCTACTACGGATGAATCGGTCCTGGACCCAATCATCACGCCAAACCCGCTAAATGCAAAGGTCCCCGAAACGAAACACATACACAATGCCACAATACTACCCTGTACGACAAGATGGAAAAGCCAGCCGGTGATGGCCAACAGCAACAGGGACTCGATGACCCCCACGACCAATCGAACCATAAAATGGGCCAGCAAGAGGGTGGCAGGGGGCATGGGGGTGGCCACCAACCGACGCAACATTTTTTTGTTTCGCATGTCAATTAACGCATACCCGATGCCCCACAACGAACTGTTCATGATGCCCAAGGCCATCATCCCAGGGACCAAAAAATCGATGTAGCGACCACCCGGACGGGATTGAACGGTGACCGAGGGGAGGGGAGTGGGGGATGTCTGCTGGGCCAGTAGCAACCGTGCCAGCCGGGTGTCGCCATGGGAAGGATCCCCCCCCACTTGCATGGAAGGGGTGACCTGGGAAACCCACACATGAAAATGCCCGCCCACACGGTGTTTGGACAATTGGTCGGGGGTGGTCGGAACCCACTCAATATCCGGTGATTGAAAGGGAGGTGGGGCCATGATCCCGATTCTCACAGGGGCAGGGGGGCGAGAAAACGCCATGCCCAACACAACCGATAAGGTAATGGGAAATGCCAGGGACCAAAACAAAACCGCAGGTTGTCTAAAAAACCGCTTGGTTAACAACCACGTGAGGGCCCAGAAGACCTTCATGTGAGTGCCCGACCCGTCATATAGCGAAACACATCATCAAGGGTTGGTTGCTGGCGTTGCACACCGTGAAGCGTTACCGACAAACCGGTCAAGTGCTCCCACACCGCTTGAACCGATGGAATGGGCTGCCCGTCGAAAGGGGTGAGTAGCCAGCCATTTCGATGGGGTATCACCCGCCATGGCAATGCCATGTCACCCACATTCTCATCGGTATCGATATAAACCCCGCCATTTAAGGCGGCGTGTTGCAACAGGGAGGCAAGGGTGCCATCGGCCACCAATTGGCCTTGATCAATCAGTATAATGCGGTCGGACAAGGTGGTGGCGTCATCCATATAATGGGTGGTCAGCAACAAGGTCATTCCATCTCGCCTTAGGTCTTGAATCAGTGCCCAAATATCGTGACGGGCATTGGGGTCTAAAGCAGTGGTCGGCTCATCTAACAATAGCAGTCGCGGACGGTGCATCACGGCCATGGCCAGTGAAAACCGTTGTTTCTCTCCACCAGACAACGCCGCAAACCGTCGGTTGGATAAGGAGGCCAGTCCCACCTGTTCCAACGATTGCGCGGCCCGTTGACGGGTTGAGTGGGTAAGGGTCGCAAACAAGGACGCCAATTCCCCAATGGTGACATGGTCTAAATAAGCGGTCGACTGCAATGATACGCCCATCCATTGGCGGAGCGTCGCCGCATCGGACGCCCACCCCAATCCAAACAACCGTACCTGTCCACTCGAGGGGGTCGCAATCCCTTCAATCATATCCAGAAGGGTGGTTTTTCCGGCCCCATTCGGTCCTAACAAGGCCACACTTTCGCCCTCCGCAATTTGAAAAGAGACCTCACGAACCACTGTGGTTTTTCCATACGACTGACTCAATGATTGGGCCTCAATGGCGGGCGGGCTTTGATTCAACATCATCTTAATATACCGCCCGCATGACAAATTGATAAGCATCGCCCGGGTCCGCCACCCACGCCCTGGGTGTCGCTCAAGGAATCGCACATCTCTTACCCGAATCCTTGGCAGGCCATACCCTTCGTCAAGACACCCCCCTCTCTACCCCCCTCTCTACCCCCCTCTACAATGTCGCATAATTTGTATTATCTGAAAAATAAGGCTGTGACGGTATCGGCTTCCTGAATTGAAACCCTGGGCTATCATGAAGATCCGCTGGATGTCTCGTTTTAGCATGCTGTGGTACAGTGCGGGCATGAGAGTAATGGGCGTTGATCCTGGTATTGCCACCACAGGGGTGGGTATCATCGATAAAACAGGTAACCGGTGGCAATTGTGTCATTATGGGGCGATTATTACCCAAGCCCACACGGCATTGCCGATCCGATTGGGTCTTTTATACACTGATTTATGCGGGTTGATACGCACCCATTCGCCCGACTCGATGGCAATCGAAGAATTGTTTTTTAATACCAATGCCAAAACGGCGTTGGTGGTCGGACAGGCCCGTGGGGTGATGCTGTTGGCTGCCCACTTGCATCACTTGCCGGTGTTTTCATACACCCCGGTCCAAGTCAAAATAGGGGTCACTGGCTATGGGCGTGCGGATAAATTGCAGGTACAGACCATGGTCAAACAATTGTTGGGATTGGATACCATTCCCAAACCCGACGATGCGGCCGACGCCCTGGCAATTGCCATTTGTCATGGGCATTCCGTTCGGTTAAAATCCCTGGCATGATTGCCTATTTGTCGGGTGTGGTCCGCCATATGCTGGATGATGCGTTGGTCTTAGACGTCAATGGCGTGGGGTATCACGTTTATGTCAGCACGGCCATGGCCCATGGGTCCCCGCCGGGACAGCCGTTGTCAGTGCATGTGTACCACCACATCAAAGAAGATGCCCAGCAGTTGTTTGGGTTTGCCCAACTCGAAGACCGTGCCTTGTTTACCTTGTTACTGTCGGTGTCGGGTGTGGGACCCAAGGTGGCACTCAAGTTTTTTAATACCATGTCCACCGATCGGTTGATTCAAGCGATTGCAGCCGAAGACAGCGTGGCACTAACGGCGGTGCCAGGGGTGGGCAAGCGGTTGGCCGAACGAATGACAGTGGAGCTAAAGGGAAAGGTGGGCCCCGTCCACTCCCCTACCCTATCAACCCCGGTTGCCAGTCATCATGCCGACTTGGTGTTGGCCCTTAAGCAATTGGGGTATACGGCGGATGAATCACGGCAAGCGGTATCGATGGCTGCGGGGGAATTGACGGCGGGGTTGTCCTTGGATCAAGCATTAAAAATCGTATTTAAATTTTTGGTGGCCGCATGAACCACCCCAGTAATTATGACCACTACGATTATAAATCATCGTTTTGGGGCAACGGCAAGCGGGCCTATGAGCATGGGGTAGAAAGTCGTTTGATTCAGAATCTATTGTCCCGCCATGGGGTGAAAGGGGCCCACATTGGGGATATCGGGTGTGGGTTTGGGCGGTTGTTTCCATCTTATGAACCCTTTGCCCAATCGGTCACCTTATTGGATTATTCACATGATATGTTGGCCCAGGCCCGTGCCAGCATCCAAACCAAAAAACCCATTCAATTTGTGCAAGGAAATGCCCTTAGCATTCCGCTACCCGATGCCGAATTGGATGCTTGTATTTCAATTCGGACCCTTCATCATTTAGAGGAATATGATGTGTTTCTATCCGAGTTGTGTCGGGTGACCAAACCAGGTGGCCTGGTGATATTCGAAATCCCCAATTACCGGCACATTAAAAACATCGTGCTGTATGCCTTGGGACGAGCCGAAAACCCATTTCAGCACCGTATTCATCAATTGGGGAATCGGTTCGTTAATTTTCATCCCGATCTTATTTATCGCACCTTGGAAAGGGTGGGATTACAGCGTATCGAAACAGTCAATGGGTCGTTTTTTAGGTCCGAATGGGTCAAGCGAACCGTGCCCACCCCGTGGTTGATCCGGCTAGATCAGGTCGCACAGCGTTGCTTGAGCTGGACGGACCTTACCCCAAGTATTTATTGTGTCTGTCGGCCCATGGTGCCAGTGGGCGATCGCAAGCCGAGCTTGGCCTTTCAACCTTCCTAGGTGGCATGCAAGGTGGGTATCTGGTTTAGGGGTCCGGGGTATTCCCCCTGCCAATGCTTGCACGGCATGGGTGGCCAACGCCATCTCAACCCTAGCCCAGGAGGTACCCTCCAAGGGTGGCCCATCACCCAGGGTGTACCCACCCAAATGGGGTGGTCTTTTCCCCCGACTATAAGGGGGGCTCAGGGATGACGTCCCTACCAGACAGGGTCCACCAAGCAGCAGGGGGGAGGCTAAGTACCCCCTTGGCCCATGATTGGCTATTGGTGGACGTGGGGGGTACCAACATCAGCCATCGCATTCGGGGACTCACCCGCCAACAACGAACCCCTCGTACCAAGGCCACCTGTTTGACCCTGATTCAGTCATGGATCACGGACTATCAACCAGCAGGGTGTGCATTGGCCGTGCCGGGCTTGTTAGACCGGGGGGTGGTGACCCCAGGGAGTGCGGCCAATTTGAGTGATATACCCGGTGATTGGGACGGGTTTGATTGGCACAGATGGTTGGCTAGGATGGGCCAAGCCTATCGGGTGATCAATGACGCATTGGCCGCATTGGTGGGAGGTGTCATCCATCACCGTGAGGGTTGGATCAGTGAACGCCCGGTGATGGTGGGGTATATCGGACCGGGAACGGGATTGGGGGGCGGGTTTGTATCAGCCAAAACGGGCTATTTAACGGTGATCGGGGATGGTCACTTGTATGATGTCTGGTTACCCCGCGACCCGAATGATACATGGCGAACTGGGGATCGGGTGTTAGCCGAAGACGTATTGTCAGGTCGTGGGTATGAGGATGTGATGGGACGGTCATTGGCAGATGGTGAGCATCCCCCGTTATACATTGAGTTAATGGGCCGCTATCTGCGGGATTTGGTCAGGTGTTTAGAGTCGGGGTATCCCATTCCAAAGAGAGGGCCTGCGTGGTCGAGGGAGACCTGCGAGTGGGTCAGCCAAACCCGCCATTGGATCTTGGGCGGGGGGATATTAGGGCATGATGCCATTCGACAGTGTGTGATGGCCCATTGGCCCCCTGAGCATCAGGTGACGGTCTTGGGCTCATCGATCCATGCCAGCTTGGATGGGTTATCTGCCCTGCAGACCATGGGAGATGAGTGGCTCATGGTCATGTGACCCAACTGCTCGCATCATGGGCAGGTCTCCCGATGGGTTAATATTGAATCGAAGGATGCCCAAGGTATGGCGTGTCATCTGCGGTTCTTATGCCGGCGGTTCTGACCGGTGCAGGTGGGTCGATACCATCCGATAGACGTGATCCTGGACATACCCTCTTGGGTGCTGCACCATGGGGTTGTGCTTGAAACACCAATGAGACACTGGCTATCTCCTGGCTTTCTGGTGACACTTTGACCCGATGTCGATGAAGCAACAGACTTAATATGCAGCCAATTTGAGTGAGCAATCCCTTGGGGCCCTTGCGTCTGACTGTTGGGTTAGCCTGTAAGCGACAAAAAACTTTCACCAAAACATCACGGTTCATCAACCGCCTTTACTATCATCCACCAATTGATATCCGTTGACATCCGAAATGGATGGGTAGCACGTCACAGGGAGAATTGACGTTGCAACGATCCAAAGGAAACGATTGGCGTACCCTTACCTTATATAACCCATCCAAGATAATCAAGACAGAACGGTCACCCTCCTTGTCATGGATGTCAAATGGCCCCTTGTCATGGGGGTCAAATGGGTCACTTTTTTGGATGCATGACGACCTGTCCCCCCCCACCCCATTAACCCGTTGGATCGAATGGATGGTGACGTTGATGGTTTCAACCCATCGCCACGGGTGGTGGTCATCATGATCATCACCGATCAAACCCAATAGGGAGGAAGGGGGTGATCGTGCACTAGAACTGGCTTCACCCAAGCATCTGGCATCCATGGCACGTTTGGATACCTTACCCCACGATGCGGGCGACGCCTTGCCCATGGGATGGGGGCATGCCCGTTACTTTACCCCCATACCTGACCCCCCTGATGGTATTGGATAAGGAGTGGGCTCACCTCACAGGCCGTGGTGTATGCACCTGGTGGTGGCCTACTGCAAGCAGCCATGCACCCACCGAACCGACTTCCCCCTCATCAATGGACCGTCTAGGTGTTGAGACCAACACACCGCATTGCCTTCCCCACTGGCCGCTTATCATGACCCCCCTCTTTATGACACTGCCCGTTGTCGGATGTCTTCCATTACCGCAAACAGCCGTTCAACCTTAGCTTCGCCAAACACGGTGTCAGGGCCAGTTGATGAAATGTCAGTGAAGGGCGTTTCGTACAAACGCCCGGCATCCATTGTGCCATTGAGCGTCAACTCCTCAACCATCATCTTGGCAAACTCAATCTGTGCCGCCGTTGCGTTTGTGTCGTTTAAAAACTCAGCCATTGCCTCTACTGCTGCGTTTCGGTCTAACCCTACAAGCGAACGGACCCACAAACCAAGGCCAGGTCCTTCTTTACTTGCCCTGTCCACATAACTGGCATTGCCACTTGCTTGCTCTAGCAGTATTTTTTCCAACTCTTGTAAGTCAGTTGCGGTAATGGGCAGGTTTCGGCGTAATGTTTGTAACGCCAGCTTGTCATCGTGCTGCGTCAAGAATGCACGTATTTTCTCTTTGAACTTGTGGTAGTCAAGTCCCGTTAGTGCAACTTTAATGCCAACACCCAACTAAATCAACAACTTAGTTAGGCGTGCGTCTGTTTTGTGTAACTACAAAACCTATATAAATCAACTACTTACGGAATAGTTTCTACTCACACTCAATAACAACACAGAGAAAAAGTGGTTAATTTACAAGCCCTTACGAGGCCAAAAATTGAGTGCGTAACTTTTGTGTGACCTATTAAAAAACCATTTGCCTTCAGTTGGCAACTAAGCTTTTGAATTGTAAGCACAGACGAAGAAAAGTTACACGATTATCAAATACAGGTTACTGAGCTGGTGCCTCAAGTAAATCCATAAGATTATAACGACTCAACTTCTCAACAATAGGATATAACTCCCAAACGGGAGAACCACAGAGTTCGGCAATTTCAATTAATGAACGAGTACCATCAGACCAAGTTATCAAATCCATTATCAGTCTAACCTCAGCACCACTTGCCTTAGTTGATAACGTAGGATAAAGACCACGCTTACCTAGCTGCGGCTCACAAAGTACAGTCATCAATGGATAGCAATGCCTTTCAATCGCTTCTATTGATTTCCAAAGAGCGTTATAACCACCGTCTAGTCCCTCCGGGGTTACCACAGAAATGAGATTGTCTAGTGATGTATGGTACTCGGGGTACTCACCATATTTTGTACGCATAATTGAGGCAATTGGAAGATCAACACCTGGGGCGCAATATTGCCGCTCGTCACTACCTCGATCACCCCAAGTGTAACTCTTAAATGTAGAACAAGTATATTTCAACACATGCTTGGCAACTAAATCGCTTAAGGTATTACCGTTACGACTGGGAAGATAGGAATAGTCACGATCATCACCAACACAACTAACATTAAAACCTGCGATCACTGACTTCTTAAGATGATCAATATTTTTACTGAGATAAGTTATTGATCCAATTGTTTCCGGTATAAAAATGATTCGATAGCTGTACTTTGTACGCCCTAAATTTTTGAGCTTCTTTGCTAAAAATGTTGTGACACAAGGGCCCGACAGCTCATTATTAGCCATAGACGGATGACAAATATAAGTTGAAATAAAGACCTCAGTTGACGACTCGCCTCGAATTAGCAATTCTCCATATGTAAGACTTCCATCAAAAAGTTCTGAATCGATGTGTATCTCATATATGCCATCCTCCAATTGCAGCCTTTCTTCGTGTGAGATACAAAATCCCCATCGCTCTTTGTAATATGAGGTTATATAAGGAATGGCGTTTGGTTGATTTGGTAGCGAATACAGATAATCTTGTAACCCCGCCAAGCTAATTTTTAAGCTAACGGGAACGCTGTATCCAACAAGATGAAGATTATTTTTCTTAAAATCACATATCTTCTTGCCGCTTGGTGTCATGATATATGCGTCATTAACGTGCCATTCTTTTGGAATAACCCAATCGAATACCTAAGTACCACTAGGCACTTCAAAAATCTCTAATTCAGGCACTTCATTTTGAATCATTTTTAACGTCTGTCTTACACCATCACCAGTAAGACTACGATTAATTGGCCAGAGTTTTTGGGCAAGCTCATAAATGTGTTGACCGATCATATCGACTCCTTTTTTATGTCATATAAATAATGACGTGCCTGATTAGACTTGATTAATGATGTGATAAACTCAAACATTTCTAGGGCATTAATAACCCTGAGTCCCGTATCATCGTGTGGTCTATAGCCAGTATACAAACCTTGATTCCAAAGAAGTTCTTCCGCCGGATCGGCATGCGACACTACCCCCCGCTCTAAATCTCTCACAAAGATAAGATACGTTTGATCTGTAGTGGTGCCATTATGGTCGGTATACTTTCCGGTAAATGATTTAAAATAACGGTAGTCAACTTTGTTTATTTCTTCAATATGATGATAAAAAGTCATGCTTTGTGAATCAGGAAGGTCCAATATCGCAATTTTTCCATTTATCGTTTTTAACAATCCAAAAGGGGAGTCTTCTGAATAAGCACTTCTATTATTAAGCCCAATAAACAAATGGGCATTTGCACCAATCGCCACAAACGAATAGACTGGGTGGCCCGTACGAACCGCCCCTTTACGGGTTCTGGCTATTTCCGTCAATATTCCCATCTGAGATGGTGTATTATGGATATCAAATGGGGTACCTTTTGTAAAATCAAAATTAAATAAAGGCAATATAAGGGTTCCCGCTGGACCCAGTGTCTCTAAAAAACTGTCAAGTACATGCTCAGGTTTCACCTGATAACCCAATTGCCTACTGTGATCGATGACAGTCCTTCCAATGTTACTATGAAGCAAAACCGAATCACCAGGATTAATGCCTGAGCGACGCCATTTATCCCTTAACGTCTCAACACTCATTGCCTTAATGCACAGTATTCATATAACGCCTGAATGGTTTCAGGATTGTCAAGTTCAGCATACGTGATTTGAAACCCAAACAATCGTTCAATCGTAAGACTAATCGTGATTTTCCCCATACTGTCATATTGAGGAAGATCCTTAAGGTTGGATGTCAAAAATTGATCATCATCAATTTCAAGATCAGCAGCAAACTCTCTAGCAAACGCCTCAAAACTCACCTTAGACATCGATTACCTCGTTTTTTTTCATATCAATTAATAGAGAAGCTAACCCCCAAGAAAGACCCGCTCCAAATCCAACGGCTAGCATCTGTAATGGGCCTTTTTTATCAAGGTCGTGGATATTTGACAACCAAGCCCCAATACTTCCCGCACCAAGGTTCCCTATTTCGCCACACAAAAAGTCGGCACAAAATGGGTTAGTATGGTTTAAAGACGCACATATGGTTGATACCACCAGCTCGCTGGCTTGGTGAAGGCCCATTAAAGGATAGTCAGCCAGTGACTTATTTGTTTCATTAAGGTATGACTTAATCATCTGTGGCACCACTTGTTTGGTAAATCTAAACACCTCGAATCCATTCATACCCAAAATGGCGTCAGAAAATGAACAAGCAATCACACTTTGATGGTCGCCATTATTAAATAATCGGGTATCTAATAAAGCTGAGTTGTCTGATTCAAGAATCGAGACCGACAATCCATCACCAAATAAAATTTTGGTACCAATATCTGCCTGACGTGTCATACAACTGTTTAAATCACCTGCAACAATTAATGCCTTTTTAAAACCAGATTGTGTCAATAGGGATACTAGTTTAAGGGCTTTGATGTATCCAGAACAACCGTCTATTAAGTCGATACAAAAGGTCGCTGATGATAGATTGAATCTACTTTGAATGCGGGTACTGATAGTAGGAATTCTTTGGTCGTAAGATTGTGATACCACAATAATGCTATCAACCCCTATCAAAATATCATCGTACATCTCTTGCAAACGGGTCAAACCGTCAAAAACAAACGACGTTAATAAGGTGGGGTGTGCAGATCGAATGTTCGTAATACCAGTGACCTTGATTGTTTTGAGGGCTTCATCATGGCTGCGCCCAGCTTCACGCAACAATTCATACACCTCTATACTGGTTTTAGGTAGCAACAAAAAATGGTGTGTTAATTTCATGTCAGCTTTTTTTAAAGCGATGCCCAACTGAAATGGTTAAGAATCGAATACGCTTTGGCACCATATGAGATTGAAGCCGATCCTTAAGAAATTCCAATAACGCTACTTTATCAATCCCATCCTCACTCGTTGGCTGAACCAGCAACTCAACATGTTGCCCAGTAATCGGATTCGGTTTGGCTGTTGCTTTGACAAGTGACACATTAGGAAATTGAAGTGCAACACGTTCAACTTCACTGGCCATAAACTTAAGGCCACCCACATTGATCACATCACTTATACGACCTGTCACTTTGTAGTAGTCATCTTTGACTTCTACAACATCCTTAGTATCGTACCAGCCTTCAGAATCAAAAGGAGATGGTGCATTCAAATAGCCAAGCATACGAGAGCTCGAACGAATCTGAAGAACACCATCAACGACCCTCGTTTCCACACCTTCCCCGCCAACTTTCATGTACAAGCTATCTCTTGCTTCAGACTTAATACGAACAATGCCGAGCTCAGACATACCAAAGGTTTGCCTAAAATCGACTTTAGGTAGCAACTTACAAAGCTCATCGAGCGTAGGCTGATCCATGCGCTCTGTACCGTAAGTAATGACCTTGAGACAATCTGGGAGTTTACTTGGAACAGCCCCGCTCATCAGCATCATTCTTAAAAATGTCGGCGTTGTAGGTAGTAACTCAACATTAAACTTTTGACATGTCTCAAGAATAGACTCAACTGTACGAGACTCTGCTGCAACGACGACACCCTTATTAAATAAGGTATGTAACAGCGTGTTGATACCACCAATGTGATCAAAAAGGAGAAAATTGATCGTTCTAAGCGTAGGACGGGGTGTCTCAAAACGCTTGAGAAAAAGCGTTAAATCATGAAGAATCGCTTTAGGACGCCCAGTCGTGCCCGTAGAAAACAAAACCAGACCTGCATGTCCGAGTTCTCTTAGTTGCTCAATCAATTCATGTTTCTTATTATGAGAACGTCGCTTGACTTCAGGTCCATCGATCACCACATCAACCAAAGCTGACTCAAAAAAGTATTCGTGCTCATAGCGTGTCTCAACCGTCAGCGGCACCACAATCACACCAATATCAATCAGCCTCAACAAGGTAAGTATTGACGACGGATTAAAGTCTCCAATGATGGCGACCACATCACCTTTGCGTACCTCACTTAAATCAACGGAATCATGACCCGTAATCTCAGAAAATCGGAGCTCATGGCCCTTGTAAATAAGGAATGGATACTCAATACCGTGCCATATTTCAGCAAGCTTTTTGAGTATCTTCATCACGCACCACCGACACGTAAGACTTGACCAGACAAAGAATCACTGCGGCTGTCTATTAGTAGCTCAACTAAATCGGCTACAGCGTCTGGCTTAAACTGCTTCGGAATGACTTGCTGGGAAACTATCTTGTTAATTTGCTCCGCTGTAATACCCTTAAGCAAACTGGTATCAATCGGCCCAGGTGCAATACAATTGACTTTCACATTGAAGTCAGACATTTCCCTAGCGAATGACCTTGTAAAACCCTCTACGCCAGCCTTTGAAGCCGCATATATAGATTCGCCTTTCAAGCCTAAAGCAACCGCGATGGTTGAAAAATTAATGATCGAGCCATGCTTATTCCTAAGCATCAGAGGAGCGATAAGTTGGCAGCAATAAATCGTACCAAGTAAGTTGGTGTTAATGATCTTTTGAGCGACACTTTGCGGGGTTGTGACTGCCAAGTTCATCGATGCGATGCCTGCCGCATTCACCAATCCCATCACCTTAATTCCTTGCTTCTTAAGATGCTGAGCAACATCCTTAACACCCTCGTAGGATGAAACATCACAGCTCATTGAAGCGAATGGAACATCCTCAACATTCCTTGCGAGACCAAATACATCAATATTTTTTTTAATTAGACGCTCACAGATGGCTCGCCCCAATCCTTTGCTGGCACCTGTGACGACAATCATTTCTTTGCTTCCATCTGACTGACAAACTCAGCGACCAAAGAACCAGCTGTCCTGAACATACTACGTGAGCGTGACATGGCAGCATCAGAGGTCCAGTCAAACTCAAATCCCATGTCTGATGCCTTATCTTCAAGTGCAAGACAAAGCTCAACCAATTTCATCGAGTCCAACACACTGTCCCCACCGATAAGAGACATGTCGTCTGTCACTATGAGCGACTTATTTTCTAGCAGTTGTGAAATGTGACGGAAGACTTCAGATTTAACAGATTCGATGGCTGACATTAGGGGTTCCTTATTTAGTAGGCTGTTGACTTAAAAAGTATACTTCCGACAAGCAATGCCAACAAGGGTTTGCGTTAAAAATAATAGGTTGACAAAAAATACAACAGACAGTCGTTTTTAACTTATTAATCAGCCATACTAAAAAAGCACACTGCATGAGTCGCCGCGACGACATTCTCGCCAAACAGAAAGCTGTTGCTGACGAACTGGAGATGGCCACTTAAAGATCTCTGCGAAATAAGTGATAAAAAAAACAAGAAAATAGCTCATTAAGAAGGTGGTGTGGCAATAAAAAAGAGGGTTGATTGGGGGGTAATCCATTCAATTAGAACGTGACCGAATGGTCAGCGTTAAGCAAGCGTAAGCCGATGGCGTTAACGGCCATTTCACCGTTGGCTTTGGGTGCGGTGATAGTGCGACATCGCGTCATTAGAAACCGGCGTTTAAGGGTACCAACTGCTGGTTTAACGTTAAATCGGACCGTGCATATGGGCTTGTTCAATCGTTTTTCTAATGGCGTCAGTGGCCGGTTTCGAGCTGCTTTTTTCATCATTCGGCTTATTATGATACCCTTCCGTTAATAAGGCATCATGTGCCGCACATGCGTACCCCTTCAAAATATCGGTGCGTTGAATCGCACGAATAAAGTGTCGGCATTCAATCAGTTCAGATACGTTGGCACTGGTACCATGCGTGGCTTGAATCGTCCCCTCTTCATGGGTACCCGATATCACGCCCTACTAGCCAAAGGTGGGTTTTTTGACCCTTTTTTAGACACCTTGCATCGGGATCGTTTGATGCCCGACTTTCCACACGTATCATGCGATGCGTTGCCACGTTTGCCTCACTTACTTCTTCTGCTTCACTCAACGCTTCTGCTTCACTCACCGCTTCAGATTCTTCATCACGATCCATGATCACCACATTTTCTTTGGCCTTGCATGTGAGGTCACAATGGTCGCATCATCAATGTATACCCCCTTTTCACGTTCAGTGTCGATGCCAAGGTAGAATCGTTCTTGGTTGATCATTCGCATCAACATCTTATCTCACTTCAATTCAATCAAGCGGTTTCGAAATCGGCACCGTGTGGTCTCATCTGGGTTCGGCTCCCCTCCAATTGACATGCCATGACGTCTATTCTCAATGATCAATCAAAGGCGAAGGGCTTTTTCCAACCCTAGGATCACTCACCTTGTGCCACTACCCAAGCAAGATTGCGTTAAACAATGATCACTCGTCGTATCCTGTTCGACCCCCACTTGCCCCCTCCCCACTTGCCCCCTCCCCACTTACCCCCTCCCCACTTAC
>Ga0209358_10000565_pt1 | contig 32301 bp, 31 predicted proteins | sample LauGreFa1BDMLBSN_2_FD_187574 | JGI IMG/M metagenome (GOLD analysis project Ga0209358, IMG submission 187574) | Freshwater lake microbial communities from Lake Michigan, USA - Fa13.BD.MLB.SN (SPAdes) (version 2) | ecosystem: Environmental > Aquatic > Freshwater > Lake | place: Lake Michigan, USA... | reverse complement strand
GTATCACTCTGCGTGACTGGAACAAAGGCAAGTGAAAAGCTCCATATTTTCTATACCGATACTGAAAATAAAGATCTGCGCCATGCCTCATTTGATGGCAAGAAGTGGCGTTATGAAACATTAGATGGCGATGGCGATGATATTCAAAATTATCAAGAGAGCGTAAGAAGAAAAACTGCCAGTGATGTCAGCGTCTCCAACGCCTGCGCTGTAACCCCTGCTGGACTTCAAGTTTTCTATAGAGATGAGTCTCAAGGAATCATTCTTGGCGCCGCCCTTACCAAAACTGGCTGGACCTATGAAATTGTTGATGGAGACCGGCAGAGTGAAGGAAGAACAACCGGAGATGTTGGATTTTCACTTAGCGCAGTTGCCAGTGGCAAGAGCGTCTATTTAATTTATGACTCAGTTCTAACGCTCTCCTCAAATAACGTCGCTACTCAAGGTGAAGTAAGACTTGCTAAGCGCAACTCCATCTATCCAGAAGATTGGAGCTATACCACTCTTGATGGTCCAGATAATGGTGTTGCAGTTGCAGGTTACGATGTTTCGATAAGTAACTCTGGAAATAGGATTGCAGCGGCCTGGCTTGCTGCTAGTGGTCTGCGCCTACCTAACGCTGATGAAGTTCGTTTTCTTATTGTCAATGAAGATGACTACCCGAGTCGTTTATCTCCTGAAAGGCATGGCAATCCTGGCTCACCGCTTTTAATTGACAGCAAAGGAATGGTCTTTGGGTGCCAAGATCGAATCTGCTCAGTCGGGGCCTATAGTTCCAAGCCTAAATTAAACAATGGCGCCATCCTTAACAATGTTAAAGATAGCGCCATAGTCACAATCAATAAGGTCCGCTACGCGGTGACCTCGATTTCTAAAAAGTTAGTTCTTATAAAACTCTAAGAACTACTTCTTATTTCTGCGTTGAATACGAGTCTTTTTAAGAAGTTTTTTATGCTTCTTCTTGGCCATTCGCTTACGGCGTTTCTTCACTACTGATCCCATAATTTACCCACCTTTCTCTCCAAAGAATACTGTTGAATCGCTACGAAATGGACCTACTCCTATTTCAACCATGACGAATTCAGGGGATAGAACTTTAAGAGAATGCCACTTTCCCACATCTGTGGAAAATGCATTCCCTGAACCTCCACGCATTATCTGACTCTTTAAGAGTTTTCCGTGATCATCAAAAGTTCGAGATTCCGCCTCACCGAGTATTGGTATTAGTACTTCAGGTCTATGGGGATGGCAGTGAACTTTGTCCTCATAGGGTGAGATAAAGGCCAAGTAAGTCACCTGCATAATTTCCTCAGGCTTAGGATGTAGGCACAATCTTCCTTTGCGGCTTGAATTCTCTCTAGCCTCAGCAATTAGGTCAGATATCAGTTCTTCATCTATTCGCAAATTCCATGATTTACTATGGAATATCTGTTTACCTTTTTCTACTGCAATCTCGGAAAGTCTCATTTCACCTCTTCCATTTTTATAATCATTCTGCCAACTGCGCCTGATCTTAAACTAGAAATTGCAGAGTTTATTTCTTGCAAAGGAAATACTTGGGTAGGAAAATCTGAGAAATCCAATCTTCCTGTTTCCATTTCATTAAGCAGGTAGGGAATGTCAGTTTGAGGATTAGAGCCTCCGCCTTGAGAACCGACCAAAACCTTGCCAAAATGTAGTGGAAGAGTGTAAATAGAACTTTTCTCCCCTTTCTTGGGGACTCCCACCAAGATTACGCGTGCCTGGGGGTGAGAGATCTCATACGCAATTTCTATACAAGAAACTTTGCCAGTGGTATCAATTGCGATATTAGGTAGATCATCTCCGTACAGGTGACGAAGTGACTCAATACACGAATCCTTATCCTCAAATTTGACTGTATTGAAAGCCCCTAAGGTTTTAGCTAATTCAACTTTCTTTTCATCAATATCTACAAGAGTTGTTTTTTCTATGCCCATAGAATTTAAGATTTTCAGCATAGTAAGTCCTACTCCACCAGCGCCAAAAATAAGAATTGAGTCACTTCTAGAAACTTTGGCTTCATTCTTCAATACACCATAAGCTGTCGTCAATGCGCACCCAAGCAGAGGTAACATCGAGCTTGAAATAGCTGTTGACCTAATAGTTGTGACTCTATTTTCTGATACAACTGCATACTGATTAAATGTTGTGACCCACCCAGCGTTTAGATTCTTTCCTCTCCATTGATACCTCGGGGGTGATGACTGAATTCCAATTCCTGGCCTCCAGTGCATAATGGCAAAGTCGCCAGGCTTAACACTCAAAACATCTTTTGCAACCTCAATCACTTCACAGAAGCCTTCATGGCCAAGTAAATGAGGAAGGAACTTATCTGGTCCTTTTATTGCATCTATTTCATTGATTTGTGCGCCACATATACCGCTTGTAATCACCCTGACTAAAACTTGTCCTGATTCCAAAGAGGAGGGGATTAAAAACTCATCGACAACAAGATCTTGAGCAGTCTGATTCAGAATTCCAGCTAGAGCTTTCATATAAATATAGCAATCACTCGAAAAAGATAAATTCGTAATCGCCCGTGTAGCCAAATTTCTTGTAAGCCCAGAGCCATTCATCTACATCCATAATTGATTCCGCTGTCAAAGCCCAACATTCTAAATTGAACATCTCGAGTTCATTTCGGAAACTCTCAACCATTATGTAGCCTTGTTTGCCAACGCGTTGAACTTCATTGACTGCGATTTCCAGCTCGTAAATATGAAGGTTATGAAAGGTACCAAGAGAGATCACAAGATCGAACTCTTTGTCCTTAAATGGAAGTGGTTCCTGGGCTTTTGCAATTCTAAAGTCACCCTTGAGTTCTGGGTGTTTATTTTGTAGACCGTATTCAGATATGTCTATGCCTGTTATTTCAATTCCCGGTTCAATCAACTGAATTTCGTAAAGAAGAAAGCCCTTACCGCATCCTACATCTAGAATTTTGCTACCAGACTTCAATTGATAGCGATTGATCAAGTTCTCTGCGACTGGCTTCCACCTTCCGGGAAGGTATCGATATCCTCCGTAGCCATATCGCCGATCTCCATCCCAGTAATCTTTTCCATACTGCTTTGCAATCAACATGGCTTCAACCTTGTTATCTACCATTCGTGCTAGATAGTCTCGTTTGGTCGACGTGTGTAAGGAAGTCACTAGATTTAACTCAGATCCCATGGATTCTCCTCAATCAGTCCTGGCTAGTTTTGCTAAGCCTATTGCATCAAGTCCATGGGCAATTAAATGATCTTTTTGACTTCCATAATTGTGTAGGTATGCGAATGGTAGGCTTGTCTGTACTAATTTTTTGGTATCTAGATTTTGAGCATGAACTGAATGCAACACTTTAGTGAATAATCCCCCTTGTGGAATATGTTCTTCAGCTACAATTACTTTCCTAGCGGTTTGATAACTTTCCTTCCAACTCTCAAATTCAAGATTTGTTAATTCTGGAAAGTGGAGTGCACTGACTGGCAAACTTAAAGTCCCTCTTAACTTTTCTACTGCCTCAAGTACCTCATGAATAAGTATTCCGGTTGTTAGAAAGAGAATTTCAGCTCTTGGATCCCCAAATAGTTTTGGTTTATTTGGCTCGGGCTGATGACTCGGTGAGAATATCGGTTCTCCACCTTTCCCAAATCGAATGTACCAAGGATGAGAACTTTTTAGAGAATGAAAAAGCAGTTCGCGCATCTCATTTGCATCGCCAGGAGAAAAGACGCGTAACTTTGGGATAGAGGTCATGAGAGCAAAGTCATCAACCGCTGTATGTGTTGGGCCCAACGGGGCATAGACCATACCACCGCCGCTGGCCAATAATCTGACAGGTAGATTGTGAAGAGCAATATCCATTGCAATTTGTTCAAATGCTCGACGGGTGAAAAAATTAGCGATTGTGTTAACAAATGGAATGAAACCCTCTTTGGCTAAGCCTGCAACAAAACCAACAAGATATTGCTCAGATATTCCCTCCATAAAAAATTGATTAGGGAGTTCCTCGCGCATTTCCTTCAATGTGCCGGCTCCTAGATCCGACCCTACAAAGACCACGCGAGAGTCCTGCTTTGCCAATTCAAATACCGTCTGAAGAGCAGTTTGTCTCATGTTGTTAAATCCAAAGTTAAAGCGTCAATTTCTTCAGCAGAGATCTTTGCCTTATGGTGCCAGACCGAGGAATTCTCGGCTTTCTTAATTCCCTTTCCCTTTACAGTGTAGGCAATGATGCAAAGTGGAGAGCTGGTGGAATTTCTAGTATTTAGAGCACGCTTCAATTCTTCTCTATCGTGACCGTTTACCTCAATGGTTTCGAAGCCAAATGCTTCCCACTTGTCTTTTAGAGGATTCATATCCAATACATCCGAAACTTTGCCTGACGCTTGCATATTGTTGTAGTCAATAATCACGACTAAGTTGTCCAACTTATGTTTACAAGCATGCGCCGCAGCTTCCCAATTTGAACCTTCGTTGAGTTCGCCATCGCCAACAACAACAAAAACACGCCAGCTTTCTTTTTTTAGCTTAGCAGCCACGGCGAGTCCAACCGCTACTGGCATTCCATGGCCTAAAGATCCTGTTGAAAATTCTATTGCTGGAACAGTCGAGCTCTCAGGATGTCCTCCAAAGTTTGACTCGTAACTACAGAAGTTTGATAAATCCATTCCATCAAGCAAACCTAAGTCTTCGAGAACTACATAGAGTCCAAGGCACCCGTGTCCTTTACTGAGCAAAAAACGATCTCTCTTGCTCCATTCCTTGCTTTGAATGTCTCCAGGGTTAACCATCACATGCCTATAGAGAACATCCACGATTTCAATAATTGACAATGCAGGACCAATGTGGCCACGTCCGGCAAGCTTTGTGATTTCAAGCAGTCGCCTTCTAAGCCGAACAGAGTCCGGCGAAAGCGCTACCACGAGAGCTTTGGAGTGTCGATTGAGGGAATCCACATGTTAACCCTATCTCAGTGTGAGCAATTTGGCGTGAATTTGCTCTCTATCTTTCATTTTTGCCAAATCCAAATAGCCTTGAAAATCCTGAATGGATTTATGTCTTTCCTCTTCCTGAATTTCCTGAATCATCGCATTAAGTCTTCTCGAAACTATCGTGGCCCATTTCGCAGCAAAAAAAGGAGTCACGCTAATCACTAAGTCTAAATCAATTCCAAATACATCTTCTCCAAACTCAAGGGTCTCGCATCTTATCTCTTTAGACATACTATTCTTAGGATGCAATAAGTAATCTAGTATCATCTTTACAGCAGAATCCTTGCCGAAGAATTCCAAGTCCAGGAACTTCATTCCTTGTTTTGATTGAATCGCGTTATGAACACCAAGATCAGACATGCTGTACGTAAAAGTTTCATTCGAAAAAACAATTGGTTCCTGCTCTTCAAGTAAAGCAAGAATCTCTTGAAGTTCACCGAACTGTGAAGTTGGAAAATTCCCAAGATTGTTCATTCGATTTTGTATTTGAGAGACTATATCTTCAGTGGAGTATGAAGCATCCACAGCATCCTTGAAGGATGAATCTAATCGAAATAATAATGCTAGCTGTCTCATTGACTCCAGAATTTCACCATTGACTTTCGAGCTATGTGTAGGCGTTTGACCATTTATATACTCTAACAAAATCCCATCCGAGACAACTATTTCTTCGTATAGTTTAGGTAACTTTGTAAAGCCTTTTGCATGTAGAAATCTGTAGGAACTGAGTTCGCGATCTCTTGATACTTTTTTTCGAGCATCATCACCTTTGTACACCTTTAGAGCTAACTCTTGACTGCCCAATTTAATAAAATAGATATGACTGTTCCCGCCAGTTTGCCTTTTTGGCTCTTTGATTTGAACACCTTGAGCTTTTATCATTTGAAGAAACGTGACTGAATCAAACATAATCAATTATTGAATCAAGGGTTTCTACCGCGGTAACCTTGTCTGATGACAAATTCTTAGCGACGTTTGACAACCAAAAGCTTTTGATGTTTTGAGGGTAATCTTCTTCCTGGAGTACTTCGAGTAGGTCATCGACGTAATGAGTTAAACCAAGCGAGGCTATCCGTTTGACTTTTAACAATCTTGATTGCTCGAAAAAAACGTGATCCATACTAAATTCCGGTATGTTACCCAAGTTTTCTTCAATCCAAATTCGTGCTGGCTGAATCAAATCTACTTTATTGATCGCCGATAGAGGCGTCTTGTGGCTAACTATAAAAAGATCGGCATTCTGATTTCTCAATTTCTCAAATAGCTTCCATGCCCCAACATTCATCGAAGCGTAATTTAACCCATCTGTGTACATCCACTCTTGGACTATTATCCATTCTTCTTGATAGTTTCTTCGAGTTCGATAAAAGTCCTTTAAATCTTGAGTGGTCGCTACATGCTTGATATTGTTCTGCTTACTCCAAATCTCAGCGGCAACATCGTAGTTTACTAATGTATTATCGAAATCAAACCCAAATCGAATTAAAGATTTCAGCGTATTTCCAGCTCTTTCATTCGTTTAATATTGAAATACATTGCGTTATTCATTGAATCTTGAAATTTCTTTTCATTAAATGCCTTAACGAGATCAATTACGGCCGAACCCACATTTCTTCGAAATTGAAATCCAAGCGCTTTTGAGATTTTGCTAGAGTCGATTCGGTAGGACCTTAAATCGTCAGTAGGTTCATGAATAATTCTGTCTACTCCCGTATTTCTTGAAACTTCTTCTGCTATTTGATTCATTGAAAGATTCTCGGATCCAACATTAAAAACTTCTGAATTTACAATGCTTTCTGGCGCATTCAGGGTAAGAAGATAAGTCTCCACCATATCTTCAATATGAATATTCGGTCGGTACTGAATGCCGCCAAATACTGTGATCTGTCCATTATTGACCGCATGATTTGTTAGTATATTGACCGACAAATCAAATCTCTGTCGAGGAGACCAACCACATACCGTTGCTGGTCTCAGAACTGTACATACAAAATTAGAAGACGCATATTTCATTAAGATGTCCTCACACATTGCTTTGAACTTGGAATAGTCTGTCAACGGTTCAAGTGAGAGTTCTTCAGTAACTTTCTCTTCTTCCTTTACGCCATAAACTGACGATGACGAGGCATAGATAAATCGATGTACACCACTTTTCCTTGATATTTTTACGAGAGGTTCAAATGCATCAAGATTTATGCTTTTCCCTAGCTCAGGATTGAGGTCAAATGATGGATCATTTGAAATGCATGCCAAATGTATAACATCCGTTACTCCTACAAATAATTCCCTTAATTTTGATTGATTACGTATATCAAGTTCGGCTATTCTTAACTTCGGATTCTTTAAGAATTCAAAAAAGCTTTTCCCGTACCAATAGGTATCAACAGCTATAACTTCATATCCCAATTCCAATAGTCGAGGAACTAACCGCGCTCCAACATAACCTCCGGCTCCGGTGACCAGTATCTTTCTATATTCCACTGTTGTCTCCCAATCAACCCAATAAACCGTTTACATATTTTTTCATACCCACAATATCAAGTGATTTCTTGTGGCCTAATTGTGACACCTCAAAGGCCGCAACCACGCTTGCCAATAACCCAATAACCTCTTTTGGGGCATCAAGGAAAGCAAGCATCGAGGCGATTGCCAGCACACTGTCGCCGGCTCCCACTTTGTCTACAACCTTCGTTGCTAGGGCTGGTGAATGAAACCAATCGCCCGAACTATCAAAGGTTAATAAACCCTCCCCTCCTAACGTCACTACTGCATTTTTGCATCCTTTTTCTTTCATAATGTTTGGAAGAACAAGGAAATAGTCCAATTCTCTTTTTCGTAATTCGAGTTCGAGTTCTCCACCGTTCAAGCATAGAAAATCGATTCTTGCGTATTTTGAAAAAGTGTTGAAGCCTCTATTACCAGCGTTTGATTGAGTGTTTACCGCTAAGAAAGCTCTTGAGTCGCACATGGCTTCTATTATTGATTCGCCAAAGAAACCGTGCCCATAGTCTGCCAGAAGGAAGAGGTTAGATTTCTGTAGTTTTTCCCGTACCTTAGTAACAATTTTGTTTTGTATTTTTTCGTCTAGAACTTCAGGATTGAAATCATAGTACTCAAATACTCGATTTCCTGAAATTACGTCCACAAATCTATGCTTGAGAATTGTCATACTTTCGTCACGTTGGATATGAAATTGCTCAAATTCGATTTTGCTATTCACTTCATTAAGTAATTTTTGATAGTCATTTCCGCAAGTAGAATATACGTAAGTCTTCTTTGACCACCGTGAACACGAATCCGCTATGGCCAGTACACCACCCAAGAATTTCTGAGTCTCAAATCTATGAAATGCAAGTATCGGATCTTTAGACGATTTTGCCAGCGCTCTACATTCTGTATATGCATCAATGATAGTTTCACCTAATATGTTAACATCAATTTCTTTTAGTTTATCAATCCAGCTAATTATTTCTTCCAAACTAAACTTTTTCTTAATTTTGTTCGCCCACACTCTTACTTTGTCATCTTTAGGACTCAAATAATTATTAATTAATGTAGTACTGCTCGAGGTAAAACCATCCGTAAATACAATTCGTCCGCCATTTTTTTCAACTTCTGCTCTTTCGAGACTAATCTTTCCTGTTATATCGTTTTCTAAAATCTTATAGTCAGGTCCTTTTACATAAAAGTCAGGTTTGACATTATTTATCGCCGGTAATGCGGAGTCTGAGTCGACTATGTATACGTAGTCGACTATCTGCAGCGCTGCCAAAAAAGAAGATCGTTGATTTTCATTGAAATAAGGACGGTTCGGCCCTTTGTTGACATACTTATCGGCTGTTATACTAACAACTAGAATGTGTCCAAAGTTCCTTGCTTGAAGCAAATGCTCGATATGACCCGGATGTACCAAATCAAAAACGCCATGACAAAGCACGGTTCGGGCTTGTGATGGTTCGTCACGGCGACGAGAAGTTAATATCCCCACAATTTCTTCGCCTCGAAAAACTTTTTTCATAGATTATTAATTACCTTTATCACCTAAAAATTTGAACCAAAGTTCTGTTTCTTTTTCTATAGCTTCTGGCGTCCACACCGGGGCATTGTTCCAGTCATCAATATGCGAAACCATTAATTCAACCCCTCTTTGAAAAGTAACTTTGGGGCTCCAGCCAAGTTTCTTCTGAATTTTGCTGATGTCAGCAAAAGTACATTCTGGTTCACCCGGTCTTTTCGGTATGTTTACTCTCTCTCCACCTAAAATTTCAACGAGCTGATTAATTGAGTAAGTGCCACCTGATCCAACATTAAAAACTTCATTCTTTACAGATTCCGCGGCAGCGGACATCATGGCGCCTACAACATCAGTGACGTATGTGAAATCTCGAGTCTGTGAACCATCTCCCACAACCGTTAGGGGCTTTCCGGCTCTTTTTTGTGCTAAAAAAACTCCGAAAACTGCTCCGTAGGTTCCAGAAGTTCTTGCTCTAGGACCATAAACATTGAATAGACGCAAGCTCACAACAGGGATTTTATAGACCAGTCCCCAATGAAGTACTAGTTGCTCTCCAAGCAGTTTGGTTAATGCGTACGGGTATTGTGGACGCAATTCAGATTTTTCATTCGTCGGATAGGTTGTAGGAATGCCGTAACAAGATGATGACGCACTATAAATAAATTTTCTTAATTCATCCTTATTTATATGTTCAAGGATATTAATAGTTCCCGCCACATTCACATCAAAATATCGTTTTGGTTTATCAATAGAAGGAACAATGTCCGCCAGTGCGGCCAAATGGAAAACGTATTCGTAATTTCGTGGGACTTCTTTAAGTTGCTTCAAGTCTGAAATATCGCAATTGATAAATTGAAATCCTTTTTGATTCATAATTGAAGAGAGGTTGGACAAACGCCCAACTGATAAATCATCCAATCCAGTTACTTCATATCCTAGGAAGAGTAAATATTCGCACAAGTGACTCCCTATAAAACCCGCCGCTCCGGTCACTAAGCACCTCATGTGTCAAAGACTACACTCCAGTAACATTCCCTCATGCTAAATCACCTAGAATTTCCGATGAACTCCAAAGGCACGGTATCGTGAGTCGGATTCTAAGGAATTTTCTCGCCTCACTTAAGTTAGTGGCGCATACATGTCTACTTGTACCATCACTACTGGCCACGCTCCTTAGCTTACGCACACCTCATACCTTTGTCTTAATGCGAAGTCTGGTTTTAACGATACACAAATTATCAAACTTGATCCGCGCTGAATCTCTGATTAATTCACCTATACTCTTTGAGAGTTATTGGTCTAAGTGGTATTTCGGTAAGCGAGCGAGAACGAAAATTTTGACTTTAGAAGCAGAGGCAGAATCCGTATATCGCCGTTGTGGCCATTTTGACGCAACTAAAAACTTTATTGAACTTACCAAAATACAAACTAAAGAAAGTCGACAATTGCTTGGAAAAGATACTTTGCTTCTGGGCCCTGGTTGGATTTCCGCTTTTGGACATCTATCAAATCTATCTCTCTTTCCAAAAATCGAAAAGCTCGAGTGGAGGAAGTTTGAAAGCTTATTGATTGCAGGAAGTCAGACTTCAAACCCTGCAATGCTTGACCTTTATAAATCTTGGTACAAAGTATTGAACTTTGATTTAAGGACACAAATTACTTTTGATTTATACTTTCGGAATTCTTACCAAAATATGAATGCAATTGAAGTTAGAGACTCGCAATTGAGAGATTTATACACCGCACAATTTGAAATCGAAGAGGCGATTAGAGTTAAATTTGGCGATTCTTTCCATCTGCTTGAGGTGCCAAGGGAAGTTGCTGCATTGGGTAAGAGTTACCTCGAATCTCATAACTTCGACCCAGAGTCTTGGTTCGTAACGCTCCATATGCGTGAGACGGGCGATATCGGTAAATACAAAGGTGGTGATGATGTTAACCCAAGAACATATGTTGATGCAATAAATACCATTCTTGACTTAGGTGGACAAGTAATCCGAATTGGAAATAGCTCCATGACTTCCTTGAAAGACTTAGGGGTGAGTTCGAGACGAGTGTTAGATTACGCAAAAGTCGAAGGCAAAAATCCTCAATTAGATGTTTATTTCCTTGGCTCTTGTCGATATATGATTGGAACGGGTTCTGGACCCGCCACATTTCCTAATGAATTTGGGCGTCCAGTGCTCTATACAAACTGTCCTGCTATCGGTAGAACTTTTCGACTCCGTGGTTTGTCAACTCCTCAATTGTTACGTAGACGAAATTCGGGAGAACTTCTCTCGCTCAACGAAATGTTAAATTCGCCCTTTGGTTGGAACGTTTCACCTTCGAATCTTGAAATTGAGAGAGTTCCAAACACCACTACTGAAATAGTTGCTGGAGTTTTAGAAATTCATTCTTTGACAGAGAAAGCACAGTCAGGTTTTTGGATAGAACCTAATGTTAAGTGTCATGAATCTAGGATATTTTCAAATTGGAATATTGGAGTCCCTATTGCCGATTCATTTTTAAGTGAATATCAGGAGGTATTTTGTGGCTAAGATTGCAGTAGTTTTTGGAGGTCACTCACCTATAGCAGTAGAGATCTCGCGACTTTTATCAACCTGTAGAAAAGTCATTCACTACTCGCGCACTCCTGATATTCAATTAGAGAAAGAGTTCTATGGAATTCGCGATCTAGAGACTTTAATTTTGCCTACTTTGGCCGATGGTACTGTTGATATCTACGAAGTTGAACAACAGATAAAAGATTTATCGCCTGCAAATTTGATTTTCGCGGCAAGGTTTCGAGGGGCCGAAGACGAATATTTTTCAGGATATAAATTTGAAATATTGCTCCCACATAGATTACTTAAGTCTTGTGCTTCAATAGATGGTAACTCCTACTTGGAAAGTGCTGTTTTGTTTTGCTCCCCCGCAGGGCAGAAAGTTGTTTCTGATCAAGGAGCTATTTACCATGCCCATAAAGCGGCGATTGAACAAATAATTCGTTTCTATGCAGTAAATGGTAGAGGCTTTCGCGTCAATGGAGTATCGCCTGGCGGATACGTTTTGAAGGACCGAAACATGAATTTCTATAATTCCAATCATGAATTGACAAAAAGAATTAAATCGTTCATTCCATCTGGAGATTTTGTGAATACAATCGATATAGCCCACCTTGTAAATTTCTTGATTTCAGAAAAATCTCGACAAATTAATGGACAAATTATCACAATTGATGGCGGTTACTCCGCCATTGAACCATCCCACTTATTGCATTGATACTCTCTAGTACAACGTATTCAAAATGTAATCTTACGAAAATAAGGGAGAGGTATCAACAACGTACCCTGAAATCTATTTTCCTTTAGTCTTTTCAGAATTCGGTTGGTGTGTTGCCAAGCTAAAAGAACCGCAGTTGTATTTTCTAGTTGGGAGATGATGTTGATTGGGAGAACTTTTACTCCACTACCTGGAGCATAGAGGTTCCATTTAGTCTCATCATCATCAAAAAGATTAGCAATGAGTCCTGTAATGCCAAAATAATTAGCCAGATAAGTTGTACTTATAGATGCACCTATGCCGAGAACTTTTTCTATCTTGTTCATTTGCAAATATTCCAAAAGTGAATCTCTTTGTTCGTCAACGCGAGACCTTAAATTCAATATAAACTCCGTAGAGTTTATTTGTTGCCATTCCTCTCTTTGTAAAAGTTGATGAACAGAGTTTGAGATTTGTCTTTCATTTGTGCTATTGCAAAAATAAACAACAATTGAACCTCCCTTGTGTTCTACACGCTCCACTTTGAATATGTCTAGTCCGTATATCTTTCCAATGAACTTTAAGTCTCTTATAGTGAGATAGGTCAGGTGATCATGACCAACATAGTCAAACATGTTGACAGCAAATTGATCTACATGATAACCAGTCACCACGCTAAAAATTCCTCCTTCGGCTAGAATCGTTTTTACACCCTGAAAGATCTCCGCTATTTTCGGGACATTTGCAAGAGCATAATTCATTGTAACCAGTTCAAACTTGCCAAAATCTCGCAGTAATTCGACTGCCATTTCACTATCAAAATATTTTCGGATTGTAAGGATACCCGACTCATTTGCAATTTTTGCAGGGCTCTCTGCAGGTTCAACGCCAAGAACCGAAAACTTTTTGTCTTTCAGCGAACGCAAAAAACTACCGTCGTTACTTCCTATATCGAGTGCTTTTCTTCTCTGACCATGAACCTCGATTGATAATTTTTCCGCCAATACTTCATAAAACTCTGCCAAGCCAAAGGTAATTTTTGTTTTGTATAGGTAATTATCGTACTGAACTTTTAAGTCAGTTTCTTCATCCAACTGCAACAGCCCACATGAAGAGCATATAGAAAGACAAAGATCTTTCTTCTCAAGCCTTAGAGCCTCATTCTTGTCTGGCGTAAATAGATCTCCGTAAACACAGGTCGGCATTTCCCAGATTCGATTGATTTCGGGCTCTTGGCATATTCTACATTTTGCTCTTTTAGAGTCTTTCTTCTTGTTCACGAGAAGATTATAGACATATTATTGCCTCATGTTCTCTTTAGCGAAATTACCTCTACTTATTCAACTTAGAGGTGGTTCCCTAGGACATTTTGTGTTAGATACAGAGGTAATGATTCAAAAATTGAGAAGTTTAAATTTGCCACAATCAGTATATTTCGTAAGATCAAAGAATATATGTAATACAACACTTATGACTTTATTGTCTCAAAGGTTTACAATACTTAGTCATCACTTTCTAATAGTTCGACGATTTTTGATGCGGCTATCGCAGGAATACTTAGAAAATATCTTAAATATCGAATCTTTCAGTTATGAATTAGTTTCGGAAGCACATTTGCAAAGTTCGCCTTTTCGACCGCATGCAAAATCTCTCGAGAACGAATTTGAATTCTTGATGAAGACATTTGGCATAACTCAGGGTTCAAGATTAGTGACTCTTGCAATTAGAGATTCAGGTTACGATGATCACTATATTGATAAAAAGAATCAACCTACCTTTCGAAACACCCCAATTGATTATTTTGAAAATACAATTCAAGATTTGATTTCTCGAGGATACTTTGTGTTTAGACTTGGTCGACACAATTCGACGCGTATAACCAGTTTACCTCCAAGTAAGTATTTTGACTTATCAGATGTTGATTATCAACAAATTGAAAAATTAGAACTAGCAATCTCGTCTATCTCTTCATTCATGATCTCGACCGGCACTGGTTTAGAACAGCTATCAGCTATTTTTCGTAAGCCAGTACTGCTCGTAAATTTCTCTCCTCCTTATGTTTTGCCAAGTCGTGTATATCGTAGAGTTTTGATTCCAAATTATGAGCGCTCCTTATTTGGCAAGAGTGAAATATTGAAAATTAACCAGATGCTAGAAATTGGACTGTTTACACGAAACCCTTCGAGCGATATAACTTCTGGTAAACTCAGTGTAAAGCCAAAAAAACCAAATGAGATTTTGGAGTTCGTCCTAGAGAGCTCTCTGCTTTTGGATAAGGAGTATGCCTTTTCAGGAGATTTGGACCACCAAGTTAGGAGTCTCGAATTACAGGGTTTCTTTGTCCCGTGACTTCAGTACCGACAATAGAAGGAAGAGATAACAATGACCTATGAGTCCCAGTATAGCGAGATGGTTCGATTTAGAGAGAGTCAAGGGGTTACGAATTTGGGAATCCACACTTCTATTGGATGGGAGGAAGATCCAAAGCGTCTAGTTTTTCATTTAGCTCGTTATAAGTTTGTTTCAAAGTTGTTCAAGGGTTTTGCAAAAGTGCTTGAAGTTGGGTGTGGAGATGGATTCGCCTCCCGGATCGTCAGACAAAGTGTTGATAATTTAGACGCTATCGATATTGATCCGATTTTCATCGCTGATGCGATTGCCCAATCTCGTACAAGATGGAACATTAATTTCTTTGTTCATGATATGCTAGGAGGTCCTTGGACGCAATCTGATTATGATGGTATTTTTCTGATGGACGTCCTGGAGCACATTAAGAAAGACGAAGAATCAATTTTCATTCAAAATATAATTAAGTCTTTGAAGTTTGACGGGATTGTAATTATAGGTATGCCGTCTATTGAGTCCCAAAAATTTGCCTCGCCTCGGAGCAAAGCAGGGCATGTAAATTGCAAGTCTGGAGAAGAATTGCGAGATATGCTACTCCAACACTTTAAGCGAGTTACTCTATTCTCTATGAATGATGAAGTTGTACATACCGGTTTCTATCCACTCGCCCATTATCTGATCGCAGTATGCAGCTTTAAGATTGACAAAGAGCAAGTCGGCACAAATCTATGAAGGTATTAGTTATCGGAGGTAGTAAGGGCCTTGGTGCAGAAATTACTCATACTTTTCTTGACCGTGGTCATGACGTCCTAGTTATTTCGAGATCGGTAGGTTCTATTGAAAAAAAGTGGGAAAATCAAGACAAAAGATTACGAATTGTTCTTGCTGACATATCTAGTTATGAAAAATTCACAAGTTTTGTACACATGTCATCTATCTCTTTTGAACAATTTGATGTAGTTGTTAATTGTTTAGGTGGTAACCTTGGTGAACGTAACTTCTTATCTGACTACGGTAGCTATGAATCTGTTTTTTGGCATAATTTTGGCTACGTAGTTGAAGTTAATCGTAGATGCCTTGCAGGTATGATCGATCGAAGGTTTGGGAAAATTTGCAATATATCTTCAGTTTCTGCATTAGAAAACCATGGACCTCCTCAATATGGTGCAGCAAAGTCGGCTTTAAATGCATATACAAAAGCAGTTGGACGTATTTGTGCCGAGTCTGGAGTAACCATGTTCGGAGTTATGCCCGGAGCCTTGTTAGACAGTTCTGGATATTGGTCGAGAGTCGAAAAATCAGACCCTAAACATTTCGAAAGCTTTAGAACTACTAGACTGCCTTCGAAAAGATTTGACTCGTCAAAACATATCGCAAATCTAATTACATTTATCGTAGAACAAGAAGACTCGAATATTTACTCAGGGAGTATGCTCTTGGTTGATGGCGGCATTTCAAGAACATACCTTTAGTTTTTTTGTAAATTCCCCTCCCAATATCTTAGAAATTCTTGTTTTTCTATTCCTAGTGGATAGGTCATCCACAAACCAACCGCATTAATCAACTCATGAAAAATTTCAAATTGGGATACCTCTCCAAATCCGTTGAAGTAGTCACCGACGGACAAGCCCTTTTCCCCGATATCTTTTCTTTCTAATATTCGCCCCCCTAAAGTTAGTCTTTCAATTAACTTCGGTGACAACATTTGAGTGAAATTTCTAAGTGATTTCTTGGCCATTTGCCTTAATTTATTGACAATCGAAATGGTCCTGAATCCATCTATTTTGGATACATCTTGCTCCAAATATTCCCTTACCGGAAAAAGGTAATCTTTGATTGATGAACCCAAATACTTGCTTTCTGTATAGGAATCTAAATACTCTTGAAAGAATCTTTCAAGAAAATTAAAATCTTGCGTCGTATAATTGCCTTCTTCCTTCCGATCTGTCCTACGATTTTGAAAACTTAACTCAGGCGTGTCGACACGTAGCTGAAACGGAATATCGGTCTTTAAATACTTTTGTGCAATTGCTGCAGAAATAGTGACGATTAACTCAATATTCTTATGTATTCGCCCGATGTCTTCTGCTGTAGAAAACTTTTGTGCTACTTTTGAGAGTCGTAAGAGGATTTCCGTCCTAAAAATCGAATAAAATAAGTTTGCTGTTCTTACGTTACCAATCAACTTATCTATTCGATCTTCGGGTTTGTCGTCTAATAAAGAAAAGTCATCAGACCAATGACCCCAATTAGTGATTCTTGCGCCTACAATTGTGTCGTGCAAAACTGAAACTTGTCCACTCATCATTAGTTCATGATTTCTCTGCATTCTTTCTGCGATCTTCTGTATAGATGAAGGCAAGTAGATATCAGAATCATCCATTAAAAGGACAAAATCTGTTTCACAAAGTTCAATCGCTCGAAACAGACGTCTGGGATAAGTAAATTCCCCCGCATCGTGAATATACGTTATTTTCAATTTATCAAATCGTTGATTAATCTCCTGGAAAATTGGATCCCTACTTCCATCCGCGATGATTAAATGGAGGTTGAATCTAGATAAATACATGATCTGACGTAAAACCAAGGCTGGTCGACCATAAGTCGGCATCACAAGAGTTACATTTCCGCTACAGTCTGCCATGCGACTATAGTACGAGGAGATGCTGATAAATGGACGATTTTTCTCCTGCTGCACCTAAAAATCTTACTGGCGAAGCACTCATCAACTTACTCGTTCAAATTTGCATAAAAAGTCAGATACGCGGTATGTATTATCTCGGGTGTCAAAGTGGCGTGTGGGCAAGGTTGCTCTTGCGCTATTTACCTGAACTAAGAATTGTTGGTGCAGAGGCAAATCCATTCGTGTTCGTACAGAATCACAGAAAGCTCACTTCGATCGATAATTTTTCCTACATTAACGTTGCTTTGAGTAATCGATGCGGCATCTCAACTCTGTACTTACCTCCTCTTGAGCCAACTTTTGTTCCAAAAAATCGTCTAGATGGCACGCTCTTCAGCTCCTTTCACACCCAGTCAGTTGACTTTAGGGAAGGATGGCGAACTGACGCAACTCTAGACTATCGCTTGTTAAGTTCGCCAATAAATCGAAAAATAGAAGTACCGACAGTTTGTTTCGAGGAATTTATACAGAAGAATCCATTACCTCGCCCAACATTACTTTTATCAGATATACAAGGCATGGAATTAGATGTGCTCACTCCCTTTAAAGCCAACTTAAGCAATTTTGTTGACATAGCTTTTCTTGAGATTTATCCAATAGATCCCTTATCGGGTCCACCACACCAAATACCGAGTCTCATGACATTAAATGGTTTCTCTTATTTTGCAAATGATAAATTGGATCTGCACCCAGAGTGCTATAACGACCTTTATTTAGGCACAGAAATACTTTCTAAAAATGCTTGGCTGGAAAATATGGAAATTCAGATGGATGATTCCATTAATGCTTCTAATCTTGAAAAGCCATACTTGGCATCTAGATTAGGAAAATCACCTTTTAGAGGAATCATTCTGAGGTTACTCACCTTTTTTGGCATGAAAATCTACTAGGGATTTCCTATTTTAAGGATTCCAGTGTCTATCACGATGATATCCACAATACCCATTTGCAGTGATTTGAGACTATCTTCTATTGAGTAATTTATGGGCTCCTCATGAATGTTAAAGCTTGTGTTAACAAGAATTGGAATTCCGCTACATTCATTGAATCTATTAAGTAATTCAAACAAGAATTGGTTGCTTTTACGAGTTACAATCTGTGGGCGTGCTGTTCCATCCTCATGAACAACTGCCTCGATCATAGATTGTCGTTCTTGCTTAACTTTACAAGTAATAGTCATGAATTCGAAAGCATTTGTGCAGGATGGCAATGGTTCCATCCAATCATCGAGACAAGCATCAAGTATCGCAGGTGCAAATGGCATAAATTCTGTTCTCTTTAATCGACGATTCAATTCATTTCCTAGTTCACTATATCGAGGGTCAAAGACAATACTTCTGTGACCTAACGCGCGAGGACCAAACTCCATACGCCCTAAATGAATCCCACAGTAACCGCCACTCAATATCGTTTGCAAAGCATAATCGACTTTATCTCTATCACTTAGTTCAATTTTCTCTATACCCCTCGGATAAGTGATTTCGTCCTGTTTCGTATAGTTCCCTAGAAACACATTGTTAAAGGGAGCTTCTATTGGCATACCTCTCTTCAACATACTGCTCCAAACTCCACCACAAGAAAGTCCACCATCACCCATGTTTGGGAAAATCCTTATATCATTGACACAAGAAAGTTCTGCCAACTTTTGATTTAGCTTCACATTTGAGAAGACACCGCCCGTTAATACAAGATTTTTGCACCCGAACTTATTCATCCAATATGCCGTGATTTCTCTAATCGCATCTTCGATTACAAATTGAATTGCAAAGGCTAAGTCAGGAAACGCGTGAGTTCCTCTCTCAGCTTCATAAACAATTTCCATCATGTCTGTGTAGACGTTTCGCGCAATTCCAACGGTTTTAAGCCTTCTTACGATTTTTGCTAATGCATTTCTCTTGAGAGTCCTAAGTGATATCTTTCCCGATTCTATTTGGATTGCACTTGAAAGTATCTCTATAGCCTCAGAATATTTCCCAAAAGCAGCTAAGCCAGTGATTTTACCCTCATGCTTTGAAGCCTTGAAGCCATATACTTGAGTCACACACGAATACAAGTGTCCCAAACTATCTAGAGATCCAGATATAGTCTTTCGATGAGAAATGGCGCCTTCATGGAGCAATGCAACGGCACCTGATTCCCCATCTCCGTCGCCATCCATGCTCAACAATAGAGTTGGCTCGTCAACTTTAGCCATGCTGATACCACAACCTAAATGCGCATCGTGGTGTTTGATCCACTCAAATGAATCACTTCGCAGAAAGGAATTGTCTATTCCACCTTGCGCCAACACTTCACGAATTAATGCTTCAATTTCTAGTTCTGGAGACAATGAATTGTTTCTTTTGAGACGATTCCCTGGCCCAATTCTACTAAAATATTGCTCACTGCTATTCTCTTTTCCAGAGAGAAAATCGTTAATTAATCGAGTATGTAATTCATCTGCAAAACTTTGATTAGGCTGGTTTGTTGTTCCAATAACAACCCTCTCTATATCCATATCTTGAATCAAAATTTCTTTCCCAATGGAAGCTAAGGCCCTTGCAGGAATACCCCTGTACCCTTTCGACCTATTTAAACGCTCCTCCTCGATTGCGAAGATGACGTTCCCTTCCACTCCTATAAGAGAAGCTGAACTATCGTGACCAAGATTTATTCCAATTACCGCTAGCACCCCTCAAGCATACGATAAAAGCCTATAATTGCTACATGCAAGGCGGATTCGTAAAAGATTTTCTAAGAGAACTTTTTATTTTAATAGGCAAAAGACCCTCGCTCAGAAACACTTTACTTGAAAGGATCAATTCACTTAATTCTCAAGACATAATCGCTACCAATACCTCTACTGACTATCCCAACCTCTACACAATAGCATCTGGTTTATTTTCGGGAGTAACTTACGTTAGATCAAACCTCTGGTCAAACGATCACGAAACCGCATTGAAGATAATGGGTTGCTATGAATATCAGATTTTGAAAGAAATTGAAAAATACTCAATTGAAAACTTTATCAGTATAGGCGCTGCTGATGGTTACTATGCTATCGGTCTCTTAAAAACAAAATGCAAAAAAGCCTTCCTGATTGAATCTGATAAAAGAAATTACCCTTTGATCTACGAGAATGCAAAACTTAATAATGTTGAGGCGGATGTCAGGATTGTAGACGATATCCATATTATTTTTACGGAATTAACACAAACTCTCTCGAAAAGAAGCATTAATCTGTTGATATGTGACATTGAGGGGGATGAATACTCTCTTTTTGACGATAATGCCTTGATTTCAAGTCTTTACTCCCACAATTTCAAATTAATTCTCGAACTTCACGACCGCAATTCTCATTTAAGAGATAGCCTGAAGGAAAAGTTAAAATCTCATTACAAAGTCAGAACTTTACCCTCAACAATTAGGGATGTCTCTAATAAAAATGTGATTCCAAATATATTCGAAAGCGCTATGTTTGTTGCTGAGAAACGTGGAAATAATTACGAGTTCATTATATGTGACTGATGCAAATGTGAAAGGGATTATTTGTTTTTAAAACTAAGGCAACACCTCTGCGTAACAATTTCTCCAAGCTCATGGAGTTGCTTTGCAGGCTCAGATATGGGATAAGTAATCACTTTGGTTAGCCAAACTCAAAATAACACAGTTTCATATTAAGTCTGAAATGATTTATTTGAATCTTTAACTTTAGGTGGAATCAACGAAAGTAGGGTATCACCACTAAACTTTTCTAAGAAATCCTCCTTTTGCCGCTCCAGGAAGGCTTCGAGAATTCAAATTGTCGTCTTCAACAAAAATTCCCGGGAATTTCTGTTGATATTCTACAATTGCCGAGAGAGGACTGTTTGTTCTAGACCATTTCTTTCCCTTTGTTAATTCTGGTTCAAGATACTCTATTGCTGTATCCATTACTATCAAATAAGAATTATGGGACACCAAATTTCCATAAATCTGCATCTCTGCAAAGACATGTTCGTGAGTGTGATTGGAATCCAAAATCACGAGAATTTTATCATCGTCATTTACAAAGTTTCTTAATTTTAAGATTGTTTCCGCATTTGTTGAATCACCTTCGATAAGATGAATTTTGTCGTTGACAATCGAGTTTTTGATTGCTGACTCAGTGTGTTTCGAAATTTTGATATCTATTCCTACAACTGAAGAGTTCTCACTTCTGTAAATTAGGCTCAAAAGGCTAGCAAGAAAAATCGTCGTGCCTCCTCTTCCGATTCCAACCTCTATAATCTTGTTGGCTTTAGATTCAAATATCGCTTCTTGGATGAGTACAAGATCTGAGGGAAACTGAATTGCAGGTACACCAAGCCACGAAAACAAATATGGGTAATCAGATTCAACTGCTAAATTCAGCCAGTTTAAAGAAGCCTGCTCATATTCGGAATTTGAATCTATTTGCCTAGATCGCTTAATTTGCCATTCAGAAAATTGATTTGAATCAAACATGCGACTTGGTCTCCTTTTTTCCCAATTCCCAATTCACTAATCTCTCTATGCCATGCGCAATCTGGATTTGAGGGAACCAATTAAACGTAGAATAAAAACTGCTCACTGTGGGATTTCTAATACTAGATTTAGTGTCTCCTATTTTCAAAGAAAGAGGATTATCTAGGTAACCTTGCAATAGGTCGACGATGTCGCCTAACCTCACTAGTTTGTCTCCCGCGAGATTAAATACATTATTTAGTGCCAAATTCTTTTCCTCAATACACTTAATAATACCGCGGCAGATGTCTTCCACGTGAATGAATCTACGTGCGGTATGAAGATTACCAATTTCAATGACATCATTATTTACGGCGAGCTGAACTATTTTTTCAACGCTACTCTGAGGAGTGTGCCTTTCACCATAAACAATTCCAAATCGAAGAATTGAATGGTTCTGACAGTATCTCTTTAGCAACCATTCGCCCACTACTTTAGACATAGCGTACATATTTGTATCGGTTGTCAACTCGATTGGGAAATTTTCTTCTAATTGTCTAGGTTCAGTCGAGTCGGGATAAACCCATTCCGAGCTTGCAAAAATTATGGTTGCATTAGAGATGTTCGCAATCTCTATAAGTTTCAGAATAAATTTTATATTTACATCAATTGCTAAGTTTGGCCTCTCTTCACAAAGAGGACTTGATGAAATTGCCGCTAAGTGAACAATTATGGAGTCTTTTAAGATATGTTGAAGTTGTTGGTTTGAAACAGATTCTAAATCTTGACTCAAGTACTCAACACCACTGAGTGGATTGTAATTCGGTTCACGATCAATTGAGGTCACCTTATATCCTTGCTCCAAAAGCATGCGGATAAGATGGTTTCCGACGAAGCCATTCCCACCTGTGATGACAACTCTTGGAGACAACATGCCATCAGTGTAATCAAAATTTGGAAATAATCCGTGCGCCTAGGTGGTCAACATCAGGAATAAATGAACTTGAGCCACCTTTCACATTTGGAATCTTGGTCTCTAAATTGAGCTCTCCACCATTAAATGCTAGGACAAAGCCTCCTCCACCCGCACCAAGTAATTTAGAGCCGTATCGATCTCGCTGTTTGATTGCCCTAATCATGTTTTCAATTTCACTCGAAGAGATCAAGGGGCTAAAGCTTTGCTTTAGATCCCAAGACTCATTAATTAAATCAGCTAGAGAACCCCAGTCAATCTCATCATCCTGTAAGTGGTCACGAAATTCACCAGCTAGATTAACCATTTTCTGCATTTGAGGAAGATTTGACATTGCTCGCTCCGCTTGATCTCCCAGTATCTTGGCTGCTGAGCGTTCAGTTCTTGTCCAATATAAACAACATCGGCTTAAGAGATTATTAAGCTCATGTGATGAAATTGAAACTGGCTCTACAGATACTTTGCCGTTAGTTTGAAAACGAAAGAAATTTATTCCTCCGAATGAGGACGCATACTGATCTTGCTTACCAATTGGGTGTCTCAATAATTCAATTTCAACATGACAAGCCTCTTCGGCTAATTGATGCTTGGTGGGTTTTTCACCTTTGAGTTCGTGTAAAGCTAATAGTAAAGCAACCGTAAAGCTACTTGAGGATCCAAGACCGGTTCCTGCTGGCAAATCAGACAATGTAGAAATTTGGACTGGCAAATCAATTTGCATAAATTCAAGACAGTTTCGAACAATTTCATTTTCTATTTGAGCTATTTCTTGGACATGTTCCACTTTGGAATACGAAATTCGGTATCTTTCACCGAAGGAATCATCATGTAATTTAGCATGAACAAATACATATTTATTGATCGCGCACGATACCACCCTTCCTTCACTATTTCGATAATAATTATCTATATCTGATCCTCCACCTACAAAACTTATCCTCAAAGGGGCAACAGCTAGCGCACTCGAAGTCACGCGCAATGATAGACATAATTACTCCAGAATGTCACTTAATTTGAATCGATTTCTTGTTCTTGAAGAAAATTAGTTACGCTTTTATACGCCTTCTCCCTTTCCTCGCTGGTTATTTTTTCGACAAATAAGAACGGCTGAATTCCAGTGTTAATTCCGGCGCCGACATCGCTCTCTCGATCCCCAATAATTAAACTTTGGGCAGGATTGATTTTAAAATCTCTGATAGCAAGATGCAGCAAGCCTGGCTTTGGCTTTCTGCATCCACAATCCGAATTCCAATGATGTGGACAAATATAGAATGCTAAAATTGGAATACCTTCGTTAAGCAATTTTATGGCAATATAACGATTTATTTCGTTCACTTCTTCTATTGTGACACGTTTTCGTTCTATACCTGCTTGATTTGTTACAACAATGTAATCAATATTATATTTTGTCGCTAGTTCTGACAAGAAATTCACATTTTCATCCAAAAAACGAACTTCGTTCACACTTCTTACGTACTCTCCTTTACCAATGCTCTCGATAAGTATTCCATCTCGATCCAGAAAGACTGTTCTTCTTTTTTTTGTTCTTTCATCTGCATATCTTGCAAGGTCAGATAGTGTTCGATAACTCAGTACCATTTTCGGATAGACTGTTTCAAAACGGGTCAGTTTTTCTAGTGCCTTGGGTAAGTTTCTTTCTTCAATCAGGAAAGTGAAGAATGTTGATGGTCTCAGCATCCAATAACCCAACTCTACATATTTGAATTTTTCTTCTCTCTTTATTGAGTATGCTACTTCTCCTGAGTCTAGAATATCAATATTGCCTGTTTCTCGTTTTTGCACCAAAACTTTTTGATCCGAAAATTCATTCAGGTGCTTTGAAATAAGAGAATCTTCAAAAAGATTGTCACAATAGATGAGAACTATTTGAGAAGAATTAATCCAACTTTGTGATGCTTGAAGCAATCTTTCTGCTGGCGAGTATTCGGGAGGCGTGGTTAAAATCATGATTTGAGAAATTGAGCTTACGAATCTGCTATTGATGAATAACTCAACCTGCCATGAGAGCTGTCCTGCTAAAACAATAATTCTGTCGATTCCTGCACGCTCGAGCTGAAGGATAATTCTCTCTATAGCTGGTTGACCATCAACCGGAACTAATCCTTTATTTAAGGTTGTCGTAATGGGTTCCAATCTTGTTCCAGAACCACCTGTTAAAATCAGTGCAGTCCTCAATTTCTAGCCGTATCTGTTTCTGTATTGATTACCTCTAGGCCGTCGATAAGTTTCTTAAATGAAAATTCGGGAAAGGATTCTTTCAATTTTGTTAAATCCGCCGACATTCCCTGAAATTCATATTGTGAAAATTCATACTCTCTCTCTTTTTTTAACTTTCTTACTAGGTTTACAAATTGAATATTTTGCGTGAGGACAGATGTGCCGACATTCAATTCCTCTAACCAAAGTTGTCTTTTGATCGCTTCGTATATCAATCGGCCCAAATCTTCAACAGAAGTGAAGTCATGGGCGGCAAATGGCTCTCGCATCCAGGTGAACTCATCATATGAAAGATATTTCAATGCAATTTTCAAAAGTGAATCCGGGTGTTGATTTAATCCATACAGATAAAAAGGTCGTACCCATAGAAAGGGAATTCCGAGGCCCATTAATTGTCTTAATAAAGATCTTTTCACAATACCAAAATTGCTAAGGTTTTTGCCTAGATCATTTTCAGAAACGGGACCATTTGTCTCGCCGTACTCTAAGCATGAACCAAGCCCAACGATTGCCTTGCCTCCTGCTCTTACAAATTCTTTGAATAACCTTTCAGAAAATTGTGTATTTCTAAAGTTATTTTCAGGGCTTCGATTTGGTAATCCCTGCCAGGCTGCGTGGACGAGGAAATCATAGTTTCTTTGATGAAATAGCTTCCGAAGACCATCACTTTCGAAATCGCAGATTTGATGCTTCGTTGCATATTGCCATAATTGATTAATTGGATTTCTTTTGCTTATGGTTTCCAATTCTAGACTTTCATCTTTTATCAAGTAATTCAATATAGAAGAGCCGACAAATCCTGTTGCCCCCGTAAGGAGAATTCTCATCTCAGCGATGGCCAATTACAATCTTTTTCGGAAACGACCTCAGGGCTTGATGGCCAAACAATATTTGCAAAAGGGTCGTTATAGCAGAATCCCGAATATTTGCATTCTTGGAATCTAGAAGTCATTAGGTAAGAAATGATTGTATTCTCAGATAAAGAAATCCAGCCAGTTGCTAGTCCACTCGGTACAAAAAGAGTCTTAAGGGAATCTTTAGATAATTCGAAATAGTGATTTTCAATTTCTGATTTCTTAGTGACTATGTGAGCATTACTTACAACTACGTAAATTGCGCCATTTATCACTGAAATAAACTTATGCTCTGGTGGTCCACCTACCTGATAATGCATTCCCCTCAAAGTTCGCTGGTTGGGGTTTTGCGATAAATTGACTTGCTTTAATTCAAATTGTAGAAATTTGATAGATTCCTTATCAAAAATCCTAATGAATTTACCCCGAGAGTCCGCATGAGAAGAATTTCCAAGGAGTAGTGGTTTCATCACATCAAACTTCAATCAATTGAGGTGGGTGAGGAATCGGCAAAAGTAAAGAACCAGACCAACCTAATCTTAAGAGTTGATCAATTATTTCGTCCTTAAAGTTAAAAGGAAACAGAATAATCAAATCAGGTTTCCTTGATAACATATTTTCGACGGATTCTATTGGGAGTCCAATACCCGGTGAAAACTTACCCCATTTACGCGGATTATTCTCAGCAACAGATAGAATCTTCGACGCATGGCCGCCGATTGCATTTAAAATGGTTGAGCTTCGCGCCGAAGCGCCGAAGGCACAGATTCTCTTTCCTGAATAAGAATCAATTACAGAAGCTATTTGCTCTAAATTTCCTTGAGCTTTTTTGCCAAATTCTTCCCAAGATTGATAGTCACTGATTCTTGAGATGGACTCGAATTCCCGCATCCTCATTAACTCAGGAGTAACAGGTTTGGGATTCCTACTGGCCGCAACCACTACCGATCCTCCACTGATCGGAGATCTGAATGCATCAAATATTTCTAAATCATAATTCTTCAATACACTGCTTACGCTCGAAATCGAATGGTAGTATGTGTGTTCATGATAAATCGAGTCGTAGTGCAAATTTAATAGTATGTCATGTGCCCAGTGGAATTCCATCAAGAATATTGAGTCAGAATCAGTTAATTTTGAAACACCAGAAATGACGTCACTAAAATCGGGTACATGGGAGAACACGTTCCTTGCAATGATTACGTCAAACTTACCGTACTTATCTTGAATTTTACCGGCGTTAATTGAATCAAAGTACGCATTTTCTGCAAAGATTCCTGTCCCGTATTCGCGCGCAAGATTCTCTGCTGGATCCACTCCCACAAGTAACTTAACCTTTTTATGAAGAAAAGCTTTAAGTAAGGTCCCATCATTGCTTCCTACTTCTAAAACTGATTTAGGGAAGTATTCAAAAATCTGTAGCGTCCTTCTTGCAAAATTCTCACAGTGTTCCATACTACTTTGTGAGGTTCCTGTAACCCAATTGTAGTTTGAAAACATCAATTCAGGTTTAACGTTTACATCAATTTGTACCAAGCTACAGTCGCCACATTGAACCAACCTTAAAGGATATTTTTTTTCACCTTTATCGCTAGAATTATCTTTAAGTGCATTCGCTAATGGCTGAAAACCTAAATCCAGGATCTCGAAGAGATGATCGGAAAAACAAGTCCGACATTTTGTTATCTGGACATAATTCATGTCCAACTCAAATCTGAGTTGAGACTTCCAGATGCGATTAGTCTTTTTAGAACATCCAGCCTTGTCGTCTCCGAGAAGTATTTTTCTCTTTTCTCTTTTGACAAATTCTTAACATTAGCTACTATTTCGTCGCCTCCGTATTGAAGAGACTTATTTCCCGAGTAGCCTAAATCCCGTTTTGCTTTAACAAAGCTTACTCTATAACTCCGTTGATCCCCCAAATCTTCTGTTCTTAGCAATATTGGGATCCCTCCAAGGCATTTGCTCGCCGCCTCAGCAACTTCCAAAACAGTAAAATTTCCCCCGATGCGACCCAAGTTATAAGCCTGGCCCTGAATAACATTTGAAGGTATCTGAAGGAGGAGAATAAGAAAATCCACAACATCGGAAATGTGTATGACTGGTCGGTGTGGAGTTCCGTCCGTATGCACCTCAATCTTGCTTTTCTTAATTCCAGAGGCAATCATATTGTTAAAAATTATATCGTTTCGAATTCTAGAACCCCATCCAAAAATGGTAGATGGTCGAACAGCAACTGTCGTAAAATCGTTAGACGCCAAGCCCAGTATCTCTTGTTCTGCGTGCCATTTTGACTTCGCGTAAGCCGTAATAGGATTCTTTTGAGCGTCTTCACTTAGTTCGGTTTCAGAGTTTGAAAAGCCGTAAATGCTCTGCGTTGATGCAAAAATGAAACGACTAACACCATGGCTCTTAGCCTTCTTAGCCAATTTGATGGCAGAGTCTCTATTGATTGCATAAGTTAGATCTGAATTTATTTCTCCAAGTGGGTCATTTGAAAGAGCAGCTAGATGAATTATGCTATCGAACTTTCCCAAATCAAGTCTGTCATGATTTCGTATGTCAATTTTTGCAAAAGTTATATCTGGTGAGTCATCGATTTTTGAATTTTGAAAATAACCAATATCTATTCCTGTCGCTTCTATTTTCAAACCTATTAGTCTTTTCATTAATTCGGTGCCTACATAACCTTGACTTCCAGTAACCAAGACTCTTTGAGTTAATCTAGAAGTATTCATCTTGTTAATCTCTTCAAAAGTTCGATGCTGACAGCATGGCAGATCGAAAGATGTATATCTTCCACAATTCCATATTCTCCAGATTGAGTCAGTACAACTATAGAATTATCGCTGATTTTTGACGCTTGACCTCCATCAAAACCAAGCAAAGAAAAAGTTCTGAGTCTTTGACTTTTGGCTTGAAGCATGGCATTTAGAATGTTTGGGGAATTTCCTGATGCCGAAATCGCTATAAGTATGTCGTCCGATTTTCCTCTTCTTGCGACAATTACTCCAAATAAATCCTCGTATGAAATATCATTTGACGTTGCGGTGACCAACGATGAATTCGCAGTTAATGCAGTAACTGTAGGATAACTGCTGAGATTATTGTGTCGGACGAATGCTAAGTCGGTTTCGAAGTGTTCAGCTGTGCTTGCGCTCCCACCATTGCCAATTATCCATACATTGTTTCCTCGTTCAATTGCTTCAAAAATCTCATTTGATAATATCCTTATTCCATCAGCAATAGAGTTTGCATTTTGCTGAATAACTTCAACGAGTCGCTCATGATACAACTTATCGGAATTCATAGTCTGAATTCTACCGCGATACGAGGAAATCCAAGACAGTTCTGTTGTCTAATTCGAATTGATCGTGGTCAACGCGACTCCAATTAGCATGATCTTCTCTTGTTAAGTAGAGAACTTGTGAATTCATTTCCTTAAGAGTAAAGGAGAAATGAGTTGATATTTTATTTATAGACTTACTAGAATCGAATATCACGAATTTTCTTTTTACCTTAGCTAATTTCTTCATTAATTGATTGTTCTCTTCAAGGTTCATCTCTATTTGCCTTGCTATTTGGAATTTTACGCCACATTGACGTAGGTACTTCACACATGACTCAAATGCGTCATTAACGATACCACAATTTACCAAGACCGGTTCAGTGTTTTCCGGTGCCTCTAGACCATCACTTACTGAGAAACCGTCCATTGTGGTTAAGGACTCCTCTATGCAAAGTGCACATTTTAATGATTTTTGTGAAATCGCGAATATTTCGAATGCTTTTCTTTTGCTCTTGAATGCGTAATCAATTGCATTCTTGTTGTTCAAAAGTGAGATTTTTGCCTGTGAGATGGAATAAAGGTCATCCAAATTATTGAGATTTGATTGGGGACCTTCGTATCCACTATCCACTACTACCATTAAGACTAGAAACGTCGCCAGATTCGAATGATTCTTCAACAGCCTCGCTGTGTTAACCATATGATCAATCGCCAACAGGGCAAAGTCGTGTTGTTTCATCAGGTAAATCGATGGTACTCCTGCGATTGAGAGACCAAATCCCATGCCAAATAACGTATTTTCTGAATTTTGAGTATTGAAACTTGAAATATTTCCAAGAGAATCCATATGCGCACCTAGACCTGAGATTCGTGAACCAGTAATTACATTTTGTCCAAAGAACACCCCATGTTCAAGAGTCTCCACGTATTCAATGAGCTTCAAGTTTATATAACTTGAAAAAGTAAAGTTACTGTTCATTTGATATTCAATTCTGTCTTAACTTCATCATGGACTTTCTCTGAAATGAATACTGGGTCATTCGAATCAGATTGAATGACACTTTCAGATATTGCATCTTTTTGAGCCTTTCCAGCATGATAATTTATATAGCGTTTATGATCGCCTTCTGTTGTAAAGTAGCCACCAAGAGTTGTCAATTCCACTTCAACTATGAAGGTATCTCTTGTCGTTAAATTGGTTTCTCTGATTTCATACAATGTATCTGCGTATTCATGTACATTATTGCCAGAAAGTTTTTGATATCGAACTCCCAAACTTTGCGCGAGCAAGCTCAAGTTCATTTTGATTCGCCGATCTTCGATTGTACTGGCTAAGGACCAACCATTGTTTTCAACAACATATATGACGCCAAGCTTTTTTGAACTACTTAGCAACAAACTCTCAAAAAATGAGCCCTCTTCTATTGCGCCATCTCCTGTGACGCACCAAATTGCCGATTTCAATTCCTTTACTTTCATTCCTAATGCTATGCCAGTCGCAACCGAAAGATTGTTTCCAAGGATATTCGATGTATATATTGCTCCTCTGTTAGGAAAATCGAGATTCATTGAACCCAAGTATCGACCCGAAATCGAACTAGTCTTAATCTGATATTCTGCAAGTAAGTCTTCGACAGTTGCTCCCAAGGCTAAGTGATAATGGATATTTCGATGCGGCAAAAGTAATTTGTCCTTGCTTGGAAGATTCGATGCAAGGGCAACTGCGATAGCTTCGTGGCCAAAAGCAAAATGAATCGGAATTCTTGTTCCTATTTGATAAATTTGTTCATGGATTTGAAATTGTTTATTTCGAAGAGCCATTACTTCATGGTGTAGACTCAAAATACGCTTGAAGTCCTGCATGCACTAAGTGTAGACGTAATAGTGAATATTTTCTAACTAATCTCATATTCTCCAAGGTACATTTTCGAACGAATTTGCAACTCCTTTTCTACGCTCAAGTAAAACCTACACACTTAGTGAATCGGAGATCTGCTTTAGGACCCACCTAAATTGATTCAGTTCACACCCTTCGATTTAATTGTTCTCAAATTCATTATCAATCATGGGCTAACAACGCTTGTTAGTCTTGAGTCTTCTAATTGCTAGCTGGTACTTTTATCGCCCTTATCCCGAATGTTTCTCCTACTACCAATGCAAAGTATTCATTTGTTGACATTACCATTAGTATCACTTTCCTTAGTATTGACCTTTCCATTGTCGATGTCATTCATTGCAAGTTTCATAGTAAAGGTATGAACAACCCTTGATATACAAATTTGAAATCAAAATAGAATTATTGGCAATTTTGCGACTTGAAGTGATTATGCACTTACATTCTCATTTTTGTTTCAAAAATGACATAAAAATTGAAATTATGTCAGAAGTAATATCTAATTACTTCAACTGTTTCGCACAAAAGAAACATAATTCAATCCTCTGCCCCACCATTTTGCAAAAGAAGGCATTTCTGATGGTGCCAAGTTAGACTCTGGTTGGAAATTCTTGACAATTTCATCTATCGCTACAGTTGTTGTATTCGAGTAATTGTTAATCAATCCCTTGAATAATTCAAGGTGTTCCTTAAGCTCAAAAAGTAAGCCAAAAGAATCTTGTTGCCAAATCAAACATGAAAGTTTCCAAATTTGTCGTGAAACAGAATCTAAGTTCTTTCGAGTTTCTTCATTAACTTTGTCGGTATTGAAATTGTCATTATCTAGTCGCTGGTCAACCAGAATTGGCTCATATTTTTCGAATTGAGATATAAAATTTAAACTTTCTTTAGATTCAAGAGTCAATCCTTTGTGCCAACGGAAATCAATCAATAGCCTTGGGGATGAACCGATAACTGCAAAATCATCCAATAGAGTTAGAGCGGCGTCCTTTGAAGAAAATATATAGTCATCGCTTAGAGGATGTAGGATTGCATCTTGAACCCAGTCTTCAATTTTCTTCGATGTGGGTAATTTCTCTAGATGTGAGCTGAATACACGAGCAAGATAGTTGACTTGATCTTGGTATTCTGGAAATAGTTTTTTTGCATGAACCTTGTATAGTCTTCTAAGTGCTTGGTCCACAATTCCAAGTGGAGAAACGGTTGTAATGACCAGTAGACCTTCTTTTTTGACAAACTTTGAAATGATCCTGAGAAAATTATCTGGATTTTCATTACCGTTAATGACACCTTCACAAACAACTAGATCATACCCCCCCCCCC
>Ga0209358_10000564_pt1 | contig 32322 bp, 29 predicted proteins | sample LauGreFa1BDMLBSN_2_FD_187574 | JGI IMG/M metagenome (GOLD analysis project Ga0209358, IMG submission 187574) | Freshwater lake microbial communities from Lake Michigan, USA - Fa13.BD.MLB.SN (SPAdes) (version 2) | ecosystem: Environmental > Aquatic > Freshwater > Lake | place: Lake Michigan, USA... | reverse complement strand
CGGGGCGGAGGTCACTCCTTCGAAGAAGAAGAATTCGCTGCCGCCGAAGATGTGGCCGAGGAAGGTCCCGCCGAAGTTCTTGCCGAACACGAGGGAGTAGCCGAAGGCCCACCAGAGGATGGCGACTAGGCCGGCCAACCCGAAGCACTGGGCGACGACCGAGAGGACGTTCTTCGAGCGCACCAGGCCGCCGTAGAAGAGGAAGAGGCCCGGCAGCGTCATGAACAGCACCAGGGCGGCGCAGATCATCATGAAGGCGTTGTGGCCGGGGCCGGCGACGCCGACGGAGGGGGTCGTCAATCCTTCCGGAATCGTCGCGTTGCCGTCCTTGTCCTTGGCGACCTTGAGCGGGGCGGTCGGGTCGGTGTTGCCGACGTACGCCTCGAGGCCGGCGACGCGCTGCTCGAGCGTCGGGGCGGGCGGGGCTTTGGCGGCGGCGGCGGGAGCCGGGGCCGGGGCGGGGGCGGTCTGCGCCGACGACAGGAAAGGCACTGCCGCCAAGGCGAGGATGGTGAGGGTTCGAGACAGGGAGTTCATGGCATGACCCCATTCGCAACCCCCGTGCCAATGCCGCCGGGTGGCGGGTTAGGCCGTTTTGTGTGCAAAATCCAGCTCACCCGGGGGAGCAGATTGCCGTTTTTACAGCAAAACCTCCCCGCCGCCGGCGGCCTTAGCCGTGGTTGTAGCCTTCTTCGCCGTGGTCGGCGATGTCCAAGCCCTGCGCTTCCTCTTCTTCCGAAGGACGCAGACCGACCAGGCGATCGACCAGCTTGGCCAGCACCCAGGTGCCGGCGAGCGAAAGCAGGATGCAGGCGAGCATCGCGGCGAGCTGGCCGCCGATCAGGCCGTGCCCGATGAGCTTGCCGCCCGCGGCGTTCGCCTCGGCATCCATGAGCAGGGCCGTCGCGAGCGCCCCGATCGTGCCGCCCACGCCGTGGACGCCGAAGGTGTCGAGGGCATCGTCATAACCGAACTTCGGCTTCAGGAGGGAGCAGGCCGCATAGGAGAGCAGGCCGGCGAGCGCGCCGATGAGCACGGCCGACGTCCCGGAGACGAAGCCGGCGGCGTTCGTGACGGTGGCCAGGCCGGCGATCGCCCCGGAGCAGAGGCCGAGCACCGACGGCTTGCCGCGGTGCAGCTTCTCGACGAGGGCCCAGGCGAGGGTCGCGGTCGCGGCCCCGAGGGTCGTGGTGAGGAAGGCCTGGATGGCCACGCCGTCCGCCGCCAGCGCGGAGCCGGCGTTGAAGCCGTACCAACCCGCCCAGAGCAGCCCCGTCCCGAGGACGCAGAGCACCATGCTGTGCGGCGGCATCGGCCGCTTGCCGAAACCGGCGCGGGGCCCGACCAGCACGCAGAGCAGCAGGGCGGACCAGCCCGAGGTCATGTGCACGACGATGCCCCCGGCGAAGTCGGCCGCCTTGAACGCCGCGCCTTCGTTGGCGAGGCCGGCGAAATCACCGGTGGCGCCCCAGACGGCGTGCGCGACGGGATAGTAGACGAGCACGGTCCAGAGCGCGGAGAAGAGCAGCACGGCCGAGAACTTCATGCGTTCGGCCACGGCGCCGATGATGAGCGCCGGCGTGATCGCCGCGAACATCGCCTGGAAGAGCGCGAAGGTCGCCGCGGAGATGCGCGGCTCGTAGGCCGACGAGCCGGCCCCGATGCCCTTGAAGGCGAAGTGCTCGGCCCCGCCGAACAGGTGGCCGAGCCAGCCGCCTTCGAAGCTCCGGCCGAAGACGAGGGAGTAGCCGAAGGCCCACCACATCAGGAGGCCCAGGGCCGTCAACGCGAGGCACTGCGCGGCGATGGAGAGCACGTTCTTGCTCCGCACCAGGCCGCCGTAGAAGAGGAAGAGGCCCGGGATGCACATCATCAGCACGAGGGCGGCGCTGACGAGGACCCAGGCGTTGTCGCCGGCGGTCGGGTTGGTGACGGCAGAAATAAGCATCATGCTTTTTATTAAGCACCTTTCGTGCCATAATTTCGCCAAGCGACGTAACCCGCTTGCCTTTGGCCTAAATCGAGGATTTTCTTAGAAAAAGACCTGCCCAAGGAATGCGTAAATTAAAGCACATTGCCCTTCTTTCGGCAACGCTGGGCGGTTTTCTGGGCTCCGCCGCCGCGGCGGAGGACAAGCCTTGGCTGGTCATGGCCGACTGGCAGAGCCGGGCCGCCGACGTGATTTCGCACTCGGGCGGCGAGGTCGGGACCTACGGCCGAAGCCGCACCGGGATCGAGGCGATCTGGAAGCGGGCCGATGCGGCCGTCGACTTCGAGTGGTACCGTTACCGGCAGAATTTCACGGGTCTCGCGAGCAACAGCGACCGACGTTACGGCGATACCACGGACCTCATCATCACGGGCTTCCGCCAGTGGGACCGCGGCGATCGGTATGCGGTTCAGCTCATCTACGCGGTCGAGTGGGCGGCCGAGTCCTCCCTGGCGCTGTCGGAGGGTTTCCGTTGGGGCCTCGGCGGGGCGGCCCGTTGGCGCCCCGACCCCGAACTGGACATCGCCCTGGGGTTGGTCCTGCAGCACCGGTTCGAGATGTCTCCGCTCCCCGTGCCTTACCTGAAGGCGATCTGGCGGCCCGACCCCACCGTCGAATGCGAGCTGCGCGTGACCGGCCTCCAGAACGGCCTGTTCGTCCGCTGGTTCCTCACGGAAGACCGAGGCTCCATGCTCGACTTCACGATGGCCTACGAGACCTTGATGTTCCGTCTGGGCGACGGCTCCTATGGCGGCCGGGCGGTCGCCGTCGGGGAAGTGCCCCTGCGCGTCGGGCTGACCCAATTCCTGGAGCCCTCGGGGACTTGGTTCGTGCGCGGCGCCGCCGAGTGGGTGGCCTTCGCCCGTCATTCTTTCCGCCACGACGGCGAGACGATGGGCGCCTTCCAGCCGGGCGCCAGCTGGGGTCTTACGCTCCGGCTCGGAGCCCGTTTCTGAAGCCCGTGCGCCTCGCCTTCCTCTGCGCCCTCGCCCTCGCCGGCGCCGCCCCGCTCCTCGCTTCGCCGGTCGACACGGCCAAACGCAGCCGCGCCGACATCGAGGCGGGGCTCAAGGCCTTGGAGGCGAAGCACCGCGCCGCTCCGGAGACTCCTCCGCCCAAGGAGACCAAGGAGGCGGCGCCGTCCGGCGAGAAGCCGAAGGCGGGCGGGAAGGGCGCCAAGGGCGCCGCGGCCGACTTGGTCGTCAAGCCCGACGAGATGAAGCGCGCGCGCGCGGAGCTCCTCCGGCTCAATGGCTACCGCTACCTCTGCGGCCTCGACGCCGAAGTGAAGCTCAAGGACGAGTACACGCTCACCTGCAAGGTCGGCGCCTACCTCTGCAGCGTGCTCGGGCACATCGAGCACACGCCGCCGAAGCCCGCCGGCCTCGATGAACTGATCTACAAGAAAGGTTACGAGGGCACGTCCCATTCCAACCTCTTCTACACGTCGGGTCCCGACGGGCTCACGGGTTCGGTCGACGGCTACATGGACGACAGCGACGAGAAGAACGTGGCGCGCGTGGGCCATCGGCGTTGGTGCCTCAACCCCGGCATGGGCTTCACCGGCTTCGGCCAGGTCCGCGGTTTTTCCGCGATGTGGTCCTTCGATGGCGCGGGCGCCGGCGGCGGCGCCGGCCCCGTGTGCTTCCCCGCCGCGGGTTTCTGGCCGCTTTCGTTCTACCGGATGCGCACCGCCTGGAGCATCTCGGCCGACCCGGGGCGGTTCCAGTTCGACGACAAGGTGGTCCCGAAGGTCTACCTGCTCGGCGGGTCGGACCGCTTCCCGGCGGAGGTGAAGGGACTCAAGGAACTGAAGCTCGCCGATGTCCGCGTCTCGCGCGAAGGCATCGGCACGCCGCAGTGCCTGATCTTCCGGCCCGACGTGACGCCCCGCCGGGGCACGCGCGTCGGGGTGTCCGTCCCGCTCAAGGGTTGGACGTCCCCGAACCTGGAGTACGTCGTCGAGTTCTACTGAGCGGGCTCAGGCGGCGCGCGGCGCTTGGGCGAGCAACGCGTCGCGGCGCCGGATCGCCTCGGCGGGATCCTTGGTCCCGAGCGAGCGGCGGACGCGGCGCTTGGTGAAGTCCGGCAGGTGCTCGGTGAAGTGCACCCACCAGGTGCCGTTGTTCTCCCAGAGATGGTGGAACGGGTTGTCGGCCCGCACGCGGAGGGAGAGGCGGGCGGGGGCGGTCGGTTGGTTTTCTTGGATGTCGATCATGGGCGTCGGGGGAAAGGGGACGCATCACGATCGAACTGGCGGGGAGTGTTTTGTAGCCTGACGGCTCTCATCTCGGGAAAGGATCCCGTTACCACCGTGGCCCTCCTGGGCTCGGTTGGTGCAAGCGGCTTGCGCCGGTTTGCTCGTGATGCGACTGCTAAGGAACTACCGGGAACCTACGGACCGCCGGTCCGGAGGCAAGCGCGGGCTTTGTCATAGGGCCGGACTTCAGCGGGACTCGGGCACCCCGGCCAGCCCCTGGAGCTTCTTGAGCGCGGGCGCGGCCGCCGCGGCGGCCTTCGCGTAGGCTTCCTTGGCCGCCTGCCAGGCTTGCTCCGCGGCTTCCTCGGCCTGCGCGGCCTCGGCCTTGTCGGCCGCGGCGCGGGCGTGGTTCTCCTTGGCCCGCGCGAGCTGCTTGCGTTCGTTCGCGGCGCGCGCGTTCAGGGACTGGAGGTTCGCCTGGTGTTGGGCGGCTTGCCGCTCGTCGCGGTTGCGCCACCGGTTGAAGTTCGCCTTGGCGGCGTCGGCCTGCTTCTCCAGCGCGTCGACTTCGCGCTGTTGCCGGTCGAGCCGTTCCTTCTCGCGCTGGGCCGTGCGCGTCTCCTCCGCCGTCCGGGTCGCGGCCGTCTCCGCGGCGGTGGTGGCGGTCCGGAGCCGCAGGTGCGCCGCCAGGAGCTCGTCCAACTTGGCGGCCGCGAGCGCGGCGCGCACCTCCTCCGCCCGCGCGGCCGGCAGGTCGATTCGCCGCTGGTCGTAGGCGAGGGTGACGAGCGCGCCTCCGGGCAGCGGCGTGAGCGTCACGCGCGGCGGCATCGGGGGCAGCTCCGCGGCGGCGGCGAGCAGCAGGATGGCGCAGGTGAGCATGCCTCCAGCTTGGCCGACCGCGGCCGGATGGCAATCCCGCGGGCGGGAAAGCGCTCGCCGTCCCGCCTCTTGAAGGTTTCCATGGAAGGCATGGGCTCCTTCCGCTTCCGTCGGACCATCTCGCTCGGCCGCTTCCTGCGGCTCAACGTCTCCAAGACCGGGACCTCCGTCTCCGTCGGCCGGCCCGGCGCGACGGTCAACATCCGCGGCGACAAGGTCGACGGCACCGTCGGCGTGCCGGGCACGGGGCTCTCCTATCGCCAGCGCCTCGCGAACCGCGGGTGCGCGTCCGTCTTCGCGCTCGGCGCGACGCTCGCCGGCGCGACCTGGCTTTGGTTCGCCTGATCGCGTCGCGCGTCGCGCCGCAAGTGCCCGGGAAAGGACTCGAACCTTCACGCCTTTAGAGGGCGGCGGATTTTGAGTCCGCTGCGGCTGCCATTTCGCCACCCGGGCGGGTTGCGGTCAGCCATTCATTCCGCGGAGGCTCGGCGGAGCAAGAAAAGAAAGACCCGCGCCGTGGCGCGGGTCCGGAGGGGCCGACAAAAAAGGCGCTCCGTGCGGAGCGCCTTTTGGTTACGCGGCGAAGCGGATTACTTGGAGCCGAGGATCGCGTCCTTCGCGGCCTTGGCCACGCGGAACTTCACGACCTTCTTGGCCTTGATCTGGATCGTCTCGCCGGTGGCCGGGTTGCGACCCTGGCGGGCCTTGCGGTGGACGAGGACGAGCTTGCCGAGGCCGGGGAGCGTGAAGGAGTTCTTCGCGTTCTTGTAGGCGAGGGCGGCGATGATCTCGAGGATAGCAGTGGCCTGCTTCTTGGAGATCTCGGCCTTCTCGGCGATGGCGGCGGCGATCTGGGACTTGGTGAGGGCTTTGGACATGATGTTTTGGGTTAGTGGTGCAGTGATGCGGGTGTATTTAGTAGCGAACCGCACGCTGATAACCAGCGAAAAATAAGGGTATCTTGCAGGTCGTCCGGACCCCGCCTCGCGGTCGCTCCCGGACGAAAAAACTTTTGCCAGCGGTCGGCGACCGTCCTAACTCCTCTCCACCCACCCCTCCCGCCATGCTTCTCCGAATCGCCTTCCTCCTCGCCGGCGCCGCCATCCTCGGCTCGTCCTCCGCCTCCGGGCAGGAGGTCAATGTCGAGCCGGCATTCCCCGGCCTGACCTTCAGCCTGCCGATCGGCGTGGCTCCTTTGCCCGGGAGCAAGGATGCCCTCTTCGTCGTCGAGAAGGGCGACCCCGTCCCCGGGACGTCGGCCGAGAAGTCGGGCGACAAGGGCGACAAGAAGAAGCGCGCGAGCGCCTACCAAGGTGGCAAGATCCAGATGGTCTCCGGCTTGGCCTCCGGCAAGCCGGTCAAGCGCCAGGTCTTCCAGCTGGCCGTCAAGGATGGCGAGTTCGAGGCCGGCGGGGAGTGCGGTCTGCTGGGTTTCGCGGTGCACCCCCAATACCCAAAAAATCGGCAAGTCTTTGTCTATTACAGCATTAAGATTGCCGGAAAGCTCCACCAGCGGGTTTCCCGCTTTCAGCTCAAGGCCGGCTCCGAGTTCGAGGTCGACCCGGCCAGCGAGCAGCCGCTGATCACCCAGCAGGACCCCGCCTCCAACCACAACGGCGGCGACGTTCATTTCGGTCCGGACGGCTACCTTTACTTCAGCTGCGGCGACGGCGGCGCAGGTGGCGACGCCTTCAACACGGCGGCCTTCATCAACAAGGGATTCCATGCCGGGGTCTACCGCATCGACGTGGACAAGAAGCCGGGTAGCCTGGCCCCCAACCCGCACCCCTCGGTCATGACCGATGCCCAGGGGTCGGCCTACTACGCGATCCCGGCGGACAACCCCTTCGTCAAGGCCACCTCCCATCGCGGCCAGACCCTCGACCCCAAGTCGGTCCGCACCGAGACCTGGGCCACCGGCCTCCGCAACCCCTGGCGCTTCTCCTTCGACCCCCAGACCGGGGCCTGCTACACCGGGGACGTCGGCCAGAACCTCTTCGAGGAGATCGATATCCTGGTCGCCGGCGGGGACTATGGCTGGAGCGAGGTCGAGGGCCAGCATGTCTACAACCGCAAGGACGCCAGCGCGAAGCAGGGTCCCGCCGCCCTGGCCGGCGCCTCGAAGCAGTGGATCGCGCCCATCTATGAGTACGACCGCAAGGTCGGCAGCTCGGTGACCGGCGGCGTCGTCTACCGCGGCGAGCGCCTGCCCGCGCTCCAGGGTGCCTACGTCTTCGGCGACTACGCCTCGGGCCGGATCCTCGCCCTGCGCGAGAAGGGCGGCAAGTGGGAGGGACAGCTGATCGCGAAGGACATGACCATCGCGGGCTTCGGCCATGACCCCGCCAACGGCGACGTCCTCTTCGCGGCCATGTCCGGCCAGGTCAAGCGCCTGACCAAGAAGTAAGCCCGATGCTTTCGCGCCGCGCATGGATGGGGCAGGTCGCCGCCGTCGCCGGCGCCGCTTGGCTCCGTCCGCTGCTCGCCGCGCCCGCGCCCGCGCCGGCCCGCGCGCCGGAGGTCAGCCTCTTCACCAAGCACCTCGTCGGCCTGCCGTTCGACCGCGTGGCCGACGTCGTGGCCGAGATCGGCGTTGCCGGGATCGAGGCGCCGGTCCGCCCGGGCGGCCACGTCGAGCCGGCGCGCGTCGAGGAGGATTTGCCGCGGCTGGCCGAGGCCCTGAAGCGGCGCGGGCTCGCGATCGCGATGGTCACCACCGGCATCAACGAGGTCTCCGCGGCGACGCGCACCGAGGCGGTGCTGCGGACCGCCCGCGCGCTCGGCATCCCGCGGTTCCGGATGAATTGGTACGCCTACGACGGCCGCCGGTCGCCGTGGACGCAGCTCGACGAGATCCGCCCCAAGCTCCGCGACCTCGTGCAGCTGGCCCGCGAGATCGGCATCCAGCCCTGCTACCAGAATCACTCGGGCCCGAAGTTCGTCGGCGCCGGCGTCTGGGACATGGCGATGCTCATGCGCGAGCACCCGGCGACCGACCTCGCCTGGGCGTTCGACATCATGCACGCCACCATCGAAGGCAGCACTTCCTGGCCGACCGAGCTGGAACTCGCGCGCGAACGGCTGGGTATGGCCTATTTCAAGAACTTCACCTGGGAAGGGAAGGGCCATCGGCCCGCGGCGCTGGCCGACGGGGTCGTCGGTCCGGCCTACGTCGAACGGCTCAAGCGGGCGGGTTTCGCCGGGCCGGTCTGCCTGCACGTCGAGTACCTGCCGGAGAAGGCGCCGAAGGATGAGGCCTACCTCCGTCAGGCGGTCGCCGCCAGCCGTCGCGACCTGGCGACCCTGCGCGGTTGGTGGGGTTGATCCTTTGGGTGGAAACTTAGGCTGGAACTTTCCCGTGGGCAGGCTGTTATCGCCCCATGCCCCGCCTCGTCCCGCTCCTGCTGGCCGCCTCCGTCCTCACGGCCGCCCCTGAACCCTACAAGCCGTCCGAAGGCGGCTCGGTCGCGCTCGGCCGCTTCCAGGTCCCCGAGGGCTTGGAGGTCACCCTCTGGGCGCGCTCCCCGATGCTGGCCAACCCGACCAACCTCGACATCGACGCGCAAGGCCGCGTCTGGGTCACCGAGGGCGTCAACTACCGCGTCTACAACAAGGGCGGCAAGCGCCGGCCCGAAGGCGACCGCGTCGTCGTCCTCAGCGACACCAAGGGCGCGGGCCAGGCCGACACCGTGCAGACGTTTGTCCAGGACGCCGGGTGGACCTCGCCGCTCGGCATCGCCGTCTTCGACAACGTCGTGATCGTCTCGCACGCGCCCGACCTCATCAAGTTCACCGACGTCAACCGCGACGGCAAGTTCGACCCCGCGGTCGACAAGCGCGAGGTGCTCCTCGGCGGCTTCGGCGGCCAGGACCACGACCACTCGCTCCACGCGATCGTCGCGGGCCCCGACGGCAAGCTCTACCTGAACTCCGGCAATTGCGGCGCCGCCTTCACGGACAAGTCCGGCAAGACCTTCCGCGTCTCCTCGGGCTACGTCGACCAGCGCGGCGGCGCCTGGCCCTACGACCCGAAGACCACGGCCGGCGCCAAGAGCGACGACGGCTTCGTCTGGTCCTCCGGCTTCTCCGCCCGCATGAACGCCGACGGCTCCGGCGCCGAGATCGTCGGCAATGGTTACCGCAACAGCTACGAGCATTTCCCGTCCTCCTTCGGCGACCTCTTCCAGGGCGACAACGACGACTCGAGCAGCTGCCGCACGTCCTTCATCCTGGAGTACGGCACCGCGGGCTACACCACGCCGAAGGCCACCGGCTATGGCTCCGTCCGCCGTCCGGGCCAGCCGACCCCGCGCGCCCACTGGCGTCAGGACGACCCCGACACCATGGATGTCGGCGACGTCTACGGCTCGGGTTCCCCGACCGGCATCACCGTGTACGAGAACGGCGCGCTCGGCGACGCCTGGAACGGCACGCTCCTCAACTGCGAGCCTTCCCGCAACACGATCTTCGCCTACAAGCTCCAGCCGCACAAGGGCGCCTTCGTCCTCAACGAGGCCACCCGCAAGGACTTCATCACCTCGAACCCGACCCGCGAATTCGAGGGCACGGACTTCCACCGCATCAAGACGCCGGGCAAGAGCGGCGAGCACATCTGGTTCCGCCCGTCCGACGTCGCCGTCGGCCCCGATGGCGCCATCTACGTCGCCGACTGGTACGACACCCGCGTGGGCGGCCACCAGACGCTCGACGACACCTGCACCGGCGCGATCTACCGCATCGCCCCGAAGGGCTTCAAGTCCGTGATCCCGAAGCAGGACCTGACCACGCCGGCCGGCGCCGTCGCCGCGCTGCGCAACCCGGCCGTGAACGTCCGCCACCTCGGCTTCAACGCCGCCAAGGGCTTCGGCGCGAAGGCGCTGCCCGCCACGCTCGAGCTCGCCAAGGACGCCAACCCCTACGTCGCCGCGCGCGCCGTCTGGCTGCTGCCGCACCTCGGCGACGAGGGCGTCGCCCGCGTCAAGGAGCTCCTGAAGGACGCCAACCCGGCCAACCGCCGCCTCGCGTTCCAGTCCCTGCGCCGCGTCGGCCAGGACGTCCTCGCCGCGTCCGCCCAGCTGGCGCAGGATTCGGACGTCGCCGTCCGCCGCGACGTCGCCACCTCGCTCCATGCGGTCGCCGCCGACCGGGCCGTGCCGATCCTCGTCGAGCTCGCGAAGCGCCTCGACGTCTCCGACAAGAATTCCGTCGCCGCCTTCGGCATCGGCTCCGCCGGCAAGGAAGCCCAGGTCTGGGCCGCCGTGAAGGCCGCGCTCGTCCGCGACGGCCAGCCGTGGTCGGCCGAGGTCGCCCGCATCGCCTGGGTGCTCCACACCCCCGACATGGTGGCCGAGCTCTCCGCGCAGGCCACCGGCCAGAAGGTCTCCGCCGGCCAGCGCACGCTGGCGACCGAGACGCTCTCGTTCGTCGAGTCCAAGGACGCCGCCCTCGCCATGATCAAGCTCGCCGGCGAAGGCTCGCCCGTGAAGGGCGAGGCCGCCACCTGGGCCTTGATGCGCATGACCGGCGCCTGGTCCCAGTTCGACATCCGCTCCGAGCTGAAGAAGGCCGGCGTCTACGACGAGGCCAAGGTCGTCGTGAATCCGATCCAGGTGCCCGAGGCCCCGAAGCCCACCTACACGAGCGCCGACGTGCTCGCCAAGACCGGCGACGCCGCCAAGGGCAAGGCCCTCGCCCAGCGTTGCGTCATGTGCCACCAGCTCGACGGCAACGGCCCGGCCTACGGCCCGGAACTCCGGGGCTTCGCCACCCGCCAGGGCCGCGAGGCCGTGGTCACCGCCATCGTCGAACCTTCGGCCAGCATCGCCCTCGGTTACGAAGGCACGACGCTGAAGCTCAAGGCCGGCGGCCAGGTCGACGGCCTCCTGCAGTCCAACAACGATCCGGTGGTCATCAAGTCCACCGGCGGGGTTTCCCAGCTCGTGCCCAAGAAGCAGATCGCCGGGCAGTCCAAGCTCGGCAAGTCCCTCATGATGTCGGGCGAGCAGCTCGGCCTCAGCGCCCAGGACGTGGCCGACCTCGCCGCTTGGTTGGTCGAGTGTAAGTGAGCAGGGTAGGGTAATTCGGCCATTACGGGGGCTTTTCCGCGAGGAAAGGCCCCCGGTCATTTCCCGCTTGCATCTCGGCCACGGCCAACCAAGTTCGACCCTCCTTTCCCCAGGCAAGGCACGGCCGCATGACGCGGGCCCGCGACTTACTGGGACACCAAAGCCTTTCTACAACCTATGAAGAAGTTCAGCCTCAACGTCACCAGCCGCCAGGTCCACGGCCGCGGCCCCGCCCGTCGCCTCCGCCTCGAGGGCGCCATCCCGGCGATCATCTACGGCAAGTCCGGCAACCAGAGCGTGTCGGTGAAGCAGGAGGACTTCCGCACCCTGATGCGCGCCAAGGGCACCGCCGCCGCCCTCATCGACCTGAACGTCGACGGCAAGCTGATGCTCTCCCTCATCAAGGAGTCGCAGCGCCACCCGATCACCCAGAAGTTCCTCCATATCGACATCATGGAGATCGACCCCAAGTCCCTCATGACCGCCGCCATCCCGGTGCGCGCCGTCGGCGAGGCCTATGGCGTCAAGACCGAGGGCGGCACGCTCGCCATCGTCTCCCAGACCGTCAACGTCCGCTGCTTGCCGGAGAATCTCCCCGAGTTCATCGAGGTCGACGTCACCGAGCTCAAGGTCAACCAGTCCATCCACGTCGGCGCCCTCAAGGCTCCGAAGGGCATCACCTTCCCGGGCGACCCCCAGCGCGTCGTCGTGGTCTGCTCCGAGATGGCCGAGGAAGAAGCCGCCGCCGAACCGGCCGCTGGCGCCGCTCCGGCCGCCGGTGCCGAGGGTGCCGCCGCCGCGCCCGCCGCCGGCGCCGCCGCGCCCGCCGCCGGTGCCGCCGCCGCCCCGGCCGCCGCGCCCGCCGCCAAGAAGTAATTTCCGCCGCCGGGCGTCCCCGGCACCTGTTCTTTGAAGTCAAATGCCATTCTCGGTCATCGCCGCCCTCGGCAATCCGGGCCGAGAATATGCCGCCACGCGCCATAACGCGGGGTGGATCGTCCTCGACGCCCTCGCCGCCCAAGCGGGGGCCGCGTGGCAGGTCGAAAGCCGTTTCCCGGCCGCGGTCACCAAGGTCATGCTCGGAGGCTCCTCCGTCTTCCTGGTCAAGCCCCAGAGCTTCATGAACGTCAGCGGGGAGCCCCTCGCCGCCTTCCTCCGCTTCCACCGCCTCGATCCCGCCGCCCTCGTCGTGCTCCACGACGACATCGCGTTCGAACCCGGCCAGATGCGCCTCGCGCTCGGAGGTTCGGCCGCCGGCCACAACGGCGTCGCCAGCTGCATCCGCCAATTCGGCGAAGCCTTCGTCCGCGCCCGGCTCGGGATCGGCCCCAAGCGCCACCCGGAACAGGACCTCGCCGACCACGTCCTCGGCAAGTTCCCCGCCGCCGACCTCGCCCAACTCCAGGCCCGCATTCCTGACTTCATCCACGGACTCGAAACCCTTTTCACCCGCGGCCTTCCCGCCGCCCAGAACCTCACCAACAGAAAATCACCATCACCATGACCACCGCCCAGCTCCGCCGCTCCTACCGCGCCAGCCTGATCCTCGACCTCCGCGGTTCGACGGACGCCCCTGAAGCCGTCATCGAGCGCCTCAAGGACACCCTGAAGTCCCTCGACTGCAAGGTCACCGAGTCCGAGAACCTCGGCCAGAAGGAGTTCTCCCGCGTCGTGGACCGCAAGTTCCCCGCCGGCCTCTACGTCCAGTTCCACTTCGAGGGCCCGGTCAGCACCCCGACCGCCTTCCGCGAGAAGCTGCGCCTCGACCGGACCGTGAACCGCCTGCTCGTGCAGTCGGCCAACTAATCCGCCCGCTCCCTTCGCCGTGGCCTCCTCCTTCAATCGCGTGATCCTCGCGGGCAACATGACCCGCGACCCCGAGGCGCGCGCCCTCCCTTCGGGCCAGGCCCTCACCAAGTTCTCCCTCGCCGTCAACCGCGCCTACACCACCAAGGAAGGCGAGAAGCGCGAGGAAGTCACCTACGTCGACATCGAGAGCTACGGCAAGCAGGCCGAGATCATCGCCAAGTACTGCGGCAAGGGCTCCGGCATCCTCGTCGAAGGCCGCCTGAAGCTCGACCAGTGGGAGGACAAGAAGACCGGCGAGAAGCGTTCGCGCCTCGGCGTCGTCCTCGAGAACTTCACCTTCATCGGCGGCAAGTCCCAGGGTGGCGAGGAGGGCGGCTCCGCCCCCCGTTCCCGCGGCGGCAACGACACCCCTTCCCCGGCGCCCGACCACGGCGGCGACGACGTCCCCTTCTGATCACCCCCCTCCTTTAACCCAAGCAAGCACCTATCATGGCATTCACCGAAGTTCTCCTCATCAAGCCCGTCGACGGCCTGGGCGCCGAAGGCGAGCAGGTCCGCGTCCGCGCGGGCTTCGCGCGCAACTACCTGTTGCCCCAGGGCATCGCCCTGCCGGTCAACCGCGCCAACACCAAGTACATCGAGTCCCTCCAGAAGGCCCGCGAACTCCGCGAGGCCCGCGACCTCGAGGCCGCCAAGGCCATCGAGACCAAGCTCGCCGCCATCAACCTCGTCTTCGCCGTCAAGACCGGCGAGGGCGGCAAGATGTTCGGCGCGATCAGCACCGCCGAGATCGCGGCCAAGCTGGCCGAGCACGGCGTCGAGCTGGAGCGCAAGCGCATCCACCTCGGCCAAGGCCCGGTGAAGATGCTCGGCAAGCACGTCTGCAGCATCCGCCTCCACGGCACCGTCATGGTCGAGCAGGGCTTCGAAGTCGTCTCCGAGAACCCGATCGAGCCCGTCGCCGAGGAGGCGCCCGAGGCCGACGAGCGCGACCACCGCGACGACAAGAAGTCGCGCAAGCCGCGCAAGGAGAAGGCCGACAAGAAGGCCTGAGCTCCCCGCCATCCCGGATCAGGGCGTGAGGCTTCGGCCCCACGCCCTTTTTCGTTCTGGTGATGGTCGCAGGCTGTGAATAGACGGTGAACAGGGCGTGAACGGCCCGTGCATCGATTGTCGCTGTCACCCCCCGTCCCCCCGCCCACTGTCCCCCTTTTTCCATGGCCGAAAGACCCCAGCGCCCGCGTCGCGACGCCGAGCCCAACTACGGCGACCGCGTCCCGCCCCATAACCTCGACGCCGAGCGGGGCCTGATCGCGAGCATCGTCATCGACGGCGGCGACACCCTGCAGCGCTGCCTCGAGCAGAAGGTCACGCCCGATTACTTCTTCGACCCGAAGCACCAGGACATCTACGCCGCCGCGCTCCAGCTCTCCCAGGAGAGCGTGGGCATCGACGAGATCACGCTGACCGAGCGCCTCCGCCGCGAAGGCACCCTCGAGGCGGCCGGCGGCGCCGCCTACGTCAACGAACTGACGGGGCAGGTCGCCTCGACCGCGCACGCGCCGCACTGGCTGAGCATCGTCCGCGAGAAGCATTTCATCCGCAAGCTGATCTCCACCGCCGTGACCACCGTGGAGAAGGCGCACGCCCACACCGAGGGCATCGCCCGCCTCATGGAGGAGGTCGAGCGCGCGTTCTTCAGCATCAGCGAGGACCGCATCTCGGAGTCGGCTATGCCCGTCGACAAGTCGATCGAGGAGGCTATGGAGCTGGTCGAGAAGATCATGCGCGACCGCAACTCGGTGCAGGGCCTGCCGACCGGGTTCACGGACCTGGACGCGCTGACCTTCGGCTTCCAGGGCGGCCAGATGATCGTCGTGGCGGCCCGTCCCGGCATGGGCAAGACCTCCATCGCCCTCAACTTCATCGAGGCCGCGCTCTTCCCGAAGCCGAACGCCGGCCGCGGGCCCGCGCACGTGATGCTCTTCTCGCTCGAGATGCCCGCGCGCGAGCTGGCCCTGCGCCTCCTCTGCTCCCGCGCCCGCGTCAACCAGCAGAAGCTCCGTTCCGGCCACCCGGACGAACGCATGCAGCTCGACCTCGTGGCGGCGGCCAACGAATACCGCGGCCGCCCGTTGGTGATCGACGACAACGGCGGCCAGACCATCCTCGAGATCCGCGCCAAGTGCCGGCGCGTCCACGCCCGCAAGCCCCTCGACCTGATCGTCATCGACTACATCCAGCTCATCAACGGCATGGATTCGAGCGTCTCCCGCGAGCAGCAGATCGCCGAGGTCTCCCGCAGCATCAAGGCGATGGCCAAGGAGTTCCGGGTGCCGATCATCGCCCTCGCCCAGCTGAACCGCAAGTCGGAGGACGAGGCCCGCCAGCCCAAGATGTCGGACCTCCGCGAGTCCGGCTCGATCGAGCAGGACGCCGACATCGTGATGCTCATCTCCAAGCCGCAGGTCAGCGCCAAGCAGGCCCAGGAGCAGGAGCAGGAGCACGCCAGCCAGCCGGGCTGCTTCGCCCGCGAACTCATCGTGGCGAAGAATCGTAACGGACCCACCGCCGACATACCCTTGCTCTTTAACGCGAGCCTCACACGCTTCGAGGCCCTCGCCAGGGAATCCCGCAATGCCTAAGCCTTTCGCCCGCCGCTTCCTCGTCTCCGCCTGCCTGCTGCTGGCCCCGGCGCTCGGCCTGGCCCAGGCCGCGACCCCGGCCCCGCTCCCGAGCCCGGTGGAGAAGGTGCCCAACGTGCGCGCGATCACGGTCAAGGCCCAGGGGGGCGCGGTCTCCGAGTCCTTCGTGCGCGGTTACGTCGCCCTGCGCGCCGGCGAACCCTTCTCCCGCGACGCGGCCGCCAGCACGGTCCGCGCGCTCTACGCGACGGGCCGCTTCAGCCAAGCCGTGGTGCTCCCGCACCTCGACCCGACGACCGGCGAAGTCGACGTGGAGGTGGTCGTCGAGCCGCGTCCGGCCCTCCTGTCCGTGGCTTTCCGCGTGACCGAAGGGGAGCGGGACCTGCCGGAAGGCTCCCTGGGCACGCTCGAGCTCGAGAAGATCAAGTTGGGTGAGCCCCTCGACCTCACGGCGCTCCGCCAGGCCGAGCTCAACCTCCAGGCCGAGCTGCGCAAGAAGCGCCCCTTCACCGTCGTCACCTCGGAGGTCACCGGCACGCCGCGCGGCGCCGTCGTGGTCGTCCGCATCCGTCCCGGCGCCGACCTGCGCATCGACCACGTCCGCCTCGAGGGCGCTCAGGCGTTGGACGCCGCCCAGGTCATCGCCGGGGCCAACCTCAAGGCCTCGACGTGGCGTTGGTGGAAGTTCTCCTGGCTCACCAGCGATGGTCGCCTCGACCCCGACGACTACCGCCAAGACTGCCAAGGCGTCCGGGATTATTACCGGTCGCAGGGCTTCCTGGACGTGCAGGTCGAGGATCTCCCCGCCGAAAAGGCCTGCGTCGTCAAGGACCTCGCCGACGGCTCCGGGTGGCTCGATGTGGTCATCCGCGTGAAGGAGGGCCGCCGTTATTCGGTGGGCACCATCCAGTTCGAGGGCAACCGCATGGGCGCCGCCAATCCGGTGTTCGCCGCCGACGCCTTGCGGCGCGTCGTGAACGATTTCTCCCTGCGGCGCGGGGCCCGGCCCGAGGCCAGCGACCGCCTCAACTCCGGCGACTGGTTCGCCAACGCCAACGTCGAGGCCGCCGCCGACAAGCTCCGCGAGTATTACGGCCAGATGGGCTACCTGCGGGCGCAGGTCAACGTCGTCCGCCGCCCCAACCTGGAGACCGGCGCGATCGACGTGCGCTTCGTCCTCGAGGAGGGCGAGCGCACCAGCGTCCGCGCCGTGGAGGTGCAGGGCAACACCAAGACCCGCCTGAACGTCATCGCCCGGGAGCTCGCCCTCGGGCCCGGCGAGGTCTTCGACCTCGCCCGCATGCGCGTCTCCGAGGCGCGCCTCCGCAACACGCAGTTCTTCGAGGACGTGCGCCTCGCCCCCCTGCCGACCGCCGTGCCGGGCCAGAGCGACCTCCGCGTCACGGTCAAGGAAGGCAACACCGGCTCGGTCAGCTTCGGCGCCGGCTACAGCACGGTCGAGCAGCTCGTCGGTTTCGTCGAGTACGCCGAGGGCAACTTCGACTACACCAACCCGGAAGGGTGGTACCGGGGCGGCGGCCAGAAGCTCCGCGTGCGGCTCTCGGTCGGCAACCTCTCGAACACGTTCGAGCATTCCTTCGAGGAGCCGGCGCTCTGGGATCGCGACCTGGCCGTCGGCTACACGGTCGAGCGGCGGTTCGTCGGCTACCAATCCGCCAACTTCTCCGTGATCAGCCAAGGCGTCGGCGTCTACGCCCGGCGCCGCGTCTTCGGCAACGTCGAGGGCCGGGTCGCCTACGACCTGCGCCGCAAGGGCGTGGACAACGTCACGGCCCTGGCCCCGGTGGATGTCCGGGCGGAGGCCGGCGGCGACCGGACCATCTCCTCGGCGACCTTGTCGCTCGTGTACGACACCCGCGACGAGTACAACTTCCCGACCCGCGGCGCGCGTTTGGCCTGGACGGAGGAGCTGGCGGGCGGCGCCCTGGGCGGCGGCGTCGACTTCCTCAAGTCCGAGCTGCGCGGCGGCAAGTGGTTCCTGCTTTCCCCGACGGCCGAGCAGACGCTCGCCCTCGTCGGTCGCGTCGGCGCGCTGACCGGTACCGGCGGCACGTTGCCGTTCTACGAACGTTTCTTCCTGGGCGGCGCCTACGACATGCGCGGCTTCGATTTCAATGACGTCGGCAGCGCGGGTACCTACGACCTCACCAGCGGACCCCAGCCGATGGGGGGCCTGACCTACGGCTACCTCACCGCCGAGTATACGATCAAGGCCGCCGATAACCTTCGCTTCGCCGCCTTCTACGACTACGGCTTGGTCAACCGGGGGGAGAGCGACTTCTCCTTGAACCAGGCCAACTCCAATTGGGGTCTGGGCATGCGCATCCTCCTGGGCGGGGCGGTCATGCGGTTGGACTTCGGTTTCCCCCTGCAATTGACGCCCGGCCCGGCGGGAACCTCCCTGAATCAGGGGGGCATGAAGTTCAACTTCAGCTTCGGGACTGTCTTTTGATTGCCAACCCCCCTCGCCCGCTTCTTTATCCAAGGACTATGAAGACCCTCCCCCTCCTCCTCGCCTTCGCCGCCGCCTCCGTCTCCGCGGCCGCCCCGAACGTCGGCGTCGTCGACGTCGCCGAAGTCATGGCCAAGTACAACAAGGCCATCGAAATCAAGGGTGGCATCGACCAGTCCCTCGCCCAGTCCAAGGCCCAGGTCGAGCAGAAGGGCAAGGAACTCGAAGCCCTCAAGGCCGACTTCGACAAGACCGTGAAGGACGCCAACAACCCGATGCTCAACGAGTCCGGCAAGAAGGCCGCCGTGGGCGAGGCCCAGGCCAAGCAGCAGAACCTCCAGCAGCGCTTCAGCGAGTACCAGCAGTTCGTCCAGCAGGCCCAGGGCAGCATCCAGGCCCGCGCCGGCGAGCTCGAAAAGGCCGTCCTGGCCGACGTCAAGACCGCCGCCGAGAAGGTCGCCAAGGAGAAGGGTCTCCAGCTCGTCCTCCCCAAGGCCGTGGCCTTCGTCGCCGACGATTCCCTCAACGTCACCGCCGACATCATCAAGGAGCTGAACGACAGCTACAAGTCGGCCGCCCCGGCGCCCGCCGCTCCCGCCGGCGACAAGCCGGCCGCCAAGTAAGCCCTCCGACGCGCCCCTGACAACAGGGGCGCTTCATTTAGGACCATGTCCATCGCCTTCTCGATCCCCGAGCTCGCCGCCGTCGTCGACGCGCGCGCGGTCGAGGGGAGCCGGACGGCGCCGATCCGCGGCCTCGCCAGTCTGTCCGAGGCGGGTCCCGACGACCTGTCGTTCCTGGGGAATCCCAAGTACGCCGCCGAGGTGGCCACCTCCCGGGCCGGCGCCGTGCTCGTCCCGCTGGACTTCACCGGGGCCCCCGGCCCCGGCCAGGTCTTCCTCCGGGTCGAGAAGCCTTCCTACGGGCTCGCCCTGGTCTGCTCCGTGCTCGAGGCCCGGCTCTGGCCGAAGCCGCCCGCCGGCCGCCATCCTTCCGCGGTCATCGCCGTGGGGGCCAAGGTCGATCCGACGGCCAGCATCGGCCCCTTGTGCGTCGTCGACGAGGGCGCCGTCATCGGCGCCGGCGCGGTCCTCGACGCCCTTTGCCATGTCGGCCGCGAAGCCGTCGTCGGCCCTGATTGCTGGCTCAAGTCCGGCGTGAAGGTCGGCGATTTCTGCACGCTCGGCGCCCGCTGCCGCCTCCAACCCGGCGCCGTGGTCGGGGCCGAGGGCTTCGGCTTCGAGCCCGTCGCCGGCGAGATCCGCCGCATCCCGCAGGTCGGCGTGGTCGTGCTCGAGGACGACGTCGAGGTCGGGGCGAACACGACCTTGGACCGCGCGCGCTTCAGCCGCACGGTCGTCGGTCGCGGCACCAAGATCGACAACCTCGTCCAGGTCGCCCACAACGTCCGCATCGGCCGTCAGTGCCTCATCACGGCGCAGGTCGGCATCGCCGGCAGCACCACGTTGGGCGACCATTGCGTGCTCGGCGGCCAGGCCGGCGTGGCCGGCCACCTCACCTTGGGCGACCGCGTCCGCCTCGGCGCCCAGACGGGCCTCTTCGAGGACGTGCCCGCCGACGGCTTCATGAACGGGACGCCCGCGGTGCCCTTCGGGCTCGAGCGCCGGCTGGTCGTCCTCTCGCGCCGGCTCCCCGAGCTCTTCAAAAAGGTTGATTCGCTCGCCGCCTCCTTGGACGCTCTGCGCCAGACCGCACCATGAGCCAACCCGAGATGAAAGTGTTTTCCGGCAACGCGAACCCCGCGCTCGCGAAGGAAATCTGCGAACACCTCGGCGTCCCCCTCGGGACCGCGACGGTCAACCGCTTCCCCGACGGCGAGACCTTCGTCCAGATCAACGAGAACATCCGCGGCTGCGACGTCTACGTCGTGCAGCCGACCTGCGCGCCGGCCAACGACCGGATCATGGAGCTGCTGATCATGATCGACGCGATGCGCCGGGCCTCCGCCGCCCGCATCACCGCCGTCATCCCGTTCTTCGGCTACGCCCGCCAGGACCGCAAGGACAAGCCGCGCGTCCCGATCACGGCCAAGCTCGTCGCCAACCTGCTCACGGCCGCCGGCGCGAACCGCGTCCTGACCGTCGACCTGCACGCCCAGCAGATCCAGGGCTTCTTCGACATCCCGGTCGACCACCTCTACGCCTCGCCCGTCTTCTACCGGCACATCAAGGACAAGCCCTGGCTGAAGGACGCGACGGTCTTCTCGCCCGACGTGGGCGGCCTGAAGTACGCCTCCGCCGTGGCGGACATGCTGCACCTGCCCTATGGCTTCGTGGCCAAGCGCCGCACCAGCGCCACCACCGTCCAGGCGACCAGCCTCGTCGGCGAGGTCGACGGCCGCGACATCATCCTGGTCGACGACATGACCGAGACGGCGGGCACCCTCGTCGCAGCGGCCGACCTGCTCAAGAAGAACGGCGCCCGCTCCGTCCGCGCCGTGGTCTCGCACTGCATGATCCAGGAGATCGCCTACGCCCGCCTGCGCGGCGGCCCGATCGACGAGGTCATCACGACCAACTCCGTCCCGGCCGACTGGCCCAAGGACCTGCCGATCACGGTGCTGTCGATCGCCCCGCTGCTCTCCGACGCGATCCGCCGCATCCATGGCAACAACAGCGTGACGGACCTCTTCCCCATCAAGGGCCACTGAGCCCGCCCGTCCGGACGCGAAAAAGGCCGCCTCGATCGGGGCGGCCTTTTGCTTGGGCGGACGCGCCGGATTACTTCGTCCCGTCCTTGAGGAACGCGAGGATCACCTGGGCCTGGTCGCCGGTGTGGCCCTTGTGGTCGGCGTAGACGCACTTGCCGTCCTTGAAGAGGAAGGCGCTGCGCCCGGCCATGCCGACGAGGTTCTTCACGCCGAAGGCTTCGGTGACGGCCTTCTTCGCCTTGTCGGCGAGGAGGCGGAAGGGGAACTTCTGCTCCTCCTTGAATTCCTTCTGCAGCTTCTCGTCGTCGGTGCTGACGCCGAGCACGGCCACGCCGGCCTTCTGGAGGGCCTCCCAGTTGTCGCGCAGGGAGCAGCCCTGCTTGGTGCAGCCGCCGGTCTTGGCCTTCGGGTAGAAGTAGACGAGCAGGTAGCCCTTGGCGCCTTCCTGGGCGAGGTCGACCGGCTTGCCGTCCTGGTCGTTGCAGGTCACGGCGGGGATCGCGTCGCCGACGGCGAGCTTTTCCGCGGCGGAGCCGAAGAAGGGAAGGAGGGAGAGGAGCATGGTGGCGAGGAGAGGTTTCATGGGCTCCACCTTGGCGCCGGCGGCGGAAAAGGCAAATGCGTCCGCTGGTGTTTTCCTGTCGCTTGCCGCCCCTTCCGCCCGCAAAACTAGGGGCATGTTGCAGGCCGTCCTCGACACGATCCCCCACCGCCCGCCGTTCCTCTTCCTGGACCGGATCGACGAGGTCCGGGCCGACGGGGCCACCTGCACCCGGACCTTCCGCGCCGACGAGCCGTTCTACGCCGGGCACTACCCGGGCAACCCGATCACGCCCGGGGTGCTGCTGTGCGAGTCGGTCTTCCAAGCCGGCGCGGTCTACCTGACCAAGAAGCTCCAGGCCGAGGGCGGCGCCCCGGCCGGCAAGACCCCGGTGCTCTGCCGCATCGAGGAGGCCAAGTTCAAGGGGATGGTGAAGCCCGGCGACACCGTCTCGATCGAGGTCAAGCACGTCGAGACGCTCCAGCAGTTCCACTTCCTGACGGGCACGGTCCGTCGCGACGGCAAGGCCGTCCTGACCCTCCGCTTCGCCCTCGCCCTCGTCGACCAACCCGCCTGAACCATGTCCTTCCTCGGCCTCACCGGTAAGACCTTCCTCGTCCTCGGCGTCGCGAACAAGAAGTCCGTCGCCTGGCACGTCGCCCAGACCCTCGAAGCCGAGGGCGCCAAGGTCGTCTACTCGGTCCGCTCCCAAGCCCGCCTTGATTCGCTGAAGGGCCTCCTCGACGGCAAGCCGGTCTACCTCTGCGACCTCGAGCACGAGGCCCAGACGCAGGCGCTCGCCGCCGACGTGGGCCGCGCCCATGGCCCGCTCGACGGCGTCCTGCACAGCGTGGCGTTCGCCAATTTCTCCAAGGGCATGCAGCCGTTCCACGAGACGGTCCGCGCCGACTTCCTGCAGGCCACCGCGATCTCCGCGTTCTCGCTCGTCGAGCTTGCCCGGGCCCTCAAGCCGCACCTGAAGGCCGACGCCTCCATCGTCTCGATCGGCATCTCCTCGCAGGTGACGGCCGCGAACTACGGCTACATGTCGCCGATCAAGGCCGCGCTCGAATCCGCCAGCCGCTTCCTCGCGAAATCCTTCTCCGCCGACACGCGCGTGCGCTTCAATTCCGTCAACGCCGGCCCGCTCAAGACGAGCGCGAGCGCCGGCATCCCCGGTTACCTGCACAACTACCTGCACGCCGAGAAGATGACCTTCCGCAAGGCGGCCCTGAAGACGCAGGAGGTCGCCGACACCGCGGTCTGGCTGCTCTCGCCGCGGTCGAGCGGCATCAATGGCCAGGGCATCGTGGTCGACGCCGGCATGGGCTGGAATTTCTTCGACGAAGAACTCGTGGCCGCCTCCTCCCGGCTCCCCGGCTCGTGATCTTCCGGCGCACCGTCCTTGTCGGCCTCGTCGCCGAACTGCCCCCGGAGGTCTGGACTTCCGACGAGGTCGAACGTCGCCTGGCGCCGCTCTACGGCCGCCTGAAGCTGCCGGAGGGCCGGCTCGAGCTCATGACGGGGATCCGCGAGCGCCGCTTCTGGCCGCAGGCGATCCGCCCGTCCGCCGCCTCCGCGCTGGCCGGTCGGCGCGCGATGCAGGCCGCCGGCGTGGGCCCCGCCGACATCGACCTGCTCATCCATTCGTCGGTCTGCCGCGATCGCCTCGAACCTTCGACGGCGGCCTACGTGCACGGCCTGCTCGGCCTCGGGCCGCAGGCGCAGATCCTCGACGTCTCCAACGCCTGCCTGGGCTTCCTCAACGCCGTCGCGCTGGCGGCCGGCCTGGTGGAGTCCGGCCAGATCCGCCGCGCGCTGGTCTGCTCGGGCGAAGATGGTCGCCCTCTCGTCGAGCGGACGATCCGCCTGCTCAACGAAGACCTCGCGCTCACGCGCGAGACCATCAAGCCGTACTTCGCCAACCTCACCATCGGCGCCGGGGGCGCCGCGGTGGTGGTCTCCCGCGACGACCTCGCCGGCCCCGGCGGGATCCGCCTGCTGGGCGGCGCCGCCGAGACCGACTCCTCCGCGAACGGCCTTTGCGAAGGGGATACCTCCTCCGCCGAACTCGACATGCGCACGGATTCCGAGGCGCTCCTGGCCGCGGGCGTCGCGCTGGCCCAGCGCTGCTGGGGTCGCTTCAAAGGCGTGACGGGTTGGGACGAATCCACGCCGCATCGCGTGGTGACGCATCAGGTCGGCCGCCGCCATTCGTCGCTGCTGTTCGAGAAGCTCGGCCTGGATCCCGCCAAGGATTACCAGACCTTCGATCGCCTCGGTAACGTCGGCTCCGTCTCCGTTCCCGCCACGCTGGCGCTCGGTCTCGCCGAAGGCCGGATCAAACCCGGTGAACGCGTCGCGCTGCTGGGCATCGGCAGCGGCCTCGCCAGCATGATGCTCGCCGTCGAATGCCGATGAACGTCGCCGATCTCCCGCCCACCGTCCGCGCGCTCTACCCGTTCGAGCCGCGCGATTTCGCCGCGCTCTCGGGCCGGATGAGCTACGTCGACCACGGACCGCGCGACGGACGTCCGGTGCTCCTGCTGCATGGCAACCCCTCGTGGTCGTTCCTCTGGCGCGACCTGATCCTGCGGTTGGCCGCCCGCGGCCGCCGCGTGATCGCGCCCGACCATGTCGGCATGGGACTCTCCGCCCGGCCGGACCGTTTCCTGCGTCTGGCGGACCGCATTGCCGATGTCGAAGCGCTCATCTCCCATCTCGGCATCAAGGAGTTCGACATGGGTGTCCATGATTGGGGTGGCGCCATCGGCTTCGGCGTCGCCGGTCGCCGCCCTGAAAGGGTGGGGAAGATCCTCGTCACGAATACCGGTGCCTTCCTCTCGGAGCGCATCCCGGCCCGTATCGCCCTCTGCCGGGCCCCTTTGCTCGGACGATTCATCGTCCAGGGCCTGAACGGCTTCGCTTGGCCCGCGACCTGGATGTCGGTCAAGAAACCACTTAGCCCGGCCGCCAAGGCTGGTTTCTTGGCTCCCTATGGGTCCGTCGGGGTCCGCCGGGCGGTGGCCGATTTCGTGGCCGACATCCCTATGGAGGCCGACCACCCGACCCGCTCGGTCCTGGCGGGCGTCGAGGCCTCCCTGGGTGGCCTGAAGGACAAGCCGATGCTGCTTTGCTGGGGGCTGCGGGATTTCTGCTTCGACCGGAGCTTCCTGGAGGGCTTCCGCACGCGCTTCCCCGCGGCCCAGCCGCTCCTCTTCGCCGACGCCGGGCACTACGTGCTGGAGGATGCCGGCGAGGCGGCCTTGGCCCCGGCGGTCGACTTCCTTTTGGGCGCCTAGCGAGGGTCGTTCGGCGGGTCGGTCCCGCCCTCGGGAAAAACCCTGTGGATAACGTGTGAGCAACGGTTTCTAACACCCCTTATAAGTTTTCGTAAGGGATTGATGGGTAGTTATTTCTGGCCATCCAAAAACATTCACCGTGACCCCTTTTCCTGTTGCTCCGAGGGGTGTTAAAAACAGGCTTTGGAGCTTCGCGAAACGACGCGAAAAATACCCCTTTTCCCACCACCTCATGAGCGAACAATCCGACAAATCACCCAACCGCGGCAAGCACGCCGGCAAGGAAGAATACGGCGCGTCCGACATCAAGCGCCTGAAGGGCCTGAAGGCCGTCCGCGAGCGACCCGGTATGTACATCGGTGATACGAACGAGACGGGCCTGCACCATTGCGTCTACGAGATCGTCGACAACTCGATCGACGAGGCGCTCGCCGGCTACTGCAAGCACATCAAGGTCGAGATCCACGCCGACGGCTCCCTCTCCGTCGAGGACGATGGCCGCGGCATCCCCGTCGCGATGCACCCGGAGGAGAAGATCCCCACGCTCGAGCTCGTGCTCACGAACCTCCACGCGGGCGGCAAGTTCGACAAGGGCGCGTACCAGGTTTCCGGCGGCCTCAACGGCGTCGGCGCGAAGTGCGTCAACGCCCTGTCCGACAGCTTCATCGCCGAGGTCAGCCGCGAGGGCGAGGTCCACCAGATGAAGTTCTGCCGCGGCGAGGTCACGCAGCCGATCAAGGTGATCGGCAAGACCAAGCGCACCGGCACCAAGATCACCTTCCATCCGGACCCCGAGATCTTCGTCGCCACGCAGGAGTTCAAGTACGACACGCTCGTGCGCCGCATGCGCGAGCTGGCGTTCCTGGTCCCCGGCATCACGGTCGAGATGAAGGACCAGCGCGCCAACCGCGCCGACAAGTTCGAGTTCAAGGAGGGCATCGCCGAGTACGTCTCGTTCCTCAACGCGAACGAGGAGCGCCTCTTCGAGAAGCCGATCCTCATGGCCGCCGAGGTCGACTTCACCGACCTCGCCAACCCGCGCGTGATGGCCGACGGCGAGAAGCCCAAGCCGGGCATGCGCCGCATGACCATCGACGTCGCCCTGCAGTACAACGACCGCTACGACGAGATGGTCTTCAGCTACACCAACCTCATCAACCAGCCCGAGGGCGGCACGCACCTCTCCGGCTTCCGTTCCGCGCTCACCCGCGTCATCAACCACTACGCGAAGTCCAACAACCTCATCAAGGACAAGGACGCCAAGCTCAACGGCGACGACATGCGCGAAGGCCTCGTGGCCGTCATCTCCGTCAAGCACCCCGACCCGAAGTTCCAGTCCCAGAACAAGACGCGCCTGACCAACCCCGAGGTCGAGGGCATCGTCACCTCCGTCGTCGGCGAGCAGCTCAAGTACTACCTCGAGCGCGACCCGAAGACCGGCCGCCGCATCGTCGACAAGTGCCTCAACGCCGCCCGCGCCCGCGAGGCCGCCCGCAAGGCCCGCGAGACCGTCCGCAAGTCCGCCATGTCCTCCGGCGGCCTCCCCGGCAAGCTGGCCGACTGCTCCGAGAGCGACCCGTCCGTCTGCGAGCTCTACATCGTCGAAGGCGACTCCGCCGGCGGTTCCGCCAAGCAGGGCCGCGACCGCCGCTACCAGGCGATCCTCCCGATCAAGGGCAAGATCCTCAACGTCGAGAAGGCCCGCATCGACAAGATCCTCTCCAACGAGGAGATCCGCACCATCATCACCGCCTGCGGCACCGGCATCGGCAAGCACGAGGGCGACGGCGCCTTCGACGTCACCAAGTGCCGCTACCATAAGCTCGTCATCATGACGGACGCGGACGTCGACGGCTCGCACATCCGCACGCTCCTGCTGACCTTCCTCTTCCGCCAGATGCCCGGCCTCATCGAGGCCGGCTACGTCTACATCGCCCAGCCGCCCCTCTACCGCATCAAGCGCAAGAAGCGCGAGCAGTACGTCGACAACGACCCGGAGCTCAACCGCATCCTCCTCGAGCTCGGCTCCGAGGACGTCAACCTCCTCCGCCTGCGCGACAAGCACGTCTTCCCGGGCCAGAAGCTCGACAAGATCGTCGAATCCCTCGCCCGCCTCGAGTCCCTCGGCGCCGGCATCGGCCGCACGGGCTGCCAGCTCGGCGAATACCTCGACCAGCAGGACCCCAAGACCCACGCGCTCCCGCGCTTCATCGTGCGCACCCGCACGGGCAACGAGGAGACCTATGAGTTCCTCGCCGACGCGGACGCCAAGCAGGCCTACCTGCGCAAGGCCGGCGTCGAGGATTTCCTCGCCGACAAGATCGACCGCGAGAAGAAGCTCAAGGACGGCACGGTCGTCCAGGAGCGCGTCAACGTGATCGAGGTCTTCGAGAACGACGCCATCACCAAGGTCCTCAAGGAGCTCGAGACCCAGGGCATGGACGTGAAGCGGTTCACCGCCGGCGAGGAGCCGCGCTACCACCTGATCGATGGCTCGACCGCCGAGGAAGCCCCGGCCGCCGCCGAGGGCGACGAGGAGCCCGCCGCCAAGGGCGAGGAGAAGCCCGCCAAGAAGCTGGTCAAGAAGGCCGAGCCCATCCCGCTCGGTTCGATCCTCGAGCTGATCGGCCAGATCCGCCAGTTCGGCCGCAAGGGCCTCACGATCCAGCGCTACAAGGGCCTGGGCGAGATGAACCCGAAGCAGCTCTTCGAGACCACGATGGACCCGGCCAAGCGCCGCTTCCTCAAGGTCGACATCGCCGACGCCGCCGAGGCCAACCGCGTCTTCGCCATGCTGATGGGCGAGGATGTGCCGAACCGCCGCGCCTTCATCGAGGACAACGCCCTCAACACCTCGAACCTCGACGTCTAAGCCCCGCCCACCCCCGACCCCTTCGACCATGTATTCCGACAAGGAAAAACTCACCTCCGCCAACATCACGGAGATCATGCAGACGGCCTACATCGACTACTCGATGTCGGTCATCGTCTCCCGCGCGCTCCCCGACGCCCGCGACGGCCTCAAGCCGGTCCAGCGCCGCATCCTCTACGCGATGCTCCGCGAAGGCCTCGTCCACAACCGCCCGTTCGACAAGTGCGCGGGCGTCGTCGGCGAAGTGCTGAAGAACTACCACCCCCACGGCGACAGCTCCGTGTACGACACGCTCGTCCGCCTCGCCCAGAACTGGGTGATGCGCTACCAGCTGATCGAGCCGCAGGGCAACTTCGGCTCGGTCGACGGCGACCCGCCCGCGGCCTACCGCTACACCGAGTGCCGCCTGTCCGAGATCGCCGAGGAGCTCCTCGCCGACATCGACGAGGAGACGGTCGACTTCGTCCCGAACTACAAGGAGTCGACCACCGAGCCGACCGTCCTCCCGTGCGCCCTGCCGCACCTGCTGATGAACGGCTCGACCGGCATCGCGGTCGGCATGACGACCAACATCCCGCCCCACAATCTCCAGGAGCTCGTCGACGCCACCTGCCTGATCATCGACAAGCCCAGCGCCACCGTCGAGGACCTCGAGAAGATCATCATCGGGCCCGACTTCCCGACCGGCGGCGTCATCAACGGCAAGGAGGGCATCAAGTCCTACCTCCGCACCGGCCGCGGCATCGTCCGCGTCCGCGGCGTCGCCCACACCGAGGAGCTCAAGAACGGCAAGGAGCAGATCGTCCTCACGGAGCTGCCCTACAACGTCAACCGCTCCTCCCTGGTGAAGCACATCGCCGACCTCTGCGCCGAGAAGGTCCTCGACGAGGTCTCCGACCTCCGCGACGAGTCCGACGAGAACACGCGCGTGGTCATCGAGCTGAAGCGCCACGAGAACCCGAAGGTCGTCATCAACAAGCTCTACAAGCACACCAACTTCGAGAACTCGTTCGGCGTCATCCTGCTGGCCCTCGACAAGCGCCGCCCGAAGCAGATGAACATCCGCGAGCTGCTCGAGTGCTTCGTCGAGCACCGCCGCGACGTCGTCACGCGCCGCACCCGCTTCCGCCTGCGCAAGGCCGAGGACCGCGCCCACATCCTCGAGGGCTTCAAGATCGCCCTGCGCAACCTCGACGACTTCGTGAAGATCATCCGCGCCTCCGTCAACCGCGACGAGGCCCGCGTCAAGCTGATCGCCAAGTACGGCCTCAGCGAGCGCCAGGCGGTCGCCATCCTCGACCTGCGCCTCTACCAGCTGACCGGCCTGGAGCGCGACAAGATCGAGGAGGAGTACCGCCAGCTGATGGCCCTCGTCGAGGAGCTCCGCGGCATCCTCTCCAGCGAGTCGAAGCTGCTGTCGCTGATCAAGAAGGAGCTGCGCGACGCCGCCAAGAAGCACGTCGGCCCCCGCAAGACCAAGGTCACCGCCCAGGAGGGCGAGCTCTCCATGGAGGACATCGTCGCCAACGAGGGCTGCGTGGTCACCGTCTCGCACGCCGGCTTCATCAAGCGCACCCCCGTCGCCCAGTACCGCCTCCAGAAGCGCGGCGGCAAGGGCACCAAGGGCGCGGAGCTCTCCAAGGCCGCGTCCGACGAGGACAGCGACTTCATCGAGCACCTCTTCACGGCCAACACCCACGACCATATCCTGTTCTTCATGAACAACGGCCGGGTCTACGTGGAGAAGGTCTACGAGATCGAGGAGGCCGCCCGCGCCTCACGCGGCAAGTCCATCGCCCGCCTGCTCGAGCTCAAGGACGACGAGAAGCTGGCCGCGATGGTCTGCGTCTCGAACTTCGACGAGGGCCGCTTCCTCATGATGTGCACGGCCAACGGCACGATCAAGAAGACCGAGATCTCCAAGTACGCGAACTACCGCAAGGGCGGCATCATCGGCATCAACATCGAGCACGGCGACCGCCTGATCTCGGCCAAGCTGACCAACGGCGACAACGAGGTCGTCATGATCTCCCAGTCGGGCATGTCCATCCGCTTCCACGAGTCGGACGTCCGTTCGATGGGCCGCGACACCACCGGCGTCATCGGCATGAACCTCGAGTCCGGGGACCAGGTGAAGGCCATGGAGGTCGTCGACCCCGCCTGCACGCTCCTCGTCGTCGGCATCGACGGCATCGGCAAGCGCACCCCGTTCGACGATCCCGAGACCAAGGAGCCGATCTACCGCAAGCAGTCCCGCGGCGGCAAGGGCGTCATCGCCATCTCCACCGAGGTCGGCGTCGCCGGCGCGCTCAGCGTCCAGGAGGCCGACGAGGTCATGCTGCTCACCAAGGGCGGCCAGTCCATCCGCACCAAGGTCTCGGACATCCGCTGCACGGCGGGCCGCAACACCAAGGGCGTCCGCGTCATGCGCCTCAAGGACGGGGAGTCGCTCCTCGGCATCTCCAAGGTCGAACGCTCCGACGAGGAGGAGGAGAACGCCGCCAAGCCCGCCGCCGAATAGGCGGCCGGGCGAGGTCCGGATCAGGGGGCGCCGATAGGCGCCCCTTTTTTGCGCCCGGCGGGCCGGCTCAGGCGCGTTCCAGCGCGGCGATGCACTCGACGTGCCGGGTCTGCGGGAAGAGGTCGAAGGGGCGGACCGAGACGACCTTCCAGCCCTTGGCGCAGAGGTACTTCACGTCGCGCGCCTGGGTGTCGGGCGCGCAGCTCACGTAGACGATGCGGCGGGGGGCGAAGGCGTGGAGCTGCTCGAGGAAGGCCTCGTCGCAGCCCTTGCGGGGCGGGTCGACGATCACCGCGGCCTCGCCGCCCTTGACCGGCAGGTTCTTGAAGATGGATTCGGCGGAGCCGGCGATGAAGCGGCAGTTGAGGAGGCGGTTGAGCGTGGCGTTCTCCGCGGCCTTGCGGGCGGCCTCGGCGCTGACCTCGACGCCGTTGACGGACTCGAAGCGGCGGGCGCCCGAGAGGGCGAAAAGGCCGGAGCCGCAGTAGGTGTCGACGAGGTGCTTCGCGCCCGAGTCGTGCGCGAGCTGGATGGCGTGACCGACGAATTGTTCGAGTACCGAGGGGTTGTTCTGGAAGAATTCGCCGGCGAGGAACTTCAGTTGGATGGCGCCCACCTTCTCGGTCACGACCTGCCGCGGGTCGGTGACCACGCCTTCCTCGCAGTCGCGGAAGAGCAGGGTGGCGCCTCGCTCGAAACGGCCGGGGTTGCCGCGGATGTCCTTGCGGGCGCGGCTCAGGCTGGCGTTGATCGCGTCGGTCGCGATGGGGCACTTCGGCACGTCGACGATGCGGCGCGAGGTGCCGGCGGCGAGGAAGCCGATCGGGAAGTCGGCCCGGCGGGGCGTCATGAAGTGCGGCGTGATCTTCGAGCGGTAACCATACTGCTTCGGCGACGGGTGGCAGGGGTCGACGTCGACCTTGAGGCCGCCCAGGCGTTCGAAGGCTTCCGCGACCTGGCGGCGCTTCCATTCGAGCTGCTGCGGGTAGGCCAGGTTCTGGTACTGGCAGCCGCCGCATTCGCCGAAGAGGTCGCAGCGCGGCTGGACGCGGTGGGGCGAGGGGACGACGACGCGCACGAGGTCGCCGCGGGAGAAGTTGGCGGAGTTGTGCCAGATGCGGGCGACGACTTTCTCGCCGGGCAGGGCGCCGGCGACGAAGACCACCCAGCCGTCGACGCGGGCGAGGCCTTCGCCGAGGTTGGTGATCGTCGCGATCTCGAGCTCCACCTCCTGGTGGTAGGTGAACTTGCCGGGCCGGAACTTCGAGGCGTCGGGCTTGCGGGACTGGGGCGGTTCGAAATCGGACATGGGGACAAAGTCCGCCTCCGCCCCCCGGAGGTCGAGACTTATCCCCGCCCGGAGTCGGCCCGGACGGCTTTCCTTGCCCTCGGGAGCGTCTTGGTGCTCACTACGGCCGTGTCCGAAGAGGTCATCCAGAGCCGTCAGAATCCCCGCGTCCAAGGGCTCGCCCGCCTGCGCGACCGCGCCGAGCGCGACGCCCGTCGGCTCTTCCTCGTCGAGGGCTTCCGCGAGCTGACCCGGGCCTTGGAGCGTGGCGTGAAGGTCGACGAGGTCTATTTCTGCCCGTCCATGTTCCGTGGCTCGGAGGCCGCGGAGCTGGTCACCCGCGCCCGTGCCTCCGGGATTCCTTGCTGCGAACTGGGCGTCTCGGCCTTCGAGAAGGTCAGCGGCCGCGAAGGTCCCGACGGTCTCCTGGGCGTCGCCCACACCTGGGATTGCTCGTTGGCGCGCCTGCAGCTGTCCGCGGCGCCGCTCCTGCTGGTCGCCGAATCGGTCGAGAAGCCGGGCAACCTCGGCGCCCTGCTGCGCACGGCCGACTCCGCCGGCTGCGACGCGCTGGTCATCTGCGACCCGGTCACCGATGCCTTCAACCCGAACGTCGTGCGGTCCTCGCAGGGGGCGCTGTTCTCGGTCCCGGTGGCGGTCTGCTCCTCCGCGGAAGCCGTGGCGTGGATGCAGGCCAAGGGCATCCGCTCCCTGGCCACGACCCCGGCGGCCACGAAGACCTTCTGGGACGTCGATTGCCGCGGCCCGAGCGCCCTGCTGCTGGGCTCGGAGAAGGATGGCCTGAGCGACTTCATGCTCGGCGCCGCCGCGGAGAAGATCTCCATCCCGCAGGCTGGCCTGTCGGATTCCCTCAACGTCTCGATGGCCGCCGGCATCGTGCTCTTCGAGGCCGTCCGGCAGCGGCGGAAATGAGCATGCGACGCGCTGGCCTCGTCGGCGGGCTCCTCGCCGGGCTGGCCTCGGCCGCTTGCTTCCTGGTCTTCAACGCGACCCCCGCGACGTTGGACGCGCAAGGGGTGCTCCATGAGCCGTTCGGCCTCGT
>Ga0209358_10000563_pt1 | contig 32364 bp, 32 predicted proteins | sample LauGreFa1BDMLBSN_2_FD_187574 | JGI IMG/M metagenome (GOLD analysis project Ga0209358, IMG submission 187574) | Freshwater lake microbial communities from Lake Michigan, USA - Fa13.BD.MLB.SN (SPAdes) (version 2) | ecosystem: Environmental > Aquatic > Freshwater > Lake | place: Lake Michigan, USA... | reverse complement strand
ACCGCCCCACCAAACCCCCACGGGCCTGCCTGATCTGGCAACCACCACCACGATATCAACCCCAGCCCTACTGGGTCACCATCACCTTGGTATCACCGCCCTATCAAACCCCCACGGGCCTACCTGTCTGGCAACCACCACCACGATATCAACCCCAGCCCTACTGGGTCACCATCACCTTGGTATCACCGCCCTATCAAACCCCCACGGGCCTGCCTGATCTGGCAACCCCACCATCTTAAGCACCCCCCCCAAGGTGTTTCATTTTTTTTAATTTCTTGGCACTTGACGGGATAGCGACATGAAACAGTCAGCACCTGACGGAATGCGATGAAGCGGTTACTTACCCCCACCACGTCCTTGAAACCACGTTTCTGCCTTGGCTAAATCCAGCCAAGAAAGACGAGATAGGGTAGACGCCACAGACCCCCAAGTGGAAGAAACCCACGAATCCTCCTGGGATGGTTCATGCCGATCAACGTTACCGGAGGACTGCTTTTCATTACCGGTATCTTGTCGCAAAGACGCCGCTTTTTGGCGGGCTTCCGCTGCTGCCAACCGTGCTTTTAAGGTGGCAACTTCTGTATCAACAGTAGATTTTTGCACCACATACACTTCCATCACATGGTCTTTATTCATGCCATAGACCATGGTAAATTCACCTGTTAAGTGTATAAATAGGACCGATCTCTCGCCTGTCACGTTACGTTCACGCAAGCCAAGTTCACTTCGATGCACAGTTTGTGCGAACACGTTAATATGCTCAGGGTTTTGGGTTAACGCCTTGATAAACCCAGGGTCTACAGGGGATCCACCAGGGGTCTTAGGTTGAATCAAAACCGGTCGGGTAATCGGGTGCTCACGACCAGATCCAGAGACGAACCCACTGTTCACCACACCAGCCAATTGCGACACCATCCTGGCTATTCGATCGCCCGACTGGGTTGTGTCATTGAGTCGATATGCACCCAAACCGGCTCGACTCAATGCCCCTTGAAAACGATCAAACAATGCCTTGAGGTGGTCAGAATTCCCAACTGAAGGCGGGTTCGAAGCAGTTGGCAATGGGGGAGAAAATGGTGAGCTAGAATGGGGACCTGCATGAACAGATGAGGAACCCACAGAGTTTCTACGGGTCCGTTGTAATGGTGGTGAGTTAGAAGAAAGGGGTGGCACCGAATTAGTACGTGAAAGGACCGAAGGGGGAGGCGACCACTGTGGGGGTTGCTCAAAAAAGGGTGACGTGCTTAAAGTTGGGGAAGACGAGGATGTGCGAGACGACCAGGAAGCAGCACGTGGCGAGGGTTTAGACAACGAAGGAACCCTAGACCCCGAAACAGGCACCGGACTTACCCGTTGACTTTGATCTACCTGACGAAACCCACCTAAAACAGATGCACTTTTAGTTGAAAACGGTGCAACAAAACCGTGAAAAAAAGCCATTGCAACTCCTTTTTTTGTACTATGTATTGGTGTAGTAGGCTTACCATAACACAACAATCGATATTTTTGAATATATAGACATCACGCCCACGGAATCATTCCACATGGGGCTTGCCTACCATGCGGGATTCTTAGCCGGCACGTTTTATATGTCCCACTCACCTGACCTGACTGGTAGCAAAAAACAGAGGCACTTGATGGATGCGTCCAACGCTATCACGATGGGACCATCGGATAGTCCGCAGCCGATGCAAGCGTGAATCACCCTTCGGATCCCCTTCATCAAATGCGGATGACACGATGGGGCAATCCAACCGTGGCAAAACCCAACGCTGCCCGGTTAGCTGATGAAACAAAAGTCGGGTGGTAACATCAAGGCGTTGGGGTGTTTTGCAGGGGTCGTTGTTTTTTTAATATCCGCCATGGGGCGTTTTTGAACGGTCTTTGCCCTTGGAATCTCGTTCGTTGCGATAGGATGATGGGTGACGCCTTCTGGTTGGCCGGGTTGAACTTTTTTTCAACCACAACCCCATTTATCGACCCCTTTTGGGTTCACCCATCCCTCGGCGACGGCTGGTTTTTTGCCTCCGTCTGGGGGGAGGTTATCACAGGGAAAAAGGGATTGATTCGCCATGACGGGAAATGTGATGCCTGGGTCGTTGCCTTATCACCCCGTCATGATGGCCCATGGTGGGGTCACCCCGGTTGATGGTCACGCCTCATATGAGACCGGTCAATCCGCCAAACGAAATCGAATGGGAAGGGTCACCCAAGAATCAAGCGTGTCGGTGGCGGTTCGTGCTGGGTTAAACCCCCACCGTTTCACCGTCTCCACAGCCGATCGGTCCAACAGAGGGTATCCTGATGAGGTCATCACCAACACCTCATGAACACGACCCGTTTTTAATACGTTGACTTTTAATACCACCACCCCCTGCTGTCCCCATTCACGTGCCTGAGGAGGGTAAATGGGTGACGGATTCCCCGTTTGCACCGGACCGGCTATTGTCACGATGTGACCGCCCCCCTCCTCACTTGCCCTGCCTCCTTTGCCTGACGGGTTGGGGGCACTACCCTGTGTCGTGGGGCTACCGTTCATCGGCATGGCCCCGGATACCCCTGCCGTATTCCGTTCACCCACTGGTCGGGGTGTCAACTCCGATGGGTTGGGGTGAGGGGATGGGGTCAGGGCTTCGGCTGGGTTGGCCTTCGTTGCGGGTGCTACCTTCGATGGGGTCCTCTCCTTCGACACGGAATCGCCATCCTCTCGAACGGGACCGGCCTCATCGGAACCCATCAACTGAACCCCCACCACTGACTGGGTCATGGACCGGCCGGATGGGGAAACCCCAGCACCCCATCCCACCCACAGGCAGGTCCCGTGCAGGAACAAAGACCCCAGCACACACCACCCCCATGGCCGTAGAGACCCGACCCTCACCATCATGAGCGGGTCCGAATGGATACCTGCCGTATCCCCTGCTGCCTCACACAATCCAATACCGCCATCGTATGGGCCAATGGGGACGCTTTGTCACCCTGAATAATGACCCCCACGTGGGGCTGACGGGCTTGCAACTGGCTCAACCGATCCCTCAGTTCGTCTGCCGTCACGTGGTCATCATTCCAGTACACATCGCCTGTCACCCCGACGCTAATGGTTACCGGGGTCATGGGCAATGCCTCACCTGATACGGCCACTGGCAAGGATACCGACACCCCACGGTTGGGCACCATGGACAGTGATACCATCACAAAGGTGGCCAATAAAAAAAAGACAATGTCAATCAACGGAATGATTTCAATGCGTGCCCGTTTGCGTTGATACCCACTCAGTTTCATGATGGATGACTCAACACCTCTAATTGGGTGGCCGCTTGCTCTATTTCGTGACGAACCGCCTCGATTTCACCGTTTAAATAATTAAAAGGCAACAAGGCGACCATCGCAATAACCAACCCAAACGCCGTGGCAATCAAGGCCTCAGCAATCCCTCCCGTAATGGCAGTGGGGGCATCCAAGCCACCGTGTCCCAACAACCCAAAGGCCCCAATCATGCCCGTTACCGTACCAAACAACCCCAACAATGGGGCCAATGTGATAATGGTATCCAAAATGGTGACACCCCGACTATATCGCCTTAATTCACGGTTGGCAGCCATCATCAAGGCATGGGCCAATAACCCATTGGAATGACGCAATCCCTCGGTTAAAATGCGGGCAATGACATCGGTGCTGGCCTCACCCACCCGTAAGGCAGTGTCTCTCTGGCCGTTTGACACGTGGGCCAACATCTCGGCCACCACATGAGATTGCCGTCGACGGGCTTCCCTGACCAAAAACACCACCCGCTCAATGGTCACCGCTACTGCCACCACTGACACCAATAACAGGGGCCACATAATCGGGCCACCTTTGACAAACAATCCCACCATCATCGTTTTTTCCTCCACATTGACCATACCAACACACTCCCCGTAAACCATAACCCCAACACAGAGCCTGCTGTCCCCAACGACCCAATGGCCCCCACTTGTCCCGCCCACTCCCCCGTATGAATCCACTTGGGCCAATTGGCACGGGGTGTCATGCGTTGAATATGTCCCGCCCCGTCAAATGTGACCATGGTCCGTTCCCAACGGGACTGTTGAACCATCGCCGATACCTGGGGCCCCAATCGAAAGGTGACCTGCTTCCAATGGGGCAAGTCCGTCGCAATCCCCGCTTGGGCCACCTCAAATGGAAACCCATCCCCTTGTTTTGATTGCACCCGGTCCCGACTCACCCGTACGGAGGGGCTCACCGGTTCCGTGGCCAACCATATCCCGGTGATGGCCATCACCACCACCAAGGGACTTACCGCCACCCCCACCCACCGATGCCATGCCAATGGGCCCCGTCGGACCCGTTTTGAGGCCAAGGGCCACGCCAACCACACCCCCGTTATGGTCAGTCCAATGAGCCACACACAGGCCACGGCTTTGATCACCCGAACCACATCTCGTGGCACCCCCGTGAGGCCCAGCCAACGGTGCCAGGATTCTATGACCTCAAACCGACGTCCCCACTCTGATTCTTGGCCCATTGCGGCACTAGAATAAGGGTTTACCCACTGACCCGGCATGTCCTTTTGCTTGATCCGAAGGGGGGCATGGGGTGCGCGATAGCGTGTGACACTGGTTCCCATCTGATCATCCGCCACGTTGTATACTGCCAATACAGTTGCCAGGGGTAAGGGGGTTGTGACCTTGGCCACCACAGGGGGCGTATCCACCCACGACAAAACAAAGGGCTTCAACGCCAAGACCATCCCAGTCAGTGCCATCATGGCCACGATTGCCCCCACCATCACCCCACTGCCCCAATGCCACTGCCACACCCAACGCCGTATGGTCATCCCATTTCCACCCATTGGCGAAGTAAATTATGATAAATCCCCGTGAGGGGCACCACATGCTGATCGCCTACCCCTGCATGGGCCAATTGTTGAATGCTGCTGTCCAAATCAAACAACAGGGTGCGGCGGGCATCATCTCGCACCATGCTTTGCATCCAAAAAAAGGAGGCCACCCGCATACCCCGCGTCACAGGGGTGACATGGTGCAAACTGGTGGCCGGATACAACACCATATCCCCCGCAGGCAATTTGACCGATTGCACCCCATAGGTGTCTTCCACGCACAATTCTCCCCCCTCATACTCATCCGGTTCACTCAAAAAAAGCGTGGCCGACAAATCGGTGCGAATGCGATAGGGGGTGCCCTTGATCTGGCGAATGGCATTGTCAACATGGGTGCCAAACGCATGGCCTTTGCCATACCGGTTAAACAAAGGCGGAAACACCTTCAAAGGCAACGCCGCAGAAATAAACAAGGGGTGTTGTTCCAAGCACTTCATGATCCAATCCCCCACTTGCCGGGCCACCGGATGGTCTTCGGGAACTTGTTCGTTGGATTTCACTTTGGCCGACTGAACGCCAGCCGTGACCACCCCGTCTACCCACTCGGCTGCATCCAATAAACGACGGGCTTCGGTCACTTGGTCGGGGGTTAAAACCGTGGGAATGGTAATCAGCATGGGGTCTCCTCTATAAACGAACCGTCATGGTCAGGGTCATGGTACGACCTTCACCGGGTACCACATGGCTGGGATACACCTGGTCAATATAAACCAAATCAAACAAATTATAGATGTTTAATTGGGTGGAGACTTTCTCCGACCAAGCGGTGGACACCATCGCATTAAACACACAATAGGCGGGTACTTCATAAGGCTGACCCGTTACCGGGTGACTGGGGGCGGTGGTACTACCCCGCCGGGCATCCACATAATTAAATCCGGCCCCCACATCAATTTTCCAGGGCAGCCGATAGGTCCCCCATACCGTCAACGAATGGGCAGGTACATTTTGAATCGGCCCCCCCACGGCTGCCGGAAAATAAGCAGAGGACATCAACTGGCTTTTCATATGGGCATACCCCCATGACAACCGAAAGGCATCGGTGACGGCTGCCTGCCCTTCTATTTCGATGCCTTCCACCCGCTGATGCCCGGCTAGTACCATCTGGTTGGCGTTGGCTGGGTTTTGTTCCCTGGCATTCAGTTTGTCTGTTCGAAACAAGGCCATTCTTAGCGACACCCGGCCTTGCCACCACGACCACTTGCTTCCGATTTCATAGGACTGGTTTTGCTCCGGGCTCAACGGCACCGATGCTTGGGTCAGGGATAAGTTTTCAGCCGATGGGTTGAAGGATTGCCCAAACGAGGCATACACACTGCCATTTTCAAGGGGTTGAAAGGTGAGTGCACCGCGGGCACTCAGGACCGAATCCACACTCGACCCATGGGTCGCCCCACTGGCAAAGTGGCTGCGAATATGGTCCCATCTTAGGCCAGCAGTAAGGTCCCATTGCTCCGCCCACGCCAAGGTGTCCATCGCATACATCGACACGGTATCAGACTGGACCACCGTGGCCACCGGATTGGCAACCGTGCCATTAAACGCCCCCGGCACCGGGTTTAACAGCGTGGTACTGGGGGCTGTGATGGTATAGGTGATGGGGGTCGAGGTTTCCTTGACCCACTCGGTCCCCACTGCCACATCATGGCCAACCTCCCCCGTTTTAAAGGACGCCAATACATCCAGTTGGTGGTCGATCACGGTTTCGGTGCTATCCCGGTTGACCATCGTGCGGTTGACTACCATGTCTTGCAGGGGGGTGCCACGGGTGGCGGTCACGCTTCCCTTGGTTGCCCGTAGCTGACGACGATACGACCCAAACCGTATCTGCTGGTGCATGCGAAGGTTGTCATCCCATCGTTGTTTCCATGTGGCGGTGACGATATCGGTTTTGGTGTTCAAAAAGTCATCGGTAAACCCATAATAGGTGTCACGGGGAACCGGTGCCGCCGATTCAAATACCCATGGCACCCCAAAATCAGGCACATCATGGGCCACCAATCCCAAATAAGATAGGCTCACTTCAGAGTGGGTTCCCGCCCCCCATGTGATGGTAGGGGCAATCCCCGAGCGATTCGTGTTCACCACCTGCCGACCCGCCACAGAACCGGCATCCTGAAAGGCATTCACACGAACGGCATCCGTGGTATCCCGAAGGGGGAGGTTGTAATCCAGGGTCACCCGCTCACGATGACTGCTAGATAACCCCACACTGACTTGCCCCCTCTCGCGCCCCCCCGCTTTTTTACTCACTTGGTTAATGATCCCCCCCGTTGACCCACGACCAAACGTGGTCGAAGAAGGACCTTTTAATACTTCGACTGACTCAAAATAAAAGGCGTCTCGCTGGTAATTACCCGTGTCACGCATCCCATCTAAATACAAATCCGTGCGGGCACTAAACCCACGCACCGTCATGGCATCCCCCTGACCAGCCCCTCCTTCACCCGCAGATAGGCTAATCCCCGCCACATTACGAACCGCATCCCGCAAGGTGGTCACCTGTTGCTCCCTCATGGTCTCGGCTGACACACGGCTCACGGTTTGGGGCGTTGTTAATAAGGGACGCTGATACTTGGTCAGAGACAATCGACCATTGGTACTATCCCATGAATTGAACCGCGACTGACTGACCAGCACTTCTGGCAGCTCAAAGGTGACCCCCTCTGATACCTCAGGGAAAGGCAAGCTCAGGGCCAAAGTGGCCATTCCCACCAATGGCCAACGGCGTTTGGGGGTCGACTTTTGGCCCATCGTCTCCTCCGTCGCCAGAGACGGATGCAAGGCTCGCAACGATTGACGGGTTTCCATTGGCACGCTCCTTTGTTTCCTTTTTTTCTCACACTGAATGCAGTAAACACCCCATACTAACCAGCATGACTGGGCATCGTTGGGTGCATACCCCCCCACTTCACCACCACTTTTCTGAGACTAAGTATCAGTTTATCACCGCCTTGGAGTGAGTGTCAATTATATGAGACTGAGTATCAATAAGACCGCCACATTACCCATCGTGTGACGGGGATCTACCGGATGATTTAATCGATCGATGGGGGGGGGAGCCTCCGTTGATGCAACCCTCATATCGTGGTACTGTCCGAGGGATTGGTAAATGGGGGGATAGATAGAAAAAGGATGTGTAACATGTGGTCTCGGTACCGGTCCCTTAAAGAAAAGTGGACCCAAAAAAAAGCCGCTTTAAAAGCCCAAAATCGATGGGTCTACTGGTTGGTTGAATTGGTGGAGTTGGTGGTCGTAGCGGGCTCGGCTGCCCTGCTGATTCGCACCTTTGTGGCCATGGTATCGGTGGTGCCCACGGGGTCCATGATTCCCACGTTGATGATTGGGGATCGGTTGATTGTGGACCGGGTGACCTATCGGTTTCGAGACCCTGTTCGGGGTGAAATTGTGGTGTTTCAATCAGTGGTCGATGACAAAGATTATGTCAAACGCTTGGTGGGCATGCCGGGAGAAACCATTCGGATTGTCAATGGGATTGTGTATGCCAACCAAAAAGAAGTGTTTTTTCCAGGCGTGAATGTCCAGCAAGATGACCCCCGCTCTGAGATTGCCACGATGGGTCCCTATGTCATACCGGCGGGACATTATTTTATGATGGGAGATAACCGCAACAATTCGCGGGATAGTCGATTCTGGGGCACGGTGCCCCGTCGCAACATTTTTGGGAAGGCGTGGTTTACCTTTTGGCCTTTTAACCGCATGCAACGGTTACATTAGCTCGATCGTGCCCATGGGACCCCGGCCAACCGTTCCATCTCTTCATGTGTGGGTTTTTTCCTTTTTACCCCATTCGGTGCGATGAAGCCGTTAGATAGATAGCATCCGTTTTTGTTAACTCGTCATGGGTCAACGGAACAAGACGCCATTATCCCTGTGAATCGACCTGATGTGAGTAGGTAAGCATCCATCCGGCAACCCCCCACCCCCCATGAAGACCGCAGCCAAAACACCATGGGGAGTGCCGTCTCAAAAGCAGCCGTCACGTACCAGTTGCCCCCAAACTCATGGACACCGGCCAACCAAATGGTACCCGCCATTGAGGCGTGACAACCCGCATCATGCGGATGAGGATGGGTTCTACCCCCTTTGGGGCCACTCGATAAGCGTATTGCAAAAAGCAAGCGGGGCAACCCGTGAGACCTTGTGTGATAAAGGGCTACAATAGGGCAAGCCCGCATCAAAAAATAGCGATCCGTCAACATGACGACCATCCCCCCCTGTCAAAAGAAGTGATTATGAAAAAGCGAGACCAATGCTTGATAAACAAGGCGGGTATGGCAATAAAAAAAAGGGGGGGGGTGATGATCGGCATCCAATCGATTGAACGTCGATAAGGGGGTATCAATGGACTGAGCACGTGACAGAATGGCGGCTTTTATCACGTGTCAGACGATGCGTTAACCGCCTGGTTAGAATGGACCGTTGTGGCCGTCTTACCACGATGGTGATCAAACCCCATTGATGAGAAACGAACAAGTGGCTTTTTTAAGCTCGAATCGTGCCATTGAACGCCGCTGGTGGGATCGGCTTGCCCATCGTGTGGTCCTGCCCGTTAGGGACAGCATGTTCAAGCGTCTTTTTGTATACCTGGTGAGTATCCAACCTCACGTGGTGGGTCGACCCCACCCATGATGGTCTATTGCGTCATTGAGGATCACGCACAAAGAGGCAGTGGTCGGCTCATGTTGGTGAGTGTGCAACGGGGGCATGGTCGGGGAAATGGATCACCCCGCCCAGCTGGGGTGACCCATGCCCAGCGTCTGCTTCAACAGTGGGGCATGCCCAGATGGCCCCGAACCACACCGCCCCACCCTATTTTCATCCATCCTGATTGGGCATCGTCAATGTGGCGGGATGAATCCATTGCACCCCCGGCGGGATCACCGGAGGGCATTGGTCATCAAGCCAGATGATGGCAGCAAACTGTTTAGCCAGTCGATGGATTTGCTCCACTTTAAACGCCCATAAGGGCCGATAATCCCCCACCTCTCGTAAGATGACGTCCCCAACACCCACCGGCAAGCGAGTCAAAAACCGACGGGTGCCCGCTTCACATTGTCGGTTTCGATTGCTTAAGATTGTAATGGGATGGGGGGATTGGGCTAAAAATGATACCGTGGTGTCAATGGGGCGATCGTCTTCAAACGTCAAGCTTGCCATCCATTCATAAAACGACTCTGAAAACGCATCCCGATACCCACAGTCCATCACCTTTGGAAACCGTGTCACATCGGCCACACAAAGACCCCCACCCGGAAAGGAATACCCGTCTGCCACCAACACACAACCTTGTGAATCAGGGGCCAAACAGGGGGGTATCAAGGGGGCCACTTGAACCGCCGGGATACACACCGTAAAGTCAATGTCACTCACCACCCGCACCCGTGGATCCCTGACATCATAGGATGGCTCACTCCCCATGGGTCAGTAACACCTTGGCGATTGGGGGGACAATGGGGGGAGTCCCCAATCCAGCAATAAACCCATCATACGCATCTTGCAATGCCTCCCACGCCTTGGGATCCAATAGTTCCGACACGGCCCGTGCCAATCGGGGGGGGGTTACCCCTCCTTGCCTTAACTCGGGCACCCAATGCCGACCTGCCAAAATATTGGGCAAGCCAATCCATGGCAGTGGCAATCGCAACACCCATTTGGCAATGGCATACGATACCGGATGCAATGCACCCATCACCACAATGGGGATGCGATGAAGAATCAACTCGACACTCATGGTACCGGTGGCCACTACCGCCGCATCCAAGGCCAGGGATTGCCACTCAGGGCCCAACGACCGAACGGGTGAACCGGGGCCCACCCTAACCCCCTGTTGGGCCATGATCGCTTGTGCCAATGCCTCATGCTCAGATGGCACCACCACATGATAGACCCATTCCGGCATCCGGCGGATGATGCCCAAAGCTGGCGGCAACAACCGACGGATTTCGTTGGGTCTCGAACCGGGAAACAACCCAATATGCCGGCCCTGGCGACTGGCATTCCAAACGGGTCGTGGGGGCAAGGGGGTATGGGCATCCAACAAGGGATACCCCCCATATAAAGGGGACGCCCCCAGTTGGGTGTACCATTGGGTTTCTCGCTCAAAAATGGTGACAATTCGATCCGAATAGGCCATTAGCTTGCGACCTCGTTTTTGGTCATTCCACATCCAAAAATGGGGGGTAATGACCGTGTCAATCGGAATCCCTTGCCGTTGAAACACCGTGGCAAATTGATGGTGATAGTGGGGGAAATCCAAAATGATGGCCCGGCTAATCCCACCCAGCTGGATGGTCTTTTCGACGTGTTGCAGCAACTGTCGCATGGGGCCCCGACCACGCCACAATTCGATCACCCCCACGGACGTCACGTCCACCGTATACCCTAAAACACGATCGGCTTCTTTGGCCATTTCTTGCCCCCCACACACCCACAATTGAATGGGTCGACAGGATCGCATTGCACGCATCAGGGCGGCCCCTACTTGGTCGCTGGATCGCTCACCGGCCACCAACAACCAGGTGTCACCTTCAGTCGGTGGCATCACTGGCTGACCGCTTTAAAATACCCCGGTGTGAGTCTGTTTTTAAAAACGCCAACAACAGCTGCCCTTCTGCTGACTCAATGCCCATACTATCCAATTCAGCCAAGGCCTGGGTGGTGTTTTTAGACGATTGATAATACACCCGGTAAATGGTGCGAATGTCTTGTAACGTGGTCCTCGGCAACCCCAAGCGTCGCAATCCGACCATGTTAATGGTGCGGATGGTGGCAGGGTTTCCTTCACACAACATATAAGGGGGCACATCTTGTGGCAATCGGGTGTAGGCACCGACCATGGCCCCTGTACCGATACGGGTAAACTGATGAATCCCTGTCATCCCACCAATCACCGCCCGATCGCCAATTTGGCAATGACCCGCAATGTTAACTTGGTTGACCACCGTGACATAATCGCCCATTTCGACATTGTGGGCCACGTGAGCGGACGTCAAAATTAGGTTGTGAGACCCAATTTTGGTGACCTCGTTTTTTCCCGTGGGGCGGTTGATGGTCACATATTCCCGTATGGTGTTATGATCCCCAATCACCACCCACGATTTCTCACCAAAATACTTCACATCTTGGGGTGCTGATCCAATCACAGATCCAAAATGGATGTGATTATTGGCCCCAATACGGGTCCACCGCTCGACCATGACATGCCCCTCGATACGGGTATGATCCCCGATCACCACATTCTCCCCAATAATGGTATTGGGCCCAATGGAGACGTCCTTGCCCAAAATGGCCGACGCATGGACCGATGCCGTGGGATGGATTTGGGGCCCCGATGGCTGGGTGGCCAATCCAAACACAAACACACCTTCTGCCACTACCATGCCCTCAACCAGGGCCCGACCTTGCATTTTGACTGCTTTGTCACGCAATTTCAGAATATCCATTTCCAATCGAAGTTGATCCCCCGGATACACAGGACGCCGGAATTTGACATCGCTTAATGATGCAAAAAGGGGTAAGCGCCCTTTCATGCCACTGTCTGATAACAACCCCGCATATCCCGTTTGGGCCAGGGCCTCTAAGATCATCGTACCGGGCATCACGGGGTTATTGGCATAATGACCCTGAAAATAGGGTTCGTTAATGGACACATTTTTGATGCCTACGACCCGATGCAAAGGGTCCATTTGAATGATGCGATCCACCAATAAATAAGGATACCGATGGGGTAATAACCCGTATAAATCAATTGTATTCATCCCACACTCCTTGTCATAGGGGTCCTGACCATTTTCCCGACGCCACCACCGCTTGGGCCACAATCGAAAACCAATGACCTATCGCCAATGCCAATCCAAATCGGGCGGTTTGTCCCAATAACGTCGTGAGGTGTTCAGTGGGTTGTATCACCCGACGCCCCAATGCCAGTGACACGGGCAGCAACACCAACCCCACCCCCATCAACCCGCCTTGTTGCGTGTAAACCCCCCAACCCAATGAAATCAATGCCGCCCCAGTGACACCGATTCGGTATTGCCAATACCCCCAACGGCTACCAAAGCGTACCACCAAGGTGCGTTTACCCGTTTGTCGGTCTTCCGTTTCATCTCGAATATAATTCACCACCAACACAGCGGTGGCCACCAACCCTTGGGCAGCCCCCAATACCCATGCATCCATGATCAGGCGATGGGTCATCACCCACACCATTCCTTGGCAGGCCACTGGCCCAAAAAAGAGCCACACTATCCCATCTGCCCCCCCCCAATACCCATAAGGCCGTTTTCCCCCACTGTAGCCCCAAGCGGCCCATACCGATGCGATACCCACCAACACAATCGGCCATCCCCCACGGATCATGATGGGGATGCCCAAGCATACCGCCGCCCCTAACACCCCCCACATGGCCCCTTTCACGTGACCTGGCTTGACCAATCCAGAGCCCGTCAATCGGGTAGGCCCTACCCGATGGGGTGAGTCTTTGCCATTGACCCCATCAAAATAGTCATTGGCCAAATTGGCCCCTATTTGTAGCAAGACGGCGGTGCATCCCATCAACACGGCCCATTCCCATGCCCACTGTCCTGCTTGCCAACACAACGCCGCCCCCACCAGAAGGGGAGACAGTGTCAGCGGCAGGGTCCGGGGCCGACAGGCACTAAGCCACATTAAAACGGTTGTCATGCCGACATTATGACACAAAACAATGGGGCATCAACCCGATGATTCCCTCTGCGGGATTCCGTCCCATCATCCCCCGACTCCCCCTGACCCATCGTGATAACACCGGCCCATCATCCTTGTGATTTGGCGTCATTGCCACATCCTGATATAGTCGTCAGTATGCGGTTTGGCTTCTTAAAAATAGCGACATTATTGGCCATCAGCAGCGTCTTGCTAACCGGCGTGATCACCCTGCTTCGGCCTGATATGAAGATGGCAATGCTGGTGTTGTGGTACCACCGTATCGACCCCCTGATCACCCGTTTTATACCCCGATCCCGCCCCATTCCGTTGTCGTCTGCCGCCCATGTCATGACCACCCCATGGCCAAAGGGAGCCACGCCCTTTCGCAAACCGGTTTTGCCTCATTTTAATGAATGGGCCACCCCTTTTGTGATCACCATCGCACCAGTGGCCACTCGTTCCGCCCCATCCAATGGACAGGATGCCCATGTGATCACCCAACTAAAACGGGGGGTACGGGTCCGGGTGGTCTATGAACACCCGGCGCAATGGGGGACCGGGGACCAGGGGGCTGGCAAATGGGTCTTTGTGTTGAATGAAAAAGGGACCGCCGCCCTGGGATGGGTGGTGGCATCAAGCCTGGCGTTTCCCCATCAGTTTGTGCCGGTATCTCGATTGCCTTGGTCTCATATCGGGTTGTGTGTGGGCGATTATTGTGGGGAATTTACCATCAAACCCACTGGCCGGTTCGTGGAACGCTGGGATGCCATTGGTCAAGGGGTGTCATTGCGGGGGCTCAACACGGGTCAGGTCTTGCAATACCGAACGGTTTTATGGTTCAAACAAGACGAGCCATCCGATTTTGATGAGTGGGTAATATGGGATGGTCGCACGCTAACCCCGGAACCCAAGTACCAGTCCGAACCCTTTCGGGTGGGTCCCAACCCGGGCCGTCGGTTGCGTAGCCCTGCCCCCATCACCCTGTCGATTTAAAGGAGTTATGATGTCAATTATCGACCAATTATTTGCCCGATCTGTCCTTGATTCCAGGGGAAACCCAACAGTAGAGGTAGAAATCATCACCAGCTCGGGTTGTGTGGGCCGTGCAATTGTGCCCAGTGGGGCGTCAACCGGCTCACGCGAAGCATTGGAATGGCGGGATCGTGATCCCAATCGGTTTGGAGGCAAAGGGGTAGACCAGGCCATCACCCATGTTAACAGCACCATTCAAGAGACCCTGATTGGCATGCCCGTTGCCAATCAAATGGCGGTGGATGCGGCCCTGATTGAATTAGACGGCACCCCTAACAAGTCACGATTGGGTGCCAATGCCCTATTGGGCGTGTCGATGGCCACAGCGTGTGCCGCTGCAGCCGAAGCCGGCATCCCATTGTTTCGTTACCTCGGGGGTCCGTTTGCCCATACCTTGCCCGTACCCATGATGAATATTTTAAATGGGGGGCAACACGCCAATAATTCCGTCGATTTTCAGGAGTTTATGATTATCCCTCATGGTGCCCCATCCTTTGCAGAGGCCCTGCGTGCTGGCAGCGAAATATTCATGGCATTAAAGGGGATTTTACATACAGAGGGGCATTCGACTGCGGTGGGTGACGAGGGTGGGTTTGCCCCTTCATTGGCGTCTAACGAAGCCGCATTGTCATACATTGTGGCGGCCATTGATCAAGCCGGATACAAAGGGCAAGTGGGCTTGGCCTTGGATGTGGCGGCCAGTGAATTTTATCGGGATGGTCTGTATCACTTAGAGGGCGAAGGTCGAACCTTGCGATCTGACGAGTTGATCGATTTATACGCCCATTTGTTGGACCATTACCCCATTTTATCCATCGAGGATGGGCTGTCGGAATTGGACTGGACTGGGTGGTCTCAATTAACCCAGCGGTTGGGTCACCGGGTACAATTGGTAGGCGATGATTTATTTGTCACCAACCCCGAGATATTGGCCCGTGGCATTAAGGAAGGGGTGGGCAACGCATTGTTGGTCAAACCCAATCAAATTGGCACCATTACCGAGACCATGTCTGCCATCCAACTGGCATCGCGAGCGGGCTACGCCACCGTGATATCGCACCGATCAGGCGAAAGCGAGGACACCTTTATTGCGGATTTGGCCGTGGCCACCAATGCAGGTCAAATCAAAACGGGGTCATTGTGCCGTACGGATCGGGTGGCCAAATACAACCAATTGTTACGGATCGACTCTTACTTGGGCCAGGTGGCACACTACCCCGGCACCTCCGTATTTGTTGGATGAGTCGCCCATGGGGCCGCAACTTAATGGTGGGGGCCGCGTTGTTGGTATTGGCGTATTCCTTGTGGATTGGCCTTAAAAATATTTTTCGTTATAATGCCTACATGAGTGAATACCACCAGCTACGCAAGGACATGATGAATGAAAACCGTCTCAATGATCGTGCCAAGCGTGGGTTATCGTTGTTGCAAAGTCCGGCCTTTTGGGAAATGGCAGCCAAAACCAAATTAGGGTATGTTAAAGAGGGGGAAGTGGTGTATAAAATTCATCCTATCCCCGTCACCCCACCCAAGGGGACCCCGTAATCGTGTGCAGTGAAAGTGAAATGAAAGTGTGGATAATTCAATATGGATGATGAAAAAATAGGGTCAATTGTCAGCGGTGTGATTACCCATATCACCACGTTTGGGGCCTTTGTCAAGCTAGCAGATGGGGAAGAGGGACTGGTTCATATTTCAGAAATTGCCAATGAGTTTGTATCGGATGTAACCAAGTTTGTGGCCATTGGGGATGCTGTATCGGTCAAAGTCATGGCAAGAAATGCCAAAAATCGCTTGGAGTTGTCATTAAAGCGTGCCGCCGAAGGCTATGAGGCGGATGTGACGACCACGCTACATAAAAAAACAAAAAACACGGCCTTTGAAGACAAGCTGTCCACTTTTTTGAAACGATCCGAAGAAAAGCAAATTGATATTCGTCGGAATTTAAAAAACAAGCAAGGCATTACAAAAAAGCGTCGGTAATGTCCGAATTTTCACGTTGGATTGAATACGGAGAAGAAATCGCAAGGGATCCTGTATCGGTCACCTATTCAGTCACCTTGTCAGGTCAGAATCCCGTATGGGTAACCCGTTATCCCCTCGCCATCTTGTCACCCGCCACCGTGCAAGCCATGTCGCGTATGGCAGAACGGGTCCAGCAGATTCAATCCGATTGGGTGGTTCCCTTGTTGCACCATGGGCAGGATGCCACGTATTTTTATGTGGTGCACGAAGCGCTGACCCCTTATCAGCCGTTGCTCCATCGCCTTAAAACCACCCCCCCGGAAACCCCCAGTGAGTGGGTTGAGCTGATGCGTCAGTTGTTGGCAGCGGCGTTGGCGGTGTCACGATATGGGGTCGCCCATGGCACCTTATCCCTTTGTTCGTATGTCAAGCGGGGCGATGCGTTTGCCTTGTGGCAGACCGGCGTCCATGCCCTGGCATTGCAGCACCATTGGCCCCATGTCACCGCCTATGACATGAGCCTGTTTTTGGCCCCTGAATGGGTGCTGGGTATTGGGCGATTGGACGGAGTGGATGACCGGCTCGATTTATATGCCATCGGGGTGTTGCTTTATCTGCTGGTATCGGGCAAATGGCCCTATCCCTTTACCACCCAACCGGCGGTCTTATGTGAACACATGGGGACCCCATTCCAACCGGTGCATTGCCGACACCTTCCCGATTCCGAACCATTAAAATCGTTGATTACCCAGTTATTAGACCACCATCCTGAGGCACGCCCCGCCCAGTTGGCATGGGTATGGTCCACCTTCGAAAACGCCATGACGACCTTGTACCAAGACGCCGAACCGGTTGAAGTGAGGGGGTCTTCGTCTGACCACGACACCGCCCCTACGATGACGGTGGCCATGGCCAGCCCCTTGGCACCCAGTCGACGAAAATGGTGGGCCTTGGTCGGAGTAGTGGTCTTGTTGGTGATGCTGGGGGGATACCGTTGGGTGGTGCATTACGTAACGTCTTTATCGACCAGCAAGGTCCCCAACGTGATTGGCATGTCCATCGAAGATGCCAGCTTGCTCCTCCAAGACATGAAACTACGTGTTCAAGTGGCCGGTAGCCGTGAAAGCGATGCCATGCCCGATGGCATGGTGGCCGATATCAAGCCGGAAGTGGGAACTGAAGTCAAAGAAAACCGGTTAATTTTATTGTTTCGATCAGTCAAAAAAACACAATGGACCATTCCGAACTTGCAAGGACAAACCCTTACACAAGCCAAGGCCATCACCCATGAAATGGGGGTGCCATTATCGGTGGATGACCAACAATATTCACTGACCATACCCGCCGGCGAAATCATATCCCAAACCGCCACGCCCAATATGGTGGCCAGTATCAATGGCCGAATGGGGGTGGTGGTGAGCAAAGGGTTTCCGATTGAGCTCACTGTTCAACCCAATAGCAGTGAGCCTGGGATGGTGATGGTAACCATTCAAACCGCCGTGTTAGAAGGATGGCCACCGCAACACGTGACCATGGTGTACCGATCGGGGGCCGGTGCAATGGAGTTGATTTCCAAGACCTTGGCCCCCTTGGCCACTGCTTCAGACACCTTTTCATTGGCACCAGGGGGTGATATCGAGGTGTATTTTAACGACCGTCTGGCCATTAGGAAGCGACTCCATGCCATTAAACCACGTGGATAATCAAATCATGCAACGCTTGGTGGGGATGAGCCTGGGGGGATGCAAAGCCGCCCGACCCAATCCAGCGGTTAGTGCCATCCTAACCCAGGGAGACCGTGTGGTAGGGGCGGGGGTACACGAAGGACCAGGCAAGCCCCATGCCGAGGTATTGGCGATCCAAGCGGCAGGTGAAGAAGCCAGGGGTGGCACCCTGTATGTGTCGCTGGAACCGTGCACCCATTGGGGTCGGACGCCACCCTGTGTGGAGGCCATTGTGGCAGCCGGGATTCAGCGGGTGTTGTTTGGGGTGGCAGACCCCAACCCATTGGTCAGGGCCCAACCGGCACATGGGTATTTGGCCGCCCATGGTGTGACGTTAGAAGACAGTCACATGGGCGATACGTTTGGGTGGGTGCATCGGATGTTTTTTAAGTGGGTTACCACCCAACGGCCATGGGTAGGGGTAAAAGTGGCGGTGAGTTTAAATGGCAAGTTGGCATTGCGATCACCCGGTGGCCCGACGTATGTAACGGGAAATGACGCCTTGCAATGGGTGCATGAGCGGCGGGCACTGTGTGACGCCATACTGGTGGGCATTGGCACGGTATTGGCGGACGACCCGTTGTTAACGTGTCGCATACCAGGGTATTCCTCGCCCATTAAGGTCATACTTGACCCAAGGGGTCGCTTGCCCCTCACCGCCCGGTTATGGGACGAGACCAGCCCCGCCACCGTATGGGTGTTGGTTGCCGAGGCTTCGGTCACCGAGGCCCATCACCGCTTGGGCGAACGTGCCACCATTGTACCGATTGGCATGCCCTTGTGCTGGGACACGGTGATGCAACAACTATCAGCACGGGGTCTTTATGATGTCATGATTGAGGGGGGCCTAGGGGTATTACAGGGGCTATTTGAACAACGGGTGGTCGATGAGGTGGACCTGATGATGGCCCCCTACTTATCAGGGGGTGGCGAGGCGTATTCTTTTGTGGATGGGCATGGCATAGGGGGAAAGGGCTGGTCCATTCCCATGACCATTCGCGAGGTCACCCAACGGGGAGCCGATGTGCACATTCAGGCCTTGGTCGCCAAGGCGATGACGAAGTGATGGCCATGACACCATTGCCCCTGCCGTTGGTATGTGAGGGAAAAGTAAGGGCCTTATATGATGCCGGCCCGCTGTATTTGATGGTGGCATCCGACCGGATCAGTGCCTTTGATTCGGTGATGCCCACCGAGATTCCGTACAAGGGGATGGTATTAAACCAGTTAAGTGAGTATTGGTTTCGTGCGACCGAATCGGTCATCCCCAATCATTTTGTGTCTGCATATCCGCATACCTTTCCGGCTGCGGTGCAAGCACATCTTCCCTTGTTGGTGGGACGCAGCATGTTGGTGGCCAAGTGTGTGCCCATTTTGGTGGAGTGTGTGGTGCGTGGGTTTATGGCCGGCTCTGCATGGCAAGAGTACCAGTCAAACGGGACGGTGGCTGGGATTCGATTGCCTGCTGGTCTATCGGTGGGCAGCCGATACCCTGACCCATTGTTTTGCCCGGCGATTAAAAACCATCAGGGCCATGACGAAAATATTTCGTATGAAACATTGGTCGATCAGGTTGGCGATGACATTGCCCGTCAATTAAAAGCGGCCAGTTTGGCGGTGTATGACCGTGGGGCCCAGCATGCCGCAGAAAAGGGACTGTATATTGCCGACACGAAATTTGAATTTGGATGGATCGGCAATCAGCTGACCCTAATCGATGAGGTATTCACGCCCGATTCCTCCCGCTACTGGGATGTGACGGAGTACGACCACGCCATGGCGACCGGTACCTTGCCGATGGGATACGACAAGCAGGTATTAAGGGAGTATTTAAAAGCCCAAGGGGCAACCGGGCCGGTGGCATTGCCTGACGCGGTGGTGGCCACCATTTGGGGGCGCTACACCGGGGTCTTTGAACGGATAACGGGTACACCGTTTCAGGCGGGGTAACCAGACCGGTATTTCCTTGGACCACGGACACCCGTGCCCAGATGGCGAGTACCCTACCGCCATGATCGATCCTTGCCATTGCATGGGTCTGTTGGGTCTGAGACAACGTCCCCTGATGCATCCCGTTGATTGGATGATGCCTCACCGCTAATGGGCGGTATTGGCTGGGTGGATATCAACCGGATTGGCTTTCTTTGATGACCTGTGAGATGGTGCTGATGACAAACCACTACGACCATCAAGGGTGAGCCGTCAGGTGCGATGATGTGGGGGATCGATTTTGTGACCATCGCTTGACACCCCAACATCCGCACTCAAAACCGACCAATGCCCGTTGGGTCCGATGCTGATCCATGGGCAAGGCGGGCCAATGAAACCCAGTATCCTAAATGACCTAACGGGTGATGCTATCTGATGAGGGGACTTGCCTTCTGACATCGGGCCACATCAGGGTAATGAGGTTGTGTACAGTGGTATAAGGGGGTGTGGCGTCATAACGATTTGAGGCATGATGGAGCGCATGGCCAATCCCATTGACTCAATATGGACCTCACCACGGCCTGATATCCTCTTTATTTGTGCCATTAACGCCGTTACCGTCTCAAACCGACCACTCCGGACAACTCATACCCCTCCACTGTCACCATCTGGCCATATAACGACAGCCTGCGATCCGGGATGTGGACCTCTAATTGCACCCGACCCCCATCCCAATATGGGACTCACAACTGCCTGATATCCTCCTTTATTTGTGCCATTAACGCCGTTACCGTCTCAAACGACCGCTCCGGACGAATCATGGACCCTATCTCCACTGTCACCATCTGGCCATATAACGACAGCCTGCGATCCGGGATGTGGACCTCTAACTGCACCCGACCCCCTCCAAACGTGGGCCGAACCCCACAATTGACAATGGCCGGCATGTCCCCCATACCCGGTACCGTCACCCGACACCGATACACCCCATTGACAGGCAATACCTTGTGACGACTTACCCACACATTCGCCGTGGGAAACCCCAATGTTCGCCCCCGTCCGTCTCCTTTCACCACCCGACCCATCACCCGATAGGGCCGGCCCATCCACGCACAGGCCTTGTCCCATTCTCCTGCCTGGATCAATTGGCGAATCCGACTGCTTTTAATTGCCTCGTCACCGGCCGTTACCAAGGGCACCACCTCCAACGATACCCCCTCTCGCTGGCACCATCGCGATAAAACCGCCAAACTGCCCCGCTGAGACCGACCAAATCGAAAATCTTCCCCCACAACCACCCCCGTTGGGTGGCACCGTTGCCCCCAGACCGATAAAAACACCTCCGGCTCTAGTGCCGCCACCCACCGAGAAAACCGCAACACCATCACCGATATCCCCATCCCACATAATTCCCTTATACTGGTTAAATGGGGGACACAGGCCCCCCTGATCACCGTCTCCGGATGGGGATACATGGTCATGATACAATCCGCCCGATCCCCCAGGGCCTGATGGCCACGATGGTACCCATCAAACACACCCAGGGCCACCCGCTGACCTGTCTTAAGCCCCCACACCCGCAAGCCAGTGCCCCCTTCACCCACGCTCCCAATCTGTTCCTTTCTCGTCTCTCTCATCGCAGTTCACCCAACCCACCCCGATACAACGCCGCTTGCCAACCACCCGGTTGAATCGTCTCTAACCCCCTCATGCACCCCTCATCAAACGGCCCCACTGACCGACGAATCAACTGATTAACCATTCCCACCGTGCCACACCGTCGGGCCAAATCCCGGGCCACTGAGCGTACGTATGTCCCTTTTGAACAGGTCATGGCCAATCGAATACAGGGGGTCGGCCCATGCATGGATTGGGATACCACCCGCAACGAATGAATCGTGACCCTACTACGCTTCGGTTCCATCGCCACCCCCCGACGAGCCCATTCATACATCGGGGTGCCCCCCTGCTTCTTGGCACAAAACAACGGGGCTTCCTGCTCATACGTCCCCACCAATGTGGGGACCACCTGGTCCACTGCCGCTATCATCTGCTCGGTCACCACCTGCCGGGCCGTGACCTGACCTTCGCAATCCAAGGTGTCGGTTTCAACCCCCAATAACATGCTAAACCAATAGGTCTTGGGCCAATCTTGAATCACCCCGATTTGTCGGGTACATGATCGACCCACCGCCACCACCAACACCCCCGTGGCAAATGGGTCCAAGGTTCCCGCATGACCCATACGCTTGACCCCCGTGACCCACCGCAACCGATTGACCACCTGAAAAGAGGTCCACCCATACGGCTTGTCCACACACAAAAACCCGTCAGGGTAGGGCCGCACTCAGCGCTTGCCTTACCACGGCCACGGCATCGTTCATGGGCAAGTCTAATGTGACACCCGCCGCACGAGCATGACCCCCACCCCCCCATGCGTGGGCAATCTGGTTGACCGCCACCTGGTGCTTCGATCGCAAATTAACCCTCACCCCACCCGATGGCAACCGCCGAAAAACCGCCATCACTTCAATCGATTTGACCTGTCTTAACACCCGAATGACGGCCACCCCCTCATCCATTCCCGGTGGCAATACCACCATCGCCATTCGGCCCGATTCATCCAATGACACCCCATTTAAGGCCTGCCTTAAGGCTTCTAACCCGTCTACGGTCAGTGATTCATCCAAAAAGTGCGTCACCATTCCCATGTCCCCCCCCTGCTCACACAACCAATGCATGGCCGCCAAGGTGTGGGACGTGGTATTCGAAAACAAAAACCGTCCCGTATCGGCCACAATGGCACCCATCCACCAAGTCGCTGTGGTGGGGGATACGCCCAAGGACCATTCACGGGCCAACCCGGTTAATAATTCCCCCACCGACGATACCGGCTCGGTCAGGACATGGTCACCAAACCCCGTGTTATCCATGTGATGATCCACATTGAGCACCACTCCTTTGACCCCCTGCAAGGACTCCCACTGGGCCACTCGATTCAGGCCGGCACAATCCAACACCCATATCATGTCATACTGATTCCGTGGGATCTGGGTCTGAATCTCGTCAACCCCTGGCAATAGGTGCAACCACATGGGGACACCCTCTGCCATCCACCCCTCCACCTCAACCCCCGCCCCTTTCAATACCCCCATCCACCCCATCAAGGACCCCACAGCATCCATATCAGGATCCCGATGGGTGGTCACCAAATGGGTGCGGGAAGTACCCAATAACTGCCTAATGGCTTGCCGGGTCGCGTTCGTCTTCTCGGATAATATCATCAATTCGCCTGTGCATCTCAAACGCCCGATCCACTGCCACATCATACACAAAACGCAATTCGGGTATCGTGATGTTTTTGTATCGACGCCCCAATTCACCTTTGATAAAGCGTGCCGCCGTATCCAACTTGGTTTGGGCCGCTTGACGGTGGCGGTCGTGACCAATCACGGTAAATTTAACGGTGGCATGTGCGGCATCCCGCGACAAGGTGACCTCCGTAATACTGATCAACGCCACATTTTGATCTTCGAGCCGACGATGGATAATATCCGAAATCTCACGTCTCAAAATAGCATTGTAACGGGCCAACCAGCGTGACATTATCGTTTTTTCTCCTGGGTCACCATTGCCACGATCACATCCCCTTCTTGCAACGACTCAAAGCCTTCGACCACAATGCCACATTCAAACCCCGTGGCCACTTCTTTGACATCGTCTTGAAACCGCTTTAACGACTGAAACTTGCCGGCAAAGACTTCCTTGTTTTGCCGCAACACTTTGACCGTGGCGGTTCGTATCAGTTTGCCGGATGTCACATAACTGCCCGCAATGACCCCCACCTTTGAAAATCGAAACAATTGCCTCACATCCGCACGTCCCACCTCGATTTCTTCAAATTCTGGCTTTAATAACCCATGCACGGCTTTGGTTAAGTCATCCACAATTTGATAGATGATTTGGTACATCTTGATTTCGACGGCTTGTGCATCTGCCAATCGTTGGGCCTCGGCATTGATGCTCACCCCAAACCCAATAATGACCGCATTGGACGCACGGGCCAACATGATGTCATTTTCATTCACCGGTCCTGTTGCCGCATGAATGACCGACACTACCACATCACCCGACGACACCTGACCCACCGAGGCAATAATGGCCTCCATTGACCCGTTTACATCCGCTTTCACAATTAAATTCAACCGTTGCATCGCCCCTTGGTCCACCCGGTCTGACACACTTTCTAAGGTCACCGGACGATAATGCCCGGTTACCTCTCCGGATCGTGACAAGGCCATGTCTTTGGCTTCTTTTTCGGAGGCCAATACCTCCAAAATGGCACCGGGTGATGGCACATCCTCTAACCCCAACACCTCAACGGGCATCCCAGGACCCGCTTCCGTTACCTTTTCACCCACATCATTTAACAAGGCCCGCACTTTACCCATGCCCGCATCAATGACAAAAGAATCGCCCACGCGCAACGTGCCCGATTTGATTAATACGGTGGCAATCGGGCCTTTTTTTCGGGATAACCGCGACTCAATGACCACGCCTTGTGCCATACATTCAGGGTCAGCACGCAATTCCATCATGTCGGCTTGCAATAAAATCATGTCCAACAAGTCTGAGATACCATCCCCATTTTTGGCCGACACCGGCACATAAATGGTGCGCCCTCCCCATTCTTCGGGCACCAATTCATGGTCCACCAGTTGTTGCTTGACCCGCTCAGGATCCGCCTCGGGCTTGTCCATTTTGTTTAGTGCCACAATAATAGGAACCGATGCCGCCTTGGCATGGTGAATAGCCTCGACGGTTTGGGGCTTGATGCCCTCATCTGCCGCCACCACCAACACCGTGATATCGGTCACCTGGGCACCACGGGCACGCAATGAGGTAAACGCTGCGTGACCAGGCGTGTCCAAAAACGTGATTTTTCGACCATGGGTGGCGACCTGATACGCCCCAATGTGTTGGGTAATACCTCCTGCTTCACCCACCATCACATTGGCCTTTCGGATGCTATCTAATAACCGGGTTTTGCCGTGGTCCACGTGGCCCATAATCGTAATAACCGGTGGCCGCTCCAACAAGGACCCTGGGTCACGATCCAATTCGGCCTCTTCGATGCGATCCAAGGCCCGCCGAATGGTATCCGTCTCTTGTTTGGCCACCTCTTGTTGCAACACCACATTCAAACGCAATGCCAATTCAGTGGCCGTTGCGACGTCCACCTCTGAATTCAAGTTGAGCATCAAGCCCATTTCAAGGACGGCTTTCATCACACGGCTTAATTCCACCCCTAAAATCCCCGCCAAGTCCTTTAGCACAATCCGGTGACTGGTCAGTTGAACCAATTTTGGCTCGGGCGGCACATCGTGTTCCACGGCCACCGATGCCACCAACGATTTGACCCGATCAATCACGGTCTGGTCTAACCGTTGCTGGGGGTTTTTTAACCGAACCCCCAGTTCAGATAGCAAGCCCATGATCTCCCGCGGGGGTTTTCCCAGTGATTGAGCTAATTCAGCTACCTTCATTAGAAATGCTCCTTTAATTGATTCACGTGATCGGTCGGTACCACCGATCGAGGTCCCCGTATCACAATGTCAAGGGTGGCCGCTTTGGCAATCAACTCCGATGTTTTGATTTTTAAAATGGCGGCCAGTTCTGAGGCCCTTAAGGGTTGATCGTCACCCAAGTCACTGTCCACCATCGACTGGGCAATGGCAATGGCCTGTGCACCGGTATCGTTGGCATCTTCACGCTCTCGGTCTTGCCGAATACGATCGACAATTGATACATGGTTTTTTTCTTCAAACTCATCCCGACGCTTTTCAAACTCGGCTTCGTTGATGATGTCCAATTTCCACCCTGTTAATTTCACTGTGAGCCTCACGTTGATGCCGCCACGGCCAATGGCCAATGACAACTGGTCGTTGGGTACCACCACCAAGGCTGTTTTTTGTGCCTCATCTAGCACCAATACTTGGCTGGCTTTGGCCGGTTTTAATGCATTTGAAATGTACACCTTGGGATTGGCATCCCAATCCAATACATCAATTTTTTCGGCCCCTAACTCTTTGACAATGGATTGAATCCGAGACCCCAAATGCCCCACACACGTCCCGACGGCTCCCACGGCTGGGTCATTGGACTTGACGGCCACTTTGGCACGCTTACCTGCCTCCCGGGCCACACTCATCACCTGAATGATGCCATCTTGAACTTCGGGAATTTCGGTTTCAAATAACCGCTTTAATAGCCCCACATGAGACCTTGAAATGGAGATGGTGGTCCCCTTGGCCCCTTTTTCTAGATCTGAAATATAAACACGAACCCGCTCTTTGGGTGAAAACTTTTCCCCTGGAATCTGGTCGCGAGGACCCAAAATGGCTTCGGCCTTACCCAAATTCACCAAATAACTGGTATGCTCGACCCGCTGGATGACCCCCACGACCACGGTGCCCACCTTGGATTTAAATTCAGAATAGATCATGTTCTTTTCTTCTTCACGAATGCGTTGAACAATCACTTGACGGGCCATCAATACGGCCGTTCGACCAAAATCAGGTGGGGTAACATCCAATTCCAATCGATCACCTACTACCATGCCCGGCCGGTATTTGGCTGTGTCTTCCACCGATATTTGGGTGGCCTCGTCATCGACTGTCTCTACCACATCCAAGCACTTATAAATAAATAGTTCGCCGGATACGGGATTCATACGGGCTTCGATTTGGCACCCTTCGCCCACCATGCGACGACTGGCCGCTACCATGGCCTGCTCGATTGCCGATACCAAGTCTGCCTTGGCAATGCCACGCTCATTTTCGATTTGTGCGGCCACCTGACTAAAATTATCAATTACAATCATGTTGATGCCTCTCTTTATCAACCACATGGGCTTGTCTGACCAGCAAGGGGGACCCCTTCACGAAACCCACCTATCATGCCACAATTCAGCAAATGAAACCATCATGTGATACTGGAAATGGTGACGGCTGGTTACGCTGCGGGTATTGGCCATTCATGATCACGGCCATTACCTGGGTACGACAGTGGCCCCCACCACTTTACCGTCGACATGAAAAGCGGTTGAATCGTAGCAATCGGATGGACAGTCGTCAATTATGACCCCCTCTGACCCCAGCCTTTCCCCAGTCACCCCCTCCCCCCTTACCCACTCCCCACCTCGCTGGGTCATGGCCTTGATGGATTGGTATGACCATCACCATCGGGATTTGCCATGGCGAACCAGTCGGTTGCCCTATCATATTTGGATCAGTGAAATCATGTCCCAACAAACCCAATTGGCCACCGTAGTGCCCTATTTCGAGCGATTTACTCGCTTGTTTCCGGATATCCCCACCTTGGCCGCAGCCAACCCTCAATCTGTATTGAAATGTTGGGAGGGGCTGGGGTATTACCGACGTGCCCGCCACCTGCAAGCCGCTGCCCAGCAGATCATGTCCCGCCATCAGGGTACGTTACCCCGCCATTACGATACCTTACAAAGCCTCCCTGGCATTGGCCCGTATGTGGCTGCCGCGGTGGCATCGATTGCGTTTGGCCAGCCCATTCCGGTGGTCGATGGCAATGTGTTGCGTGTGTTTACCCGGTTTTGGGGAATTGGGGATGATATTCGATTGCCCAAAACCCGAACCCGTTTGTTTCGGGACTTGACCCCCTTCATTGAGGGGTGTGGGAACCCGGCCGTTTTTAATCAAGCCATGATGGAACTGGGTGCCATGCGTTGCCACCCCACCTCACCCCGTTGTGGGGCGTGTCCGTTGGCACCGGATTGCCATGCCCATCTTACCGAACAAACCCATGTGTACCCTTACAAATCCACGCGTTCCCCCATTCCCCATTACACCATTGGGGTGGGTATTGTGCGACACGGAAACGGGGTGTTGGTGGGCAAACGACCCGATCATGCCATGTTGGGGGGATTGTTTGAATTTCCCGGTGGGAAGCAATGGCCTGGTGAACCCATTGCCGACACCATTTGCCGTGAAGTGGCCGAAGAAACTGGGTTAACCGTTACCGCCCTATACCCCATGGCCCAGGTTCAACATGCTTACACCCATTTCAAAATCACGCTGATTGCGTATGAATGTGACTGGCAGCCCCCCCATCACCCCCCACTGCCCCCTTTTAACTGGGTACCCCTTGATGACCTGCACACCCTTCCCTTTCCCAAAGCCAATCACGCCATTTTATCCGCACTCGGGGTATTGCCCTTTACCGAAAAGGGAGACTTGTGACCCTGCCATCCGATGGTTGTATTGAGCTTAAAAGCCACGCCAAACTCAATATTTACCTTCGGGTATTTGAGCCCGATGCCACGGGTTACCATCCCATTGACTCGGTTTTTCAATTGATTGCCTTACACGATCACCTTACCATCACCCCGGCCGATCGCATGGGGGTTACCTTTGTATCGCCTCAGGTCACGATACCACCTGGCAGCAGCACGATTGACACTGTCTTGCGTGCATTGGCCCCCCGATTGCGTCATCCGGTGCATGTCACCGTCATCAAACGCATTCCGGTGGGCGGTGGGTTGGGGGGGGGGAGCAGCAATGCGGCAGCCGTGATAAAAGGACTAGGCCCATGGCTATCTTCACCTTTAACTAAACAAGAAACCCAGGAGTTGGCCCAATCAATTGGCATGGATGTGCCGTTTTTTTTGGGTGCCAGCACGGCCCATGTACAGGGATACGGCGAAATCGTGACCCCCTGTGCCCCCATTTTAACGGGCGAGGTTCAATTGTTGATTCCCAACACCGCCATGTGGTCTGGTCAGGCCTATCGCTCCTTGGATGACACCCGACACCGCCTTCCCGATTGGACCCATGATGCCCAAAACGATTTTAAACCCGTTGTATGGGCCCACATTCCCGTGCTGGCCACATTGGCCACCCACGCAAGGGAGTGGCACCTACCGCTTTATCTGTCGGGATCAGGATCGGTGTGCTTTATCCCTACCCCCACCCCAGCTAATCGATCACGCTTCAACCAGTGGGTGGCGTCCCATCTCCCCCCTGAGATTGGCCATGTATCGACAGCTTTTATGTGATGCGATACTTTGGGTCTATGGCCAGCATCCGATATTGGATTGATTTTTTTCATTACATGTTACGGTATCCCGTCCGTCGATTGGTAAGGGCGATGACTGGGTTATGCGTACCACATATCATGGTAGGGGTGCTGATCCTATTGGGTATTACCCACACGGGATGGGCTCAAGTGTTACAATCCGAGTGGTCCGTTGCCAATACAACCACTGTTAATGGTACCTCATCACAATTTCTCACCCGGTTCAATGTGGCCAATTTTTTTCGGGTGTATACCCGGCCCAATATGCACATGGGAAGCACTGCATTTGGTGTCACAAATCAGATACAAGGCAAAGTGGTCATGGGGCCCGAACCAAACACGGGAAGCCAGACCTTGCATCAAGTCGCCCAGGGGGTATTAAACCTCAGCGTGCCCATGGCCTTGCAAAAAGATAATGGATTGTTCACCCACCTGGTCGGCAGTGTGCGGGTGTTGGATGGTAACGTAGATAAGAATAACTGGTTTATTAGGCCCAAAGAAATGATTCAACAAAATCTTGGTATCCCGAGTACCAATGGCATATATGCCAATCTTTTTGTGTTAACCAAGGACGTGATCAGTAATCAGAACTCTTTGCGCACGTTAGGCATTTGTTTGGATACTGAAAGTTTGGTAGACCCCACCCCCTTTGTTATGACCATTATTCAAGAAAACATCCAGGGTTCTCAGTATCTGACACGAACCGTTACTATTTTTAAAGAGTGCATCGGTGGATCTCGAGATGACTCCTCTTCGGCCAAGATACTACCTGAGTATCAGGTAATGTGGCCCGGCCAACACTTGGGGGATGGGCCACTTGTGAGTGGGCATACGATATACACCCTCTTTTTTGTGCCATCTGGCAAAACGGGTGACCCAAAGTATTATATCTTGGGTGACGTGATCAAGGGGTTGAAGTGACGATGCCATCGTGGATCCCTCGCTTTTTTAGGTTCATCACTTGCCATCATCGACTGGCGATGCTCTTTTTGGGATGGGTATTGATGTCCTTACCGCATGGCCTGGTTTATGGCGTTGATTACTTTGCGTGGCAAAACCAAGAAAGTGTCATGTCCCCCACAGGGGTTACCATTAACCGTGGTCTTCTGATTCCCAGTTCTAACTCTGGTGTCCGGATTACCATTGACGCCCTGGCATTTGACCCTATCACCAATCAATTGCGGTTGAATTGGATGGAGGGGTCCATTGCGTCGATTAATAATCGGGTCTTGGTGGTCAACGGCCCGCTTTACTTATTAAAAAATGGGTTGATGACATTCCCCCAACTCGGTGCCTCCCAACGAACAGAACGAAGTTGGAATTTACAGGATGGCAACTTACAAGTCTTCTTTTCCCTGAACTGGTACTACCGACAAGCTGGCAATGGTAATGTCTATGAGATCACAACCAATTGGCCCACTGATCCGGTTTTAAGTCCTAATCAAACCAACGTATCGACACTGATCCAACAATTTGCACCAGGTCCCATGGTCACGCTCCCGATGGCATCCAGTCCCATCCCATTGTATGTAGATAACTCTGCCACCATTCAATTGTCCCCCTCACGATTTTACCCCGCGGGCGTCACCCGATTCCTTCCCTACGACTTCCCAACCTCATCCCCCACAGCACCATCCGGCGTACCCAATACCATGATGCCTTACCGTGACAGCAGTAATAATCTTTGGATGCGATTACTCACGGGTGGCACAACCTATGTGATCAAAAATATTGCCTATCAAGTAGGGGTTGCTAAGAATGAGTACACCCTTATGTACGGTCCCTATCGCACCGGTGTACGCAACAGCTCGCAAGGGTTGTCCGATATTCCGGTGTTACAACAGCTGATTCCTTCTACTAACCACTCCAACGGCATTCGCTTTGACCTGAGTGAATGGTTTTTTTCACCCAACAAAGCAAATCCAGACCAGTTAATTCAGGTGGCCAGACCGGGTATTGGCCTTCCCTATTCGGTCATGATAGGTGGACAGTTTAATACCTTGGCAGGGGGGGGCATGGTCAAAGGTTCTGCCTTGGTTACCGGGGTGTTGGGGGGGCAATTCAACGAGAGCCCATCGTCGGTCATTGATTGGTCAACTGGCACCTTTCAACGCATGAGCATGGGGGGAAGTGCCCGTAGCATCACCTTTGTTGACCCCACCTATAATGGGGTCGCACTTCCACCCACTACCCTCTATCTGTTGGTCAAACGTACCGGCAATGGGGTTCTGACCTTTAAACAATCCAATTTAAGCTGGCCCGATGCGAATACAGAAGATGATACCCCTGCCGATCGATCCGATGAATGGGAGTTAGACTTGGTTGATTGGACGAAGGTAGATGGTAACAATTGGCCTTTGTTTCAGGTCTATACCTTTATTTATACCGGCACGCATTATTTGGGCACCTATAGTGGGCTGTATAACAGTAAGCCGCAGGGTAACGGGAGGCGATTTTAACATGATCAAATGGGCATTGGGTCTTGCATTCTTGCTATTGGGTGTTGAGATGTCATATGCCCAGCAATGGGTTAACACCAACGCCACCACCCGATCATTTCGTATTGTTTCGTCAACCCATGAATACCCCATTGCACCCGGATTGACGGTTTCAGGTTCGCTATCTAACGGGGATATCATTTATGTGGCGGTGGTGGGGGGCTCCGATTCCTCAGATACCATCATAAGCCCTACCTATAATACACCATACTTCCTTGCAACTCTGGCTACCGTCAATGCAATCGCCCCAACTAGTTGGGGCACTGGTACGGTGGCTACTCAATCCATCACACTCAATGCGGTGTTAAAAATTACCGTCCGTCAGGCCGCCTCCGTCGCCACCGTCACTTCATTTTTAAGTCAACTGTTATTAAAAACCATGGCGTACCGGCAAGATAAAACCATTGCGTTTATTTTGGATCGTACGGGTAGCCCGGAATGGCAATGCTTTAATGCCCGTACCGTGAATATGAATTTTAACATCCAATGCAGC